>Ga0105348_1000647_pt1 | contig 25738 bp, 19 predicted proteins | sample EN8Hudsemesocosm_2_FD_83504 | JGI IMG/M metagenome (GOLD analysis project Ga0105348, IMG submission 83504) | Methane-oxidizing microbial communities from mesocosms in the Hudson Canyon - EN8C Hudson Canyon | ecosystem: Environmental > Aquatic > Marine > Cold seeps | place: Hudson Canyon... | reverse complement strand
TTTATCCAATCGCCAACGCTATCTTAATGCGCGCTCGACTTTGCGTACGTTAATTGAAATGGGCGTTGTGCCGATCGTGAATGAAAACGATACGGTGATTACTGACGAAATTCGTTTTGGTGATAATGATACGCTGGGCGCACTTGTTGCGAATTTAGTTGAAGCGGATACTCTGGTAATTCTTACCGATCAGGATGGTTTATTTACCAAAGATCCACGCCATAATGACGATGCTGAACTGATTACCGAAGGCCGAGCGTCGGATGAATCGTTTGCCGGCATGGCAGGTGATGGTGGTGCGCTAGGTCGTGGTGGTATGATTACTAAGGTGAAGGCTGCGAGGTTTGCTGCGCGATCCGGTGCCGACACTGTAATTGTTGGCGGGCGCATTGAAAATGTTTTAACTCGTCTGCGTGCTAAAGAAAAAATTGGTACTCTGTTAGTGGCCGATACTGAGCCAGACGTTGCGCGCAAGCAGTGGATTGCAGGGCATCTTCAGCATGCAGGAGAGCTCATTCTTGATGATGGTGCTATTAAGGCATTGAAGAAGGGTGGCAATAGTTTATTGCCGATCGGCGTGAAAGCTGTAAAAGGTATTTTCCGTCGCGGCGAAGTGGTTGCTTGTTTAAATAGTAAGGGCCGAGTGATTGCTAAAGGTTTGATTAATTTCGACCAAAGCGAAGCACAAAAATTATGTGGTAAAACCAGTGAGCAACAGCAAGAGTTGTTGGGTTATGTTGGTGATGAAGAATTGATACATATTGATAATTTAGTGGTGCTTTAGGCACTATTGGTTTTAAACAGAGTAAGCACTGCTGGTTTTAGTACCGCATTGCGCTTGCTATCGCTATCAAGTATGTCCTTATGCGACACGCCGTGAATACATCCATGTAGGCTCGGCTAAAAGATCCCTCTTTTAGGACGGTCTTTAAGAACACACTTAATACCGATACGCGAAATGCTCTTGTAAACTAAATTGAATATCCTGTTGTACTGTTAAAGAAATAACAGCGTTTAATACTTGCGCTTAGTAAGCTGTGAGCGCTTGAAGTTAATTTTTAAGGCCATACGATTCCAGGGAAGGAATCGTTGAGCATACATGGACGTACCCGCTGCGTGCCGCCTAAAATTCAACTTCTAGCGTGAACAAAAGCGCACGCTGTAACAAAAAACAAATAACTGAATCGCAACGGATTTAAAATCTAGCGATCGGAATCATTAATAATAATTTATATTTTCAAACTATTTTGAATGAAAAGGAATGACAGAATGATTAAGTCAGTTCAAGTACAAAACCTAACCATCGACAACGATGTACCTTTTACATTATTTGGTGGTATTAACGTTTTAGAAAGCCGCGACCTTGCTATGCGTACTTGTGAAGAGTATGTGAAAGTAACTGAAAAGCTAGGCATTCCTTACGTCTTTAAAGCATCTTTTGATAAAGCCAACCGCTCTTCTATTAACTCTTACCGCGGTCCAGGTATGGAAGAAGGCTTGAAAATCTTTCAAGAAATCAAAGATACTTTTGGTGTACCGATTATTACGGACGTTCACGAACCGCATCAAGCAGCACCTGTTGCTGAAGTGGTTGATATCATTCAATTGCCTGCGTTCTTGGCTCGTCAGACTGATCTTGTTGTTGCTATGGCAGAAACGGGCGCGGCGATTAATATTAAAAAGCCTCAGTTTTTAGCGCCACACGAAATGCGTCATATTCTGACTAAGTTTCAAGATGCGGGTAACGACAAACTTATGTTATGTGAGCGTGGTTCAAGCTTCGGCTATAACAACCTAGTCGTTGATATGCTGGGTATGGACGACATGAAAGTACAAGCTCCTGTGATCTTTGATGCGACTCACGCATTACAGCGCCCTGGTGGTCGTACAGATTCTGCTGGTGGCCGTCGTGCTCAAGCCTTCCAGCTTGCACGTTCTGGTATGGCATTAGGTATTGCTGGTTTGTTCTTAGAAGCTCACCCGAATCCTGATGAAGCTAAATGTGATGGTCCATGTGCATTGCCACTAGATAAGCTTGAGCCTTACTTGGCACAAATGAAAGCGGTTGATGATCTGGTTAAATCTTTTGCGCCAGTAATCATCGACTAAGTACCAGCCGAATAGTTGTTTATTCAATTGGTTAAGCAAAAAACCGCACACTATAAAAAGTGAATGCGGTTTTTTTACGCTAACAATTTAATAGATAAAGTCACGATGCTAGGCATCAAAAGGACTGTTGGCTTCCCAAGGATGGGGTCTTGAGTATTCTTGCTTCTGCTCGAGCATGGCTTTGACATTTTCTAAGTTGAGTCTAAAAACGCGCTCTACTTCGAATTGGGTTGCCCAAAAAATAAATAACTCATCGATAGAGTACTTCGTATAATCATCAAGGTCGCCGCCGAAGGTTAAGCGAGTCCTATTATTCCCTAAATCTTCATAAGTCTGGTGAGCGGTGAATTGATAGCGTTCAAAAAAGTCCCAGCTGGTATTTGAAATATTAGACGTTCTTAGGCTGCGGTATGTATAAGGCTCAGTGGTAAGTGTTCTTTCATCCCAAAAGAAACCCATGTTGTCGGCATTACGATAGCAGCGGCGTAATGCACCGATTTGGCCTTCTGCAACAGGAGAGCTAGCCATTGGGGTGATGTGGTCAAAAATTACTGACCAACCTTTAGCGTTTCTATTATCCGAAAGAAAATTCCAGACTTGTTCAACAGGCGCGTCAATTTCAATACTATAAGATGTTGTTATATGACGCTGAGCTTGTATCACAAGTGCAGCAGAAGCCAATAACAGTAATATGATTACTAGACTGATTTTTTTATTAATATTCATTTTTTTTGTTCTAATGGTTAAACCAAAATTAAATTTGGATTTAATTATTATAATTTTAAACCAGGTATATACCTAGTCTGTTCGCGCGGGATTCTGCCATGAATAGGAATTTTAAAATAGATATTGTTGGGCCATCTTATGGCTATTAATAGTATTTCTTAAAGGTGCTTATATTTATTAGCTTTCTTGTATGAGGTTTGAAAGCTGACTTCGGCATGGGTGACAGAAAAAAATAAAAAAGGGATTAATAGCGTCGCTATTAATCCCTTAAATAAACTCGATTAGATCAAACTTATTAGCCCGTATTTAATCTTTGTGAGTTCGCGCTTTAAATCGCGTATGCACCCATTGATAAAGAGTGGGTAAAACGACGAGGGTTAATAGCGTCGAAGAAATAATCCCACCAATCACTACGGTAGCGAGAGGGCGTTGAACTTCAGCACCTGTGCCAGTATTAAACGCCATAGGAACAAAGCCTAAGCTCGCGACTAATGCCGTCATTAATACTGGGCGTAAGCGTTGGCTAGCACCTTGCCATACCGCTTTAGAGAGCTCTAGGCCGCTTTCACGCAATTCTTTGATAAACGATAGCATCACAACCCCGTTTAATACGGCAACGCCTGACAGAGCGATAAGGCCAACCCCAGCAGATATGGAGAGTGGCATGTCACGTAAGGTTAAAGCAATGATGCCGCCAGTGAGGGCAAGTGGTACACCCGTAAAGATAATCAAGGTATCTCGAAAAGAGCCAAAGGCGCTATAGAGTAAGCCTAAAATTAATATTAGGGTAATCGGTACAACAATACTCAAACGCTGACTAGCAGATTCTAGCTGTTCAAAAGTACCTCCGTATTCTAACCAATAACCCGCGGGCAATTTTAGCTCGTTGCGCATTAATTCTTGGGTCTCTGCAATGAAAGATCCTAGATCACGACCTTCAACATTGGCACTAACAACGATGTTGCGCTTACCGCTGCGACGATTGATTTGAGTCGGTCCTTGAATTTCTACGATGTCGGCAATTTCACCGAGTGGTACAAAATCCAATTCTGATTTTTCATCATCGGGGCTTCTAGGGTAAGGAATGGCTACAGGGATTTGAGCTAACGCTTTTGGGTCTCTGCTTAAACTTTCATCCATACGCACTAATAGCTTAAAGCGACGATCCCCTTCGTAAATCAAGCCTGTTTCAATGCCACTGACAGCAGAGCGCAAAGTCTCTTGCACGTCTGCCACCGATAAACCGAGTAGGGCTAGGTGGTCTCTTTGCGGGATAACTGAAATCATCGGCAAGCCTTTCGCTTGCTCCATGCGAACGTCTTGACCGCCAGAAATCTTCGCTAAAAGCTGTGAAGCTTGGTTACCCACTTGCGCTAAGGTTTCCAGATCATCACCGTAAATTCTTAATGCCACATTAGCACGTACGCCAGAAATAAGTTCGTTAAAACGCATTTCAATTGGCTGAGTCAGTTCGTAGTTATTACCCGGTATTTCTTCAAGGGCAATACGAATTTGATTCAGCAATTCTTGCTTTGATTTTTCTGGGTTGGGCCAGTCTTTTACAGCTTTTAAGATTAAAAAGGTATCGGCAACATTAGGTGGCATAGGGTCAGTAGCAATTTCTGCGGTGCCGATTTTAGAAAACACTTTCTGAACTTCTGGGAATTCCATTATGCGTTTTTCTAATAGCCGCTGCATTTCAGTCGCTTGCTCTATGCCCGTGCCGGGGATGCGCATCGCGTGTAAAGCAATATCATGCTCGTCTAGCTGTGGTAAAAACTCACTGCCTAGGCGGGTTGATTGATATCCTGTTGCCGCTACTAAAATAATCGCAGCTATGAATACAATCGGACCATTATTTAATGCCGCTTTTAATAGCGGTTGATAAAATTTACGCGCCTTTTCCATAACGAAGTTTTCTTCTTCGCTGACCTTGCCTTTCACTAGGATCGCAATAGCGGCAGGTACAAAGGTAATTGAGAAAATTAACGCGCCTAATAATGCGGCCACGACGGTGAACGCCATTGGGTGGAACATTTTTCCTTCTACACCGGCGAGCGCGAAGATAGGTAAATATACCAGCATGATGATTAGCATACCGAATACCGCAGGACGGAAAACTTCCTTGGTGCTTTCGGTAACTTCTAATAAGCGTTCTTGCAGGGTTAATAAGCGGCCGTATTTCTTTTGTGCTAAGCCTAAGCGGCGTAACGCGTTTTCGACCACGATCACCGCACCGTCAACAATAATACCGAAGTCGATGGCGCCTAAACTCATTAGGTTGCCAGAGACACGATTCATGGCCATGCCAGTAATGGCAAATAACATGCTTAATGGAATCACTAGGGCAACTATAAAAGCTGCACGAATATTGCCCAGTAAGGCAAATAAAACGGCGATGACTAATACCGCACCTTCGAATAAATTGGTGCGTACTGTATCGATGGTTTTATCGACAAGAGTCGTGCGGTCATAAAGTGGAACAGCGTTAATACCTGGAGGTAAGAAGTCGTTAATCTCGGTGAGTTTTTTCGCCACGACTTTGGATACCGTGCGGCTATTTTCACCGAGTAACATAAAGGCTGTACCCAGAACGGTTTCTTCACTATTGAAAGTAGCAGATCCTGTTCTTAGTTCTTTGCCATATTTTACTTCCGCTAAATCTTTAATGCGCACGGGGGCATCATCACGACGAGTAACAACCAGTTGCGCAATATCGTCTAAATTATCCAGCTGGCCGGGTGAGCGGATCAACCACTGTTCGCCATTACGCTCAATATAACCGGCACCCGAATTTTGGTTGTTGTTTTTGAGGGTTTCTACCAATTTACTCATGGTGACTTTATAAGCGAACAGTTTTCCTGGAATAGGCGCAACTTGATATTCTCGAGCATAGCCGCCCATGCTATTGATCTCAGTAATGCCTGGAACTTTTACCAATTGCGGACGAATGATCCAATCTTGAATAGTTCTTAAATCTTCAGCGCTATAGGGTTTACCTTCATCGGTTACTGCATCAGGTTCTGCTTGTACGGCATAGGTAAAAATCTCACCAAGGCCGCTGGCAACCGGCCCAAGATTCGGCTCGATTCCGGCGGGCAGTTCACCTTGAATACCTTGTAGGCGTTCGCTAATTTGTTGGCGCGCCCAATAGATATCCGTGCCTTCTTCAAAGATTACTGTGACTTGGGAAAGCCCATAGCGAGATAGTGAACGGGTATACTCGAGTTTAGGAATACCCGCCATGGCATTTTCGATGCTATAGCTAATGCGTTGCTCAGCCTCTAGCGGAGAATAGCCAGGAGCGGAGCTATTGATTTGAACTTGAACGTTGGTGATGTCAGGAACGGCATCGATCGGTAGCTGGGTAGTTTTATAAATACCCAGTGCAGCCAATAATAAAGTCATGGCCATTACTAGCCAGCGCCTTTCGATAGCGAAGGCGATTAAATGATTAATCATAATTTTTCCTCAAGCTATAAATGGCATTAATGATCGTGACTTGCGCCACTTTTTAAAATATCGGCTTTCACTAGAAAGCTATTTTCACTGACGTATTCACTGCCGTTATCTAGGCCTGACAGTATTTCTACCCACTGGCCATCTTTTTCACCAATGACTACTGGCGCGGCTTCGAATGTATTTTCGTGGCGTTTAAAAACGACGGTTGTATCTTCCATGGTTTGCAGGGCATCGATTTTTACGGCGATAGGCACGTTGCGAGTTGATATTTCGACATCCGCTTTTACATGCATACCTGGGCGCCAGTGACTTTTGCTATTGTCAATTACTGCGCGTGCGCGAGCGATGTGGCCACCACTCATTTGTGGAGCAATATAACTGATCTCACCCATCACATTTTCGTGATCGTGCAGGTCATAAATTTTTGCTCGCTGGCCAATTTTTAAACGCTCAACGTTTTCTGGGAAAGCAGATAAGTTAACCCAAACTTTGGATAAATCACTGATTTGAATTATCTCTTCAGCATCCACTCGATCACCGGTATTAACCGAGCGTGAAGTGACTTCACCTTTTGAAGGGCTTTTAAGTGCATAGCTTTGCAGAGTTTTGATATTGGTTAGGCGGGCGATGACTTGCCCTTCTTTTACTTGATCGCCGACTTGTACTAATACTTTTTCGATCATGCTTGGGAATGCAGCATGCAGATTAAAGACTTGATCCTGTACTGGAGATATCACCCCAAATAACGTGTCTGCTTGAATGATGCTTTGTGCAGTTGCTGGTTCAGATTTGATACCTGATACCTTAATGTAATAAGGGGATATTTGAGTGCTATCGGAATGGCCTTCTTCTTCCCCATGACCGTGGCCATGGCCATGCCCCTTTTCTGATTCACTGTGCTCGCCTTCGCTATGATCATCACTGGCATTAACTGTATTAATAAAGCCACTAGACATCAGGGCTATAATTAAAATTACTTTATTGCTTGTGGCGGTTAAAAATTTCATCATAAATACCTTATTGAGCGGTAACGATTGACTGGCCTAAAATACGTTCCAGTTCTAATACTTGGGTGAAAATACGGACTTGGCTATTGATTAAGTCCTGCTCTAAATTGAATACTTTATTCTGCGCGTCGATCCACTGCAAAACCGTATACTGCCCTTGGCGATAAGCTTTTTGGGTGGTGCTTAATAGCTCGCTAGCCAGGGGTAATAATTGTTTTTTAATACGCTTTGCAAGACGCAGTTCTTTTTCAAGGCGGATCTGGATGCGGGTGAGTTCAATTTTTAATTGCTGGCGTTTCAGTTCGAGCTGTTCATAACTTAAAGCCTGTTGAGCTTGAGCACTGGCAATGCGACCGCGGTTCGGGTTGCTAAAGTTAAGTGGCATGGAAGCACTGAATACCAAGCTTTGATCACCACTAGTATCGTTATGGCGTAGACCTAAGCCCAAGTTTAAATTGGCACTGCCATTGGCTTGGTCTAGTGATACACGGCTATCGGCTAAGCGAGAAAGCGCAATTTGATAGCGATAGTCTGGCAGCTGATTGATGCCTTCTGTGATTATCTTCGCCAACGCTTGATCATCGGGCAATGAGGGCAGTTTGGATAAATTGCCCTGTATTCGAGTAATGCTACCTTGCTCTAACCACATTGCTGTTAAGGCATCTTGCTGTAAGCGAATATCAAATTCTAGTTGCTCTAGGGTATTGTTCGAGCGTGATAGGCCCAGTGCCATAGTGGCCACATCGGCCTGGGCAATAGCACCTGCTTTGGCTCTTTTATTAATGATTTTCAATGCGCGTTTTTCTTGCCCTATGCGTATTGAAAGTAAGGTCTTCTGTTTTTGTAAAGCCAGTAGTTGATAATAGCGACGGCTGGTTTCTGCCATTACATCCAATTTAGCAATCTCAAATTCGGCTTGAAGTTGCGCTTGCTTGGCGTTGGTGAAGCCAACTCGGGTTTGTCGTTTATCACCCAGTTCAAAGTTTTGACTGAGGGTGAGCGTCGTATTCTCTGAGCTAATCTCAATCTCTGCCTTAGGGACTGGGCTGAATTTAGCTTGAGTAATATCCCCCTCTAATTGGCGTACATAAAAAGGGTACGCTTTAAGTTGCGGATTTTGTTGCAAGGTTAATTGCAATGCGTGTTTTAGCGATAGATCTTTTGCAGCTGGCAGGCTCTCGGCTTCGCTGGTCGCGAAACTGATGGCAGGTAAGCTACATATCATCAATAACAGGCCCGCACGGGCGCGTAGTAGATGTTTATGCATAAATATCCCACATAGCACTAGGCTATGAAATAAATGATTATTTGATTGGTTTAAACGTGAGTACTTATGAACGTGCGGTAGGAGGTGGTATCGGTGGGCTGTATGTCAGTGTGCGATAGCTTGGGATGGAGCTGCTAATGTTTAAGCTCGCTTTAAGGCTATCGCTGCCTGAGTATTGAGTGGTTAAGTCACTTAAAACATGAAAATGCGTTTCTTCGGTTTCAGGAGCTGACTCATCGAGCTCACTACCAAAATCGAATAAGGTCTTGAGATCGGACACTATGTGCAGATGAGGTGTTTCTAAGGTGTTGTGATCACCGGCCGTCAGGTGCACAGAAGCCCATACGCTGTTGATGAGCGTATTACTGATAATAATAAGTAGCGCCAGTAGGTGCTTTATTTTCACAGTGTAGGACCTAAGAAGAAAAATATGAGGCTGTATTAATTCATATTTGGTGTGGCTGGGCAAGTAAGGTAGTGCAAAGATTGCTATGTATCATATTATTACAGGCCATGTATTAGAATTACATGGCCTGCTTATAAAATTTATTTACGTCGTACTCGTGTCGCCATCGCCATTATATAGAACAAAAAGAATATGAATGGAGCCAGTGCACCTGCTTTTGCTTTACTCTGCTCAGGGGCTACGACTTCAGGTTTCTCAATAAAATCGAAGTTTACACTATCGAGCTCGAGCTGCAGGTAGGATAGCTCTCCGATTCCTTTTAGGTAAACCCTTTCTACGCCATTAACCATGATCGTGATTGCAGGGTAGGTTTTATCTCTCCAAGCTTTCTCACCAATTTCTTTTAAATAAAACGTATTTTCGGCGTCAGAATAATCGCTAGCACCTTCTCTAATTTGCTTACCGGCAGAGGTGAATTTATGGCCAGGTTTAAGGCTGTTAGGAAGGATCAGGTAGTTCTCGAAACTGTAGCTGACTTCATTTTTAAGGTCAGTATAAGATATTAAATAAACTCCGCTGTTTCTTCTTTCGATAAACCATTGTGTATCATTACTGAAAGACAATTTAAAGCGGCCTGGTACTTCCGTAGTCTCCATCGACGTACGAATAAATTGATTATCAGACACATAGAAGTAGTCTAAATCTCCGACAGGGTAGTATTCTAATAAATTAATCGCTTCGAACGTATTAGCTTCATCAGCGGGTAAGTCATTATTTAGCTCGTACTGATTTATAGCGCCATCGTTGTCGAAATCAAGATAAGCATCCGTCGCATCAAATGCATTCAGGAAGTCGTATTGGTCTTCGACTGTATTTAATAGACCATCGTTATCGCTATCGAGATCACAGCTGTCACCTAGATAATCAAGATCAAAATTCTCTTGTTCTGGATTGGCTGTATTTGGACAATTATCAGAATAATCTGGAATACCATCTTGATCGACGTCACTTGGGCGATCATCGACGTCGTCGCAGGCATCACCGTAATAATCGTTATCAATGTTTAACTGATCTGGGTTGTAAGTATCTGGGCAGTTATCTCGGTTATCACCATAGCCATCAGAATCTTTATCTTGGCCATAGGGGTCGTTATCACATTCGTTACCTAGGCCATCATTATCTGAATCATGTTGATAGTTATTCGAAACTAATGGGCAGTTGTCTAGTGCATCAAGAATTTTGTCGCTATCAGAATCCAAGCCGTAGTTCATATAATCGATTTTTAACAGGTGATTATATGGGATAGGTGAATTCGATTCTGATGAGAATGTAAATCTAAACTCAATGGTATGCGCACCTGAGTCGAGATTCAATGAAATGGTTTCCCAACCACCGTAGATATTCCTAGGGTTTTCTGCCTCGCCATCAATAATAATATCTAGGGTATAATTACGATAACCATCAAGGTAATATCTTAATTCTAATAAGCCCTGATCAAAGTTTCCAGTGTAATAAAAACTGGTCGATTGATCTGGGTCTTGCGGTACAAAAGTTGATAAATAATGGTTATCTTCTTCTTGAATAATTACCAGCAGATTATTTGGATTGAGGCTATACATTCCTTTAGGGATGCCACTATCAAACGTTTCTGCGAGTGTAGCTATCGCTTCAGGTGTGGACTCACTATCATTTATATTGGTCGTATATAAATATTCAGCAAAATTGTTAAAGCCATCTCCGTCTAAATCTAGCCAAGAATCATCTTTATTTAATGCGTCTAACCCAGCAGCAACTTCAACGGTATTGGGAATTAAATCGTTATCGCTATCTTCATCACAGACATCGCCAATATCATCTTGATCTAAATCGGCTTGTTCTTTATTGCTTGTGAATTCACAATTATCATCAAAATCATTAATTGTGTCGTCATCACTGTCTGAAATAGTTACGACGTCGGTATAAATAAATATCGGGCGAGTATCGGACTGTTTAACAATTAATAGTTTCTCTTTCAAATTAAAGAGTCGCGTATTTTGGGTTTTTGAAAGTTGATGCTCAGATGTTAACAAATAGTCTTCTTGCCAAAACTGTAAGGTATTGGTGTCTTTTTTAATGGTCGCTAATTTGCCATTGATCCAAGTAGCATCGTCTATTGAATTACTTAAGTTATTAAGCGTCGCTTGGTTATTCGTACCAATGATCTCGCCAGAGCCTAATAATAGTATTTGGCCATTTGGGCTTATTCTTAGAGGAAATTTATAATTAGAGTCTGAATTGTAATTACCGCTCTGATAAACACCAAAATTACCATCACTGGATAATAATTCGGTCCACCTAATGTGGCGGTTACTTATTTGATAAACATAATCATTTAGATGATTCCATACGTATTCTTCAGAGGTCTCACCATTTCCAGTATGATCAATAATGATACCTTGTTCATCAATGCTGTAACTATTGGTATAGGAGCTATATCTGACATCTTTGGCAAATAAATAATCTCCCGCTGAAACGAGCGCACGTATAGCATTAGTTAAACTAATGAAATGTACCTCTTCGGTATCACCGGTTTTAGTGGTATCAAAATAGGTTATTTTTCCTGACTCGTAACCTAGGTAGAGCCTTTTGTGTGACGCTGAATAAGTAATCCAGTTAGGCGCCTCTACCAGTCCCCAGCTGCTGGCGAATTCTTTTTCTTCTGCTTTTCTACGATGTATTGCAAGGTTCTCTTTATCGACCAAATATACAATGTTGTCTTCATTAGTGGTGATTAAATCAGTTTGATAAACTGAAGTCGTAGGGTTCTTGGTAGGTGTGGCTGTAGGCTTTACAAGCTGGTCAATATTGGTTTGATGGGCTGAAACGAGACTACTCGTGGTGACAAAACTGGTAATGATTTGGTCTTTGGCCGCAATATGGCTTGGCATGTGATCTAAAATAAAGCTTTTGCTATCTAGGTTATTTTCAGAGTAGATGAAAACGTTATTTTCTCGAATGACGACGGGGCGGTTATCCAAGAATGTCATATCGGTAAAGCTGCCTGTTAGTGTCCCTCTGAAGCTAAGATCTTCTGTTGAATAGATAAAGCCTTTATCTGTGTAAATATTATTTTCACTTGGGTGAAGGTAAACATTACTGGGGTGGGGGCTGGATGATCTGAGTTCAGAGTGTATGCGGTGAGTTATTGTTCCTGAGTTATCTAATGTTACTTTTCTAGGTGTGTAGGTATAGTTTTCGACAGAGAAAATTGATTGTTGTGTCGGCGAAGCAATTAAATCCGTTGCGTTGCTCGAATAATAGCGATTTTCAATTTCAGTATGGGTATCCGTTGATATGATATTGATGCGATTGTCGCTATTAACAGAGTAAAGATAATTACCTAGCAGGGTTAGATTTCTTATTTCGTTTACTGCTTGAAAAATACTACTAGAAGAATTGCCACTAATATCCGACTGAGTTAAATCTTTGCCATAGCTTGTGTAGATCTTAGTTTCGCCAACATGGAAAGCGGTAGGGATTTTAGCCAGTGAAATTTTTGCTAAAAATTCGTTGCTATTTAGGTCATAGCGCACAATTTTATTCGGTGCAGCAAATAGAAAATAAACGATGTCATTTTTCTGTTGAACGTCGATTAATGCGGCAAAGCTATTTTGAGGTAGAGCTAGGGTAGAAAGACCTAGGCTAATGAAAAGCCATAGGTTTCGTAATGTCCTTATTAGAAGCACAGAGATGTATCCTTACGTCATATTGATTAATTTGTAATTTTACTTGAAAGCTCGGTGAAAGGTCTAGTTAATTGCTGTTAATTTAAACAATTAACGGGTTCAGCCATTCTACCTAGTTGTGTTAATGTATGGCTATATAGATATGTAGGGATTTATTGTATGTGGAATGAGCTAGCAGGTGGCGCCTTAATTGGTCTTGCCGCTGCTTTATTATGGTTGGGAATTGGTCGTATTGCCGGTATCTCTGGGGTTGTAGCCAATTTATTTCTATTGCGCCAAGGGCATAGAAATTGGAGCTTATATTTCTTTGCCGGTTTATTAGCATCGTATCCTCTTTATGTTCAATTCGCGGGTACACCTGATATGGATATGACAGGAAATAAGGTAATTCTGATCAGTGCCGGTGTATTGGTGGGGATGGGGACTTACATTGGTAATGGCTGTACTTCAGGGCATGGGGTTTGTGGTAGTGGTCGTTTGTCTGTGCGTTCTATAGTGGCGACCTGTACTTTTATGGCCTTTGGCATGCTGACGGTTTTGATTATGAATAAGCTTATGAACGGGGCAGGAGTGTAATCATGAATATGAAAATAATGGTGAAGATTATAACTCCCCTGTTGGCGGGAATTATTTTTGGTTTAGGCTTACTTATTTCTGGCATGAATAACCCAGCAAAAGTCCGTGGCTTTCTTGATATCTTTGGCGATTGGCAGCCTGCTTTAATGGCAGTGATGGTGGCGGCGATTGCCATTTTTGCTGTGGCCTATGCGCTTTCCAATAAAATGAAGCAGCCTTGGTTCCATTCGATTTTCCATCAGCCTAGTTTAACGGTGCTGGATAAGCGTTTATTTATTGGTGCTGCTTTATTTGGTATCGGCTGGGGAATGGTAGGTTTATGCCCTGGCCCTGCATTATTGAATATCATGACAGGGCGGGAGGATATTCTGATCTTTATTGTGGCTTTGTTAGTGGGTAATCGAATTGCCCACTTTACCGTTGGTCCTGCTAAATAGGCTCGCTAAATAAAGTCTCTAAAGGCACTCATACTGGGCTTAAGGCTATCTTTACGCCAAATCATGGCGGTGGTGCTATAGCGCCATTGTTTTGCTAGCGTATGCTGCTTGATGCTACTGGTGAAGGGATAATTATCGAGTAGTACTTTTGGTACGATGCCTATCCCCATACCCGCGGCTACGCAGCTCAACAAAGTGTGGTAGGAACTTATCTCAATGATTTTAGCTGCTACCGCGCCTTCTTTTGCCCAGTCTTGCATGCGGCCTCGGTAGGCGCACTGGTGATTGAAACTCAGCAGCGTTGGCTCGGAATTTAGGTCATTCGCACTGTATATTTTTTTATGCTTTAAATCTGAAACTAAGACCATCTCTTCTTTAACGATATTGATAATTTCAAGTCGTGTATCTTTTCTCGGGTCGGCCACTAGAGCAAGATCCAGTTCTCCCGCGATGACTTTTTCGATCAGTTGTCCTGTTGGGCCTGTTTCAACTTGTAGATTAACGTCTGGATGTTCTTGATGAAAATGCATAAGGGGTTCAGTTAATCTCGTCGCAGCAACAGCTTCCATTGCCCCGATTGTTAAGCGCCCCTTAGGGTTGGTTTGTTGTAACTCGTTAACAGCCTGTTGAGAGAGGTTGATCATCTGCTTGGCATAAGGCAGGAGTTGTTCTCCGGCTGGGGAAATCCGTAGGCGGTTTTTTTCTCTTATGAATAACTTGCTATCAAGCTCTTGCTCTAGTTTCTGAATGCGGGCGGTGATATTCGAGGGTACCCGGTTCAGCTTTTGGGCGGCCGCTGTGATGCCGCCTGATAAGACAACCTGCTGAAAGACCTTTAAATCTGACAGTTCCATATCCATTTAACCTCTTTCATTTATCTTCATTAATAATGAAGTATTCGTTCATTATTATTCATTTTTAATGAAATATAAAGCGGGGTAGTATTATGTGATCTAGTCAGTAAACGAATGTTGAAGATTGAGTAAGGAAAAGACGATGAGTGATCAACGTATTGGCTATGGTTTTGCCATCGCAGCGGCGCTTATTTGGGCTGGCTTTATTCTGGTATCAAGAATGGGAGGGATGAGTGAGTTGTTGGCTTTCGATGTGATTGCGATTCGCTATATAACGTGCGCGAGTATTTTATTGCCGATTTGGTGGTTTAAATTTCGCTTTAAGCTTTTCACCCCTCGCTTATTGATATGCAGTTTGATTGGTGGCTTGGCTTATGCGTTGTGTGCTTTTAGTGGTTTCCAGTTGGCGTCGGCCTCCCATGCGGCGATTTTATTACCTGGCATGATGCCGTTATTTATTGTCGGGTTATCATTTTTTATTAATAGAGAATCTCACGGTTTACAGAAATGGTTGGGGACTGCTGTAATTACCCTAGGGGTTTTGATTTTGTTTGCTGGAGAGCTGGGGTTGTTTACTGGAGGGATGGGTACATTTTCCACGGTGACACTAATAGGAGATGGATGGCTGGTGGCCGCCGCTTTTTTATGGGCCTTATTTTCGGTGCTGATTAAACGCTGGCAGATTACTCCGTGGCAAGTCACTGTTAGTTTGGCGCTATTAACGTGTCTATTTTATCTGCCGGTATATCTCGCCTTTTTACCTAAGGCGATCTCGCAAGCCAGTTGGACAGATATTATATTGCAGGCATTTTATCAGGGGATTATGGCAACCATTATTCAGATGATCTTTTATGTGAAAGCGGTGCAGAAAATTGGTCCCTCTAATATGGGGGCGGTGATGTCGATCGTTCCGGTGATTTCTGGAGTTTCTGCCTTAGTGGTTTTTAACGAGCCGGCAACAGCAGAGCTCGTTATGGGATTGATACTTGTGAGCCTCGGGGCTTGGTTGGCGCATAGTCGATATTTCGAAGGAAAACGGATATTCGGTTTAGCGATAAAGATTAATTAAAGTGAAAACTTGAAACTGTAAAATTCATAATTATTAACGTTAAATCATAAAGAGGAAAACTTATGCCATATATTAATATTAAAATTACCGACGAGCAGGTAACGGCAGAGCAAAAGGCTGCTTTGATATCTGGGGCAACGCAGCTGTTGGTGGATGTATTAAATAAAAACCCAGCGACGACAGTAGTGGTTATCGATGAAGTGAATACCGATAACTGGGGGATTGGAGGTGAAGTAGTAACAGCCTTGCGAAGTAAAAACTTAGGGAAATAAATAGGGTTAAAGCAATCTGACATTTAAGATTGCTTTAACCCATTTTACTTTTAAATAGCGGGTATTTTTTATAATTGCGTTGGCGCCCAAATCACTTCGGTTTTATTGCTGCTGTTTTCTTCACATAAGGCCGTATAGTGTTTTTCTACCATGTTGCGCTTGATCTTCATGGTTGGCGTCAGTAAACCATTCTCAGGGGTCCAGTTATCAGAGATGATAAAGGCACGATCGAGAATTTCGTGATGTTCAACTTCTTGGTTTACCTGCTTAAGAGTTTCTTTTAAGTTGCTTTCGATAGCTGACTTATTTTCTCTTGCGAGCTTTTGGCCAGCTTCTGACAATTCGATTAAGCATACAGGTTGTGGAGCTCCTGATCCTAGAACACAGACTTGCTCGATGAGTGGGTTGTGCTGCAATAAACACTCAATTTTATTCGGCTGAATAAATTTACCTTTACTGGTTTTAAAAACGTCTTTAATGCGGCCGGTAATTGTTAGGTAGCCATCGCTATCAATCTCACCTCTATCACCAGTATGTAACCAACCATCACGAATGGTTTCTGCTGTTTTTTCTGGTTCTAGGTAATAACCTGTCATTAACGTTGGCGCGCGAGTGATAATCTCACCTTCGTCAGTAATTTTTATTTCAGTATTGGGCATTGCGGTAATGGAACCTACTGTGCCTATTTTTACTGCGCCGGGTAAATTTAATGCCGGGCCGTAAGCTAGGTTTTCGGTCATGCCATAACCTTCATTGATTTCAAAACCAATATCTTTGTACCACTGTAATAAATTCAGTGCGATAGGCGAGGCGCCAGAAATTAGCATGCGGGATTTATCCAATCCCATGCCTTTTTGTATTTTTTTGCGAATCAGTTTATTAATCAGTGGTATGCGTAATAACTTATCGAGTTTTTCTTGTGGCAACTTGCTATTAACTTTTTGTTGGAACTTTTGCCAGATTCTAGGAACGGCAAATAATAGTGTTGGGCGGGTTGTTTGTAAATTATCGCCAAAGGTATCTAAAGATTCTACGAAAGAGACATCGCTGCAACCATAGGTTGAACAGCCAAGAACCATAAAGCGTTCAGCAATATGAGACAGCGGTAAGAATGATAAATAGCGATCATCTTTATTGATCTTTAATGCTTGGGCTGCATTTTGCGCACCTGAGCTGAAGCTGCGATAGGTGTGCATAACACCTTTAGGGTTACCCGTTGTACCCGAGGTATAGATGATTGTCATTAGATCATCCATTGGGTGCACTGGGCTATCAGTAATTGGATCGTTACTGCTTAGTATGTTATCCCATTGATGATTAATGCGCATATCCATTTCGTAGGGCATAGCAATACGAATGATATTATCTGGAATGCCAGGTTCCATTTGTTTTGCACCATCGAGCTTGCCGATGATGATGACTTTAGAGTCGCTGTGCTTTAATACATATTCTAAGGCATCGGGAGTTTGCATTGGATAAAGCGGAACGCTAATTAGGCCAGCTAATTGTATCGCGTAATCACTGATAAACCACTCAGCGCAATTTTTTGATAAAATAGCGACTCGATCGCCTTTTATTAGACCTTGGGCCAATAGAGAAGATGCTAAGCGTCGAGCTTGGTCGTTTACTTGAGCCCAGGTATAGGTTTTGTATTCACCATTAATTGGCTGGCGCAAAAAAATGCGATTAGGAACTTCTTCATTCCACTGATAAAGCATTTCTAGAGGGGTGGTATAAGTCTCTTGATAGGGATCCATTTTTATTTTCCGCTTCATCGCCAATTGATTTATTAACGATATTCTACACATAAAGTCTAATCAGCATGTATTAAATTTAATGTCCTTAAGAGCATTATTTGGTGAATCCAATATGAAAAGTTTCTTCTTCATGTTTCGACTTAAACAAAAGAATTTTGATACTACGAACGAGGTGGTTGTTATGTGGAACCCTTGTCGCTAGAGTACCTAAAGAGGCCGTTCTTTCGTTTGCACTATTACTTTTCATGGAGCAGGATGTTGGAAGCCTTACTTTAAGTATTACTCGCGTTGATACTGAGCAAGTATGTTTAAGTAGGTGCCATCTTGTTTAATCATCTTTAAGCCTTTATTAAAGAGATCACGCAATCCTGGGTTGGTAAAGGCGACAGCTGCTGGAACTCTAGGGATTAATTCGTGGAAAGTTATTAAATCAATTTGATCCTTATAGTTGGATTCAGCTAAAAAGTGCCGAAATATCCAATAGTCGAGAACGATGACTTGATAACGCTCACTCATTAATAAATCAACCAGATTTGCCATATCATGAAATTCAACATAATCCGGAGAGTGCTGGCTGGCATTATAAAAATCATCGCCAAAATAACCCGTAGCACCTTGAAACGTTGCGATTGTATAGTCTTTAAGTTGAGCTAGATTTTGTAATTTAGCGATAGTATTAAGGGTGATTACCATTGGGCGATATTCTATATGACTATCAGAAATATAAACGCCTTTTGTAGCATTTGTGAAAAATGGTGCCGTTAGGTGAATACGGCCTATTTGCAGCTCATGAATGGCTCTAGAAAGTGGATAAAACTCAAGCTTCAGTGGGAAGCCGACTTTTTCTAGGGCGGCTCTAGGAATATCAATGTCTAACCCTGATTCAGTCGCTTGGATCATGTAGGGAGGGCCATTTGAAGTGCCCATGATCAAAACTGAGCCATTGTGGATTGTATTATCAGCTTCAGAGGAGGCCATTAAGGTGGAGCTGAGAGGAAGGGTGAGAATAATGTAAACCGCAGCTGAAAGGAGTTTTGATATTGCTCTTTGCATGTTGGGCCTATCTCGATACAGAATGATTAACAGTAATATTTAATTATAGTTGGAATTAGAGAAGAGGTTGGGAAGAAAGTAGCTGTGGCGCGAATGATAGGTTTTAGCAGGTGGTCGTATATTGCAGGCACAAAAAAACCAGCCGAAGCTGGTTTTTTATTTAAGACCTAGAATCACTCCGCTGAGTGATCTTGTGTCTTAAGATAAATACTAGAGATTAGCCTTTAAGAGCTAAAACTGCAGTATTTAAACGGCTCTTAACACGAGCAGCCTTGTTCTTATGCAAAATGCTTTTAGTAACCATCTTGTCGATGTAAGGCATAGCATTAGTCAAAGCAGTTTGAGCTTCTTCGTAGTTGTTTGCGTCGATACCAGCTTGTACTTTCTTGATAGCAGTACGAACCATAGAACGAAGGCTTACGTTACGAGAGCGACGTACTATAGCCTGGCGTGCGCGTTTTTTCGAACCAGCGGAATTTGCCATAGTCGGCTCCTTTGGAATTATTTAGTAAAATTTAGGGCGTGAATTATCCTGAGTAGAGCCTGTAATGTCAACAGGCAATTAAGGAAATTATCTCGCCTTTGCTTATTAGAGGCTAAGTTAACAAAAAAACCATGAATATCAATGACTTATTTATATTTTATGAGTGACTATTGGGTGATTCGAAGGATTAGGTTGGTTTAATCGCAAGACTAAGAGTCATTTTAGCAAGCTGATCAACTGTCATATCGCCTTCTTGGCGATACCAGTTCACTGTCCAACTCAGTGCACCGGTAAGTAAGCGCCGCAAGACGGAAGGATCTATAACAACTGAGCCCGCCTCTTTAGCTTCACTTAAAGCACTGATCCATAAATTTTCATAAATGCTTCTCAACGATAGAATGTGCTTTTGGCTCTCTTCTTTGAGAGAACGCCATTCATAAACCAATACCGTCATGGCGGCGCCGGTATCACCGAGTACGGATTCTAGTTCGCATTGGATAAGAGCTAAAACTTTGTCTTCCGGTGTATTGCTTTGCAATAAAGCCGCTTTCATTAATTCGGTATTGAGCAAGATGGTTTCTTCCATTACCGCTCGTAGAATTGCTTCTTTGTTTGGAAAGTGATGAAACAGGCTGCCTGATTGAATGCCGACGGCTTTACCTAAATCACGAACGGTTGTGCGTTCATAGCCCTTTTCTTTAAAAAGCATGGCCGCTGCTTGTAATAGGCGACCCTTAGCACTATCAGGAGCATTGATGGTGCCTTGATCGACTAATGCTTGATGGGTAGGAGAAAGCTTGGTCATGTTTTGGGCCATTAGTAGAAATACTCAATATTTAGTCTTTGATACAGATGCTTGTATAGATAACATTGAATTGAATACTTTACAAACCAAGCGCTTGCTTGGTAGTCTTGGGTTATTGATTTTTTACTATGAATTTAGCGTGAGTATTTTAGGGTCTGAATATGATTGTAAAGAAAGTACGTATTGGCTGTGCATCAGCATTTTGGGGTGATACCTCGATGGCGGCGCAGCAACTAGTGAAGCAAGGCGAAATTGATTATTTGGTATTTGATTACCTTGCTGAAGTGACGATGTCTATTATGGCAGGTGCACGGATGAAGAATCCTGAAGCGGGTTTTGCTCCTGACTTCGTTATGACCTTAGAGCGCTTGCTTAAGCCGATTGCTGAGCAAGGCATTAAAGTTGTGAGTAATGCCGGTGGTGTTAACGTACGTGGCTGTGTTGCTGCATTACAAGCCGCTATAGATAAGGCCGGAATGAATCTAAAGGTTGCCGCGGTTGAGGGCGACAACTTGGTTAAGCGCCAGCAAGAGTTTTCTGAAGCGGGTGTGGTTGAAATGTTCTCGGGTGAAGAATTCCCTGAGCAGTGCCTTAGTGTGAACAGTTATTTAGGCGCAAGGGCTGTTCGTGATGCTTTGAATGCGGGTGCTGATATTGTGATCACAGGTCGTGTGGTTGATAGCGCGGTCGTACTTGGGCCGTTGATGCATGAGTTTGATTGGACTGAAACCGATTATGATCAGCTGGCTCAAGGTTCGTTAGCGGGTCACGTGATTGAATGTGGCGCGCAATGTACCGGTGGTAATTTTACTGATTGGCAGCTAGTGCAAGAAGGCTACGCCAATATGGGTTTCCCGATTGTTGAATGTGTTAGCGACGGTTCTTTCATCGTGAGCAAGCCAAAAGGTACCGGTGGTTTAGTATCCGTTGGTACTGTCGGCGAGCAAATTCTTTATGAAATTGGTGACCCTTCACAATATTTATTACCGGATGTGACCTGTGATTTTACTCAAGTTCAGCTAGAGCAATTAGATAACGGTCACGTTCTGGTTTCGGGCGCTAAAGGTCGTGCGCCTTCGGATCACTATAAAGTTAGTGCAACCTATATAGATGGTTTCCGTTGTAATGCATCTTTCATGATTGGCGGACGTCAAGCAGTAGAGAAAGGTCAGCGTGTTGCGGAAAGTATTATTGAGCGTGTGAGTTTTATTTTCCAAGCGATGGGTCTTGAAGCTTTTACCGCAACGGATATTGAAGTGCTGGGTAGTGAAACAACTTATGGTGAACATTCTCAATCTTTAAACAATCGCGAAGTCGTTGTTAAAATTGCGGTTCATCATTCTGATAAAAAAGCGTTGGGCATGTTTGCTCGTGAAATTGCCCAAGCTGCGACGGCAATGGCGCCAGGGTTAACTGGATTAGTGGGGGGGCGACCTAAGCCTAGTCCAATGATTCGTTTATTTTCTTTCTTGTGGCCTAAAGATCAAATTGAAGTGTCTTATAATTTAAATGGCGAATCTTCTGCGGTTGAAATTGCACAAGGTCAATCTTTAGAAAATGATATGCAGGTCTCAACCGCTTTGGTTGATACAGCTGCTGAAAATGAGTTGTCTCTTTGTGATGCTAACACTTCGTTAATTAATCTCGCGATGGCTCGCAGTGGTGATAAAGGTGACCATTGTAATGTTGGGATTCTTTCACGTGACCCTGCTTACCTTCCGTATATTAAAAATGCAGTTCAGCCAGAAAAAATCCGTCAGTATCTGTCTCACATTATGGGCGAAAATAGTGATGTGAAATTATATGAATTGCCTGGGCTTAATGCTTTTAATCTAATGTTGGAACAAGCATTGGGTGGTGGTGGTATTGCCAGCTTAAGAATTGATCCACAAGGTAAGGCGATGGCGCAGCAGTTATTAGATATGCCGATTCAAGTACCGGCTGAAATGGCGGTGCATGCTGAAGAAAATTATAAAACACTTATTTCTAGTGTTAGCGAAGAAAATGGAGCGCAGGTGTAATGGCTATTTTAACGACCGAAATCCAAGCGCATAGCGAAGATTTTGCAAATAACTGCGCGGCGATGCAAGTTGCCATTGATGAGTTTCGCAGTGTAGAAGAGAAAGTCTTAGCCAAAGCTGAGCAAGCCAAAGAAAAATTTCGTAAGCGCGGTAAGTTATTGCCTCGTGAACGCTTAAATCTATTATTGGATTCAGGCTCTAACTTTTTAGAGCTGTGTTCTCTTGCCGGCTTGAAGATGCATGACGATAAAGATGGCAGCGGTGCAGGCGGCGGTATTATTGCTGGTATCGGTTATGTGGCTGGCGCACGTTGCATGATTCAGGTAAATAACAGTGCAATTAAAGGCGGCACTATTTCTCCAGCAGGTTTGGATAAAACATTACGCATTCAAGAAATTGCTCGTGCAAATAAATTACCGATTGTGACGTTAGCCGAATCCGGTGGCGCTAACTTGCAATATGCGACGGATGTTTTTGTTCCGGGCGCGCAGGCTTTTGCTAACCAAGCGCGTTTATCCGCGGCGGGTATTCCACAGGTCACGGTCGTGCATGGTAATGCGACTGCGGGTGGTGCTTATCAACCTGGGCTTTCTGATTTTATTATTGCGGTGCGTAATAAAACAAAGATGTTTTTAGCGGGGCCGCCACTATTAAAAGCGGCGACGGGCGAGATCGCAACGGATGAAGAATTAGGGGGGGCTGAGCTGCACGCTTATGAAGCGGGTACTGCTGATTATTTAGCCGAAGATGACGCTGATGGTGTGCGCATTGCTCGTGAAGTTATGGGCGGTTTACCTTGGAATGATCAAGTGGCTGCGCGTGCTGAAAAAACGTATGACGAACCGCTTTATAGTGCGGATGAGTTATTGGGTGTTGTGCCTTGCGATTCTAAGAAGCCTTACGATGTGCGTGAAGTTGTTGCGCGTATTGCGGATGGCAGTGAGTTCCAAGACTTTAAACCTGACTTTGATATTCAGACGGTTTGTGGCTTCATCAAAATTTCAGGTCATGCTGTTGGCATCATTGGTAACAATGGTCCTATTACGGCGAAAGGTGCTAACAAGGCTGCGCAGTTTATTCAGTTGTGTGATCAGAACCAAGTGTCTCTTTTGTTCTTGCACAATACGACGGGCTTCATGGTGGGTACCGATTCTGAGAAGAGCGGCATCATTAAGCACGGTTCTAAAATGTTGCAGTCGGTAGCGAATGCACGTGTTCCTAAAATTTCGATTGTGATCGGTGGTTCATACGGTGCTGGTAACTATGCGATGTGTGGTCGTGGTTTGGATCCACGATTTATTTTTGCTTGGCCTAATAGTAAGACTGCGGTTATGGGTGGCGCACAAGCGGGTAAGGTTTTACGTATTGTGACGGAAGAGAAGCAGCTGAAAATGGGGCAGGAGCCTGATGAGAAAATGCTTGATCAGATTGAGCAGATGACTGCGGCTAAATTAGAAGCCGGTTCTACGGCTTTGTTTGGCACTGCACGTATTTGGGATGATGGATTAATAGATCCTCGCGATACGCGTAAGTTGTTGGTGATGCTATTAGACATGTGTGAAGAAGAGAAACATCGTTCTCTTCAGGGCAATAGTTTTGGTGTATCGCGTTTTTAGTATTCTACAAAGAGCGATTGACGGTTTTGGTTTATTAGCCGCTTTCGCTTGCTATCGCTATTGGGTATGTCGTTAGGCGGCACGCCGTGAACCCATCCATGGGGGCTCGAAGATCCCATCCCTGGGATCTAACGGCCTTAAACGACATACCCAATACCGATACGCGAAAGCTAGCAGCAATAAAATTTGAAATGTAGAACTTTTTTAGAAAACTTAAGGATATCAATAAGCCGTCAATTTCATATTGTTGAAGGTTTAGAATAAAAGAAGGCATTGGAGGCGATGCATTAGGTTGCTCGTTTGAAGCCCTTCTACAGCAGGGAGCTGTAGAGAGCCTCCATGGATGGATTTACGGCGTGGCGAAAAACGAGCAACCTAATGCAGTGCTTGCCAAAGTTTAGAATTACGGCGTTGTAAAATTAAAACAACGCGTACATGAATTAAAAAATTTAAGATTAAAAGAATAGGAATAACAAAATGATCATGACTCAAGAGCATAAAGAAATAAAAAGAACCGTGCGTAATTTTGTTGAGAACGAAATAAATCCTCATATTGAACAATGGGAAAAAGACGGAATCTTTCCGGCAAAAGAGTTGTTCAAAAAGATGGGTGACCTTGGCCTGTTAGGTATTTCTAAGCCTGAGTCGGCTGGTGGTATGGGCTTAGATTTTTCTTATGAAATGGCTGCGGCTGAAGAATTTGGTGGCATCATCTGTGGTGGTGTGCCAATGGCCATTGGTGTTCAAACTTGTATGGCGACGCCAGCACTTGCACGCTTTGGTAGTGCATACATTCAAGAAACTTTTTTAGCCCCAGCTGTTGCGGGTGACATGGTTGCTTGTATTGGTGTGAGCGAGCCGGGTGCAGGTTCTGATGTTGCTGCTATTAAGACAACTGCGGTTAAAGATGGTGATGACTACATCATCAACGGTACTAAGATGTGGATTACCAATTCCACTCAGGCTGATTTCATATGCTTATTAGCCAATACCTCAGAAGATAAATCACACAAGAATAAATCATTGATTGTTATGCCAATGGATTTGGAGGGAATTAGTTTTTCTGAAAAACTCGACAAGTTGGGCATGCGTTCATCAGATACCGCTCAGGTATTTTTTGACAACGTTCGTGTACCACAAAAGAATTTAATCGGTAGCGAAGGCGCTGGTTTCATGATGCAAATGATGCAGTTTCAAGAAGAGCGTATGTACGTTGCCGCTATGTCTTTGAAGTCGATGGAAATCTGTGTTGATACTACGATTGCTTATTGTCGTGAACGTGAAACATTCGGCCAGCCGTTGATTAATAATCAGGTGATTCATTTCCGTATGGCTGAATTGCAAACCGAAATTGAAGCATTGCGTTGTATGGTTTATCAGGCATGTGAAGGCTATCTAAACAAAGAAGATATGACTCGTCTAGCATCTATGGCGAAGTTGAAGTCTGGCCGTCTGGTACGTGAAGTTGCTGATAGTTGCTTACAGTACTGGGGTGGTATGGGCTTCATGTGGGATAACGTAGTTTCACGTTTCTATCGTGATAACCGTTTGGCTTCAATCGGTGGTGGTGCTGATGAAATTATGATCGGAATTATCTGTAAGTACATGGACATTTTGCCTAAGAAACGTAAATAACTTTCCATTGTTATAGATATTTTTATTGAGATTTTGATATGAGCCAACAAGAATTTGAAACATTAGTAATACAAGACGAAAGCCCTGTATTACGCGTGATGCTAAACCGTCCAAAACTGGCGAATGCCATGAACCTTAAAATGGTGAATGAGCTAATGGCTGTTATGGAAAAAGTTGAAAATGAAAACTACCGCGTATTAATTATCAGCGGTGGTAATGGCAACTTTTGTGCGGGTGGCGATATTAAAGACATGCAATCAGCGGGTGCTGATAAGCAAGCTTTAGTGACATTAAATCGCGCCTTTGGTCACATGATTACCAAAGCAGATCATTTACCGGCAGCGGTTATTTGCGCTTTAGAAGGTGCAGTATTAGGTGGTGGTTTTGGTTTGGCGTGTGTTTCTGATTTAGCCATTGCGGTTGAGAAGACTCAGTTTGGTTTACCAGAAACGTCACT
>Ga0105348_1000646_pt1 | contig 25747 bp, 18 predicted proteins | sample EN8Hudsemesocosm_2_FD_83504 | JGI IMG/M metagenome (GOLD analysis project Ga0105348, IMG submission 83504) | Methane-oxidizing microbial communities from mesocosms in the Hudson Canyon - EN8C Hudson Canyon | ecosystem: Environmental > Aquatic > Marine > Cold seeps | place: Hudson Canyon... | reverse complement strand
GCCAATGACGTTTACCTGAGCCTTGGCAGATAAACGTATCATAGTTATCAATATGAGGGCCAACACTACCACCTGGCATGGCAAAGCTCGCCATTAAATCATCTAAGCGCCAATGTGGAATAAAGCGAAACGGCTCAATCATTTCCGCGGCTTCTTCAGAAAAGTTATCTAATGCTTGTATTACCAGTGACCAGTCTTGATTACCAAGATGCTCGTAACTTTCAAAAGGCCCAAAAGCTGCGTTCCATTTACCTTCACTTTTATGAACCAAACGTGACTCTACTTGCTCTTCCATCGCTAATCCGGCTAATTCATCAGCAGCAATGGGATCAACAAAATCTTTAAAGCCTTGACGAATAACCACGGGTTTTTTCTGCCAATACTCATCTAAAAATTGTTGTTGCGTCAGTTGCATTAAATCTAAGGTATACATACTTCTCTCTTATTTAGTTATCTGCCTAGCTATCAGTTAGCGATACGCTACCGACATACCGGCAATTTTATGCCAAAAGCCATTACATTGCGCCACACCATCAAGTTCAACTTTACTTGGATTAACCAGTTGCTCTCTAAAGTTATCTAGTTGTGCAAAGGCTTGAGTGCTATCAGCACTAATGCGAGCAATATCTACTCCCATGGCTGCTAGGGCTGGCATTTCATTAATGAGATTATACTGGTAACCCGACATAGTTTGAATACCATTAAGCACAAAAACTCGCTCTCCTTCTCGACTATTCATCCGTCTGCCCTCTGGGTAGTTAATACAGCAGTACTCGCAATCATCTTTGGCTCTATCTTCAGAGCGAGCAGTAAAACATCGAGCAGAATAGGCTAATGGTAAATACCCCCAAGAAAAGACTTCACACTCAAACTGTTTGCGGATCCCTTCATCGCTCGCTTGATTTAACAACGTTTTTAACCAGTCTCCACTAAGCTCAACCGGCATTAACCAACGGGTCATGCCTTGTTTTATCAACACTTTTAATGTTGATAAGTTATAACAATTAATGGCAGGGCCTGCGACAAATGGCATTTTTAAATCATGCATGATTTGCACAGCACTTAAATCATTTGCTTCAACTAAAAACTCACCGTTTTCACATAAACGCTTAAGGACTTTAATCTCCGCCGGTGATTCTAATAAAGTCATGGTCGACACGACAACCTGTTTATGACTGTCTTTCGCGACTTCTTGCGCTAAACCCAACCAATCTTTATCCCGTAATTCACGTCTTTTTGAGCAAACGGTTTCGCCTAAATAAATAATATCTGCGCTTGATTGTTTTGCTTGTTGATAGAAGTCATTTACTTCTTGTTTTGGCCAGAAAAACAAACTTGGCCCTAAAGAGAATTTCATAAATTATCCAAATAATTTTTAATATGTCACTATTGCTAGTTTTATAGTTATTCAGCTTTAAGCTGTATATTTCAACTTAAAGGAAAAAGCACGGAGTTGACGCTAGTCATTACTCAGTACATCCTAGTGCTCCGCCTTACAGGCCATCCTTTGGATGTTCAAATTATTTCCTGAAGAATTTGTATGTATTTCTGACGTAGAAATAGCGCCATACAGCGACAAGGTTAGTTACAAGTTAAGTGACAATTACTGCCATTTTCGGTGGTACGCACCTAAAGTAGTTTGTGAGCCTTCAGATAAATTAGCTAACGTGTTCATCCAAGCCCCCTCAACCGCAAATCCTTCAGGGTTTTTCTGATAGCTATCTAATGCCATGCGCCACGTTTGAGCAACTTGCTCAACATATGCAGGGCTACGTTGTCTGCCTTCAATTTTCACCGAGACTATGCCCATTTTTATCAACTCTGGGATCAGCTCCAAGGTATTTAAGCTAGTCGGCTCTTCAAGGGCATGATAAACGTTATTATCCACTTCAAAGCGACCTTTACAGAGCGTTGGGTAACCGGCATTTTCATCACTTTGATAGCGGTCGATTAACACATTGTTTAATCGAGACTCTAAACCTTTGTCTGTTTCTTGCCAACGCACATACTTTGCCGGAGAGCAAGCGCCAACGGTATTAGGTGACTCACCCGTCATGTAAGAAGAAAGATAACAACGCCCTTCTGCCATAATGCATAAACTACCAAAGGCAAAAACTTCTAACGGTACCGGCGTATTTTTTGCCAATTGTCTCACTTGTTGCACAGACAAAACCCGCGGTAAAACAACCCGTGCTACATCAAAGTTATTTTTAAAAAATTTAATGGCTTCAAGATTAGTTGTTGAAGCTTGCACTGATACATGACGTTCAATACCAGGATATTTGGTCGCGGCATAATCAAGTACACCTAAATCAGCGATGATTAAGGCGTCGGTTCCTATTGCGACAGCGTTATCAACCGCTTTCTGCCAACGCGCTTCGCCATCAGCATGGGCAAAGGTATTAATGGCGACATGTAGTTTTTTGCCACGTTCATGAACATAATCAGCCGCTTTTGCCAATTTGCCGTCATTAAAGTTTAATCCAGCAAAATGGCGCGCATTGGTATCATCTTTTAAGCCGATATAAACTGCATCAGCACCATTATCGATTGCGGTTTTTAGCGCCGGTAGGTTTCCAGCAGGACATAGTAATTCCACAGCCACTCCAAATTATTAGAGGAAAATAAATTTTCAGCAGTGTAAGTGGTTCACCTAGATGATTTATTGATGTGTATTAAGGAAAACTTGATCTGCATTATTAATTTATTTCCAGCCCTTGATAAAATGTTGATAACTTTCGTAATGCAGAGCAAAACTGTTTTGAATTTACCATCCGTATTATCAACAATTGTACCTTCAGCCAGTCAGGTAACTTCTCTGTTACCTCAGATTGAACAGACATTACCACTATCCGTGAAAGCAAATTTGATTAAAGTGTTGCCGAGTATTTTAAGGCCAAGTTTACGCTTAGTGCCCTTCAGTGCACAAAAATCATTACTGCTTGCTGCACTACACTCTATTTTTAGCGAAGCAGTCGCTGATGGCGATTTTGAATTTTTACAGGGAAAATGGCTAAAAATATCAATAACTGATTTAGCACTAGATTGGTGGTTAAGTTTTGAAAATCAACAATTAATCATGGCGCCAGCTGAGCAAAATATCACTGAAGATGTCAGTTTTAGTGCGACCGGCGATGACTTGATCTTAATTGCCGGCAGAAAGCAGGACCCCGATACGTTGTTCTTTCAACGTCGCTTAAAAATTGAGGGGGATACTGAATTAGGTCTAGAAGTTAAAAATTTAATTGATGCCATTGATATTGACCAACTGCCAAGCTCTGTGCACGACCTTGTTGATTTCAGTGCTAAATTTTTACAAAACACTCGTGATCAGTTAACTAAAAAATAACCTTTGATGAGCAGTAGATTGCCGACAAGACAACTCGGCAATGACAACGATGAGGCTTGTTAGTAGCAACGAAACCGTCACTCTCAAAGTATTTTGTTGGAAATGACAACGATGAGACTTGTTAGTAGAACTGAAACCGTCATTCCCAAAACATTTTATTGGAAACGACAACTATAAGACTTGTTAGTAGCAACGAAACCGTCATTCCCGAAGTCCCTTGTCGGGAATCCAACAAATCATATTGGGGTTTAAGGGTTTAGCACTTAAACACCTACCCTGTGCAGCGCGCAGCGCCTCATTCACTTATCTGTGGTGAATATTGTCTTGTTTTTTTAAACAATAAACAAAAAGCACCACCGAGGACACCGAGACCTCACTTCGTTCGCTACATCGAGAAGACATAAGCCCAAAGTGCAGAGAAAAATAAAGAGAGTTGAATCTTATGGGTTAACTCACTTCTTGGTGTAGGGCGAAGCCCCTCTGCTCTTTATTAGCTATAGCTCTGTGGTGAAAGTATTTTTAGTTACTTTCTTTCGTTACTGACAATTAAACTTAACCTAGGCTTGCCGCGTACTCTCTTGCTTTAGCTAAATCTTCTGGTGTATCAACGCCTTCAACAGGGACATGACTATTAGCCACCGCTACATGTATTTTCTCACCTTGATACAAGACTCTCAACTGCTCCAATGCTTCAATTTGCTCTAACTGACTAGTCGGCCAATTCACATAATCTTTAATAAAGCCTGCTCGATATGCATAAATACCAACATGTCTTAAATAAAAGTCTCCAATGGCTTGGATATTCTCTTCAGTATTAGCGTCACTGGTTAAAAACCTATCTCTGTCATAAGGAATGGTAGCGCGAGAAAAGTAAAGTGCGTAGCCATCTTTATCAAGTAGTACTTTTACCGCATTTGGGTTAAATGCTTCCTCTACAGAATTAATATTAATCGCTAGCGTAGACATTCTGGCAACATGCTTTTGTTGGTCTTGATTCGCTAAATTATTTGCTACTTGGGCAATATTTTCAGGGGGAATAAAAGGCTCATCACCTTGAACATTAACAATAATTTCATCATCATCAAATTGATACTGCTCCATCACTTCCGCTAAACGTTCAGTACCTGATTGATGGTCAGCGCGGGTTTTACAAACTTCCCCACCAAAACCGGTAACAACCGCTGCGACTTCATCATTGTCAGTAGCAATAATAACTCTGCTGGCACCACTTAATTGTGCTTTTTCGACGACCCATTGGATCATTGGCTTGCCATTAATATCAGCTAAAACTTTACCGGGTAATCTAGAAGATTGGTACCTTGCTGGCACCACGACAGTAAATTTAGCACTCACGGCGTTTTGAGCATTAGACATAGCTAACCACCTACTCTGCTGACGGGCTTGACTTTATTTCGCGTGCTTCGCCTTCAAGCAATACCGGAATATCTTTTTCAATACGGTAAGCTAAACGGTCAAAGTTACAAATCAGCTCTTGGGCCGCTTTATCATAATCAAGTTTGCCTTTACACACAGGACAGGCAAGGATTTCCATTAGTTTTGTATCAAAAGCCATGTTCATTTCTCACTAGTTAATTATTTATTATCACTGCGCTTTAATGCAGTGTTGATTTTATCTTGTAATTCGGTTTGTTCACTTTGGCTGAAACTTGCATCGACAGGCAAGTACCACCAATTGCTTTGACTGAAACTTTTGCACTTTACCGCATCTTTCTCTGTCATTAATAACGGGATATTATCATCAAAGTGGCTGAAATCATGTCGGCTAAAGTTATGATGATCGACAAATCCTTGTTGCTCTGCTAACAAAAAGTGATTTGTTTTAAGTGTATCAAAAAATCGTTGTGGCGAGCCAATACCAGCAATAGCATTAACCTGAGTATTTTGGGCTAAGAACTCAGCTAAGGTTATTCGAATACCTGATTGCACATTACAAAGCTCTGTTGCTGTTAAATTCATTTGCAATGCTTGGTTTTCATGATTTTCAGCTGCGGGAACCGAACCATTGTAAATCACTAAATCCGCTGTTGGTAATCGCCACTTTCCTTCCCGCAAAGGACCAGCAGGTAATAATAAACCATTACCAAAGCGTCTTTTACCGTCAACGATGATTAACTCCAAATGACGTGCTAAACGGTAATGCTGCAAACCATCATCACTAATGATGACATCACAACCTTGCTCAATTAATAGCTCCGCACTGGCAATACGATCGCTACCAACAGCAACAGCAACCTGACAGCGCTGCTGAATAAGCACGGGTTCATCTCCGGCTTCTTCTGGGGTTGATTGTGCGGTAACAAAATAAGGGTAATTGGGTGCATTCCCGCCATAACCACGTGAAATAACGCCAGGTGTTAAGCCCATTGCACGGCAAAGCTCAACTAAGTAAATCACCATAGGTGTCTTACCATTACCGCCCACACCAATATTACCAACAACAATAACAGGCTTCGTTAATTGCTTTGATTTAGCGACTCCCCACTTAAAGCTTAAGCGCCTGAGTGTGCTTAGCAGCCAAAAAAGTGCTGTCAGCGGCAGTAACAAAGGGACAAGCAAATACTTTGCTCTATGGTTATGAAACCAAACTTTCTCAATAAGACGCACTATTAGCTCTTCCTAGGTCGTTTTATTTGCTCAAACATTACGTTAAACATAGCGAGCCGATTAAGAGTCAAATTGGAAACTGTGCAATTGTGCATAAGCACCTTGTTTAGTTAACAAGCTTTGATGATCGCCTTGTTCAATAATTCTGCCCTGATCCATAACGATAATTTTATCAGCACTTTCAATCGTTGATAATCGATGAGCGATAACGATTGAAGTGCGGTTTTGCTGCAAGGTTTGCAGTGCATCTTGAATATGGCGCTCTGACTCAGTATCTAAGGCACTGGTTGCTTCATCTAAAATTAAAAACGGTGTATCGCACAATAGTGCCCGCGCGATAGCAACACGTTGTCGTTGACCACCAGAAAGTAATGCACCATTTTCGCCAATATTAGTTGCTAAGCCCTGCTCCATGTTTTGAGCAAACTCCATCACATGAGCGCTTTTAGCCGCAGCGATAATTTCAGCTTCCGTAGCATCAGGCTTACCATAAGCAATATTGTTAGCTAAGGTGTCGTTAAATAAAACAACCTGTTGAGAGACATAAGAGAATTGCTTACGTAAATCTTTCAGTTTAAATTGTTCAATATTAGTGCCATCAATTAAGATTTCACCCTTGGTAGCATCATAAAAGCGTAATAACAAAGAGCTGGCCGTTGATTTACCGCTTCCTGAGCGGCCAACTAGCGCTAAGGTTTCACCTGGCGATAAGTCAAAAGAAATACCGTCTAATGCGAGTTTGCCTTGTTGCTCTTTATCACCGCCTTCATCGCTCGCTTCATAAGCAAAATCGACGTTATGAAAAGATAATGCCCCTGAAGCATAGTCTAATGTTTTCGTGCCGGTATCTTTTTCTTTTTCATGATCGAGTATCGAAAAGATGCTGACACAAGCGGCCATGCCTTGCTGGAACTCGGCATTAACATTAGTCAGCATTTTTAAAGGTCTTAACAACATCGTCATATATGCGATGACACTAGTAAAAGTACCTGGGGTAATGTTTTCACTTAAAGAGTCTGTAGTAATAGCATAGAAAACAAAAGCTAAAGCAAAAGATGCGATTACCTGAATAATTGGCACGCTAGCTGACTTTGTTGCCGTCATTTTCATGCGCTGTTGACGATTGCGACGATTTATTTTTCCAAAACGCTCAAACTCACGTTGCTGACCATCAAACGTTAACACCACTTTATGACCATTAAAAGTTTGCTCAGCGGCAGTGGTAACCTCCCCCATAGCGCCTTGAATATTTTTACTGACTTTACGAAAGCGCTTAGAAACGACAGTGACAATTACCGCTATTACAGGGGTAATCAGTAAGAATATTACTGATAATTGCCAACTCATATAAAACATTAGCCCCAATAAACCAAGGACAAAGGCACTTTGTTGAACCAATACTAAAATCGATTTACTGACAGAGTTTAATACTTGTTCGGTATCAAAGGTTATTTTAGAAATCAGCGCACCTGTAGATTGTTTGTCATGAAAAGCCACTGGCATAGTCATAATGTGTTCAAACAATTGTTGTCTTAAATCAGCAACAACGTTATTACCCACCCAAGCAAGACAGTAATTGGCAACAAAATGAGCAATACCTCGGACAATAAAAGCAGCGACGATGAAAATGGGCGCCCATTTCATAAAGTTAGCATTTTTGCCAGCAAGACCTTCATCGATTAACGGCTGTAATTGTTTTAAAAAATAAACATCTATAGCGGCATAGCTAAGCATACCGATAATTGCAGCGACAAAGCCTAGTTTATAAGGTTTTGCATAACTCACTAGACGTTTAAAGTTTTGCCACGTCGTTGCATTGCTGATATTTGAAGAAGGTAAGGCGCTATTTTGTGAAGGTGAAGACATTCGTTTTAGTTACTCGGATGATTTAGTTGCCTAAAGAATAAGTATTTTAGCGTGAATCGCGCGGACAACCAACTAAAACTGACGATTGCCAAAAAATGACTAATGAGTAAACCAAAATGGCCGCAGAACATCGACAAAGTTTTTGTTATTTACTCCCTTATTATCAATACTAATAATAACTTGCCCCACTTCTGCACTGGTGAGTATTTTTATATTTTGTTGGATGTATCGTTGGCGAATAGACTTCACTGGCATATGCCAACGATTTAAATATCCAGCACTGACCACAGCATATTGAGGTGCCAGTTGTTTAAGAAAATCACGACTCGATGACGATTTAGAGCCATGATGCGGCACTTGCAATATATCAATAGCTAGCTTGGGATATTGCTGCATAATTTTCTGCTCTACCTCGGCTGAAATATCTCCCGTTAGTGGAAGTGTTCTCCCTTGTTGATCTGTCACTAATATCACACAAGAATCATCATTATCTTGCCTTGAGCTTTCTTCTGCCTTTGATTGAATGACTCCCTCGCTAGCAAGTGCCGGTGATAAAATGTCAAAGCTAAGTCCTTGCCAATTAAACGAATGCCCCGCATAACAACTGTTAATTAAAGGTTTAGTGTTAAAATCTGTGCTGGCATTGATAATAGCCTTGCCAACAAGCTGTTCGTCATTTGACATAATTGCATCAACACCTATGTTGTCCAGTAAAGTTGCTAAACCGCCAGCATGATCATTATCACTGTGGCTAAGAATTATATTATCTAATTGAGTAATTCCTGAGTATTGTAAATAAGGTAAAATAACAGCTTCGCTCAGGGTAAAGCCACTTGGGTAAGCTGCTCCGGTATCATATAAAATAGCGTGACTATTGCGCTCGATTAATACTGATAAGCCTTGCCCGACGTCAAAAAATACAACTTCCCAAGGCAAGTTTTCACTTAAATTTTGTCTATCGCTGGTACTTGAAAAAGAAGACTTCATCGCGCCGACAGCAAAAAAAGACAGCGCTATTATCATAAGAGAAACCAAGCGTTTAATCTTAGTTTTCCATGCAGATAATGATAAAAATGCTAGATGAAAACTACAACTGACAATGCCAGTCAATAGCACTTGTTGATAAAGCGAAAGTTTAACAACAGCATTAGGTAGCGTGGTTAAATAGTCTAAATATTGCCAAAGTAATGTCAAAGAATCGAGGGCAAGTGAAATGAACACTTGCGCTATCTGAACATCAATTATCATCGTAAGCAGTGAAAATAAAGTGCAAGGTATGGTTATGAAGCTCATCCAAGGTACTGCAATAAGGTTAGCAATAATACTCACTAACGATATTTGCTGAAAGAATAGTGCCGTAATGGGAATTAGCATTACCGTAAGCGAGAGTTGAATAACCATCAGCCCCATAATAAAACGCCAAAAGCTACTGCCATGAGTTAAGTAGCTTTTGAAACGCCATAAAGTTAAAAATATTATCGCTACCGCATAAAACGATAACCAAAAACTTGCGGTGAACAAACTAAATGGGCTGATTAACACCACAATGAAAACGGTCAATAGTAATAAACGAATTGGCGATAGGTGTATATTTAACAATCGACTAAGCCAATAAACTATTAACATAACTAGGGCGCGTTGTGTCGGCAGTGAAAAACCGGCTAGATACGCATAAGAAATAGCGGATAAAAGGCTAATCGCTATCGCTATATATCGAGCATTTAAACACTGCCAACGAGGGGACCTTAATGGCATTATTTTAATTAACAATAACACCAAATAAAAACAGCCCGTGGCAAGTAAACCGACATGTAAACCGGAGATGGCAATTAAGTGGCTTGTACCCGTTGTTTGCAAAACTTGCCAGTGTGCAGAAGTTAATAAGCTTCGTTCGCCAAAAGCTAAAGCAAGTAGAATTGCCTTTAATTCACTATTGGGTGTTATCGGAAAGTATTGATTAAATAAAGCTTGCCTAAGAGTAGTATTGGCATTGACAATTTTGTTGTGATTTAGCGGCTGAAGTTGCTCGTTCTTTTTCTTCGGGTTTTTAACATAACCAGTAGCAGAGATGTTATTGGCTTTTAGCCAACTGATATAATTAAAGCTACCAAGGTTATTTAATCCATGCGCAGGCTTTAACTTAACATATAACTGCAGCACTTGGCCTTGAGCAATAACGACAGTTGGTTTTTTCCAAGATAGTCTGACATTAATAGGCTTTGGCAATAGCTGCCCATCTACTTTAACCACGCTAAAATTAAAGCGTTTAGTCACATCCTTGCCTTTATTTGGCGCGGATTTATTTTTCGGCGTTATGATATTAGGTGTCTTGGTGTCGGTGCCAGTTTCTGTTTCGGTATTGACTTGTAAACTCAGCACCTCCCCTTCAACTATCACAGACTTTCTTGCTTGCATTAACTCTATCAACTCAGCAGGCAATTGATGATTATATAAATACGCCTGTGTCAAAAGCCAAACAGCGCCAAGCGCCAAAGCGGTGAAATTTCCATGCTTCAAATAGCGAATAGCGAGACAAGCAACAAAAAATGCCATTAAAAGTTGAAAAATCGTTGGCACTTCATGCAAAAATAGCGACAATACAGCACCAAGAAAAAATGTCAGTAACCACCAATCCATAGCGATTATAATTCCTTTTATTTTTTTGCGGTTACATCTAACTTCTGAAACGTTATCTGTGCAATTACAGCTAGCGTGATATTAAGTGTAGTAAACTCATCGAGTAAATCAGATAAAACGCGAACTTTTAGTTAAAGGACTTGTAGAAGTATATGCCGAAAAAAGTCATCAAACGCATAATGCCGGATCACCAAACGATTAAAGAAAACAAATATCTAAAGATTTTTGGTAACTTGCTGCACAATGCCAACCTGTGGCATTTAAACCGTCACTCTGTAGCTAAAGCCTTTGCTGTTGGTTTATTTTTCGCGTTTATTCCTGTTCCTTTTCAAATGGTATTAGCGGCTGGCGCCGCCATTATATTCCACGCTAACTTACCGTTATCTATCGCTTTGGTTTGGCTTACGAATCCATTAACCATGCCCTTTATTTTTTATGCTTGCTACTTAGTTGGTACTATCGTTTTAGCCGTTCCTGAACAAGAGTTTGCTTTTGAAGCAAGTTGGCAGTGGGTAATTGATAGTTTATCAACAATCGGACCAGCATTTTTAGTAGGTTGTGGTGTGCTTGCCGTGGCTTTTGCAATTATTGGCTACTTTGGCATTCATAGTTTATGGCGTTATCAAACTGTAAAAGCGTGGAAAAGTAGAGAACACCGTTAGTTTGATCATTCCCTCTGTGTAGCGCATAGCGCCTCATTTATTTCTGTGTGGTAAAAGCTATTTCTTTGTTTTAAGAAATAAAAGCACCGAGGACACAGAGGAAACAGAGGGACTTTGTCCTACACCGAGCAAGCAAATTTTAATGGTGATATATACCCGTTACCATTCAATTTGCATGTTTCAGAGCGGTTGAGCGATTTCAATTCAAGGCGCATTGATGAAGGAATGGTTATTCAGGAGAATTGCTCCTGCATTCTCTTTATAAGCCACATCCATGTAGCGTCCTTCCAAGTCACTGCAACGAAGAAATGGAATTGCTCCTACGCTTCTACGATGGGTTTAAAATGACTTTATGCTGCGGTAAATAATCAAAACATAGAGTGACTATGCTTAAATTATTCTCCTTGCCTAAAGGCATTTTAATTCCCACTGAAATCGAGCACTTTGAATGGTAACGGGTATATGACTAGATTGCCGACAAGACAACTCGGCAATGACCTAATGTGGTTTTAGCTTTGTTATAGTTTTGACTCAGGTTTAGTGATACCAAAATGTTGGTATGCTCTATCGGTAACTATTCGACCACGAGGAGTGCGCTGTAAGAAGCCTTGTTGAATTAAAAATGGTTCTAACACGTCTTCAATGGTTTCACGCTCTTCGCCAATAGCTGCTGCTACATTGTCTAAACCGACTGGGCCGCCCATGAATTTATCAATAATGGCATGCAGTAATTTTCTATCCATGATATCAAAGCCTTCATTGTCCACTTCAAGCATATCAAGTGCCGCGGCAGCAGTTGCTTGATTCACCACACCATGAGATTTTACATCCGCATAATCACGCACTCGGCGTAATAAGCGATTAGCAATTCGCGGTGTACCTCGAGAGCGTCTAGCGACTTCAAAAGATCCGGCTTCATCTATAGTTAAGTTTAAAAAATGTGCCGAGCGACTTACAATACTTGATAAGTCTGCAACATTATAAAACTCGAGTCGCTGCACGATGCCAAAGCGATCTCTAAGAGGGGATGTTAACGCACCAGCACGTGTTGTTGCGCCAATTAAGGTAAATGGTGGTAAGTCTAATTTGATAGAGCGAGCCGCTGGCCCTTCACCGATCATAATATCTAACTGATAATCTTCCATGGCAGGATAAAGCACTTCTTCAACCACAGGACTTAAACGATGGATTTCATCGATAAAGAGAATATCGTTTTCTTCTAAGTTGGTTAACAGTGCTGCTAAATCCCCTGCTTTCTCGAGCACAGGTCCTGAAGTGGTACGAATATTTACCCCCATTTCATTAGCAACAATATTGGCAAGGGTTGTTTTACCTAGACCAGGAGGACCAAAAATAAGTAAATGATCTAAAGGCTCACCACGATTTTTAGCGGCGGGAATAAAAATTTCCATTTGCGCTTTAACATGTTCTTGACCAGTGTAATCTTCTAGCATTTTAGGACGAATAGCGCGATCCACGCCTTCATCTTCAATGGTTGCTACTGGTTCAATTAAGCGATCCGCTTCAATCATATAGTACCTAAATTATAAATATGGTCATTGGTTTCCCGACTAAGTTGCCCCGGGAATAACGTTAATGCATTAACTTAAATGCTAAAGCATAGACTTGAATGCTACAGCATAGATTTTAATGCTAAAGCATAGACTTTAATGCATCGCGAATAATGTCTTCGCTAGACATGCCACGATTATATACTGCTTTCACCGCTTTATCTGCTTGAACTTGTTTATAACCAAGTGAGACCAAGGCATTAATAGCATCCCCTTTATTATCACTGATAAAAGTGGTGTCGCTATTTAGCTCTGCAGAGAGTTGCTCTGGTGTAGCGCCATCATTACTTGCCAGTGGTTCAGATTGCTGTGACTGCCAATCTTTTAGTCTGTCACGCATTTCAATCAGTAATCGCTCTGCGGTTTTTTTACCAACGCCAGGAATTTTTACAATCGCGGCAACATCATCATGCCTTACACAGCTAACAAATTGATCTGCCGACATATTTGATAAAATGGCCAGCGCTAACTTAGGCCCAACACCATTGACTTTAATCAATAAACGGAATAGCTTTCGCTCAACTTTATTAGCAAAACCATAAAGTAACTGGGCATCTTCACGTACAACAAAATGGGTATAAATGGTTGCTTGCTGCTCAAGCTCAGGCAAGGCATATATGCTCGTCATTGGCATGGTAACTTCATAACCAACACCAGCACATTCAATTAATATTTCAGGGGAGATTTTTTCAACTAAAGTGCCACGTAAACGACCAATCACATTAAGTACCTAAAGCTATTTTTATTGATAAAGATACTACCACTATATATTTATACAGTAAAGAATGATTAACCTAGAAATTAGATTGCCGACAAGAAAAATCGGCAATGACAAACTGCAAGGCTTGGTAGATAAAGAACCTCTGTCATTCCTGAAGTGTCTTGTCAGGAATCCATATAACTATATCTGGTTTTAGATTGATGGGCTAAGTCACTTCTCGGTGAAGCGCGAAGCGCCTCTGTATTCTCGGTGGTGATAGTTTCTTTGAACTTAACATCTTAAACAGAGGACACCGAAACTTCTTTCACACACCGAAAAAATATTGAAAAGTGACAAACGCATAGATTGCCGACAAAAAAGCTCGGCAATGACAAACTGCAAGGCTTGGTAGAAAAAGAACCTCTGTCATTCCCGAAATGTCTTGTCGGGAATCCAAATGATTTTTTACTCGGCTCTAGATTTATTGGCCCAGTCACTCCTCGGTGTAGCGCGAAGCGCCTCTGTGTTCTCGGTGGTGATAGTTTCTTAGAGGCTAACATCTTAAACAGAGGACACCGAAAAAATATTGAAAAGTGACAAGCGCATAGATTGCCGACAAGAAATCTCGGCAATGACAAACAGTGATCTTTGAAGAGTCTAGCGCAACCTTCCCCTGACTGTTTTAGTTGCTTGACCTACCATTTTATTCAATGAGTCGTAACTATGACCATGACACAGGGCAACAGCCAAAGCATCGGCAGCATCGGCTTGTGGCGTACCCGGTAAATTCAAAATATTTTTAACCATATGTTGAACTTGTTCCTTATCAGCAGCTCCGGTGCCAACGACAGCTTGTTTTATCTGCCTGGCAGAATACTCTGCAACCGGTAAGCCATTATTGGTTGCCGCAACAATGGCTGCGCCGCGGGCTTGCCCCAATTTTAATGCACCACCGGGGTTTACTCCCATAAAAACTTGTTCAATGGCAAATAGCTCAGGTTTAAATTGAATAATCAGCTCAGAGACACCAGCAAAGATGGTTTGTAATCGTTGGCTAAAGTCTTCCTCTTCGCCATCTTTTTTGGCTGAGAAGGCTTTTATACAACCACTACCTAGATAGGTAATTTTACGACCTTCTTTTTGAATAACCCCATAGCCAGTAATGCGAGAGCCGGGATCAATACCTAAAATAATACTCATATAATCTTTTCGTTAAATTGTTTTAATTGTTTTAGTCGTTTGAATCTTTTTAAGCTGATTGAATTTGCTTCAGGAAATAAAAAAGCGTATTGATGTTTAACATACAATACGCTTTTTCTTTATCGCGAGTAAAATACTTTAGCAGTATGTTTACCCTATCGCTCTAAATTACTCTTGTGCTGCTTTTTCTTCGACAATTGTCGCAACACCTAACTCTTTAAGCTGCTCAGGGTTGGCATTACCTGGCGCATTAGTCAGTGGACAAGCGGCTGTTGTTGTTTTCGGGAACGCCATAACGTCACGGATTGAGCTAGAGCCTGTCATCAACATAACAAGGCGATCTAAACCAAATGCTAAACCAGCATGAGGTGGAGCACCGTATTGTAGCGCTTCAAGTAAGAAACCAAACTTCTCCTCAGCTTCTTCATCGCTAATACCTAAAATTCTAAATACTGCCGCTTGCATATCTTGATTATGAATACGTACAGAGCCACCGCCCAGTTCACAACCGTTTAATACCATATCGTAAGCATCTGATAATGCGCCCACAGGGTTTGCTTCTAACTCTTCTGCAGTTAAGTTAGTTGGTGCAGTAAATGGGTGATGAATTGCATGCATTTGACCATCAACTTCTTCAAACATTGGGAAGTCAACAACCCATAATGGTTTCCACTCACCTTCAAGTAGTTCTAAATCTTCACCTAACTTAAGACGTAAAGCACCAAGTGATTCAGAAACAACATTGTATTGGTCAGCACCGAAGAAGATAATATCGCCTGTTTTAGCATTTGCACGCTCTAACAATGCTTTTGCAGCATCTTCAGATAAGAACTTTAAGATTGGTGATTGAAGTCCGTCCATGCCTGCATCAATATCATTTACTTTTAACCAAGGCATGCCTTTAGCACCGTAAATGCCAACATATTTAGTTAATTCATCTAGACCTTTACGTGAGAATTTAGACGCGCCTTGTGGTACACAAATTACCGCAACACGGCCTTTATCATCATTAGCAGGGCCAGAGAAGACTTTAAATTCAACGTCTTTTAATATATCAGCAACATCAACGATTTCTAATGGGTTACGTAAGTCAGGCTTATCACTACCAAAACGAGACATCGCTTCAGAATACGGCATGCGTGGGAAGTCACCTAAATCCACATCTAGCATAGTTTGGAATAATTCACGGATCATTTTTTCCGTTACTTCCATCACTTGCTCTGAACTCATGAATGAGGTTTCAATATCGATTTGAGTGAATTCAGGTTGTCTATCAGCACGTAAATCTTCATCACGGAAACATTTAACGATTTGGTAGTAGCGCTCCATGCCAGACATCATCAATAATTGTTTAAACAATTGTGGTGATTGCGGTAGCGCAAAGAATTGACCTTTGTGCGTTCTACTTGGTACTAAGTAATCACGGGCACCTTCAGGTGTCGCAGCCGTTAAAATTGGTGTTTCGATATCAAGGAAGCCTTGATTTTCAAGTGAGCTACGCACTGCTGAAGTGACTTTAGCGCGAAAACGCATACGCTCGGTCATTTCACTGCGGCGTAAATCAAGGTAGCGATACTTTAAACGTAGCTCTTCAGAGTTAACTTGGTTTGAATCAAGTGGTAATGGTGCAGATTTATTTAAGATAGTTAAGTCTAAACCAAGTACTTCAATAGCGCCGGTTTTCATATCTTTATTCACTTGCCCTTCAGGACGTGCGCGAACTTTACCTTTAATTTGTACACAAAATTCATTACGTAAGGTGTTGGCTTTTTTAATAACCTCAGGTAAATCAGGATCATATACAACTTGCACTAGTCCTTCACGGTCGCGTAAATCTAAAAAGATAACAGCGCCTAAATCACGACGTTTGTTTACCCAACCACATAAAGTTATTTCTTGACCAATGTGAGATTCATTTACCTCACCACAATAAAGACTGCGCATGTATTTTGCCCTATACCAATTCTAAACATAATAACCAGCACTGTTTAAATGCTCGTTATGATAAATTTTTCGCATATTATAAAGCAAAGATTGTTAATGTCACCTAGAACAAGCAGATGCAGCAATTTAAGCAATGACAATAAAATAGACTTATTAATGATAACCTGACAATTATGGATTTATCTAGACATTAGTCATTCCCGAAGTCTCCTATCGGACGTGGCATGGATGCTACTTATTAGACAATGCAGGAGCATATTGTCATAAATTAACTTTAATCACATCATTAAGTACTAATTACTTCTCATTGTAGGGCGAAGCCAGGCCTACATGGATGTAGGTCACTTAGGTTATGCATGGAGCATATAACCTGCCTCATTCACTTCTCGGTGGTGAATATCTATCTTTGAACAGGAATACCAAACTAGAAAACGACCACAGTGATCACCGAGGCTTCACTTCGTAGCTCCACCGAGAAGTAATTAGAAATTAAGTGATGAGATGAGCTTTTGAATATTGAGTTTTGAATATTTACTCTCTAGTTGATAGTTCAAAAGAATAGATTGCCGACAATAAACTTCGGCATTGACGATTTTAGAAGGAAACAGCAGAAAGTCAGTTGTCATTCCCGAGTTTTATTGTCGGGAATCCAGTTACCTTAAATCCAGTGATAATACACTTATGCTGCAAAACACAAAGCCTGCTATTTTTAAATAAATATTGCAGTAAAAATTACTTTTTAGTTAAAGACTTAGTCAAAGGCTTAGTTAAAGATATAATGATTTTTACCGGCAGCTTTAACTTTATACATCAAGGTATCGGCAATTTTCAGCAGGTCAGTATCGTTATCACCATCGTCGGGGTACATAGCAACCCCAATACTACAACCAATAAAGGCATTGATTTTAGAGTTTTCATTTGGCTTATTGTTTGATAATTCAAACTCTTTTTGCATTAGTCTTAATACTTTTTCAGCAACATATGCCGCTTCATTTGGGCTATGCAAACCGGTAAGCAATAAAACAAATTCATCTCCACCAAACCTCACTACAGTATCAGAACTTCTCACGCACCCTTGTAACCTAAGTGCCACTTGTTGGAGAAGCTCATCGCCAACATCATGTCCATGGGTATCATTGATGTTTTTAAAACCATCTAAATCAATAAACAATACCGCCATTGCCAAGGCTTGACGCTGGTGAAATTCAATAGCAGTACTTAGCCTATCTTTTAACAGTACTCGATTGGCAAGCCCAGTGAGCTCATCATGGGTCGCCATATGTTTCATTATTTTTTCAAGTTGCTCTCGGTGTTTTATTTCCACCTGTAAACGTCTATTCCACATAACGATGACACCAAGAACCAATAAAATAATAATCCCGATTTGCGCACCAACTTGTAATACAACATTTTTATCTAGACCGGTTTTGATGGCCAAAGTAAACCAACTATCATAAATAGCTTGCTTCTCTTTTTCCGTGATCGTCAGCAATCCTTTGTTAATAACACTTTTGAGCAAAGGTAAGTCTTTGTTTATACCAAAATGGCTGCTATCTAGGCTGACATCTTCCATCATAGACATCATTAAGGTGACTATATTCTCTTGCTTTAATAAATACGAAGCAGAAGCCATAGTAGTAATAAAACCTTCAACTTGCTCTTGCTGTAAAGCAATTAACGCTTGTTCTCGGTTATCAACTAATTTAAAAGTGATTAAAGGGTGTTGTTTTCTTAAGGCGGCAATTAAATAGTAGCCTTTTACAATGGCAACTTGCTTTCCGTAAAAGTCTTCAAGTTTATTTTTACGTCCTAAATACTGTGGGTGCACCATAACCCAAGGCATTTGCCAATAGCTTTCTGTAAACAGAACCTGTTTATTTCGCTCCTCTGTTGGCGTAATACTCGCTAACATATCAACTTTACTATCAAGTAATCCTTGGTATAGCGACTGCCAATTATCATAAGCAATATAGCTAAAATTAACGCCAGTTCTATCTTGAATGAGCGTTAACACATCACGGTTAATACCAGAAAAATCTCCTGCTTCATTGGTAAACTCAACTGGTGATAAGTCTTTAATATACCCAACTTTAACTTGTGTATTGTCTGTTAGATAACTAACTTCTTCATCACTTAGCGATATTTTTTGCGCTTGTTTCTTATAATAGTATTCCGCTTTATTACCGTTTAACCACCTATCTTCTATTTCTATTAACTCTTTGATATCTAGTTCTTTAAAGCCTTTATCAATCATTTGCGTTAATTTGGCGTTTTGCTGATGAACGACCGGCGCTAGTTTCAAAGTAATAATTGGCTGATCTATTCGATAAAACTGAGTGCGCAAATTATTTTGTACTAAGCGAGCATTGATAAGGTCAACTAGGCCAATAACCCCTGCTATCTCATTTTTTTCAAACGCAGTTAGTATGGCGGTTAGGCTAGAATAATAACGTACATTCAACTCAGGATATTGTGTTAATAACTCATCCTTAAAGGTAGAGTTTTGCCAAATACCAACAGGTAATTCATCAGGCAATGCCATAAGCTCTTCAACTGAGGTAATTAGATTACCTTCTCGATTTTTAATATTTTGCTTTAAAAAAATATTTGCATTAGATAGGTATATCGGCTCAGCAAAAGTCAAGTCTTCAGAAATGCTTCCATGATTAGGGAACGCTATCACCACATTCGCCTTTTGCTGTTCAATCAAGTCTAGGCTTTCAATCAAATCACGGGCAACAAACTCAACATTTATACCTACATGCTTAGACCATAAGCGCCAAACATCAATCAACAAACCTTGCGGCTCACCAGATGGGCTAACTCCCATATAAGGTGGATAGTGAGACGAAAAGGCAACAAGTAAACTGTCTCTTTGTTTATCTAAACCTAGCCATTTCCGCTCGATAGCTGCCTTTTCCTCTCTCGATATTTTAGCAAAACCTTGTTCTACAAAGTCGAGTAACGCTTTATTTCCTTTAGCGGTAGCCACACCGTATTCACCTTGCTGATAGCGTAAGACTTTATGCACAGGAAAGCGTTGTCTTAATTTATCGTAAGAAGGAAAGTTATCGGCTAACTTTTCTAGACCGGTAAATACTAAGATTTCGTTATTTAATGCAGCACGGTACAAGTCATGGCGGTTATCATAAGTTTTTAGCACTAACTCAGGATGAAACTCTTTCATCTTTTCAATATGCGCTGAGCCTTTTACCACGCCTATGCTGTATGGTTTTAAATCAGCTAAGGTATCAACGTTTGTTAATTGTTGACTAACATACAGGTGTGTAAATATGGGGAATAGAGTACTAGAGAAATCTAATGTCTTTTTTCGAGAGTCAATAATGGTTAAGCCACCATGAATATCGACTTTACCTTCAGCTACTTGTTGTAACGTATCTAACCAAGGCAGTACAACAAAGTTAATTTCAACATTTTGTTTACTGGCCCATAAACGCCATAAATCACTCATGACACCAATGGCATTGCCTTCTTCATCAACGGAGTGGTAAGGGAACGATGTTTTATTGATAGCAATAGTGAGTGGTTTTTTTACTGAAAATTCCGTTGTATTTGCTAACGGAACACTGGTATTCACACTACTTTCAGCGATAGCCAGCTGACACATAAAAGCGAAAAGAAAGCTAACTAAAACAAAGTAACTGGTCTGTTTGTAAAAAAAATTCAAAAAAACACCCTATAAATATAGCGTTGCTAATGAGATCGGTTAAAATAAGCCAACAATGATTCCAATTTACCACAAAAGAGAATATAGCAAAGAAAATGCATAACTCTGATACCGATTTAATTTATTCGCAAGCACACAAACAAGTAAAAAACTTTACCTTTGATGCGCAAGTCGTTGAAGTCTTTCCAGACATGATTTCTCGCTCCGTGCCCGGATATAATACTATTATCGACACTATAGGTCGACTTAGCCAACAGTTTGTTCAAGAAAAAACAAATATTTATGATTTAGGTTGTTCTTTAGGCGCAGCAACACTCGCTATGCGAAAAGGCATTACCGCACAAAACTGTAAAATCATCGGCGTTGATAATTCTAGCGATATGGTGAAGCGATGTAAAATGCATGTTGATGCTTTTAAAGGCGATACCCCCGTTGAAATCATTGAAGGTAATATTCAAGATATCGACATAGCAAATGCTTCAATGGTGGTTTTGAATTTCACTTTGCAGTTTATTGAAAGACCTCAACGCCAAGCACTACTCAACAAAATTGCCAAAGGATTAAAGCCTGGCGGCTTATTAGTGCTTTCTGAAAAAATAACTTCTGAAGATAAAGTAACCGATGAAGTACTTATTGACTTACACCACAGTTTCAAGCGTGATAACGGCTATAGTGAGCTTGAAGTCGCACAAAAGCGCAGCGCTTTAGAAAAAATAATGCTGACCGATTCCGTTGAAGTTCATAAAGAACGTTTAAAACAAGCAGGCTTTGCGCACAGCTCTATTTGGTTTCAGTGTTTTAACTTCACCTCATTTATCGCCATTAAATAATCTACGTTATGGGTATTAACATAACGCTAAACAAAAAAGACTTATCATGAGCCACTTTAATAACTTCTATCAAAAAATTGCCACTAACCGTCTTAGTCATTGGCTTAATAGTTTACCTGCACAATTAAGTGATTGGCATAACAACCACCTACACGGTGAATATAAACATTGGCAAAAAACATTAGATGCTTTACCAAGTGTAAGTGGCGAGTCGACGCTAGATATTACCAACAACGTTAAAGTTGGTGAGCTAGGTGACTTAAACCAAGGTGAATTTAAACGCCTTGAAAATTTAATGAAGAAGTTTAAACCATGGCGCAAAGGTCCTTACCATATTCATGGTTTACATATCGATACTGAGTGGCGCAGCGATTTTAAATGGGACCGTTTAGAGAAACACATTAGTGATTTATCTAGACGATATGTTTTAGACATTGGCTGTGGCAGTGGCTATCACTTATGGCGTATGCGCGGCGCAGGGGCAAAGTTTGTTGTTGGTGTAGATCCTACGCAATTGTTTTTAATGCAATTTAATGCGGTTAAACACTTTATCAAAGATGAACAAGTACACCTACTTCCTCTAGGCATTGAACAGCTCCCTGAATTAAAAGCTTTTGATACAGTTTTCTCTATGGGCGTTTTGTACCATAGAAAGTCCCCAATCGATTTTCTTTATCAGCTAAAAGCACAATTGGTAAAAGGTGGCGAGTTAGTATTAGAGACACTTATCGTCGATGGAGATGAAAATACTGTGTTAGTACCTGGCGAGCGTTACGCTAAAATGCGCAATGTTTGGTTTTTACCAAGCGAAAAAGCCATGTGCGCTTGGCTTGAGCGCTGCGGCTTTAGTAATGTTCGTGTAGTAAATACCGATATTACTAGCCTTGACGAGCAGCGAAAAATTGACTGGGTAGATACCGAATCTTTACAAGACTTTCTCGATCCCAATGACAGTAGTAAAACCATTGAAGGCTACCCTGCCCCTAAACGCGCTATCTTTATTGCCAATGCTTAAAGTGTTTGGCTAAAGAGAAATATAGGTACCTACCACAGAGAACACCGAGGGGCTCCGCCCTACACCGAGAAGACAAGTATAAATTTGTGATAAAAGACTAGATTGCCGACAAGCCAACTCGGCAATGACGGCTTTAGTGATGAATTGCTTAAAGTCAATTGTCATTCCTGAAGTGTCTTGTCGGAAATTCACAAAAGTAGTCACTGTCATTCCCGAAGTGTCTTGTCAGGAACCCACAAACAAAACCACTGTCACTCCCGAAGTATCTTGCCAGAAATCTACAAAACATAGCCACTGTCATTCCTGAAGTGTCTTGTTAGGAATCCATGTTACTCTTTGCTTTAAACGTTTTTCTGTGCGTCGCATAGCGAAGTCTACATGGGCTTAGGTCAATTAGTTCACTTAGTGTTATACGAGGAGCGTAAAACCTGCCTCACTCCCTCCTCGATGATTATAGTTGTCTTTATCATTTAACTTCGTTTACAAAACTAAATGGTGTAACTTATAATAACTTCAAACAGTTAAGTTACTTAAGCACCATTTACTTAACTAATTTCATTTAGTGCAGTTTCAACTAAGGATAACTATGAGTGATGTTTGGTTAGCAAGGCGCCTAAAAAAAGTTACCAATAGACAGCAAGATCACCGCGACCCATTTCAACGGGATAGAGCAAGAATATTACACTCTGCCTCTTTTCGTCGCTTACAATCTAAAACTCAAGTGATGGGCAGTGGCCAAAGTGACTTTTATCGTACGCGGTTAACTCACTCATTAGAAGCGGCACAAATAGGCTCAGGTATAACCGCACAACTGCGATGTAAGTACCCTGAATTATCGAAAGCACTTTTTCCTGAGAGTGATAGTTTAATAGAAACCATTTGTTTAGCGCACGATATAGGTCACCCGCCCTTCGGTCATGGCGGCGAAGTAGCCCTAAACTACATGATGCGCCATCATGGTGGTTTTGAAGGTAACGGGCAAACACTGCGTATTGTTGCACGTCTTGAAACCTTCAGTGAGCACTATGGCATGAATTTAAGCCGCCGAACCTTGCTTTGTTTAATAAAGTATCCGCAATATCTATCGGAACTAACTAACAACCCCTCCAGTGAAGAAGTCGATAATTTTCGACAATTAAAAGCGAGTGATTGGCACCCTGCAAAAGGTTTATATCAAGATGATGCCGATATTGTTGATTGGGTGCTAGCACCACTTTCAAAAGGTGACAGAGAGTTATTCCAAAGCGTTACTTTACCCAATCCCAATAAGCATTATAAAACCCGCTTCAAATCGCTTGATTGCTCAATCATGGAATTAGCCGATGATATTGCCTACGGTATACATGATCTCGAGGATGCCATCGTCACTAAAGTGGTAAATCGTAATGATTTTGAACGAGAAGTTATTCTAAAATTATTAACGATTGATGATATTTGGTTACAAGAGTACAGCAAAACCTTAACCGAAAAGCTTTTTAGTGATCACCACCATTTACAAAAAGACGCCATTGGCGGCCTGGTCAATTACTTAATCACCGCAATCAAGCTCTCTGACTTAAATGAGCAAGATGAAGTTAATTTTAACGAGCCACTGCTGCGCTATAATGCCACTTTATCAGTGCAAACGGCTCAAGTACTCAAGATATTCAAAGATTTTGTTTATCAATACGTGATCAAGTTAACCAGCTTGCAGCGCCTTGAATACCGAGGTCAACAAATTGTTATGGAGCTTTTTGAGGCACTTTCTTCTGATCCTATTCGTTTACTGCCATCAAACAGTGCTAAACGTTGGCAACAAGCAATTGAAAACGGCGAAAACTCAGAGCGTGTTATTGCTGATTATATTGCGGGAATGACAGATGATTATGCAACGCGCCTATACCAATCACTGTTTAATGCCCATGGCGCATCAGACTATCAACTAAGTTGAGTGGTCAATCAAAGTGAAATTCGATATAGAATCATTCCCAAGTTGATTTGTCGGACGTGGTACGGATGTCACTTATAAAATATAATGCACAAAGCATATTTCGCTGAATCCTTTGCCACACATTGAGCTACTGTTCTGCCAATTAAATTTAATAATCAAAAAACATAATTAATACCTGAGTCATTCCCGAGTTGTTTTGTCGGGAATCCATTGTTATCCAAATAAGACATTTAAAAAATGCTAGAAATGTACGCCGGAAAAAACGCTTTAAAGACCATTGAAGAAAACGGCTTTAAACAAGAGTTATTTACTAATTTCCTAGGTGCCAGTGGTGGCCCAAAATGGTTTACCTTATTAGGTTTAGATAAATACCTCTTCGGCGATTTTTTCAAAGGTAGAACAGCCGAGCTGAACTTAATAGGCTCAAGTGCTGGAGCGTTTAGAGCAGCCGCCTTATGTCAAAATGACCCCGTTGAAGCTATCAAACGCTTAGCTTACACCTACGCAAATACCGCATACTCTGAAAAGCCAACGCCAAAAGAGATATCAACAAATGCCGTTGAGATAGTTGACCATTTATTTTCAAGCAATGGCACGAGTGAAGTCATTAATAATAAAGTTTTCAAAGCGCACTTTTTGGTAGCAAAATGCAATGGCCTAACCGCTTTTGATAATAAGTTTGCTCAAGGTACTGGGTTACTTAATAGCATGCTACTTAATAAACTAGGTAGAAAGTTATTAGCTAAACAATACCAACGCTATATTTTTAAAAGCCCAACAAGTTGTCTATCAATTGATGATCCCTACCGCTTTAGTAATGTCTATCAAAATTTTACTGAAGAAAACATTAAAAGCGCCCTACTCGCATCGGGTTCAATCCCTATGGTGATGTCGGGTATCAAAAACATTGCAGGCTCAAAAAATGGCACCTACAGAGATGGTGGTATTATTGACTACCATTTTGATTTTTCCCTAACAAGAACTTTTAATAACACCAAACTAAATGAGTATAAAAAATTGTCAGAAAACCAAGGCTTAACCTTATATCCACACTTTTGCGCTGAACCAAAAGCAGGTTGGTTTGATAAAAACTCAAAAAGGAAAGTACTGGCTAAAAATTACGACAATACCGTTTTATTAGCACCATCAAAGAAGTTTGTTGAATCACTACCTTTTAACAAAATACCTGATAGAACAGACTTTACCGAACTAGATGCGAAAACAAGAATTAAGTATTGGCTTGAGGTATTAGAAAGAACCGATGAATTAGCCGAAGATTTTCATGAATTTTTTGAAACGCAGAATATAGATAAAGTAAAAGAGTTTCAACCGTAGAAGTATTTGTAACACTTAAAAGATAAGATACCCACCACAGAGAACACTGAGGCTTCACTTCGTGAATATACACCGAGAAAACATAAGAACAAGTGACAAGATCGAATAAAGAATCTACATTTACGTCATTTCCGAGGTGTCATGTCGGAAATCCAGAACCTAATCATTTAATCACTTCTCAGTGTATTGCGAAGCCCCTCGGTGTTCTCAGTGGTGATAAATATCTAGTCCCTAAAGTCACTTTTTCCTAGATTCCCGCCAAGACAACGCGGGAATGATACCCCAGAAAAAAACACTTGATTCCCGTCATTTCCGAGGTATCTAATCGGAAATCCATTTTCTAATCACTTACAAATTAGACACTTAAGTACTAGTCACTTCTCAGTGTAGGGCGT
>Ga0105348_1000645_pt1 | contig 25758 bp, 26 predicted proteins | sample EN8Hudsemesocosm_2_FD_83504 | JGI IMG/M metagenome (GOLD analysis project Ga0105348, IMG submission 83504) | Methane-oxidizing microbial communities from mesocosms in the Hudson Canyon - EN8C Hudson Canyon | ecosystem: Environmental > Aquatic > Marine > Cold seeps | place: Hudson Canyon... | reverse complement strand
TCTACTTGTACCTGGTATAACGCATTTTCTTCACTAGCACTGGCTACTTTTGCAAGCGCTTCATTAACCAGCGCGTCGAGGTTTTCCATCGTTTACTCCGTAAAAACCTAAATTTATAGCAACTAATCAATCTGGCAGTTCGTTCTGGAAAGCATTTTTGAGTGTTTGTGTAGCAAATGTGGGAGGCAGGAGCCGAGCCCAAGGCTACATGGATGTATTCACGCCGTTTTGTGGAATAAATACTCAATCATGCTTTTAACCAACAGTTTTGATGATTAATTAAAAATTCTATTATCTATTTACTAAATAGAAAGCAAAAAAATAAGGGAGTGGCAAAGCCACTCCCTTATTTTAATAAACCAACTGTTATTGCTGGTTTATCTAAAAATGATCATCAGCTAGATAAACTAACCAACTTCATTCTTATTAAAGGCTAGCTTTAGCTTTTTCTACTAGAGCCGCAAAAGCGCCTTTTTCGTTTACAGCTAGATCAGCCAAGATCTTACGGTCAACTTCAACAGAAGCCAACTTAAGACCATTGATGAAACGGCTGTAAGACAAACCATTAACACGTGCGCCAGCGTTAATACGTGCAATCCACAACTGACGGAATTGACGCTTTCTTTGACGACGGTCACGGTATGCATATTGACCCGCTTTAATAACCGCTTGCTTAGCAACACGGAAAACTCGGCTACGAGCTCCGTAATAACCTTTAGCAAGTTTTAAAATCTTTTTGTGACGCTTACGCGCCTGTACACCACGTTTTACTCGAGCCATGAGACTCTCCTACAAATTATACCAAGGGTTTATTAAAGGTTCGGCAACATGCGCTTTACAGTTGCTACATCTGAGGCGTGAACCATCAGGTTAGCTCGTAAATGACGCTTACGCTTAGTGCTTTTCTTGGTCAAGATGTGGGCACGGTGTGCTTGACGGTGTTTAAAGCCGTTAGCCGTTTTCTTGAAGCGCTTCGCAGCACCACTTTTAGTCTTAATCTTAGGCATTTTTATTTACCACTTCGCATTGTTAATAAACAGCAGCAGGTAGAACGTACAAAACCCCAGCCTTGTATTGCTACAAATGCTAGGGCAAAGCGGTTCGTTTTAAAACCTAACTACTTCTTTTTGGCCGGTGAAAGCACCATAATCATTTGACGGCCTTCCATCTTAGGACGCTGTTCAACGGTGCCATATGCCTCGAGATCTTTTTCGAGACGCAACATTAACTGCATACCAAGGTGTTGGTGAGCCATCTCACGACCACGGAAGCGTAAAGAACACTTCGCTTTGTCACCGTTTTCTAGGAAGCGTACCAGGTTGCGTAGTTTTACCTGGTAATCGCCGTCCTCAGTCCCAGGACGGAATTTTATTTCCTTAACCTGAGTCTGTACTTGCTTCTTTTTAGCTGCATTACGCTGCTTCTTTTCTTCGTATAGCTTTTGGCCATAGTCCATAATCTTACAGACTATTGGATCGCCATCAGAAATCTGAACCAAATCCAAGCCAGCTTCTTGAGCGGCTACAAGTGCATCAGCAATACTCACAACGCCGGCTTGATCGCCTGCTGCGTCGATTAATCGTACTTCTTTTGCTTTGATATTGTCATTGATCGATGGGCGCTCAGCACGAGCACCACGCTTATTATCACGTCTGATATTCAATTACTCCGTTTCAACTCGGCCGCGGCGGGCGACATCTTTCGCTAATAGCTCTTTAAAGGCGTCTAGACTCATTGTTCCTAGATCATCTCCTTTACGAGTACGCACTGCTACCGTGTTGGATTCGACTTCTTTATCCCCTACCACAATTAGGTAAGGCACTTTGTGTAATGTATGCTCGCGAATTTTAAAGCCAATCTTCTCATTTCTCAAGTCTGCAAAGGCTCTAATGTCATCTTTTTTCAAAGAATCTTCAATTTTCGTGCAATATTCGCCCTGTTTGTCGGTAATATTCAAAATCGCCACCTGTTTTGGTGCTAACCAAGCAGGGAAAGCGCCAGCATAGTGTTCAATCAGAATACCGATAAAACGTTCAAAAGAACCCAAAATTGCACGATGCAACATCACAGGTGTTTTACGATCGTTATCTTCACTAACATATTGAGCACCCAAACGTTCGGGCAACATGAAGTCTAGCTGAATCGTTCCACACTGCCATACACGATTTAGACAATCGCGTAGCGAGAATTCAATCTTAGGACCATAGAACGCACCTTCACCTGGCTGCAACTCCCAATCAAGACCGGCATCATTCAATGCGTCTTCTAATGCCGCTTCTGCAGCATCCCATTGAGTATCATCACCAATACGACCTTCTGGACGTGTCGACAACTTCATTTCAACATTATCAAAACCAAAGTCTTTATACACATCTAGCGTTAGCTTGATGAAATCAATGGCTTCTTGGCGAATCTGATCTTCCGTCGCAAAAATGTGCGCATCATCTTGAGTAAAGCCACGCACACGCATAATGCCGTGCAAGGCACCCGATGGTTCATTACGGTGACAACAACCAAACTCAGCCAAACGCAAAGGTAAATCACGGTAGCTCTTCAAGCCTTGGTTAAATACCTGAATGTGACATGGGCAGTTCATCGGTTTTACCGCATAAGTGCGCTTTTCCGATTCAGTAACAAACATACCATCAGAATAATGTTCCCAATGTCCTGACTTCTCCCACAAGGCGCGATCCACAACCTGAGGCGTTTTAATTTCTTGATAACCGGCATCGTTCTGCACTTTGCGCATGTACTGCTCAAGTGCTTGGTAAATAGTCCAACCATTTGGATGCCAAAAAACCATACCTGGCGCTTCTTCTTGCAGGTGGAATAAATCCAATTGCTTAGCCAGCTTACGGTGATCACGTTTTTCTGCTTCTTCTAAACGATGCAAATACGCTTTTAATTCTTTCTTATCATTCCAAGCCGTGCCGTAAATGCGCTGCAGCTGCTGATTCTTGGAATCGCCACGCCAGTATGCACCCGATACACGCATCAATTTAAAGATACGCATCGATTTAGTACTAGGAACGTGTGGACCACGACACATGTCGATATATTCTTCGTGATGATACAAGCCAACCGCTGTTTCACCCTTAGTAATAAGGTCGTCGATCAATTCAACTTTATAGTCTTCTTCACGATCAACAAAGATACGACGCGCTTCTTTAATCGGCGTCATCTCTTTATTTACAAGATAGTCTTTTTTGACTAACTCTTTCATGCGCTTTTCAATAGCGGCCATGTCTTCTGGTGTAAAAGGACGCTCAAAATCGATGTCGTAATAATAGCCATCATCAATCACAGGACCAATAGCCATCTTAGCAGTTGGGTATAATTGCTTTACCGCATGACCAATTAAGTGGGCGAAAGAGTGACGAATCACCTCTATACCTTCAGCATCACGACCCGTGATCAAAGAAATATCGGCATCGTGCTCGATCAATTCACAAGCATCAACAAGCTCGCCATTAATACGGCCACATACGGTCGCTTTAGCAAGACCCGCTCCAATATCCTCAGCAACTTGCATCAAGGTTACGGCTTGGTCAAACTCGCGTTTGGATCCATCAGGGAGTGTTATAACAGGCATCAAACTATCCTTTCACAGTGGTGGCCCCTACCAAAGGCCACGTGAGTGCAAAGTCGTCACAACCACCTAATAATATTAGATAGAAGCAACTGCACATAAAAATTTAGACGTTGGAGACTACAGATTGGGTAAGCAAGTGTAAAGCAATGATCAGTTCATTTTCTTAAAACGCAGAGGAGTAATTCCTAGCCACTGCTTAAAAGCTCGAGAAAACGCACTTTGCTCAGAATATCCCAACAACAAAGCAATTTCCGACAGCGTCAAATACCCTTCCTTTAAGTATTGCTGCGCCAGCTGCTGGCGAGTTTTCTGCAACAACTCTTTAAAAACTAAAGTTCGCTCTTCTAATCGACGATGCAAGGTCCGCGGTGAGAGTTTCATGTGGCGCGCAACTTCTTCTATCGTCGGCCTACCATCTTGCATCGCTCGTAAAACAAATTTATAGAATTGCTGCTCAAAATGATCACCATTGGGTAATACATCAAGTAATGCATGAGCTTGCTGATCTAGCAGAGCCTTCAATGCTGGATCTGCTTTTTCAACTTTTAACGTCAGCATTGAAACAGGGAAAGAGATAAACGTATTTTTACAACCGAACTCAACCTCACAACCCAACAACTGTATATAAGGCGCTACATTTTCAGGTTTAGGATGAACAAAGCCTATTTTAGTTGGATGTAAAGACTCATCCCCCACTAGCATCCTAACGTAACTCGCCATACTAGAAATCAATACTTCATCTGACTCTCGCGTAGAATAGCCATAATCAAAAGGCCACGAAAAAGTAACCAGCTCACCCTCGGCATGCGTAAAGGCTTCATTACCTTCATATAAAAGGCGCTGAAAACGTTCAAAACGCTGCAATGCCTCCGCCAAATATTCACACGACAGACTTAAATAACCCAACACACCACAATGACTAGGCTGTATGTAAGCACCCACTTCCAAACCAATATGCGACTTCTGATACACCCTAGAGATCACGGCTAACGCATGCCACCAATCAGTGAAAGGCATACGCGCATTCGCATTATACTGAGACAATTGTTTGCGTAAGGCCTCTATTTCAGCAAACTCCGCCTCAACGGCCTTTCCATCAAGTAGACGCTCACTTAAAGGATTCGCATCTAGAAAGCTCAATAGCAGGTTAGCCAAATCCCCCGCCACGTTAAAATTTACCAGCATGCACTCATCTCAAACATACAATTAAGACAATACTATTGCCGCATTGGCAGTGAATGTCAAAAATGAAAAGCCTAATGTCAATAATTCTAGTCAAAGGCGCGCCATAATAACCCTACTTAGAAAAGCCCAGAAAGTTAAAAGAAGCTCATTAAGAGCCGGAGAGATTAATGGAAGATTTAATACGCGCAATTGGTTTTATCCTAGCCGCTGGCGTCGTTTTTATGGCGATGATGGTTTTTGAAGCTTGGTACTTACACCGTAAAACAGGCAAGACCAACTACAGTTTTGGTGAGACACTGGCGAACCTAACCACAGGCGCCTCTTATAAAATTGTCGATGGCATCGCTATCGCTCTGTTTATTACCGCCTTCTCCGACATGATCAACCCTTATGGTTTGGGCTGGAATCCAGAGCCCTCCATTTGGGCATTTGCCATCTTGTTTGTCCTGGCCGATCTTTGCATGTATTTCAATCACCTCGCCATGCATAAAATTCGCTGGTTTTGGGCAACACACGTTACCCACCACTCTTCAGAACACATGAATTTATCGACAGCGCTACGTCAGAACTTTTTAAATGCACTTAACGGCAACTGGTTATTAATGTGGGTTCCACTGTCTTTAATCGGTTTCGATAAAGATTGGATTTTAATCGCGATTGAAACCAATCTGCTTTATCAGTTTTTCTGTCATACCGAAGCCGTTGGCCGCCTTGGTTGGATCGAAAAAATATTCAATACACCGTCACACCACAGAGTTCATCACGGCAGCAACCCTGCACAAATCGATCGTAACTTCGGTGGCGTATTCATAATTTGGGATAAAATATTCGGCACTTTCCGTGACGAACGCGAAGCGGGTAATATTAAATACGGCGTAACACGCATGCCAGCCAAACCCCTGAATCCTTTTTACATTCAGGTTTATGAATTGGTATCGATCTTTAAAGACTTATGGAAGTACAAAGATTTAAGAATTTTATACAAGCACCCTGAATGGGTAACTGAAAAATACGGAAAATAGCGCAACCAATATAGCACTCCCAGTCCTACACTCGAATTAGGCTGGGAAATCATATCTCTATAAATATTTTCTTCACAACCCTTGTCCTTAGTTAACATTTATATCAGAATCCCCACGCCTCGATTATTGCAGGCAAAAATGGAACAGACTATTTTATTATAACTTAAGGATATTGGCATGACCTTCAAGCATGTATTGGTTCTATGCTTAGCGATCACAGCTACAGCTTGCTCAACCGTTACTATTCACCCCAAAAGCAACCCGACACTGGTTTCACAACCAAGCTACGAAGAAAGTAAATCATTTTACATCGGTGGTTTAGTAGGCGAACGCCGAGTGAACGTCACTGAAATTTGTGGTGAGAAAGAAGTTGCTCAAATGCAGACCCAGCAAACGTTTATGAATGGATTCCTAGGCTTAATTACACTAGCGATTTACACACCTCACACCGTTAAAGTTTGGTGCAAATAAAAGGATTTCATTATGAAAAAATTACTAGTCATCGCAGTTATTCTACTATCAGGCTGCACAACCATTCACTTTGATAAAAATGCAACGATAGATACTAACTCTATTACTGTTGAAAAGTGGCACCACAATGTAATTGGTGCATTGATTGAGGTTTCCGATCCAGTCAACCTTGAGAAGGAATGCGGTAGCCAAGAGTGGTCTTCTGTTAAAACTGAATTGACTTTTATTAACGGCTTAGTAAGCGGCCTAGTCAATTTTGTAGCACCTGTTTGGTATCCTAAAACAGTAGAAATTAGCTGTAACTAGCAATTTCAACACAATAAAAAAGGCCATTCGAATTCTATTAAATAAATAGAGCTCGTATGGCCTTTTTTTGTTTTCTCTAAAGTGATGCCCGAATAATCAGCGCACCATTTCAGTTAGCGCATCATCGGAGGCATTCCACCAGGAGGCATACCGCCACCACCAGCGCCTGCCATACCACCCATAGCGCGCATCATTTTCTTCATGCCGCCCTTGGCTGTCATTTTCTTCATCATTTTTTGCATCTGCTTATGCTGCTTCAGCAAACGGTTCACGTCCTGAATCTGAGTACCAGAACCTTTAGCAATACGCTTCTTACGAGAACCATTAATTTTATCTGGGAAGTGACGCTCAAGCGCAGTCATTGAACAGATAATTGAATCCATCTGCTTAAACTGACCTTCAGCCGCATCCGTCTGCTTCGCCATGTTGCCCATGCCGCTCATACCCGGAAGCTTGTCTAACATAGAGGTAATACCACCCATGTTATTCATCTGACGTAACTGATCACGGAAATCTTCTAAATCAAAACCTTTACCGGATTTTAATTTTTGCGTCAGCTTGTCGGCTTTTTTCTTATCGATTTTGCGCTCGGCATCTTCGACAAGGGTCATAATATCACCCAGGTCTAAAATACGAGACGCAACACGCTCTGGGTGGAAAGGCTCTAACGCCTCAGTTTTCTCACCCATACCCATGAATTTAATCGGCTTGCCCGTCACATGACGAACAGAAAGCGCAGCACCGCCACGCGCATCACCATCAGCTTTGGTTAATACAACACCGGTTAAAGGTAATGCATCGTTAAAAGCTTTTGCCGTATTCGCCGCATCTTGACCCGTCATGGCGTCAACAACGAATAATGTTTCTTGCGGAGAGATAGCAGCGTGCAAGTCTTTAATCTCACCCATCATCTCTTCATCGATGGCTAAGCGACCTGCTGTATCGACGATCAATACATCGGCAAATTGCGTTTTCGCAGCTTCGATTGCGGCTTTAGCAATATCGATTGGCTTTTGACTCGTATCGGACGGGAAGAATAATGAACCAACCTCTTCCGATAACGTTTCAAGCTGCTTGATGGCTGCCGGACGATAAACGTCGGCAGAAACCATCATGACTTTTTTCTTATCTCGTTCTTTTAAGAAGCGAGCTAATTTTGCAGCGGTGGTAGTTTTACCCGCACCCTGCAAACCCGCCATCATAATAATTGCAGGCGGCTGTACCGCTAGGTTAAGACCTTCATTGGCCTCACCCATCACATCACGCAATTCATCATTTACAATTTTTAGAAATGCTTGGCCTGGATTCAGGCTAGTCATTACTTCAGAACCGATAGCGCGTTCTTTAACGCGATCTGTAAATGCTTTAACCGCAGGTAAAGCTACATCGGCTTCTAATAACGCCATGCGCACTTCGCGCATCGTGTCTTTAATATTTTCTTCGGTCAGTTTGGCCTGGCCAGTAATGCTTTTTAAGGCACCACCCAGGGGTCTGTTAAGCTATCAAACATGGGCTTATGTCAATCACAACGAAATTAAGTCACCGATTGTACAAATATCGGCTCAACATTGCTACCCGAGCTTGGCCTTATCCCTTGGTTGTGAGAAACTTTTGCCCTAATCGACACCTTCTCACCATATTCAAAGGAATAAACAGGCATGAGCGGAACTTACAGCGCAGCCTTTTTTGCTTACCCCGCTGCACTTTTATATTTATTCGCGGCTTTTCGTCAATGGCAAACACTTAACAACAAAAAAGAAGCCAATAAACACCTAGTACTGGGTTTAGGCGCCACTGCCGGAATCATTCACGCGCTGTTAATGGCCGGCTCAGTGGTAGAGCACAATGGTTTTAACTTTGGCTTCTTCAACGTTGGCATCTTTATTTCTTTAGTGATCAGCCTACTCGTGATTATCAGCAGCATCAGCAAACCGTTAGAGAACCTATTAATCGGCGTATTCCCGATGGCCGCATTGATTATTCTAGTCGATACCGTGACACCGAACTCCGATAATGTTTCACAGCTAACCGGTGGTTTAGGCTGGCACATTATTTTATCGATACTGGCTTACAGCATTTTAGTGATCGCATCGATTCAAGCCATTTTGCTGTACATGCAAAACAAACAGCTTAAAAGCCACAATACGTCGGGTCTGGTCAAAGCGTTACCGCCATTACAAACAATGGACGCGCTATTGTTCGAAATGATCTGGGTTGGCATGGTATTGCTAACCGCGGCTTTCGTTATTGGCTGGCCTTACATCGTCGACATTCAAGGACAGCATTTATTACACAAAACCGCCTTAAGCATCATGTCTTGGCTGGTCTATGCGATCTTACTATTTGGACGCTTTCAATTTGGTTGGAGAGGCATTACCGCGAGTCGCTGGACCTTAGTTGGCACAGGCTTTCTAATATTGGCGTATTTCGGCTCTAAATTTGTGTTGGAATTAGTACTCTAAGCCATAATTTTGTTATCCTTGCGTTCTCAAAATAACGCAAGGAACTCGTCTTGAACGACGTCCCCCTCGGTATCCTATTCGGCATACTGGCACTACTGATTATATTCTCCGGTTTCTTCTCTAGCTCTGAGACAGGAATGATGTCTCTCAATCGCTATCGATTGCGTCACATGGCCAAAAATAAACATAAGGGTGCCTTGCGCGCGTCCCGTCTGTTAGCGAAACCTGACCGCCTCATTGGTACCATTTTAACGGGCAACAACCTTGTTAACTTCGCGGCAGCCGCCTTAGCGACTATCATCAGTCAGCGCTTATGGCCCGACAATCCAGATTTAGCCGTTTTTGTGAATACCATTTTATTCACTTTGGTTGTCCTTATTTTCGCTGAACTCACACCAAAAACATTAGCGGCAATTCATCCTGAAAAAGTCGCCTTCCCTGCTGCTCGAGTTTTAGTGGGTTTGCAATGGGTATTAACGCCCTTCGTTTGGTTCGTAAATACAATCGCCAACGCGCTACTAAAACTGGCAAGGGTTGATGTTAATGCTACCCAAGACCATTTGAGCACGGAAGAATTACGCACCGTAGTAAATGAAGCAGGAACGATGATTCCTAAGCGACATCAGCACATGCTGATCAGTATTCTTGATTTAGAAAAGATGGCCGTGAACGATATTATGGTGCCGCGCAACGAGACTATCGGCATTGATTTAGAAGATGATGTTGAAGAAATCATAGAACAGCTACGCTCTACTCAACATACCCGTCTTCCTGTATATCGCGGTGATATTAATGACGTCGTTGGTTTGCTACATACCCGTAACGCCAGCCGCTTCTTGACCAACCCTGATTTCAAGAAAGAAGACATATTACAAGAGTGCCGTGATCCTTATTTCATTCCTGAAAGCACACCGCTACACACTCAGCTTTTCAACTTCCAAAAGCAGCAACGACGCATTGCTTTGGTCGTCGATGAATACGGCGACGTTCAAGGCATTTGTACTTTAGAAGATATCTTAGAAGAGATCGTTGGTGAGTTCACTACCGATACCGCGGCCATTGAAAACCCTGATTTCAAGCGTCTGAATGATGGCAGCACCGTGATTGATGGCACCGCCCATGTCCGTGATATCAACAAGGCATTAGAGTGGGAGTTTAATACCACTGGCCCTAAAACTTTTAGTGGCTTAATTGTTGAGTACCTAGAAACAATTCCAGACGGCCCTGCGTGCTTAACTCTGGAAGGCAAGCGCATCGAAATCCTTAAAGTTGAGGACAATATGGTGAAGCTTTCTCGGGTATTTGATAAGTAGCCCTCAGCTGAACGGCTTTGGTTTCTTATAAGCAACGGCTTTGGGTTCTTTGAACATGCCGTTGCGCTGTGTCCTCTATCAGTTCGCTCGAAGATCGCCATTGGGTACTTCGTTCGTCGGCACGTCGTGAATCCATCCCTAGAGACTCTCCTCGGGATCCATCCCTCAGAAGGCCTAAAACAAAGCACCCAATACCGATCCGCGAACCCAATATATTTATTCAGATTCCAAGCTTTAATCCATCATAGTATTGACGGCTAATCATTAACCTTGATGCCGTCATTCCTCTTATAGAAATAAGATTAAAATCTGGATCACTGTTCTTGGCGACGTATTAGGTGATTCGTTTCTGGGGCGTCATTTCGCAGGGATGCGAAATACGAGCCCCCATGGATGGGTTCACGGCGTACCCTGAAAGGAATTACCTAATGCAGCGCAATTTCAACATCAGCGCCACGGCCTGTAGATGCGCCACTAACTTTAGATCCTGCTCGGCCTTTAGATTCAGTCACACTCTTTAGCGCCAACCAATAAAGTGCTACAATCGCCGCCATTCTTTTATCGACAAATTAAGCCTGTAGCAACATGACTGATCAAGCATCCCAAAGCAGAAAGATACTAGTAACCAGCGCCCTTCCTTACGCCAATGGTTCAATCCACCTTGGCCATCTTTTGGAATACATCCAAACTGATATCTGGGTACGCTTTCAAAAGGCACGCGGACACCAATGTACCTATGTATGTGCCGATGATGCACACGGTACCGCCATCATGTTGCGCGCGGAAAAAGAAGGCTTAACGCCAGAACAGCAAATCGCCAATGTAAAAGCTGAGCACGAAGCTGATTTTGCCGCCTTCCAAGTGAACTTCGACAACTTCCACTCGACACACTCAGAAGAGAACCGCGAGTTAAGCGAAGAAATCTACAAAGCTTGTCGCGATAAAGGTCACATCTCTGTTCGCAAAATCAAACAGCTTTTTGACCCAGTAAAAGAATTATTCCTAGCCGACCGTTACGTAAAAGGCCAATGCCCAAAATGTAATGCCGAAGACCAGTATGGCGACAACTGCGAAAGCTGTGGCGCAACGTATACTCCGGCTGAATTGATCAAACCTTTCTCAACCATCTCGGGCGCGACCCCGGTTGAAAAAGAATCAGAACATTATTTCTTCAAACTGCCTGACTTCCAAGAGTTCCTACAAGACTGGACTCGCTCAGGCACCTTACAAGAAGAAGTCGCCAACAAACTCGCCGAATGGCTAGAGTCTGGCTTAAAAGAATGGGACATCAGCCGTGATGCACCTTACTTTGGTTTCGAAATTCCAGATGCTCCTGGCAAATACTTCTACGTATGGCTAGACGCACCGATTGGCTACATGGCCAGCTTCAAAAATCTTTGCGAAAGCGAAGAAGGCAAAGCACGCGGTTTAAATTTCGATGAATACTGGAAGCCTGGCGCTGAGAACGAGACCGAGGTTTACCACTTTATCGGTAAAGACATCATCAACTTCCACGCCCTATTCTGGCCTGCGATGTTAACCGCTGCGGATTACCGCACACCAACGGCTGTCAACGCACACGGTTTCGTAACCGTTAACGGCGAGAAAATGTCTAAGTCGCGCGGCACTTTCATCAAGGGCCGCACCTTCTTAAATCATTTAGACCCAACCTACTTGCGTTATTACTTTGCCGCGAAACTAAGCAACAAGGTAGACGACTTTGATCTAAATCTTGAAGACTTCGTACAGCGCGTAAACAGCGACTTGGTTAACAAGCTAGTTAACATCGCAAGCCGTACTGGCAACTTTGTATTCAAAGCCGGCGGTAAGTTAAGCAGCAACTGCATCGAACAAGAAATGGTTCAGCACTTCATCGACCAAGGTGATGTAATCGCAGAATTGTATGAAAATCGTGAATTCGGTAAGGCCATGAAAGAAATCATGACCCTCGCTGATCGCGCCAACGAATACATCCAAGAAAAAGCCCCGTGGGCAATGAACAAAGAAGAAGGCCGTCAGCAAGAAGTGATCGAAGTATGCTCGGTTGCACTTAACTTGTTCCGTCAGTTAATTACCTATCTTGCCCCTGTTCTGCCTGATATTGCAGAAAAGACACAAGCTTTCTTAAACCTAGACTCTTTAAATTGGGAAGCTCGCACCAATATCTTATTGGATCACGAGATCAACAAGTTTAAGCCAATGCTAGGCCGCGCTGAATTGAAACATGTTGAAGCCATCTTAGAAGAAACTAAAGATGACCTTCGCAAAGAAGCTATTCTCAATGGTGAAGCGCCTGCTGAAGAAGCGACTCCAGAGCCAGTTGAAGAAAAGAAACTGAGCAATAAAGAACGTCGAAAACTTGAAAAAGAACGCCGCGCCGCTGAGCAATTAGCCAACGCGCCTAAGCTACGTGAAGACGGTAACGAAGTCATCGCTGACGAAATTCAGTTTGAAGATTTCGCTAAAGTTGATTTACGTATCGCAAAAATTGTAAAAGCCGACCACGTTGAAGGCGCTGATAAATTATTACAGCTGACTTTAGACATAGGTAACGGCGAAACTCGTAACGTATTTTCAGGTATCAAAGCGGCGTACCAGCCGGAAGACCTTGAAGGTAAATTAACGATTGTGGTGGCGAACCTTGCCCCCCGTAAAATGAAATTTGGCATGTCGGAAGGCATGGTACTCGCAGCAGGCCCGGGTGGCAGCGACTTGTGGATATTAGAACCCCACGACGGCGCACAACCTGGCATGCGCGTACTTTAATAGCTGCTCATAACAGCTATTTTATAACAGCCACCTATTTTTAGAGAGACTAGAAACACATGAACAACGAACAAGTTATCGCACCGGATTATTTAAAAGACGCAGCCTCTTTAATGTCAGAAGACGGCAACTTTGCCACTTCAAATGTTTGGTATCACGGTACAGCCTCTAGCTTAGTGAAAGGCATAATAAACAAAGGCCTTCACGGTGGTGGCGATGCGGCTTGGATCAAGCGTACCCAAGGCACATTGAAAACCGTTGGTAACCGTACTTTTGAAAGCAAAGATCCTGTTTTCTTAACCCAAAGTAAAGAATTGGCGTATTTCTGGGCACAGCAGCGTGCCCATTCTCGCAACGTGTATTTCCAGAAAAATGAGACACCTGTCGTTATTAAGGTCACTCTTAATGAAGATGATAACTCCAAAATAAATCCTGATGCGGGCGGCGCAGCCTTGATTATGGATCCAGGTAATGAATATATTCTTTATATTAAAGATTTGTTCACTGCGAATGATCAAGACCTAGATGATTTTGATCAAACAAAAGCAGATCGTATGATTTACCTTACCCGCTTAGGTTTAGCGTATACCAACGACTACATCCCAGGTAAATTCATCGAAGTGCTTGCCGCCGATTCTTAACGGTTTATTTGCCCAGCAATAGAAGACCTAGAAGCTAACTAAATGGCCAGTACTAGCAAATATGCTAGACTGGTTTTTTTATGCCTAGGTTTTAGCGCTCATGACATTCATTCGCCTACCTCTCATTATTTTTACCCTATTACTATCACTTAGCAGCCATGCAGAAACCAGTATTTGGCAAGTAAGTAATGGCAACAATACCATCTATTTAGGTGGCACCTTTCACATGCTAAAACCCAGCGACTATCCGTTACCCAAAGAATTTGAAGACGTTTATAAAAAAGTAAACTGGCTGGTTTTCGAAACCGATATTGATCAACTAGAAACACCAGAATTCCAGCAAAAATTCATCAAAGCAATGACACTGCCAAGCGGTAAAATACTCGCCGATCAGCTTTCACCTAAAGCCTACGCAGGCTTAATTCGTTACGCCGCAAAAAACGAAATAGATACCGCACGCTTGCAGCACTTTCGTCCACAAATGGTCGCTTTAATAATCACTATAGAAGAACTCAAAAAGTTCGGCCTTACTGCTCAAGGCGTGGATAACTTCATCGGAGATAAAGCAATACAAGACGGAAAAATGGTGACCAAACTTGAAAGCATTGATGACCAAATAAACTTCATCGCCAGCATGGGTAAAGGCAATGAAAGCGATCTCATTCTACAAACCCTGGAGGATATAAAAGACTTATCGCTCAACCTAACCATCATGACCAATGCCTGGCGAACAGGCGATCGCGAAAATCTATTCGAAACCGGCATAAAACCCATGATGGAAGACTACCCACAGGTATACCGCAGCTTATTGGTAGAACGTAATAACAACTGGATGCCAAAGATAGAACGCTTAATCAAACACCCAGAAAGTAAATTTATCCTTGTCGGTGCCCTGCATTTAGTAGGAAAAGATGGCTTATTAGAGCAACTTAAAAGTAAGGGATATCACGTACAGCAATATAAAAATCCTGTTTAGATCGTGATAAGCCGACTCTAGACAAATATTGACACGAATATCTTCCCAGAGCATTGACTCCCCTTGCCAACAAACTAACATGGCAGCAATAATTTAATGACGAGTACACTATGAAATCGATCATCACCGCATTTACAGCCTTCTTCCTAATGTTCGCTATGGTTAGCGAAGCCGATGCCAAGCGTTTTGGTGGTGGTGGTTTTGGTAAAAGCGTTAAAACTTCGCCATTTGCTTCAAAAAAAGCAGCCCCTGCTAAAGGCGCTCAGCAGAAACAAGCGGGACAGAAAAAAGGCGGCATGATGGGTGGTTTAATGGGCGGACTACTCGCCGGTGGCCTCTTCGCAGCACTGCTAGGCAGTGGCGCTTTTGAAGACTTACAAATAATGGACATGATCATCATAGCCGCCCTAGCGTTCTTAGCCTTTAAACTGTTTAAAGGTTTTATGTCAGGTGGCGCACGCAGCCGTCAGCAACCTTCTGCGGCCGGTTTAGGCAGTAACCAAAACCAGCGTCATAGCTTTGAAATGCCTCGTGATGCAGGCTCTGCCGGGGCATCTGCTCAAGCAGTACCAGAAACACAAGCAACAGGCTTCAACCAAGACGAAATCCCGTTCAATCTGCCTGAAGGCTTTGATCAACAAGGTTTTATCGAAGGTTCTCTAAACCACTACCGTACCGTTCAAGAATCTTGGAACAAAGGCGAACTAGAAACAATTGAAGAATATGTAAGCCCAGAGCTATTTTCTGCGCTTTCACAGCAACGCAATAAACTAATGGTGCCACCACAAACTGAAATCATCGACCTAACGGCAGAAATCGTACGTGCAGACCAAGCCGGTGATTCTGCTGAAATCAGCATTTTATTCCGCGGTGTGTGTAAAGACGAATTAGAAAAATCTCAAGACGGTATCTTCGACATCTGGCATTTACAACGTGATCTAAGCACTGAAAATGCAGATTGGGTTATCGTTGGTATTGAAGCTGAGTAAGTATTAGCATTACTGATAATAGAGCATTCACTAAAGCCACTTCTCTCCTAAAGAGAATAGTGGCTTTTTTTTACTTTAAAATAAGCGCAGAATATCGACAAATAACTAAAATTAACAACCATTAAGGATTTTCCATGACTCTAACAACCGGCTCTATGACACTGGCATACTGGTGCGTATTCATTGCTATCTTATTACCTGTCGCGTTTACTGGCTTAGCAAAATTTACCAGTAACTTTAAGCCTAAACATAACCATGCTCCACGTAAATTCTTAGATAGCTTAACAGGCTGGCAGCAACGTTCTAACTGGGCACAGCAAAATACCCTCGAATCAATTCCAGCATTTATGGCCGCCGTAATCATCGCGCACCAAGTAGGCGGTAATCAAGATAACATCGACATGCTAGCCATCAGCTACATCATTATTCGAATTGTTTATGGCGCGCTTTACATTGCAGATCTTGCCCTAATGAGAACCCTCGCTTGGACACTCGGGGTTGCGTGTATTTTAGGCATGTTTTTTACCTAATAAAAAAGCCACACTAAACTCACCGAGTCTAGTGTGGCTTTCACATTTTATAAATTATTTTCTAAACACAACTCACTTTCCACCACTAACAACGGTACGAATAATCCCCATTTGAAACCAAGCCTGAAGTGCCTGCAAAACTTGCATCGGCGCATCGTCTTCAGAGAACCATTCCAGCATAGCCTCGCACTGCTCCGCAAAGTTTTTACCCTGCAAAAACCCCATCAATAATGCATTCTGCGAAGGTGATATAGACATAAACTCAGTTAACCTTTCATGCCCACGCCAAATTAACCAGGTACGTATCTCACCCACCTCGGCTTCTGGTGGCGTTTGCTTCTGCTTAAGGGCCTGCCAACTTTCAACTGCATTTGTGTGGCAACGAAATACCTGAACACTCGCATGAAAGCGAAAACATATTCCAGGCCAATGTTCTGGAGGAACGGCCTGCAACTCAGCAAAGGTCGCCTGTTCGCTATCTGCCGCGTCAAAGGCACTGATTAATCGCCGTTCAAAAGCAGCCAACTCTGATATTTGAGGGTACTGACTAAAGAACTCATCCGTCGCTAAATACTCGGGTAAAGCATCAGCAAACTGGCGTAAAGAACGATACGTTGAAGGATGTCCACGCACATAACCCTCAACCATTTTATCAAACAAATCATCACCCAAATAAAGGCCCAATAACTCATGATCGGTATCAATCGTTTCACGTAAACGAATCACATAACCATTGGCATAAATTTGCATTCTTTTGGCAGCTGGAAGGCCTGATTGCTCATCCACCCAAGCATGAAACTGTTCACCGGTATTCTGGTTTGGATCTAATAAATACTGCATAAAATCGTCTTGCAGTTTTTTTAATTCGCTACTATCACTACTAGATTTTCCCGTCCCATTATCGGGCATAAATCTCTCCTGTTTTATGACCAATAATCAATTGCTCTGAAGAGAGCTCTTGCTGAGCTATTTTTTTAGCAAACTGGAGCTCTTCAAATAAAGCGGGGAATTCAGGGATATTATCATCGCGCTCGATCATCGTACTGACCGCGCCAAAGCGCTGTAAGGCTTCACGGTATAACTGCCAAACCGTATCCGGTACATCGTGATCATGTGTATCAATAACATGATCACCAAAATCACTATGTCCAGCCAGATGAAACTGCTGCACCCGCTGCGTAGGGATTTTATTAAGATACGTTAACGGATCAAAATTATGATTACGGGCACTGACGTAGATGTTATTAATATCGAGTAAAATCAAACAATCTGCAGCTTCCGCAACTTCGGCTAAAAAAGTCCACTCATCCATTTCAGAATTTTTATAAGAGAGATAGCTCGAAACATTTTCTAATAAAATACGTCGCCCTAAAATATCTTGAACTTGGCGCACGCGTTCAGCGACATGATTTACCGTCGCTCGAGTATAAGGCAGCGGCAAAAGATCATGGCTATTTTTACCATGAATTGAAGTCCAACAAATATGATCGGAAATCCACTTTGGTTGAACATCATTGGCTAATTTTTTTAATGCTTTTAAATACTCTAAATCTAACGGATCGGTACTGCCAATCGACATCGATACGCCATGCATCACGATAGGATATTGCTCGGCAATCGCTTCTAAATAGTATCTAGGTTTGCCACCCGCCACCATGTAGTTTTCGGACAGTATTTCAAACCAATCTACTTCAGGTTGATGCTGCAACACGTGTTCAAAATGAGGGGTTCTAAGACCGAGACCAAATCCTAGAAAGGGCTGAGTAATTGCTTGCTCGTTCACGGGGGAGTCCATTATTTTTATAGTGAAAATTGAAAGCACTCGGCCAATTTAAAATTGACCGAGCCAGAAGCATAAAAATTATGCGCCTACTTTACCACCAATATCGCTACAAGATTTTTCTGTTGTTGATACAAAACCTGTACCTTTACAAGAAGCATGACCACCACAAGCGTTATTAGCTGTCTTACAATCGTTATGACCCTTGCACACATTCACGCCGTAGCAATGAACAAGATCGGCTTTAGAAATACTGCCTTTCCAATCATCCTGAAGCTTACCGCCAACATCAGCACACGCTTTTGACGGCATGCCAACAAAACCAGTACCTTTACAAGTAGCATGGCCACCACAAGCATTATCCGCTGTTTTACAATCGTTATGGCCCTTACATACGTTCACGCCATAACAATGTACTAGGTCAGTACTGTTCGCCGGAGAGGCTGCAGCCGCTGCATTTTCATCAGTGCTTGCGCAACCTGCTAATCCTGCAACAGCCATTGCTAGTGCCGCGCCGCTAAAAAGATTCTGTGCTTTCTTGTTCATGATCATATCCTTGCTTCTGTGATGTCTAGTTATGTTTCTAGTTTTAGATCGAGCTGTACAATTATAGAACAGTATTTCCCAATCGTTAGATTAGAACTAAGCTAGTCCAAATGGTTCAGTAGAAGACAAGGTATTTTTCATTGCTTACGACATACTCTCAATAATGAAAGGCGATTAGTACGCAATGCGCTTATTATTCTGCAAGTGTGTATAACTCACGTTATCACTCACAGACCCACCCCCCATCGTGCCACAGCCCAAAGTCCAAGATAAATTCAAGCCGTTATCAGCACCGATACAACCTTGAGTTCCCGCGGTTGAAACCAAAACTCGGCTCACCTGCACTACGACACTAAAAGCACGTACACGCTCCTTATCATTGGTATGAATAATTGCAGTATGACCTTTACCTTCAAGCTCTAGAATTTCATACGCATGATCCAATGCCATCTTGTCACCCACATTGCGAATGAACGACAAAACAGGCGCCAACTTCTCTCGTAATAAAATAGAATCAAAATCATAAGGCTGCACTTCAGCCAATATCAACTTAATCGTATATTCACGCTCAATACCCGCCGCCGCACAAATATCCGCCGCAGACTGACCCACAAACTCCGGCTGTAAGCCACGACCTGAGGCAAATACTCGGGTTAATAACTGCTCACGCTCTGCATCCGTTAATACTGCCGCACCATAAGATACAGCACCGTTTAAAAACCGATCGACAACCGCATAATCAATAATTAAATTATTTTCACTGCCGCAAACAACACCATTATCAAAAGCCTTACTGTTAATCACTTTATTGACAGTCGCTTCAACATCGCAATCATCGCATACCCATACCGGCGCATTACCTTTACCGACGCCAATCGCTGGGGTGCCGGAAGAGTACGCACTCTTCACCATAGAAGGGCCACCCGTGGCCAGAATCATACTAATATCATCGTGCGTCATATACGCATTGGTGACTTTACGGTTAGCCGCTAACTCAGGCGTCTGAACAAGGCCTTCTGGTGCACCAAAACGCTTAAGTACCTGGCAAATAAGCTCAACAGTGCGCTCTCCTACTAAACGCCCTTTACGGTGAGAACTAATAACAATCGCATTGCGTGACTTCAAACTGATCAGGGTTTTAAAGACAATCGTTTCAACAGGATTTGTAATCGGTATCATGCCAAAGACAACACCAATGGGCATAGAGACACGCTCAACGCCATTGGCTTCCAATTCAATCGCACCATTCCCCGGCTTATTAACCAGAGAATCTGCCACATCCAAAGAACCCAGCTTAATTTTTAAAATTTTATGGTCAACAACACCCATGCCAGATTCACGCTGCGTTAGCTCAGCCAGATCACTTGCTTGTGCATAAATAGTTTTTGCTATCTCAGTAATAATTTCATCGACGGTATCTTCAGGCCAAGACAAAAATTCTTCATGTGCCAATTTGGCCAATTTGATTTGCTGGTCTACAAGGGGGATTTTTGAACTTTTTAATGCGGCTTGCTGATTTAAAGGCTGGGATTTTCGTAGACGCTGAATAAGGGATGCATTGAATAATTTTAAAAATTCTTGATAGGCAAGTTCATCAAGATTCGCCAACCCTTCCAGTTTTTCAGCCGACAAAAATAGTACTTTTGCAGCCTGAGTCACCTTAACAGTCATCGCTCTCGGTTCATCCTCGATAAGGCTCATTGCCCCCACTAATTCACCGCTGCCATAGTATTCTAGCTGAATATCTGTGCTGACATCTGCATCATAATACTGAGTCACTAACTGCCCACTCAGAATATAAAAACAGCCATCTGGCTGGTCATCTTGCTTAAACAAATACTCATCGAGTTGAAAAGTTTTCTCTACACAATACTTTTGTAAACGCTCAACTTCATTCTTCGAGAATGATACTACGGTTGGAACATTCATCACTTCTTCCTTAAATTAAGCATAAATTGCTTATATGATTATCGAATATAACTTTACATTTTTATAATTATAATTACAATAATTGCACAGAATGCGCCATAAAGGAATGATTATTATTTGCATTAAGGAGGGGCGATTGGTACTATTTACTAAGAAAAGTCACCACAAGGGATAGGTTTTGGATAAATTACGGGCAAAAGAGTTAGAAAGTATTCTTGGGATATACGCGCCATTTTATATCAAAGATATGAAGGTCGATGATGAAAATGAACGCTTTACCATTCTGCTAGATGAAATCAGTAATAAGAACAAATCTATAACGTCACGCTTTAGAAGCACAGCAAATCAAACAACGTATTCCTGGGAACATATAAAGCTGGGCCGCTTCAATACTAAAATCCTATTCCGAAGCTCAGAATCAAATTTTCAACGCCTTACCAAGCTCGTTTGCCCTGCGTTTCTAGGTGCTGCTAATAAACAATATACCAAGCAGGTTGAAGAACTGATCCTCTTTGCCCATGGTAAGAAAATCGGCGTCGATGTAATTTCTACCTTAACTGGCCTGCAAGTAGATAATATTAAGTTGTTTATTCTTGATACTGAGAATAACAACATAACGCAAAATACCAGCAGCTTACTTCCGCTAGAGACCGATCCAATCTGGATCAAAATAATCAAACGCGAACTGCCGTTAAAAACCAGTCTAACCCCTTTAAGAATGCTGCTTCATAAGCTAGAACTGAGTGAAATAAACAACAGCGACAGCTCAAGTTTGCAAGAGTCTGTTGCAACGCTACGTGCATTCTTCATTAAAAATAAAGCGAATTTAAAAGCAGAATACCAACAGGTTGGAGCAAAAAAAGAATCTATATCCAACCCAATAGAGCAACCGGCCAGTCAAAATAAAAGTGCGAATAAGCTCACGCCGACACACGCAGTATGGGATAACATTTTAACGGAAAAATTTTCCTTAATGTCCTCTAACCTAGCCTTTAACTTATACATTTCTCGCTTAAAAAATCTTTATAACAAAGACCTATCAAGCTCTGAAAAACGTGACATCGTTATTGAGCTAATGAAGTATCTGAAGAAAAATATCGGCAGCTTACGCAATGAATTGATAGCGATTAAGAAAATCGCAGAATCTATTAACAGTGAACCTAAAGATACGAATATCCCAGAAAAATCAGATGATATCTGGCTAGACATCGTCAATGATCGCTTCGAATTAAAAAGCAGCAAGCTTAATTTAAATTTGTTATTGGTTAAATTAAAAAGCCAAGTAGCCAAAGGCTTTGAACAAGAATCAGCCGAAGAACTTCATCAGTTCTTTAGTGACAACCATCGTAGTTTAAATCGTGAAATACAAAACTTATCAGAATGTAAAACTGAAGCCGTATAAGCCATTTCACGAATTATAGAGAGGAACATCATGAGTAACGTACAAATTACATCTGCATTAATCGACATTGATACCTTGATAGAAAAAATCAATCAGCGTGAATTCTTAATCATTGCCGCTGATGAAAAAATCTTGAGCCAACTTCCTTCAGGTAACTGGATTGCAGGTAGTATTCCCTATTTCATGGGTCAAGATGGCGGCGAAGTTAGCCAAGAAAAAGCTTTTGTAAATACCATTGAAGGCATCAACCTCAACAATCCACCTAGAATAATGCCTTACGATGTTAACTCCATTAAGAACATCGCCCAAGACGCCCCTGAAAATGGCTTCACGATTACCATATTGCCCGCGGGCAGCGACGTTCATGCTGATTACGCCCAAAATGCTCCTGGCTATGACAACATGTTTTTCTCGCCAATCATTGGTTGGATTGCCGGTAGTCACCTAGATGAATCAGACGCCCTACCGCAAGTCGGTTTTGGTACCGCAAACATGCTAATGACCGATAAAGCCATTGCCATGCACGTGCCTTTAGCCGAAGAGCAATTTGCCAACATCAATATTGTGAATTTATTTGAGCAAGGCGCAGGTCCAAAAATCAGTTTTACAGACACAGGTTTCTCAACGTCTGATTGCTTGATTGATGGTAAGCCAGAAAAGTTCTCTCAATATGTGCAAAACAATAACATCGATACTCGCTTGCCATTAGTCGCCGATTATAATGGCGTGAATATCAACGTATCGATCAAAGAAATAGAAAATGACTCAGTTGAGTTTTATGCTCCGATTTTCGCAGGCGTAGACTATCAGTTTGCTAACCCTATAGCAGACTATGTAACCGAGCTAGACAAGGCCATTGCCAGCCATGAGCTACCAGAAACAAGTTTCTCTTTTAACTGCATACTAAACTTTTTATACGCAGAATTAGAAAACAAAAAAACTGCTCAATTAACAGGGCCTTTTACTTTTGGCGAAATTGCTTACCAGCTATTAAACCAAACGCTGGTCTATCTGAGCATCGAGAACGCTTAAAAGTACTGGTTCACAGTTCTGCCCCTTAACCGCGTCAGAGCTGTGAATACCGATATGATTCATACTTAATTTCAAATTTATGCATTAGTATTAACCTCGCTCTTAAGCACATAATAATAATTAAAATTTGGGAAATAAAACATGTTAAAGCACATAGCCATCGTATTAGCCGCCGCTGCCATCACTGCCTGCGGAGAAGATGCTGTCGTTTCTACACCAGCTGTTGAAACTGCACCAGTTGTTGCCGCTGTAACAGCACCTGTTACTGTAGCAGCACCTGTTGCTGAAACGACTGAAGCAGCCGCTGAAGTTGCCCCTGTTGCTGAAACAACTGAAGCTGCACCTGTTGTTGAAACAATTGAAGCCGTAGCTACAGGTGAAGTAGAAGGATAATTCCTTTTATTCGTAGCATAAAAAAGGCCTTAAATAGTAATATTTAGGGCCTTTTTTTTATCTTTCTAAAAGTGTATCTTTCTAAAAGTGTATCTATACCACAGGAATATCCGCCCACTGCGTCGTATACGCCGGCGATTTATACTGCTGGCGCATCGCCCACTTTTGCACCACACCCTCCGAACCAATAAACAACGCATTGCGCCCATGCTCTAAATTGGTCTTATCCAGTACCCGCATCACCTTATCTGAACCATTCGATTGCCCACGGTGAAATAAATCATACTGGTTAAACTTGCGGTCACTCACATCCAGCAATCCTACTCCTGCTTTCAAATACCGATGGCCCGGTTTATAAATCGAATCCAATCCCTGCAATGCTGCACTCACAATCTCGCGGCTATCGTTGGTAGGGTAAGCCGTTTGGCACACCACACTGCGGCTAAAATAGCCCGACTCAAACGGCGACGTATTCAAAAACACTTGTATCGATTGTGCTAGTGAATTTTGCGCCCTTAGCTTCTCGGCCGCACGGCTGGCGTATACCGCAACCGCTTGTTTAATTGGCTCAAGTTCGGTGAGTTTTTGGCCGAACGAACGCGTGCAATAAATTTGTTTTTTCGCCGGAGGTTGTTCTTCTAAGGGATAACACGCAATGCCATTTAACTCATTAATGGTGCGTTCTAAATTCACACTCACATCACGGCGTAAAGTTTTAGGATCTGCTCGAGCAAGGTCATAAACCGTATGAATTTTATAATGCTCTAAGCGCTTGGCCAAACGAGACCCCACACCCCATACCTTAATAACCGGCAAACGCTTTTGCAGCCACTGCCATTTATGCGGCTCGTCTAAAACACAAACTCCCGCACACTTAGGAATTATTTTCGCCGCGCGATTGGCCAACTTACTCAAGGTTTTACTCGGCGCAACCCCTACTGCTACCGGCATACGAATGTCTTGCCACAGTTTGTTTTTTATTTGCTGGCCGTAGTCATTTAAATCCCACTTCATGCCGTCGAAATTTAAAAACATTTCATCAATCGAATACACCTCAACCTCAGGGGAAAAGGCTTTCAACGTCGTCATAACACGATGGCTAATATCACCGTACAGCGGATAATTACTGCTAAAAATCGCCACATTATTCTGTTTTAAAATGTGCTCAACTTTAAAAAAAGGCTGCAAGTCTTCCAGGCCTAATAACTTAGCCTCCTTAGAACGCGCAACAATAAAGCCATCGTTATTCGACAATACAACCACGGGTTTACCGCGCAGCTCTGGTCTAAAAATCTGTTCACAGCTGGCATAGCAACTGTTGCAATCAACAATGGCAAACATTAAAAAATCTGCGCATATTCAACAAGGCTATTAAGCAGCAGAATCACAATATAGACATTCAATACACAGATAACTCCCCCACCCAGCAAGCCACTAGAAGGCGATAGCGCTCTCAGCGCTTGGCTAAACATCAAGTCACCACATGATAGCGAACAGAGGCTTTCACCACGCCCTCAATCACCATGTCTTGTTCATCTGAAATTGAAATCGGCGGATAATGCACATTAGCCGACAGCAGCTGCCGCCCCTCTAAATCTAGCTGCTTACAGCACAGCTCACCGTCTACCGCGGCAACAACGACACTGCCACTACGCGGGGTTAACGACCTATCCACAATCAGCAAGTCTTGATCAAAAATCCCCACCCCCTGCATAGAGTCGCCCGAAGCCTTCGCCAAATACGTCGCCGCCGGATGCGTAATCAAATGCTCATCAAGGCTGAGCGCATCTTCTTTATAATCATCCGCAGGGCTAGGAAAACCCGCCGCCACCGAATCGCTATAAAGCGTAAGTTTCATAACCATTCCAAACCCTCCTAACTGTACAAATAAACACTGTATGTAAAACCAGTATAGAAGCATTTTAAGAAAAAGAACACACTATTAAAGCTGCAATGAGAGCCATAGAGGAAAATGATAAATGTGCGGACGCTTTAATCTTTCCATCACCCCCAAGCAAGTTCGCTATCTAGATGAGCTAGGCAGCCCCTTCCCATTTAGCGAACAACCGCAGCTCGACATCGCGCCGACCGAAACCATTCCTATGCTCATTAACCAGCAGCAAGATCTTCAAGGCCCACCACAACCCGCGTGGATAAAAGGCCGATGGTGGTTAGTACCGAGCTGGTCAGACGGGCCAAGTTCAAAATTTTCAATGTTTAATGCCCGCTCAGAAACCTTAACCAGCAGCCGCGCGTTTAAAAAACCGTATCAATCGCAGCGCTGTATTATTCCCGCAAGCTCGTATATCGAATGGAAGAAAGTCACTGGCGGAAAGCGACCCATAGAGCTTTCTTATCCAGAACAGCCTATGTTCTTTGCAGGGATCTGGGACAGTTGGAAGAAAGATCTATTCTCTTGTGCC
>Ga0105348_1000644_pt1 | contig 25771 bp, 18 predicted proteins | sample EN8Hudsemesocosm_2_FD_83504 | JGI IMG/M metagenome (GOLD analysis project Ga0105348, IMG submission 83504) | Methane-oxidizing microbial communities from mesocosms in the Hudson Canyon - EN8C Hudson Canyon | ecosystem: Environmental > Aquatic > Marine > Cold seeps | place: Hudson Canyon... | reverse complement strand
CTTTCGTTGTGGCCCTGTGGTAAAGCTTATGGATCCCGGCTGAAAACAACACCGGGATGACTGTGGAAGGAGCACACCGTATGACAATGAAGGGAGCACGCCGTATGACAATGAAGGAGCACACCGGATGACAATGAAGGGAGCACACCGGAAGACAGCGTGTGGTACGGCTGCCGTTGTATTTTAACTAATTAGCAATCAGCTGGAGTATCAGCTCTCTGCTTTGCTTGTCACTTTTACGATAACGTCGTAGCAATTCCTGCTCATCGTCTGAGGGGATCAAGCGTTCAATTTGCTTACTCAGTTCTGTGAGTGAATCGCCTAAATCTGCATCAGATTTCAAACTAATACCCGGCAAGTCAAGTTGATGATCATTGGTCTTATTCGGGATATCCACAAAGCATTCAAGCGGCATATTGGTTTTGAGACAAAGGTCGATCAAATTATCTAAACTAGGATAACTACGGGCACTACTTTCTGCTTCCCAAGATTTAACAACACTCGGGTCAACCAAACAGAATCCGCCTACATCCTGATGCGATAGGTTTTTAGTCTTACGAATGGCGGCTAACTGATGATTAAACTGTTTTAAATACTTCATAGAGTTTATCTATTAAAAAAGATGCTTTAAATATAGCACTGGATTTCTAGAATTCGTAGTCTAAAACGCCTTACATTTAAGTTAAGTGAAATATTTTTTTCAATTAGCTCAATCACTAAGCTTCAAAAGCTATATTCTTCCTTAAGTTTAAGACTTCCTTTCACCATTCACCCACTGATGAAACACTCTGTTTCTCCTCAGCGATATGTATTTACACACACTTTACACTTTTGAGAATAGACGCACCTCTTTGCTTTATTCATAATACCCAGTCTTATCAGCAAGAACACAGGCAAGTATGCGAATCCCAAATATATACACTGAGTTAACCTTATCTGAACACACTGAAGCCGTGTTATCCGGACAAGCGGCGCAGCACATTGTGAAAGTGCTGAGAATGAAAGCAGGTGATCAGATTCGTTTATTCAACAACTCAGGCGCTTTTTATCTTTCCACCATTACACAAACCGGTAAGAAGTCGGTCACGATAGAAACCTCTGCTAGCGAGGCGAGTCATTCAGAATCGAAATTGAGCACTCACCTTGGCCAGGTAATGTCGCGTGGTGACCGGATGGATTATGTCATTCAAAAAAGCACTGAAATGGGTGTCAATGAGATAAGCCCCCTCACGAGTGAACGTTGTGAGTTAAAACTGAATACCGAACGCGCAGCCAAACGTATTCTTCACTGGCAACAAGTAGCGATTAGCGCAGCAGAACAATGCGGCCGCGCCTGTGTGCCCAAAATCAATCCGGTGATGGATGTCACCGACTGGGTTAAACAGCAACAGGGTGATGGCTTATCTTTAGTATTGCACCATAGAGATACCCAACAGCTTAGTGCGATTAAAACGCCGCCCGCTCATGTGAATATTTTGATAGGCCCTGAAGGGGGTTTGAGTCAGTCTGAAATTGAGACTGCGGTTCAGTCAAACTTTGTCGCGAGCACCTTTGGGCCACGTGTACTCAGAACCGAAACCGCCCCCGTTACCTGCTTAAGCATTCTTCAATGGTTATGGGGTGATTTTCAAATTTAGCGCCTGTAAACAGCGCGCTTTAATCGTACAAATAGACCGTACTAAAACATTTTAAAAAACACTGAATAACCTGGAACAATTTATGGCTTCTTTTAAAACCCTTCACTCAAAACACAAATGGTTTTTGCCCTTGGTTATTCTGGGCATAGCTGCGTTAATAATCACGCTACTCAACATTACCAAACCCGCGCCACCCAAAAAAGAAACCACCGAAAAAGAGTGGCTAATACAAACTGAAGCCTTGCATTTAGGTGATGCCAGCCCGCAGATTCATTTATTAGGGCATGTTGAATCGCCTTTCAATTCAATGCTCAGCGCGGCCATTTCGGCAGATGTTATCGACGTGCCCGTTCGTGACGGTCAGTTTGTTCACAAGGGCGATATTCTTATCACTCTGGATGCCAGAGAAATCAATCTTTCAATCACCCAAAAGCAAGCGGATGTGACCGAACTTGAAGCACAAGTGCTTTCTGAAAATAATCGCTATGAGTCAGATATTGCGTCACTCCATGAGGAACAACGTTTACTGGTCATTGCAGAACAAGGTGTGAAGCGCCAGGCTAAGCTTCAAGCCTCCAAACTAGTCGCTCAAGAGCGGTATGATAGTGCAGAATCTCAACGCGCCCAACAAGCGCTATCACTGAATGCACGTAAGTTAAATATTGCTGATCACCCTAGCCGTTTAAACCAATTAAAGGCGCGTTTGGCTAGAGCCAAAACAGCCTTAAATGACGCGCTGATTGATCGCGAGCGCACCTTGATTAAGGCCCCCTTTGATGGCGTGATTACCTTGGTAAGTGTTGCCCCTGGTGAGCGTGTACAAGTTGGGCAGGCACTGGTGTCTTTATATGATAGGGCCAACATGGAAGTCCGCGCACAAGTGCCGGATCGTTACGTGGCTCTTATTAGAACCTCGTTAGCAGAAGGTACCCGCATCAAGGCATTTTCAGAGAGTTATGGCCAAATAAGTTCGCTTGAGCTGCAGCGCCTCTCTGGCCAGGCTAATCAGAAAACTGGGGGTGTCGATGCGATTTTCACACCTGCTACACCGACTATAAGTAACGACGAAACATCAAGCAGCCACACTTCAGCACTGACTGCACCCGCCAGTGATTTGATACTCAATAGCTCATTGCAAATTCAGGTCAACTTACCCGCCTTAAAAAATGTTGCCACCCTTCCCCTTTCTGCCATTTATGGCTCTAACCGAATTTACCGCGTAGAAGACGGTAGAATTCAGTCCTATACCGTGACTATTCTGGGTAAACAATTTTCTCCGGAAACCGGCCTTGATCGCGTCATCATTAAAAGCGAGATACTGGATGAAGGCGATATGGTGACAACGACCCAGCTCCCTAATGCCATTTCCGGTTTAAAAGTTAAGCCGAGAGGTGAGTAAAATGAACTCAAACCCTATAGACATTAGCTCATCCGAACATAAGAATGATTTAATTGGTCGTTTTGCCCAACACAAAGTGGCTGCAAACCTACTCATGCTCATCATGCTGCTGGCAGGTGTTGTATCCTTAATTAAATTAAACACACAGTTTTTACCTAACTTTGAGCCAGATTATATTACTGCGCGTGTTGCATGGCCCGGTGCGACAGCTGAAGATGTTGCCAAATCGATTATCACGCCTTTAGAACAAGAACTGCGCAACCTTGATTATGTGAAAGAAATGACCTCGACCTCCCGTCGGGGTATGGGCGTCGTCGTATTGGAGTACGATGAAGGCAGCGACATGGGCCTCGCGCTTGATCAGGTGAAAGAATTTGTCGATCTGGTGCGCAACCTGCCCTCTGATTCAGAAACCCCCGAAATTTCAAAGGTTTCATTAAACGAGGATGTCGCCACCCTGATATTATCCTCAAGTGCCAGCCTTGAAGAGCTCCGCCCTTTGGCCTACCAATTTGAACGGGAACTACTGGACCGTGGCGTCGCAAAAGTGAGTTTCACCGGGCTCCCGGAGCAAGAAATAGCCATTCAGGTGAACAAAGATCAAATCAATAACCTGCAGCTATCCTTACCTCAAATAGGCCAGTTTATTCGTAATGCCAGCCAAGATATTCCGGCAGGCACCAGCGGTAAGAATGAAGTGGCTAAAGAATTAAGAAGTACCGAGCAACGTCGCAGTGAAGAAGGTTTTAAAGAACTCGCGATTCTAACCACTCAATCAGGTACGCGATTACGGCTAGACGATATTGCCACGGTTGAAAAACGCAATAAATCGAGCCAGGTTGAAGTCTTCTATCGAGACAAACCGGCGGTATTATTGCGTGTATTACGTACCCAGTCGTCCGACACCTTAGAAGCCGCAGAGACACTCAATACTTGGTTAAAGGAGACTCAACCCCTACTGCCACCTAGCGTACAACTAAATGCCTATAACGAAGCATACATACTGATAGAAGATCGTATTAACCTGTTGATCAAAAATGGCTTGGGCGGACTCATACTCGTCGTCAGCATACTGTTTATTTTCCTCAACGGTCGCGTCGCGTTCTGGGTGGCGATTGGTATTCCGGTATCGTTCATGGGCACGCTTGCCGTACTTTACTTAATGGGCGGCAGTATCAACATGGTCAGCATGTTTGCCCTCATTATGGCCCTCGGTATTATCGTTGATGATGCCATCGTCGTGGGAGAAGATGCGCTGACGCATTACAGTCATGGAGAAGACCCCCTTAAAGCGGCCGAAGGCGGCGCAAGGCGTATGTTTGTACCCGTGCTATCTTCATCTCTCACGACTATTTCTGCCTTTTTACCCTTAATGCTGATCAGCGGCATCATTGGTAATATCCTCTTTGATATCCCCTTGGTGATTATTTGCGTCATTATTGCTTCAATCGTTGAGTGCTTTTTCATCTTGCCGGGTCATTTAAACCATTCTTTTAAGAAGTCATTTAAAGCGATTGAACCGGGTTCTTATCGGGATAAACTAGACCGGGGTTTTAATCATTTTAGAGATAATATATTTCGCCCCTTAGCAGAGAAGTCGATACAGAGTCGAGGCGTAATACTCGCCTCATCACTGGGAATACTGGCGGTGAGTATTACCTTAATCAGCTCTGGCCGAATACAATCGGATTTTTTCCCGCAACCTGAAAGCCACATCATTTTGGGTAACGTCAAGTTTGCTTCAGGCACTCCGCCCGAGAAAGTCAGAGAATTTGGCCTTCATATGGAAAAAGCGCTGCATCAGGCGGATGAGACTTTCAGGCAATCAGGCCGTATAACAGAAGATGCCAGCCTGGTAATACACAGCGTATTAAGAATTAACCAGGCCAGCTTTGATGGCGGTCAAAACAGCTCTAGCGGCGAGCAATACGCTTCGGTGCATGTTGAACTCCTGACCCCCGATGCACGAGAAATTCGTAATCCTGAGTTTATTGCCGCCTGGCAAGAACAGATCATAAAGCCTGATGGGATAGAACAATTCAGTATATCCAGCCCAAGAGGCGGCCCCCCCGGAAAAGACATTGATATATTCCTGACAGGACAAGAACCCAGCATACTCAAAGCCGCCGGTGAAGCGGTTGCCACAAAGTTAAAATCGTATGTCGGTGTGCGCGATATTCAAGACGATCTGCCTTTTGGCAAAAGCCAGTATTTATACTCGCTCACGCCTTTGGGTGAATCACTGGGTTTAACGGTTTCAGATGTTGGCAGTCAACTTCGCGCGGCTTTTGACGGACAACTGTTGCAGGTTTTCTACGATGAAAATGAAGAAGTAGAAGTACGCATATTACTGCCCGATGAAGAACGAAACTATGCACGTACTTTGGATAATTTCCCTATTATTACCGCGTCAGGCGAGATGGTCCAGCTAAGCAATGCCGTTAAGCTCACTGACCGGAAAGGCCTTGATCTGGTGCGTCATACCGAAGGTAAATTAGGCTTACATATCACGGCCTCGGTTGATTCTAACGAGAACAATGCCAATGTCATTATTGCCGATTTAAGCGAAACCTTCTTGCCCGAGTTAAGCACCGAGTTTGGTTTAAAAGTTAACCTGAAAGGTCGAGCTGAGGAGCAGGCCCAAACAGGTAAAGACATGATGATGGGCGCGAGCATTGGCTTCACGCTGATCTATATCATATTAGCCTGGGTGTTTGGTTCATACTCCTGGCCTTTCGCTGTTTTGTTAGCCATTCCCCTGGGTGTATCAGGTGCGATTTTAGGTCACTGGTTACTTGGACTGGATCTGACCATGCTCTCTTGGTTTGGCTTTTTTGGTCTATCAGGCATTGTCATCAACGACGCGATTATTCTGGTCACCTTTTATCGGGAACTGCGCGAACAAGGCCAACCCGTTAAACAAGCTATTGTTGATGCCTCTTGCCAACGCTTGCGTGCGGTACTGCTCACATCACTGACAACCATAGCCGGTCTGTTACCGCTATTATTTGAAACCTCACTACAAGCCCAATTCTTGATCCCTATGGCGGTGAGTATTTCATTTGGTTTGGCCTATGCCACCGTACTTATTTTGTTTGTGATACCCGCATTGGTATCACTAATAGAAGAAGTAAAAGAGAAGAGACAAGCTAAAAGAGACGCTAGAAATGAAGAACGAGCCCTAGCGCAAGTAAACTGATACCGGAAAGAACTAAAATAAAAGCACCGAAACGAACATGTTTCGGTGCTTTTGGCGTATCAGCCAATGCCGTTTTTGAAATAAAAACTACAACAAATCAGTCAACAAAATACCCACACCTACGCGTTCAGTATTATGATTGTAATCAACCAGGCTTTCGCCATAACCGTTAAAATATTGAATATAACCTTTCAAGTGCCCCATTAACGGAAAGCTCCAGCCCAACTCAACCGCGCCAAAATTATCAGAGCGCAAGTTATTACGTCCCATAATACTAAACTCATGTTCATTCCAACGGTAGGCTGAACGTAATTCAAAGTGCCCCATGAATTTCTCGATATCTGGGTTGTCGTCACCTTCAGACTCATCAGGGTCTTCTTTTGCATCTTCTTTCAGGCGATACCAAGGACGCAGAGATAAGGCAAAATTATCTTTCTCAAACAAGAAACTGGTATAAACCCGATTCCAACTGCGAGAAAGAAGCTGTGTACGGCCATTTGATTGATGTTCAATGCCAACCATCACACCCGTACTGCCACCAAAAGGGTGCCAATTAGTGGAGGTAAGATAAAAAATTTCAGGTTGATAATTGGTTTCACGGAAAGGCGCTGAAATTTCACCCGCATATAACTGCCACCAGGATTGAACTGTAAAACCAGTATATAGCCCATCAGACTCATGGAAGATAGGCTCAGACGTCAGTGGTACCTTGATGCTTAGCTGAAACTTTGCTTCGTAATGTTTTAGTTCATCAGCCCAATCTCCTTGAAACGCATAGGGCCCACGATTTGCTTTATTACTATGGGTATAAGGCAAAATATAGTTTTGTTTGTGTGCCGTAATACTATGGCGATTCCACTGTGTTTGCTTTTCAGCCAGAAAGCGTTTACTAATCGCCCCATTCGTTACACCTTCTTGTTTAGCTTTTTGTACTTGTTCCTGACACCTTGCTCTTATGCTTTGAACCTGCACCTCATTATCAGCAGAAGCCATCCTTGATAAAATGCAATCATTATAGGGTTCAGCATAAGAAAGCTGAGTTAATAGGGATAGAGCAATAATCAAATATATTTTTTTCATGACTTACCTTACAAACAAAAGAGGTCGATAGTTATTTTTTTAAGGATAGAAATAGCCCTTTTCTGGCTACATTATCGTTGTTAATTTCCTGATCGCAACTAAAATAAAGAAAAGTCAAGAAGGAAGACAAGCATGCACAACTATGTTGCTCTAATCACACTTGCACTTCTCATTCTTACATTTGGTATTTTCTCCAACTTGTCTGAACGCTCTCCCATTAGTGGGCCGATGTTTTTTCTCGGTATTGGTTTATTGGTAGGTCCAGTAGGCGTAGGTCTTATCGACGTTCAACTCAATACTGACATTGTACAAACGCTAGCCGCACTAACACTAATCATCATTCTATTTGTTGATGCAACACTTATTAAGTTTTCTGATTTAGCTAAAATACTAGCGGGCATTCCCGCAAGACTTTTGTTAATAGGCCTACCTTTAACCATGGCATTGGGCACCCTGATTGCACTGTTTTTATTTCCCGACACTAACATATGGGCTTTAGCTATGCTGGCTTTGATCCTTTCGCCTACAGACGCGGCATTGGGTCAGGCCGTAGTTAAAAGCGAAGCAGTTCCTTCTCGAATTAAAGAGTCAATCAGTATAGAAAGCGGCTTGAATGACGGCCTAGCACTACCACCGATACTCTTATGTATTGCGGTATTAGCGAGCGGGGGGTCCGCCATAACGGGTGATGGATATTGGCTAATGTTTCTAGCGAAACAGCTAACAATTGGACCTGTACTAGGCGCATTTGTTGGCTATACAGGTGGCAAAATAATTGATTACGCCACCAATCAAAATTGGATGAGTTCAATATTTCATCAATTATCTGCCATCGCACTAGCATTATTGGCGTACGCCTTCGCTGAAATGTTTCATGGCAATGGTTTTATCGCCACATTTTTTGCGGGACTCATGCTAGGCTCAAAAATACCGATTGTTAGAGAACGGGTTCAGGAGTTTGGCGAAGCTCAGGGGCAGCTTTTGTCTCTTATTATTTTTTTCCTTTTAGGGATATCAGTACACCGTTTTTACCCCCACTGGGATATAAATTCACTCATTTACGCGATCTTAAGTTTAACTGCTATTCGTATCCTCCCCGTATTTTTTGCTTTGGCGGGCACTGAATTAAATTTCTATAGCAAGTTATTTATTGGCTGGTTTGGCCCAAGAGGCATTGCATCGATTTTATATATGCTAGTTGTTATCAGTAGTTTAGGGGTAACAGGTTATGAAAAACTATTATCTATCGTCGCACTAACCGTGCTAATTAGTACCTTTGTACATGGCCTAAGCGCGGCGGTTATGTCTAAACATTTTACTCAAGATAAAAAGGCATAGGCATGATAAACACCATACCTATAGCCATTTTACAAGGTAGACAATCGTTAAAGACTGACAACACCTAAGCCAAGACTATTTAGATACCTTTGCCCGAAGCAACGGGCGTAGAGCTCATTTAGCCAATTGCTTAAAAATCGAGTTTGTATCTACTTTCCAGTTGGCAATCATTTCTTCCAAATGCACCATACTTAGTTTTTCTGTGTCGTTTTCAAGTTGCTCACCTTCACCTTTACGGACAGCCGTCGCTAATAACTCACCCGTCTGACTATCTGTCACCGCCACTTCCAAGAAAACGGATACATCACGATCGCGCGTACCAAGTGCTGCTTTCCCTAGTCCCAGCACCATCGCTACAGGTAGAATTTCAATAGGTTTCATACCTTCCATATTATGAGCAACACCTGTGATAGCGGGCTTAATATGTAAAACGCCCTCGCCTGGCTCAGTCACCAATTTGAAAGAACCTTCAGCAGCATTTTTTATCATCTTGCTCACCGTCCAAGAAAACTGTCGAAGTAGTGTATCTGTTACTTGTTCACTCGCTTGTGGTTCAGGATACAAAACTGTTTTATCAACGATGATTGAATGATAGTTTTGTGATGAAATTTTCTCACTAATCCAGCGAAGAGTCTCTCCGCCACTCGCGGTATCTACTTGCTCCAGTTTCGAGTAATCATTTAAATAACCAGAATACTGATCCTTGGATACATAATTTGAAGCACAACCGACTAGTGATAATGCCATAAAGACAGTGAGTAACCTTGTGAGTATTGCCATAATAAAATAACTCTTTCCTTTTGATTTAATAAGTACGTTAGGTATTTGCTCTTATTGATAGATTCAACACATGTTATAGTCCATAAAATACATTTAAACCAGTTACGCTTCCAACATACGAAAAACATAAAATGATCATCTGGGTGTACTAAATCTAGTCTCCTGAAGCGTTCCTCAAACGAACTCCTCCCGAATCACAAATTTAAATCGTTCAACTAGTGCATTAAATTTTCTAATGGTTACTTGTAACTCATCCCATTCGCCACTGTCTGCACTCAACTCTATTTTTTCAGCGACATTAGCAATTTGATTCGCATAGATTGATCGACAAATACTTTTGATCCGTTGGGCATATATTTTGAGATCATGTCGATTTAAAAATAAATTAGCCTCATTCAAGACACAACTTTCTTTTTCGAGGGTTTCCGAAAATACCTCCATCACGCCTTTCAGCTCAACCTCACTAAAGACTTCCAATAGTGCTTGTCTATCAGGCCCTAGATTAAGCTTTTCATAAGTAATATTGGTGTCTATTTCATGGTCGATTTTGACTATATTTTTGCCATATGTCAGCATCCAATGACTCAGTCGTGAGCTTAATTGCTTCATATTAGCTGGCTTAGCAATATAGTCATCCGCGCCGGCTGATAAAGACTTTTCTCGCTCGCCCTCACCCTCTATACCCATGCTCGTTAGCGCGATAATAGGAATCCGATCGCCTTCGCTTTCCAGCATTCGAATATTGTTCGTCATATCATAACCATTCATCTGACGCATATCGCAAGCCGTCAGAATTAATCGATATAGCCCCTTTCCCCATGCATGTAAGCCCCGAACACCATTTTCAGCTATGTCTACTTTAAAACCGAGCAAATGCAGCTGCTTTAGTATTACGTCACGATAATGATCGTTATCTTCTACAAGTAATATCAACTCACCATCAGTTATCGGTTTTTCTATAGGCTCAATTATCTTTATGTCGCCTACATCACCATCTGATCCATCTATATTAAATGAGTCTAAAAGATGCCTGACTGTTTTTTTTAATAAACTCTTGAACAAAGGGTTTGTTGGTAGCTCTATATAGTTATCATGTGTTTGAAAATAGCTAATATCGGGCTCGGTGATCAAATTAATCAGTGAATAATTTCTTTCAGATAAGGTTGTTTTAACTAAATTTATTGACCAGACAGAATGATTAAGAATGCAAATGGCATCATTCTCAAACTGACTCAATTTAGGCAGTAAGTCAGCTAGATCAAATATATTTACCGTTGCCCCCCAACTCACTAAGTAATTGTGAATTGTTTTGTTGATATGCTGATCCATACAGCATAAGTTGAACTCGATACCTTTTAAATCCAGAGGATCTTCAAACATAGTTAAACTTCTATTCATTGCTACCGTCAACTTGGTTTCTGTACCCATTGATTGTTGGCTATCGAGAGATAAATCAGCATCCATTGCTTCGGCAATATTTCCACAAATAGATAAGCCTAAACCAGCTCTTACCGTTCGTTGTTTAGGATTGGTCTCTGTATTTGTAGTTGGTGAAAACAACAATGCAAGCTTAGACGTTTCAATGCCCACACCAGTATCTTTAACTGAGGAGAAGACATGCTGGCTTGACTCGTATTCACCATCGAGCTCCACATTAAGAGAAATAGATCCACTGGCGGTAAATTTAATCGCATTATCAATTAAATTATAAAGAATTAATTCTAGATGCAATGCGTCGAAATACAGTCCCGGAGCGATATCAGGGTCGATATCTAAATAAAACCCCAGTCCTTTTTGAGCTGCGAGAGGCGCTAAAGTAGCGCAGACTTTCTCCACGGAGTGCACTATCGATCCTTCTTTTATTGTAAGTTTTATTTCACCTGCGCCTAACGTTGATACAAGTGATATGTCGTTAATTATGTCCGATAATAAATTCGCACTGCAACCCAGTTCACCCACATGACGCTTTTGTTCAAGCATTAACTCAGAACGATCTAGAGTATCTAATGTCTCTAAAATATCATTTAAGGGAGAACGCATTTTATGGCTGATATTCGCTATAATATTCTCGTTGATGTTTCCTGAAGCAGCTAGTTTTTCTGTTTCAATGTGCCGCGCCTCTTCCTCTCGTACTCTTTGAGTCACATCCGTATAAGTGACTAGGGCTTCACCATCTTTAAGCGGCAGGTGACAAACATCAACTACGCACGTTTCATTCCTTACGCGATATTCTGCATACAAGTTATCTTTGACTATTTCATAAGCTTTTATTCGTATCGTTCTCGGCAAATTAAAATTAGCCATTTGTCCTTCGACCAGATCCAATATCTCTATATTTCCAATATCTTCAGTGCCCACGCTAAAATATTGATATGCGTTTTTGTTGATATAAGTTACTTTGTGATTTGTATCAATTTTCACTATGCCCAAGTCTATTGAATCAAGGATCTGCACTAAATTTCTTTTGTTTGATTTAAGTTCCTCTAATAGTTTATTCCGCTCAGCTATCATTGCTTTCATATTGCGTATCCAGAAAATCAACACGGTAAATGCAATAACAATGAAAAAGAGCGCCAGCACTGTTCGATTAAGCAGTTTCTGATAGCTTTCTACCGGCTGAAAGTTTCCTAATTCCCATTTTAGGCGTAAATCAGTAATCACTTCATTATTGATGACCTTGACTAAATAGTTATCCAATAAACTCACTAAAGCCCCATAACCTGGCTTAACAGCAAAAGACAAAGGCTTAGTTTGATCGTGTAAATTTGTTGTCGCGGTCAAGTTAGGTATTAGCTCATGATTGATCAGGAAGTTGGCCACTTCCAGATTACCGATATAGGCATCTACGTGTCTTGCTGACACGCGCCTCAATGCATCTTCAGTTGAATTTACTGCCATGAGTTCGATGTCAGGGTGGTTTCTGCTCAGAGCGTCCACAAGATAAAAGCCTTTTTCAATCGCGACGGTTTTGCCTTTTAATGCCGTTAAAGATAAATAACGCGTATTCGTATTATGGGTAATGATTCCGATGTGCGACTGAGCATAGCGCTTAGTAAATGCTACACTCTCCCGTCTGACTTTGGTCGATACAATATCGCTTGAAAAATCGATCTCACCTTGCGATAAGGCCTTCATTAGCCTGGATAAATCTTGATATTTTACCACCTCTATATCTATGCCATAACCCCGTGAAAAATCATTGACTAAGTCACCACTAATACCGGTTAATCTATTTTGTACGTCAGTGCCAATAAATGGCATCCAACCTGGGTCGGTAATGCCAAACCTAAGAGTTCTAATGTTTTCACTAAGAATACTTTCACCAATAATACTTTCGCTAAGAATCCCATCCTGTTTCGTTTGCAGGTCAGCATTATTGAAAATTTCTTGCGAATAGGCCTTAGCTTGGCTCATGACCACTAAAGCCCAAATTACTAAAATTCGAATCACCTTCATTTTTTCATTGCCCCCATAGTAGATTTAAAGGCATTTTTTCAAAGATGGGCAAAGGATAGTTGATTAAAGGCGCAACAACTTGACACTTCCCGCATAGCTGAACCATGCTGAAGGTCATATTTAGAATAATATGGGTAGGTGACCGATATGGACAATTTCTCCGTGAGGAGTATGGTGTTGCAGGGTTTCTACGAAACTTGTGAAGAATTACAGTTCGCCCCTGCTAAGCTATTAATTAAACACGGGATCAAACCTGCTGTCTTCAATGAATTCAATGCTAGGATACCTCTCGCGTCAGTCACCGAATTGCTTGAAGATGCATCGGCAATAACAAAAAGAAAAGACTTCGGCATGTTAATGGGGGCAAATTGGAACTTTGATATGCTTGGCCCTCTTAGTATGGTCGTACTTGCCTGTATAAGTTATGAAGACCTGATAAACAAAATGATGGTCTATGCCAATGCTGTTAATTTAGGTTTTAGATATCGTCTCACCAAGCATTCAACTTTTGTCACCGCAGAGTTTAATGTCAGTACAGCCAAGCAGTATCAAAGCGTACAAACTATTGAGTTGTTCCTATCTAGGTATGTACAGTTTTCAAAACACTGTATTGGTAAAAAGTGGCAACCAAAAGCTATCCTTTTTCAACACATGCCGCTTAGCGAGGAAGACGCATATAAAGCTATTTTCGGTCAACTTCCCACTTTTAATTCTGAATTGAACGGTATGGTGTTTAACGAGCAAGATCTATCGCTACGAACCGATATCGACCATGTGTTCATGAATCAAAAAGTTGATGAATACATGTCAGGCTTAATCACTCAACCCGATATTACGCTAACTGAACAACTCACACTTGCCATCACTGACGCCTATGGCAAACAAGAAATCCCTGAATTTCAGAAACTATGTGATCTTTTTTCTCTGTCTTCGCGCACTATTCAACACAGGCTTAACCAAGAGGGCACCAGCTTTCGCCAAATTCTCAGCGATGTCCAAGCAAATATTGCCCTTACCCTCTTATCACAGCAACACCTTGAAGTGAGTGCCGTTTCCGATTTACTTGGTTTTTCAGAAGTGAGTGCTTTTTCACGCGCCTTTAAGAAATGGCATGGTCAACCGCCCTCGAGTTATCTACAGCTTAGGGCTTAATTCACGATCCACCTGGCCAATTTTTTCTGAACATATTAATCATCAGAGGTTACCCATGAATAATAACCAGACCAATAGTCAGCAGTCAGTAAAGAACTTCCTCGAAGGCTCAATAAAACTCTCAATTCTGCTAGTAATGGTCTATTGGTGTTACACCATTCTTTCGCCCTTTGTTGCACTAATTTTATGGGGTGCAATCATTGCCATCATTACCAACCCTTTGGTTGACCATGTAGAAAAATGGCTTGGCGGCAGGAATCGTGCAGCGTTTGCAATAACAATTATTCTCTTGGCCATATTTATATCGCCTTCAGTCGTCATTATCGAAAAATTGGCAGAAAATACCCAACAACTATCTACCCAGTTGAAAGAAGGCTCTCTCACAGTTCCTGAACCAAACGAAACCGTTAAATCCTGGCCCATTATCGGTGAGAAGCTTTATTCGATATGGTTTGATGCCAGCCTAAATTTAAAGGCGTTAGTACAAAAGCACAAAACGTCTTTGATTGAAGTATCTAAATCCGCCTTAGGCAAAGCTACGGATGCCGGGCTGACCATACTGCTACTCATTTGCGCCATTATTGTAGCTGGTTTTTTTATGGCTCATTCTGAAAAAACGAGTAAATTCTGCCATCAATTCCTTGGCCGACTGTCTGGAGAACAAGGTGAGCACTTCGCAGCATTGGCGAGTACAACCGTTCGTAATGTTGCCAGAGGTATTATTGGTGTTGCCATATTACAAGCGGCACTCGCGTGGATAGGCTTTTATGCCATAGACTTTCCGGCCGCACCGCTATTCGCATTTTTGGTATTAGCTTTAAGCATCGTACAAATCAACCCACTCATCGTCATGATTCCTACCGCACTGTATGTATTTAACTATGAAGACAGCACTCTAATCGCGTCCTTCTATCTGGTCTGGGCAATTGCCGTTGGCTTGCTGGATAACATACTTAAACCTATTATCATGGGCCAAGGCGCAGGCGTACCCATGATAGTGATATTTTTAGGGGTACTCGGTGGGTTTATTTCTTATGGTTTTGTCGGTCTATTCCTCGGCGCTGTCGTCATTGTATTAGGCTACAGTTTGTTTATAGCTTGGTTAGATGAATATGCACCGGTAACTAAACCAAACAATGACTGATGAAAAGATTTACGCGCTACTTAACAAGAACTTTTGCTACACCAAATTGCATTGATAATCTACACACGCAGCAACTTAGTCATTAGCGACTAAGTATATTAAATACACTTTTGACAAGAACAAAATATTTGCCTATTAAAGAAAGTATAGGTTAAAATTTAACCAATAGGTTATCCTCAATATGCTGGAGTGACTATTATGGAAATCGGTAGTGTAGGTAATTTGTATACGCTCGCTCCTGGAACAGCCAATAGCCCAATCCGACCAGAGGCTGAGCTAAGCTTTGAGGAGTCCAACGAAGCAGTCGATAAAACACTAGATAAAGTAAGTGATGTTCAAGACAGTAAACAAGCTACTCAAGACCTTAAACGTCAAACAACGGTAGACTTAGTCGAAATACAGTTACAGCAGAATAATATCGAACGATACATTGAAGCATCGACTGGTGAAGAAGTAGAGAGCTTTAACAGCGTGCCCAGTGCAAATGAGCTGATTCGAGCACAACAGACAAATAGTTTATCGGATATTCCTTTAGAGAGAGACCAGAACAGCCCTCAAGATCAACTTCAGGAACGTATTAGTAACATAGTTAATGATAATGGGGATACCCAGTCTCAATTAGACATTTTGGCATAGACATTTCTACATTAGTTACTTAAGAACTTTAATTAATTAAGCACTTTGTGCGATTCATACGCTCTGTCATTCCGGTAGTCGTTTTAGCCGGAATCCATGTTTTTTTTATCGCTATTACGGCATTAAATTCATGGATTCCGGCTAAAGAGCATACCGGAATGACAACCCGGTTTACAAAAACCGTTTGCGTTCAAAGCACTCTACTTAATGGAAAGGAAATAAATAGTTCATCCAGGCATTCATTCTCAAAATTATTTTTCGCATGATGGCGACATGATGCATATGTTCGCTGTATATAGCTGATTGTCCGAATGCTCCGCCCGGAACCTTATCTACATACTCCTCAAAGCGTGGGTCTGTAATTTCTATGACGACCGGTATTCGGCCAGGTCTGATTGCGCTTTGCATGTTAACCAAACCGCCCGACGCCTGAACCTGCCCTTCGGCAATCGCTGGAAATACCGATGATACTTTGCCAGAAAAAACCATGCCGGGAATACCGTCAAAGGCGACTTCGGCATCGTTGCCTACTTCTAATCTCAATAGGCTATTTTGACGAAACCAGCCGACATGATAGTTTTTCTCTTTATGAACAAAAACCATCGCAGGTCGAAGTGGAATATTCACCGCTAGCATACCTGGCCGCAATGCAACTTGAGTCACATAACCATCAGTGGGCGCTCGAACCACCGTGTTATCCAGTTCATATTTAGCTGTCGATAATTGCGCACTTATCTTATTAAATTGAGCAAGGGCCGAGTCTAAATCACGTTTTTTACTGACGCCTTTTTTAACCAAGGTTTTAGCCCGCTTCAAATCTTTCTCTGCAGCTATCAACTGTGATTTAAATTCAGCTACTTTATTTTCAAACGGTAAAGGGTCAATTTTAAACAAGATATCACCTTTGCTTAACTTGCTATTCCCAGCGACGGGTACATCAATAACCCGGCCTTTTACGATGGGTACAATAGGTGTAGTCACAAAGTAATCACGACTCATTTCAGAGTAGGGGTGATTGTAATTCATCAGAAATACCAGGGTACCAATGAGAATAACGCCACCTAAACCGGCCGTTGGCACACTCCACTTATTTAGAGGGATTTTAAAGACCTTGAATATCACGACACATATTGCGGTGTAGGTAAGCAGTAATAATAAATCCATTATTGCTCCCCTCCAATGTTTTCCAATTCGCTTACGCGCGCAGTCAAAACATCGATTTTCTTTTCTAAATCATTCACGCCTGATGAAACAGTGCCTTCGGTGGAGAACCCCCAGCCTCGGTCTTCTCGATAGAGTGTTGCCCATATCCATAAAAAGGGCCAGAGCACATGTAGCGTAAATAGACTCACCCAACCAGCAACATGAATTGCATCTTGGTGGGGATGATTACGATGTTTCGAAATCTCATAGGGGATATCATGAATGACGATAATCCCATAAAAAATCGTGAGGCCAACAAAAACCAACAACCCCAATGCGAAGTAATCTAACATCCTTTTTCTCCGAAATTTATTAAAAATATCATATATTAAGGGAGACATTCTAATGGGTAGTGTTAATTAATACTAGCGCCCGACTCATAAATCCCCTGTCGTTTATCGCGAGGCTTTAGTTCGGTTTTGGCAAGCTATTCATTAAACGCTGCACCATTTTATCTAAGCGGGTAATTCGTTGTTCTTCGCTTAATTCATCGCCCAATATATAAGCTTGGATCGCACCTTCCCATAACAGTTTCATACTCTTCTCTTTGCTATACCTGCCAATGGCGATCAGTAAGGTGCCTTTTTCATAGTTGTTAATTGAATCTGCTATTTGGGGATAAGCTTTGAATATAGGTGCGACCGTACTAATGCTTTCATTACCTAAAATCACCATGGCAGACACCAGGTAATCTGCACCTAAAATGTTTGGTATTACCTGATAGCCAGTGTCCGTAATAGACTTGGAAACAAGGTTCATAATTTCTCTCTTGGCTTGCTTATCTACTTTGATCATAGAACGGGCATCATCAACATACACATCCATATACCATGTGAATTTCTCACCTTGCTTTGGCTTAAAGCTTGGATCTGTTACAGACACGGCAGAGAATTTGCCTCCGTCTTGGTTGAAATTAGAAGCACAGGAGCCCAAGCCAAATATTGTTACCATGACGACAAGAAGACATCGCATTAAGGTCGATACATTTTTATAAAACATTTATTATTCCTTCTAATTTCTTTAACTTAAGAAAGCAAGGCACTCTTTATCGACGGTTGTCTAAGGATCTCTATGTCGACAGTTATCTAAGCTGCTCTTGTAAATGAATAGTAGGCTTCCATTCACGCCATTTTTCATTTTCTTCTTCATTTAGCAAGTAGTGTGAACCTTCCATGGCAGGCACTTGTTTGACACTGGCCTTTGGCGTTGCCATCGATATACCACCAGACAAAAGAGATTCGATTGATTCTGTCGCCACTTTCACCCCCGAAAACAAACCCGCATCTATGCGTAAACCACTGTTGTTCCAAAACACAGAATCACTCTTTACCAGCTTCTGATATTCAGGGTATATATTGACGTACATTCTCACGCCATTAGCATCTTGCTTCAGGTCTACGCCGATTACTTCGCCAATTGGTATCTGCCTGTAGCTAATGGCATCGGTGACTTTAATTGAACCCAACATGTCGCCTTCCAAGATAATATTCAATCCTTTGTTCTTGGTTTTCTTAACCGGTGGTCGATCAATACCGATAAAGTCAAAAGTAGGTTTCCCCTTACCAGGCGAAATTTCAAGGTAGGTGCCGGTGATTAAGGTTTCAACATTCTTAACCTTGGTCAGCCCAACTTCAGGTTTCACTAACCAAATACGAGAGTCCTGCTTAGCGTGTCGCATTGCCCCCCCTCTCAGAACAGCTTCCACAAATACCGTACTTAAGTCTTCGCTGAAGCGAATCCCGGTCACTTCACCTACTTTTTGGTCCTGATATTTTATCGGCATGTGTTTTCTGAGTCCGGTCGCTTGATCAAAACGAATTTGGATATTCACACCCGACTGCTCCGCCACATCACGATCTTCAAATAATTTATACAGTGCTTTATCTTGCGCTTTTTTGCCAACAGGCCCCGATTCTGGCGTATAAAAAGCCAGACCACCGCGCAAGATTGAAGAGAGAGACTCAGTATGCAGCTTAAAGCCCGAGATATCGCCTTTGATTGACACGCCACTCACCTGATAAAAGCGACTATTTGATTTAACCAAATCTCTATTTTCTTCAGGTATATGTGCAAAAATGTCTACGCCTCCGCGTTGCTTATTTAAGCTCACGCCCTGCACTTCACCCACTTTCAAATTCTTATAAAAAATGCCGGTACCGCGTTTCACTGAACCTGCCGAGTTTGCTTGTATTACAAATTGCAGACCTTCAGCAGAGGCATCAAATATCGGTGCATTAACCTGTGCGCTGAAGCGTGTTCTTGCCTGCCCTTTTCCTGGAATAAGCGTGATATAGCCCCCCTTGATGACGGCATCAAAGTTGCCTTCAGTCAGAGAAGGCGTCACTAACCAAAATTGCGTTTTATCCTTCAAGGCCCAACTAAACTTAGGGTCAATGCCGACTTCAGCCCTAAAGTTTTTTAAGCTCTTATCAATATCTAAGACCTTAACCTCGCCCACCGTCACCCCATTAAATAATACTGGTGTAATGCCGGCCTCTATGCCATCAGCAGAAGGAAAATCAATGAAAACAGAATGACTAAACTGTGCATCATCTTTATCACGGTACAAAGTATATACTTGCCCATCTTCTACTTTTTTAGCTTTTTGTCCATGTGACTCAATCGTATCAAAAGTAATCCCTCCGCTGAGCATACTCAAAAGCGAGCCTGTTTCTAATTCAAAGCGTTGCAGCCCACCTTTAAACTTGATCCCACCTGCAGACCAGAACCGGGTTGCGCTGCTCACAAGGTGCTCAAAAGGGGCTTCAATATGCCCGGCCACGACAAACCCCCTACCACCCTTTTCGAGCTTAACTTGTTGAATGCTACCCACTTGACTGTGCCTAAAGAGAATCGGGTCGCCAGGTTTAAGCCCGCCCGCATTTTCAGTGCTTAAAGTAATATGCAAACCGGCCTCGCTGTAGTCAAAAGCAGGGGCTTGCGAGAGCACAGTAAACTCATTAATCGCCGCACCTTTAGCAGAAGGCCTCATACTAATGTATCGACCTTTCACCAATGTATCCAAGTTGGATATTCCTGATAAGGACGCTCTAGGCGATACTAAATAGAACTGAGTTTCCGTGGTCAAAAAAGGTTCAGCTCTAGGATCAACACTCGCTTCAGCCAATATCTGCTTATTGTCTAAGTCTATTTTGAAGCTATTGATTCGTCCCAGGTCAACACCTTCAAAGATGATTTCAGTCCCCTTATCAATACCCGCACCAAAAGGCAGTACAAACTTAATAGGCAAACCCACTTGCGCGCTTTCGTAGTCTTCAAATAGTTTAAATTCGTCTTTATCTTTCTGCTCACTAGAGCCGACTAGATCCTCCATATTGTCGAAAGCGATTCCGCCGGTGACTAGGGCTTCGAGTGACTCTGTCTGAAGTTTGAACCCTGACAAACCGCCGGAGAGACTAATACCACTGGCATTCCAAAAACGACTTTTATGCGACACTAGATCAGTATATTCCTCTTCAATATGTGCCTTAAACTGGACCCCTTCTGAGAGTCGATTAAGGCTTACTGAAGTAATTTTGCCGACAGCTATTTGTCGGTAATATATTTTACTTCCTGCTTGAATGGAGCCCTTTTTCTTGGACGTTAAGGAAATATGCAGGCCTGGAACACTATCAGGTAAAGGCGGTGGACTTTCAAGCGCGATGTATTCTTCTATGGGACTGGAAACTTTCTGATTGCTTGGCCTAAAAGCGATATAGTTACCGCTGGTGAGCGTTTCTAAGCCTGACACCCCCGATAAAGACACTTCGGGTCTGACCATCCAAAATAATGCATCTTCGCCCAACATATTCTTGGCTTGTTTATCCATTTCAACAAAGGCACTGACGGACTTTAGGTCTTTATCCAACTTGACGCTGGACACCAGCCCGGCCGTTAAGCCCTTATAATGTACTTTGGTTTTCCCCGGCACGATACCTTCGGCAGACTCAAAATGAATCACAATATTGACGCCTTTTTCCATATAGGCTTTAAAGCCTAAATAAGCACCAAATACCAAGGCGACTAACGGGATAATCCAAATAGCGGAGAGGCCTTTTTTTCGATCTATTTTAATCTGGTCTTGGTTTAGATTTTTATCATTCATTATTTTTTAAATCCCAAATTAGTCTAGGGTCAAAAGCATGTGCTGCAAACATAGTGAGGATAACCATAATCGCAAATGCGGCTGCACCACGACCAGGCTCAATGGACGTGATATAACCTAAGTTCACGACTGCCCCCATGATCCCAACGACAAATACATCCAACATCGACCACTTACCCAGAAATTCAACAATACGATATAAGGTCGTTCTTTGTACGGGCTGTACTCGGGAATGGCGGTTTACTGTTACCAATAAAATGATTAAGCCTAATATTTTACTTAGGGGAACCAGAAAGCTCGCAATAAAAACAATCAAAGCGACAGGTGCCATATCCAAATTAATTAAAGTAACAATACCCGACAAGATAGTATCGGCTGTACCCACCCCGAAATAGTTGACTGTCATGATCGGCAAAGTATTAGCGGGCACAAAAACAATCAGAGAAGCGATAACTAAGGCCCAGGAACGCTCAATACTGTTATGGCTTCGGTAGTGAACTGGTGCAGAGCAGCGAGAACAGTGACCATGATGATCACCTTCAGGTAATTGGTTTAACATATGGCAGGTGTGACAATGAGCCAAGCCCTTAGAGCGAGCCGATGGCAATTTAACGCTGGCCACTTAACTTCTCCCAGACATACTGTTCATCTAAAAACTGGGTTACCAGGGTCGCACTCAATAAAAGAAAAGCAAAAGATATAAGCCCTATGCCGTAAATAGCAGAAGCCAAGCCTAGTATTTTATACAAGGCAACCACCATGCCTAACATGAAAACCTCTAACATTCCCCACTCTTCCCACTCATGGAAATAACGAAATAACCTTAATCCGAACCGAGATTTCTTACCTCGTTTCACCAGAATCATCAAATAACAAACAATCAACAAACGAATAAGCGGGACCAGTAAACAGAATAAAGTCACCAGGATAGCGACCAAATAAATATGGCTGTTATAAATTGAAGTAATGCATTCGATTAACGAGGCCTGGTTTGTTAAACCCACGGCTTTCAGCCCCAACAAAGGTTGAGTAATAGCAGGAATAAATGAAATTAGCCCCGCCATTGCAACGGCCAAGGTTCGATTACACGTGTCTACCTTACGTTCATCCAAGGTATTATGACACCGAGGGCAAGACGCACGTTCACCCTCAGCTAATACTTTACGTTCCAACAAGAGATCACAGTCAGAGCAAGCAATTAAGTGCCGCAAATCCATTTGTTCTCTGGTTTCAGTTTCCAATAAATCACCCAAAACGAAACCTCAATTTATGTTTAATTATCACGTTCAACAATGACTGATAGCCCACTTACTCACGACGTTTCTCAGTGAGTATAGCTCACTGAGGCGCTCTGACTTTATAAAAGACAACATACAAAACAGGCACCACGATTAGCGTTAAAATACTCGCAAATGATAAACCCGCCATAATCGTTACCGCCATACCGATAAAGAAGTCATCCGCCAATAAGGGAATCATCCCCAAAACCGTTGTACCTGCTGCCATCATCACAGGGCGTGCACGCGACACAGCAGAATCGAGGGTTGCGTCCCAAGGCTGTTTACCTGCCGCCAGATTGATATTAATTTCATCGAGTAAAACAATGGCATTTTTTATCAGCATTCCAACCAAACTTAGAAAACCCAATAAGGGCATGAAACCAAATGACTGCCCCGTACCCAAGAGCCCCCAAGCAACACCAATGATCGCCAACGGTACTGTTAACCAGATAATTAACGGCATTTTTAAATTGTTAAAGAGGAAAATAGAAATTAGTACCATCATCGCAATAGATACCGGTATACCTCCCGCCAATGCAGTCTGGGCATCTTTCGAGCTTTCATACTCACCACCCCACTCCATTGTATAACCCGCAGGGACGGGTATCGCCTCGATGTCAGCCTGTATCGCTTTAAACAACTCACTCGGCAAATAGCCGTCTGCCGGTTCAGCCCCGACTGTCATCGTTCGTTTTCGATCACGACGATGAATCAGTGAGTTCTCCCAAACGGTATCAAAGCTTGAAACAACCTGACCAATCGGTACCGCTCTTCCAGTGCCTGAGCTGAATAATTGGATATTTTCGATTTGACTCACGTCATTACGCTCAGCTGGAATAGCCCGCCAATAAATGGGTAGTAGTTCATCCCCCTCACGGTAAGTCCCAAGGTTCACGCCATCATTAAATGCAGCCAAGGCTGTGTTCAAATCACCCCGCGTCACACCCGCATAGTTGGCTCGAGACTCAGAAAACACCGGACGTACTTTTTTAACTTGTTCACGCCAATCGTCTTTTATTACTTTCCCATCTGCTGCTCTGAAAACCGCTTTCGCTTGTTGCGATAAGTCTCGTAAAACGCTTGGATCAGGCCCACTAAAGCGCGCCTCTACAGAGTTAGTCGGACTAGGCCCTAAAGCAAATTTCTGTAATTTAGGTAAAGCGTTGGGGAAGTTTTCAGCTAGATACTGCTCATTTGCCTTCATTAAATCAGGAATATCAGCATAGTCTTTTACTGTTACCAGGATAAAAGCATAGCTTGAATAGTCCTTCTCTGGGGTATAGGTCAGAATAAATCGCGATGCGCCTTGGCCAATAAAGCTAGCAACAGACTCAATTCGCTCATCTTTCAATAGCGACTGTTCAATGACTTTAATATCCGCCTCAGTGGATCGTACATCCGTCCCTTGAGGCAACCAATAATGCAGCATGTACTTGGTCATGGTAGAGGCGGGGAAAAATGAACCTTTTAATTGCATGAATCCCCATATTGAAGACACCAATAATGCGACCATCAGGGTTAATGTCATCCAACGAAAATTCAAACACATCGCTAGAAATTTCCGGTAAGCAACAAACACCGCACCTGAATAGGCATCACTTCCATCAACTTTTGGCGCACCGTGTTTGGGACCAGGCAGGAATGCGACACAAAACAGAGGTGTAATCGTAATCGCCGTGACCCAGCTTAGTCCGAGAGAAAATAGCATGACCTCATAAAGTGAGCGGCAAAACTCGCCGGTACTATCTTGCGACACACCAATGGCAGCAAAAGCGAGGATGGCGATAACCGTGGCGCCCAGCAAAGGCCACATAGTCTGAGCAACTACGTCCCTGGCGGCTTTTATGCGATCTTCCCCCGCCTGGATGCGCACTAACATGCCTTCCGTCACCACAATGGCATTATCAACCAGCATACCCAGCGCGATTACCAAAGCGCCCAAGGAAATTCGTTGTAATGCTACTTCTTGCAGATCCATCAATATAAAAGTACCGACTACCGTCACCAGCAATACAGCCCCAATAATCAAACCCGACCTCACGCCCATGAACAGTAACAACACCACGATCACAATAGCCACAGCTTGCTCAAGGCTCACAATAAAGTTATCAATAGAGAGCACAACAGATTCATGCTGCATGCTAATAGGATGTATTTCGATTCCCACAGGGGTTTCGGCCATAATTTCATCGAGCCGAGCTTGCAGAGCAAAACCCATATCGACCACATTACCGCCTTCTACTACTGATGCCCCTATTGAAATAGCTGAGTGGCCATTCATATGTAAAATTTTATCTGCTGGCGCTACATACTCCCGTCGAACCGAGGCGATGTCTTTCAAGTAAATAAGTTTGCTACCATCTGTCACATCCCCTTTGCGCAGAATCAGATTTTCTATATCTTCAACCGCATCTACAGAGCCCGTGGTATCAATACGTAAATACTCTTCACCCACTAAAACGTGACCGGCTGAGATCACTTTATTTTTCTCAGACAGGGCACTTTGGATTTCGCCAGGACTAATACCTAGCTGTGACAACTTGCTATTTGAGAACTCAACATAAATGGCTTCTTTTTGGACGCCCCAAAGGTCTATCTTGGCGACACCATCCACTAACAATAATTCTCGTCTGAGTAATTTAGTAAACTCATAAATTTCTTTGTAGCTGTAACCGTCACCCGTAATCGCGAACAAAATGCCATAAACATCACCAAAATCGTCAATCACCTTTGGTTTACTCACACCAGGCGGTAGCTTTGATTGAACGTCATTTATTTTTCTACGCAATTGCTCCCAAACACTGGGTAAGGTCGCACTGTCATATTTATCTTGAATAGAGACCGTAATAGTCGAAAGACCCGGTTTACTGATCGATTTAATACGCTTAAGTTGACCCAAACGCTGAATTTCGGTTTCGATAACATCAGTCACCTGCCGCTCGACTTCTTCTGCTGAAGCGCCTGGGTAAGCCGTCACCACAACAGCATCTTTAATACTAAAGGCTGGGTCCTCTAACCGGGATAGACCGGTAAAGGAAAGTACTCCTCCGATCAATAACACAAAGGTCATCACCCAAGTAATTGTTTTCTTCTGTATAGCGTACTCAGCAATACTCATATATCCGCTTCCTTCAAATTGGTGAATTCACTCATTTTTTAGCAATGCTACATGGCTTGGCCAGCAAGTTTGACTCTTTGACCTTCAACTAAATAATGAACACCAGCGGTTACGATACGCTGCCCTACGGATAGACCAGATATGATTTCGATCTGGGAATTTGATAATGCCCCCACTTTCACTTCTGCGCGTGAAACTGATTTTTCTTGACCTACAACCCAAACATATTTCTGTTTTTGACCAG
>Ga0105348_1000642_pt1 | contig 25862 bp, 26 predicted proteins | sample EN8Hudsemesocosm_2_FD_83504 | JGI IMG/M metagenome (GOLD analysis project Ga0105348, IMG submission 83504) | Methane-oxidizing microbial communities from mesocosms in the Hudson Canyon - EN8C Hudson Canyon | ecosystem: Environmental > Aquatic > Marine > Cold seeps | place: Hudson Canyon... | reverse complement strand
AGACTTTATCAACTTGGCAGGGAAAAAGGTGGTGGTACTTGGTGGTGGTGATACTGCCATGGACTGTAATAGAACCTCTATCCGTCAACAGGCAAAACAGGTGACCTGTGCTTATCGCCGTGATGAAGAGAATATGCCGGGTTCGCGTAAAGAAGTTCAGAATGCTAAAGAAGAAGGTGTAGAGTTCTTATTTAATCGACAGCCAGTCGCTATTATTGGTGATGAAAAAGTAGAAGGCGTTAAGGTTGTTAAAACTCAGCTAGGTGAGCCAGATGAGAATGGTCGTCGCCGGCCTGAAGTAGTAGAAGGCAGTGAAGAAATCGTGCCTGCCGATGCCGTTTTGATTGCATTCGGGTTTAAGCCTAGCCCTCCTGACTGGTTAAGTGCTGTTAAAGTCGACGTAAATGACTGGGGTGGTGTGGTTGTTAGTAATGAAACTGATGCGGCAGAGTTTGCTTTCCAGACATCTAACCCTAAGATCTTTGCTGGTGGTGATATGGTAAGAGGTTCTGACTTAGTGGTCACAGCGATTGCTGAAGGTCGTCAGGCTGCAGAAGCCATCTTGGATTATTTAGATGTCTAATCTGATTTTTGCGCGATAAAATCCAGAAAGGCACGGTATGGCACCGTGCCTTTTTTGTTTACACTGTTTGCTTGATTAAATTATTTTTTGAACATACCGAAGAGAAAGTGCATGACTGAGCTAAAAAATGATCGTTTTCTAAGAGCTTTAGAGCGTAAGCCTGTTGACGTAACTCCTGTGTGGATGATGAGACAAGCGGGACGTTATCTTCCTGAGTATAAAAAAACGCGTGCTCAAGCGGGTGACTTTCTAAGTTTATGTATGAATAAAGAGTTGGCTTGTGAAGTAACCATTCAGCCTCTTGAACGTTATGATCTTGATGCTGCAATCTTGTTCTCGGACATACTGACTATTCCTGATGCAATGGGTTTGGGTTTGTATTTCGAAGAAGGAGAAGGGCCTCGTTTCAGGAAGGTCGTTCGTACAGAAGCCGATGTGGATGCCTTACCTATCGTTAACACCTTAAAAGATCTTTCCTATGTTACCGATGCCGTAAGCACTATTCGGCACGAACTTAACGGACGGGTGCCGTTGATAGGGTTTTCAGGCAGTCCTTGGACGTTAGCGACGTATATGGTTGAAGGTGGAAGCTCAAAGGATTTTCGTCATGTGAAAGCGATGATGTATTCGCAGCCTGAAGTGATGCATCAAATGTTGGATAAAATTGCTTTGTCAGTTATAGATTATTTGAATGCGCAGATTAGAGCGGGGGCGCAGGCTGTACAGATTTTTGATACCTGGGGCGGCAGTTTAAGTGATGTGGCCTATCAGCAATTTTCACTTTTTTATATGAAGAAAATCGTTGATGGTTTGATTCGTGAGCATGATGGTCGAAAAGTGCCTGTGATTTTGTTCACCAAAGGTGGCGGCTTGTGGTTACCTGAAATGGCTGGTATTGGCGCTGATGCGCTAGGTTTGGATTGGACGATGGACATGGGTAAGGCGCGCTCTTTAGTTGGCTCGAAGGTTGCGCTTCAGGGGAACATGGACCCGTCTGTATTATACGCCTCACCAAAGAGTATTAGAGAAGAAGTTGAACGTATCCTTGCTTCTTTTGGTCCAGGTGAGGGGCATGTATTTAATTTAGGGCATGGTATTCATCAATTCGTTGATCCCAAGAATGCGGGTGTATTTGTTGATGCTGTACATGAATTGAGTGCTAAGTATCACGCTTAAATAACTGAGTATTTATTGCTTTTGATCAGCCTTGCAGGCGCTGATGTAAAACAAATGCCTGTATTTCCCCACATGTGTCACATTTGCAGCATGGCATCATTTATCCCGCGTAACACTTTTAATACAATCAGTCAGTTGAAGTCGAGAAATTCAAAGGAAATACCATGAGACAAGTATTTAGTCCACTGGCAAGGATTGTTTGCGTATTAATCTACAGTTTCGTATTGGTCGCATGTGAAAACATCGACGATATCTTATTGTTTAAAAATGTAGGTGATCCACAACTCTTTCAAAACGATCCTGATGCTGAAGCGGATGCCAATACGGCTGATGTAGAGCTTGATAATGCTGAATTGATTACATTGGGCGTGGTCCAATCAACCTTGCTTGCCACCCAGAATACCGCGCTATATAAGTTTCTTGATGCTTCTGATTTACCGGAAGGCGCCATTCCTACGCCAGCAGATGAAACGAAAGGTGCAGCTTATCAATACGTCTGTGAGACTGATGAGGACGGTCTAACTGGAACGATAACTTATACAGACTCTCGTAAAACAAGTAATGAAAATATTGCTTCGCCAGACTATCAAGTAGGTGATACGGTCTCTGTTAAATATTTTGGTGAGCTTGATAGTGAGGGGCTAGATCACGGATGTATGGACATCAATGGAAATGTTTATCGTGGCACTCTATCAGCAACGTATACAGCTATTGATGGTTTAAATCCGACTTTTCAGGAAATAGATGCTTTTTCATGCGCAAACAATTTAGCCGATGATTTGGACTTGGCTTCAAGTGTTGAATTTGGTCTTGAGACCTTCCAAACGTCTGTTTCTGATGTGCTGGATAATAATTTTAATAACGAAGGCGAGCTAACTGCCTCAGCTTCGTATTCGGAAGATGGTGTTTATTTTGTTGTTGCTGATGAGCTACAGTTTCGTGCGGTTGGCGGTGATATTGAAGTTGATTTAGTTAAATATAGCTATATACCCGACCCAAGTGCACTTGATGAGCTCCTTCGAGAAGACACGGTTCTTGGTACTATCTCATATGACCGTCATTCGTCAGCTATTTTTGCAAATATGAAGTCCAAGCTAATAGTTTTAGAGGCAAGTGACGATCATTCATTGAGTGTTAATCATTCATTGAGTTTTGATCATGTTGTCGCTTCTTTAAAGGGCGTTGATAAGGTAAACCAAATGATTGAGGAAGGTGTCGCTTCATTGGGTGTTGATCGAATATACCAAATAATAGAAGGGGTAACTGAGATAGCCGAGTGCCAGCAGTATGAGCGCACGCTGTCTGTCTTTGTGACAGACTTTTCGACTGAGAAAGAAGGTTTGACGACCACTTTAAACGGTAGTCTAGAGCTTGTTTCAGCGTCAGAAAATCTGCATAAAAGAGATGCCACCATTAAGGATAGTGCTTTTAGAACGACGGTTAAGCAAGCAAACTTGGTCGAAGAGTTTTATATGAGTGATTATACTGCAGCGACTTACTTTGATGAGAACGAAGAAGTCTATGCTTATAATTTTTCGGGGGAGGTTTCTTCCGATGCGATTTTTGGGAGCGTGACGCTAGCAGAAGGTAATGATTTTATTCGTTATTCGGCAGAAGAGCAGCCGCATAGTGGCGCTATGGTTATTTTAGGGCAGGGGCTTGAGCGGCTCCAGTTAACCGTAGAATCTCAATTTCTGCAAATATTAGTCGATCATGATGGCGATAGTGATGGCAATGCCTTGCCGGATTATGATGAAGATATTGAGACCTCTTGGTTTGACCTACTTGAAAGAGACTTTGTTGAGTTAAATTAACAGGTAAATATTTTCTATGGCAAAACAAAAAATGGCCTTTGTCTGTACTGATTGCGGTTCAGACTTATCCAAGTGGCAAGGACAGTGCCCTGACTGTGGCCAGTGGAATACTATTCAAGAAATAAAGCTGGCAAAAACCCCTAGATCGAGTGCATCAAAGTCCGTAGGTTATGCCGGTACCGCATCTGAAATTCATACTTTAGGCTCGATTAATCTCAAAGAGCAGCCCCGCTTTAGTTCAGGTATCGGTGAGTTTGATCGCGTATTAGGTGGCGGCTTAGTGCCTGGCTCAGCAATTTTGGTCGGAGGTCACCCCGGCGCAGGCAAAAGTACCCTGTTATTGCAAACGATGTGCGCTTTGGCAGCAAATATGGATGCTTTATACATCACGGGTGAGGAGTCTTTACAGCAGGTGGCAATGCGCGCAAAACGACTGGGTTTGCATGCCGATGGTTTGAAAATGTTTTCCGAGACAAGTCTCGAAGCGATTGAAGTAAATGTCCAGCTACTTAAGCCTAAAGTGTTGGTGGTCGACAGTATTCAAGTAATCTTTACTGATGATCTTGAATCGGCGGCCGGAAGTGTGTCGCAGGTTAGAGAGTGTGCCGCTCGCCTGACGCGTTTAGCGAAACAAACGGGGATGGTGTTGTTTTTGGTTGGGCATGTGACGAAAGAAGGCGCAATTGCCGGGCCTAAAGTTCTGGAGCATATGATTGACTGCTCAATTATGCTGGAAGGTTCGAGTGATACTCGCTATCGAACGTTGAGGGGGATTAAAAACCGCTTTGGTGCCGTCAATGAGTTAGGCGTATTTGCCATGCTCGAAAAAGGCTTAATGGAAGTTAAGAACCCGAGTGCGATTTTCTTGAGCCGTGGTGAAGACGCGATGCCTGGAAGTATCGTCACCCTATTATGGGAAGGTACTCGCCCCTTATTGGTTGAGCTTCAAGCGCTAGTAGATGAAAGTCAGGGCAACTATCCTAAGCGAGTATCATTGGGTCTGGATCAGAATCGCTTATCGATGTTGCTCGCTGTTCTTCATCGGCACGGCGGGGTGCATTGTGGTGATCAGGATGTATTTGTTAACTTGGTGGGGGGCGTGAAAACGGTTGAAACCAGTACTGATCTAGCAACCTTGGCCGCTATTATCTCAAGTCTGAAGGGCAGTGCTTTACCGCAAGACCTGGTGTTGTTTGGAGAGGTCGGCTTATCGGGTGAAATACGCCCTGTTCCCAGTGGTCAGGAGCGAATTCAAGAAGCACTAAAGCATGGCTTTAAGCGTGCAATCATTCCTTATGGTAATAAACCTCGGCAGAAAGTAGAAGGCATGGAGGTCGTATTAATCAAAAAGTTGCCAGATTTACTCAATGCTTTGTTTTAATATTTTTTTGGGGGGGTAGGCCTCTATGCGATATTGATGGTATCGGCGTGATTAGAAAATAGCCTCAGCCTCACTTGATGACAGGTGTCTGCTTTCTCCGGGCTCTAGTGCCTTACCTAAATGCAGATTGCCAATGGCGAAGCGGTGTAATTCCAATACAGGGTTTCTAAATCGCCCAAACATTCTTTTGATTTGATGATAGCGGCCTTCTATCAGAGTTAGTTCCGCGACAAATTCGTTGATGATTTTCAGTTTAACTGGCTGGGTAGTGATATCTTCATATGAGAAATACATGCCTTCATCAAACGCTTCTACGTACTCTTCACTTAGTGGGTTTTCTAATTTTACTCGATATTGCTTACTGATTTTATTACCCGGAGACATGAGTTTTCGAGACCAGCGACTGTCATTTGTGAGTAACAGTAAGCCTGTAGAGTTAAGATCTAAGCGACCCACAATATGCAGCTCGTTTTTGAATGGATAGTTAAGTAAATCTATCACCGTTGTATGTTGCTTATCCTGGGTTGCACTGACGATGCCTGCGGGTTTGTTCAGTGCTATATAGCGGGGTGTGTTTGCTTGTAAGGGCTGGCCATCAAATTCTATGCTTGAGAAATTATCAACGGTCTGATTGATATCGCTTGCAATAACGCCATTCACGCAGACTCTGCGTTGAGCGAGTAATAGCCTGACTGCCTGCCGTTTTATGCTGAGTTTTTTACTAATGAAACGGTCTAGTCTGGAAGTATTCATATGGCGTCTTTTTAGAAAACAGCTTGCGTTAGTAAGCAGGTTTTCCTCTTAGGGATTTGGTTTTACTGTGTTTGGTTTTCTTATCCATGCGCTTTCTTTGTGAATTTCGACTTGGCTTCGTTGGGCGTCGTACTTTTTGTACCAGAGTGACTAACTTAATAACGGCTTGAAGTCTTTCTAAAGCATCTTCTCTATTTTTTTCCTGAGTCCGAAATTGCTGTGCTTTGATGACTATTATGCCATCCTTGTTGATGCGCTGGTCTTTCATCTCTAGTAGACGTTGCTTATAAATATCAGGTAAAGATGAGGCGTGAATATCAAATCTAAGGTGAATGGCTGAGGAAACTTTATTAACGTTCTGGCCGCCAGCACCTTGTGCGCGAATAGCGCTTAGCTCGATTTCATCGTCAGGAATAGAGACAGCTTGAGTGATCGTTAGCATGTAAAAGGTATGCTCAGAAATGAAATCGATATTAATGTTTGGAGACGTGAGATTTTTTGCCTAAATAACGGTTAGCGCATCGAGTTCCCGCTTTAACATTTCCTCGCTGCCCAGGTTGAGCTCAACCAGACGTTTTAAATGGGTCATGCTATCTATATCTATATGTTTACATTTAAAGCCCAGCGCGGTTTTATCTTCATGAGAAAAATACAGTGACATGATGATATGACTTTCACTTCCTGCTAGTCGAATGGTTGCTTCACAAGGCTCTTGTAGATCGATTGAGAAGTGATCCGGTTTATGGACCAATAAACCTTTCATCGAGATGTCTAGAACTTCAGTTGACCATTCCATATCTGCTTGGTGAAGGGTGCACTCTGCATTAAATAGTACCCGGCTGAACTGACGACGTTCATCATTTTTGTTGTTTTCGTTCATGTTCGTATCCTTCGATGGGGGGTGTGCAAGAAAATGAGCATGCTGGCACTGTAAATTCACTGACTTTGACTTCCAAAAGAAAAAGGCATACTCAAAATATATGTTGATTATGCCTTTACTGCAAGTTGAACTTGCTTAATGCGCTTATTTACAGCTGGTTTGGCTTAAGCAAGCTTTTTATAATTGACGCGGGTTGGCGTCTTGGCAACGTCACCTTTGCGCTTTTTAAGGTCAACTTCATATTCGCTATAGTTGCCTTCAAACCAGATAACATCGCTATCACCTTCAAAGGCAAGTATGTGGGTTGCTATACGATCAAGGAACCAACGGTCATGCGAAATAACGACCGCGCAGCCAGGGAAGGCAAGAATAGCTTCTTCCAGTGCGCGAAGTGTTTCAACGTCAAGATCATTGGTCGGCTCATCAAGAAGCAGCACGTTAGCACCTTGTTTAAGAAGCTTGGCAAGGTGCAGGCGGTTGCGTTCTCCACCTGATAGTTCGTTAACTTTCTTTTGTTGATCATTACCGCGGAAATTGAAGCGGCTTACATAAGCTCTTGAGGGGGTTTGGTAATTGCCTATTTGGATAATATCGTTACCACCACTTATCTCTTCCCAAACGGTGTGCTTGTTATTCAAATCACGATTTTGTTCAACATAGGCAAGTTCAACAGTCTGGCCTTTTTTGATATCACCGCTATCAGGAGACTCTTCCCCGGAAATAAGCTTAAATAGGGTGGACTTGCCCGCACCATTGCCGCCAATAACACCGACAATGCTGCCGGGTGGAATAGTAAAGCTAAGATCATCAAATAACAGTTTGTCGTTAAATTTCTTGCTGACGTGCTCGAGCTCAATCGCCATGTCACCCAGGCGAGGCCCAGGTGGAATATATATCTCCATGGTTTCATTGCGTTTTTGAGCCTCTTGGGAGTTTAACTCCTCAAAGCGCTGTAGGCGGGCCTTGCTTTTTGCGTGGCGGCCTTTAGGGTTGCTTCGCACCCATTCTAATTCAGATTTAATGCTACGGTTACGTGCGTCTTCTTGCTTCTGCTCGCCCTCTAAGCGTTTTTCCTTTGACTCAAGCCATTGAGAGTAGTTGCCCTCAAAAGGAATGCCGTGGCCGCGATCAAGTTCAAGAATCCAGCCCGCAACATTGTCGAGGAAGTAGCGGTCATGCGTAATGGCGACGACGGTGCCGGGGTAGTCGTGTAAGAATCGTTCTAGCCACGCGACACTTTCAGCATCAAGGTGGTTGGTTGGCTCGTCGAGCAATAGCATGTCAGGTTTTGATAGCAATAAACGACATAAAGCCACACGGCGTTTTTCACCGCCAGACAGGAGTTTAACATCTGCATCCCAAGGCGGCAGTCTTAAGGCATCCGCAGCGACTTCCAAGGTGCGCTCCAGATTGTGGCCGTCTGAGGTTTCAATGATCGCTTCAAGTTTTGCTTGTTCAGCTGCAAGCGCATCAAAATCGGCGCCTTCTTCAGCATATTCTGCATAAACTTGGTCCAGGCGTGTTAGTGCATCTTTTACTTCGCGTAAGCCGTCTTCTACATTGCCTCGCACATCTTTGCCTTCATCTAATTCTGGTTCTTGAGCGAGGTAGCCGATATTGATGCCGGGCTGCGGGCGTGCTTCGCCTGTAAATTCTTGGTCAACGCCTGCCATTATACGTAATAAGGTCGATTTACCTGAACCGTTGAGGCCGAGTACACCAATTTTAGCGCCAGGGAAAAAGGATAAAGAGATGTCTTTGAGGATTTCTTTTTTAGGTGGGACAACTTTTCCAACCCTGTTCATGGTGAATACGTACTGAGCCATGTAAATAACCTTATAGATGGATAAACAAAAGGAAGACTAATCTGGTGCTCAGAACTTAGCTAAAAACAGGGAAGAAGGCAATTTTTGAAAGTAAATTAAAGCGGGAGACAGAGGGATAACATGTGTGAGTTTTTATTTTCGAGAATATACTGCTTGGCGGATAAATTGTAGATAATGCGCTAACTGTTATTAGCGCTCAAGCATTTAGGCTTGCTTAGCCGAGTTTGATATCGGTCGACGTCAAAAGTCCACGAGCACCAATTAATGCAATCAGGCCTAAGCCGAGTAAGATGAATGAGTTGGGTTCAGGTACTGCTTGGGTAATGATTCTGGCATCATCAATCCAGTATCGGCCTACCCATAAGCGATCTATCAGAATCGTTCTTGAGCTTTCGAAGGTTAGAAAATCATTTGCTTCGACTCTGCGGGAGTTTGATTGTTGGTAGCGAGTGCCCTCTCCACCAAGTAGTTTGTCCGAAGCATTCAAATACTGCCCGCCCAATATAATCGCGACAATATCTTCTGTAAAACTGATTCGAGTGTTTGAGATCTGGCCACTTGATTTCCCGGTAGGATCAAAGTGCAGCAAATGAGAGTTGTAATTGCCACTGCTTAAACTTAAGTTGCTATTTGACCGTTTCATGCCATGAATGCTGTCGCCAATAAATAAATTATCACCCAGCAAGTAATCTACTTTGACTTGCTTGTCAGCCAGATGAATATTCTGGGCTTCATTGAAACTTTGCAATTGATCTGACTCGGTATGGCTCCAACGTAGGTCCAGGTTAGTAATATCACCAGTTTGATCGATGACGCTGGCGTAAGCGGTATTTAGTAAGCTTACTAGGGTTATTAAAGTCGCTAGACCGCTGAAAGTAGTTTTACGCAAAGTTTTGATCCTTTGGTGACAGTTGGACATAGTCTTGATGACTTTAAGTAAAGCATGCTCTGCAGAGGAAGCGAAGTCGTTAATGGCAAATTTCACAATCTATAACTTTTTGATTTCAATAGCTTGCATGAACTTACTTAAGTACACAGGCGGTAGGGTTAGTGAGGTGTGCTGGTTGATTTATGTCATCTCCTCTCCTCTGGGTAGTGCTGGCTATTGAGTATGATCAAAAAAACCAAGTCATAATAATCTAGTGTTTAATAAAAAAGCGCTGCAAATGCAGGGCTTTTTTTGTTTAAATGGCCGACTATTTTCAAACATGCCTTAAAATGGCCAAGGTCAAAACACTTGCCAATTCCATCCTTAGTTATTTTATTTAGCCTCTATTTTTCCCAGGGCCTGCCGTCCGGTATTTTAGCGCATACCTTGCCAGCGCTAATGCGTGATGAAGGTGTAGCCCTTGAATACATTGGTTTGATCAAATTGTTAGCCTTGCCTTGGGCATTAAAGTTTCTATGGGCGCCTTATATTGATCGCATCGGGTTTTCAGGCTGGGGGTCAAATAAAAGCTGGATCGTGGTAATGCAGCTTATCTTGGCGGGTTTGATTTTTATGGTGTCGTTTTCGTCCCAGGTGCATATGTTTGGTGCTGGTCTCTTTATATTCCTGTCAGGGGTCTTGTTGGTGAACACTTCGGCAGCCACTCAGGATATTGCTACAGACGGATTGGCAGTGAAAATGCTACCAGAGTCCTGGCGCGGTCTAGGTAATAGTATTCAAGTAGCCGGTTTCAAAGCGGGCATGATACTTAGTGGAAGTTTGTTGTTGCTTGGTATCGACGCTTTTGGATGGCCGTTTAGTTTTAGTTTATTGGCAGGGGTCATTGTCTTGTTGCTTTTGCCTGTATTGTTTTTCAAACCGGCGAAGCTTATTGCTCCGAATAACGTGATCTCATCGACGTCTAAGTCAGAGTCTCCGTGGCTTATATATAAAACATTCTTTAATTTGCCGTCGGTGCGTCTATGGTTGCCGGTCCTTGTGACGTATAAAGCAGCTGACTCCTTAGGGTCGGCCATGATCAAACCGTTGTTGATCGATCAAGGCTTTGGCTTATCAGATGTTGCATCGCTTACTTTTGTCTCATCCTTTGCTGGTTTGTTGGGAGCGTTCTTAGGCGGTTTGGCTTATTATTACTTGGGGCAAAAACGGGTTTTATTAACGGCGGGTCTAATGCAAGCGTTGGGGATTGCAGCATTTGCTTTGATTGCCAATGGCTATAATGATGATTTATGGATTTATAGTGTTTCGCTGTTTGAGCAAATGGCCGACGGCATTTCGACAGTCGCGCTATTTTCTTTGATGATGGCGCAATGTCGCTCAGGGCATGAAGGAGCTGATTTTACTGTGCAAGCGAGCATTCAGGTGCTGGTGTCAGGTGTGTTTGGTGCTTTAAGTGGTGTGCTGGCTGCATTTTTTGGTTTTAGTGTTTTCTTTGTTCTTGCTGGATTACTGGGGCTTTTAGCCTTGTTACCGGCTGTACAATATTTCAAACATAATTATTGATGAAGTTCACAGAATAATCGTATAAAATGGCGCGTTTTTTGATCGATCACTTTGCATAAAGGTGCTTTACAGGCATGCAGGCAGTTTTTTAATGTTTGCCCCAGTGATGATCTTATTCCTAAAAGCTTACACCTAACTGATAGAGGCGATGAATGTTTACTCGTGATATGACAATAGCTGGTTTTGATGACGAAATAGCCCTTGCAATTGACGCTGAGTCAAAGCGACAAGAAGAACATATTGAATTAATTGCATCTGAAAACTATACCAGCCCTCGAGTGATGGAAGCGCAGGGTTCTGCGCTAACAAATAAATATGCTGAAGGTTACCCTGGTAAGCGTTATTACGGCGGTTGTGAACATGTAGATGTGGTTGAGCAGTTAGCCATCGATCGCGCAAAAGAGTTGTTCGGCGCTGACTTTGCAAATGTTCAGCCTCATTCTGGTTCGCAAGCAAACGCAGCGGTATATATGGCGCTATGTAAACCAGGCGATACGGTCTTAGGCATGAGTTTGGCACACGGTGGGCACTTAACGCATGGTGCATCGGTTAGTTTTTCTGGTCGAATCTATAATGCGATTCAATATGGTCTAAATGACCAAACGGGTGAAATTGATTATGACCAGGTTGAAGCGCTAGCGCGAGAGCATAAGCCGAAAATGATTGTGGCTGGTTTTTCTGCTTATTCACGCATTGTTGATTGGCAGCGTTTTCGTGATATCGCCGACGAAGTGGGTGCTTACTTGTTTGTGGATATGGCGCACATTGCTGGTTTGGTTGCCGGTGGTGTTTATCCAAGCCCTGTTAATATCGCTGATGTGACGACTACAACAACGCATAAAACCTTAGGTGGTCCGCGTGGTGGTTTAATTCTAGCCAAAGCAAATGAAGCATTAGAGAAGAAGTTAAACTTTGCTGTCTTCCCTGAAAGCCAAGGCGGTCCTTTGATGCATGTTATTGCGGCGAAGGCGGTTTGTTTTAAGGAAGCCATGTCAGACGACTTTGCAGCATATCAAAAGCAAGTTGTTGAGAATGCGCAGGCAATGGTAGCTGTTTTTCAGGATCGCGGCTTTGATATCGTATCTAACGGTACCGATGATCACTTATTCTTGCTTGATCTGATTAGTAAAGATATTACGGGTAAAGATGCTGATGCCGCTTTAGGTAAGGCCAACATTACAGTCAATAAGAATGCTGTACCGAATGACCCTCGTTCACCCTTTGTAACAAGTGGTTTGCGGATCGGTACGCCAGCGGTGACGCGTCGCGGTTTTAAGGCTGAAGAGTGTAAGCAGCTCGCGACCTGGATGTGTGATGTGATTGATGAGTTGGTTGCTGATAGTGAAAGCACTAAAGTTATTGATCAAGTGCGTGCAGAAGTTCTTGAACTTTGTGCCCGCTTCCCCGTTTACGCTTAATCGTGTATCAGGACACTAAACAGCGGACTGCCGCTGTTTAGGTCTTTCTGTAGAATTAATATAAAGGTCTTGTGATGCATTGTCCCTTTTGTAGCACAACAGATACCAAAGTAATCGATTCGCGCTTGGTGGCGGACGGTGGACAAGTGCGCCGTCGTCGTGAGTGTCTGTCTTGCAAAGAGCGCTTTACTACATTTGAGTCTGCTGAATTAGTGATGCCTCGTGTGGTCAAACAGGATGGCACGCGTCAACCTTTTGATGAAGACAAACTCAATCGCGGTTTTGCTAAAGCCCTTGAGAAAAGGCCGGTTAGTATTGAAGCGATTGAGAGCGCTATTAATAATATTAAGGCACGTTTACGTGCAACGGGTGAGCGAGAGTTAAAAGCCATCGCCATTGGTGAAGAGGTTATGCGGGAGTTACGGCGTTTAGATGAAGTAGCTTATGTGCGCTTTGCGTCTGTTTATCGAAGCTTTCAAGATATCAATGAATTCAAAGAAGAAGTTGAACGCTTATCTAGACCGAAAGATACTGATAGCGAATAACTGATTTTTGATCCTGCGTTTATTAATGACATGATATTTTCTTTATGACAAAAACAAATAGCCAAAATGCGCTTGAAATGAAATGTTTCAGCTCTGACGATACTGCTTATATGGCAGAGGCTATTCGTTTGGCTAAAAAAGGCCTATACACCACGGACCCTAATCCGCGAGTGGGTTGTGTGATTGTGCGAGACGGCGAAGTAGTCGGGCGGGGCTGGCATAAAAAGGCGGGTTCTGGTCACGCCGAAGTAAATGCACTTAAAGAGGCGGGTGAACGCGCAAAAGGTGCATGCGCTTATGTCACTCTTGAACCTTGTAGTCATTATGGTCGAACACCGCCTTGTGCGGAGGCTTTAATTGCTGCGGGAGTCTCCCATGTTATTGCGGCCATGAAAGATCCTAACCCTGAAGTGTCTGGGCGGGGTTTTGCTTTACTGAGTGCTAAGGGCATAAGTGTCGCGAGTGGTTTGTTGGAGTCTCAGGCAAGGGATCTTAATCCGGGGTTTATTAAGCGCATGGAGTGTCAGCGCCCTTGGGTGCGTATCAAAATGGCGATCAGTGTCGATGGTCGCACTGCCATGCAGTCGGGGGAAAGTCAGTGGATTACCGGGCCTCATGCTCGTGCTGATGTTCAGCGCCTGAGAGCGCGCAGTTCTGCTGTGATGACAGGTATTGGCACCTTGCTGCAAGATGATGCGATGTTGACTGTTCGATCAGAGCAATTAATTTTACCTGAATGCTTAGGTGCTGAGCTTGAAGGTGTAGGCGCTGAGCTTGAGGGTGTAGCAGCTGAGCTGGAAGACATGCATGAGGTCAGCGTTGAAGATATTGTTGAGCAGCAGCCTTTGCGCGTAGTGTTAGACTCTCAAGCTAAGATGTCTATCAATGCCAAGCTGCTAAGTAATACCGGGCCGGTCTTATGGGTGGTCTCTGAGGAGGCTGCATTGAATGAAGAGGCTCAAGCGATTGCTCGCTTAAGTCATGTTGAATTATGTAAATTTCCAAGTTTGCACCAGAATAATAGTCTTGAGGCCTTATTGGTAAAATTGTCGAAACAAGGTTGTAATGAGCTATTAGTCGAAGCGGGTGCTAAATTAGTCGGTTCATTTATCGAATTGGATTTATGGGATGAGCTGGTTATCTATATGGCACCCAAATTATTAGGTAGTGATGCGCGGGCATTAGCTGTTTTGCCTTTTACGCAAATGTCACAAGCTAAAAATATGCAGCTTAAGGATATGCGTATCGTCGGTGATGATATTCGTTTAACCTACGTGCCAGATCGGTCTAATTTGAATTAGATTGCTGCTTGCGCAGAGGCTCAGTGTAAGGAAAAATATGTTTACCGGAATAATCGAAGCTTTAGGGCGAGTTGAACGGGTCGAGTCAAAGGGTAAAGACTTGGTTCTGACGATTGCAAGTGGCGTGCTAGACCTGTCTGATGTGCGTTTGGGTGACAGTATTGCAGTGAATGGTGTGTGTCTAACCGTGACTCGTTTATCTGGCGCGGGCTTTGCCGCAGACGTCTCAGCAGAGTCGCTGGTACATACTAATATGGCTCAGTATCACGTCGGAGATCAGGTGAATTTAGAGAAAGCGCTCACGCTTTCTACTCGCTTGGGTGGGCACTTGGTGAGTGGGCATGTGGACGGTCTTGGTCAGGTTGTTGAGCGATATCCTGAAGGTCGTGCAGTTCGTTTTGTGATTTCTTGCCCTGCTGATTTAAGTAAATATATCGCGAATAAGGGCTCAATTACTATTGATGGTGTGAGCTTAACTGTGACGGGTTTGGTGGCTGATGGTTTTGTGTTAAATATTGTGCCGCACACGGTTGCACAAACAACCATTCAGTCTTATATGTTGGGTCAAAAAATTCATATAGAGGTGGACTTGATGGCGCGATATGCTGAGCGTTTATTGAACGTTAAACAGTCAGACGCTGACAATGCTTCGCGTGAGAGTGGTTTGAATCATGGATTTTTAGCAGAGCATGGTTTTTTGAGGTAAACGCTTTAAACTGTAGTGATTATTGTAAAAAACGCATTTTTACTTTGTTCTTGTGCAGTTGTAATTATTAAGCCGAGTTATCAAATGTTATTTGGATAATAAAGGGCTTGTGTTGCAATAGTGATGTTTAAACATGAAAAATATTCTAAGGCGTGCTGTGTACTAAAGTGTACAGTGTTCCAAAGCAAACAATGGAGGCTCAATGGAGCTTAATACCGTAGAAGAGTTGGTTGAAGATATTCGTCAAGGCAAAATGGTTGTATTGATGGATGATGAGGATCGCGAGAACGAAGGCGATTTAGTGATTGCTGCTGAGCAAGTCCGTCCTGAAGATATTAACTTTATGGCGACGCATGCGCGTGGTTTGATTTGTTTGACCTTAACGCGTGATCGTTGTGATTTTCTTGGTTTGCCTCCTATGGCGCACGCTAATAATGCTCAATTTCAAACAAATTTTACTGTTTCAATTGAGGCGGCAGAGGGCGTCACAACGGGTATATCAGCGGCAGATCGCGCACACACTATCCGTACGGCTGTTGGACGTAATACTAAACCTGAACAAATTGTGCAGCCCGGGCATATATTTCCAATTGCTGCCCAAGAGGGTGGGGTGCTGAGCCGTGCCGGTCATACTGAAGCAGGTTGCGATTTAGCGAGAATGGCCGGTTTTGAGCCTGCTGCTGCCATTGTTGAAATTATGAATGAAGATGGCACCATGGCGCGTCGTCCGGACCTTGAGGTATTTGCTAAAGAGCACGGGCTTAAGATTGGTACTATTGCCGACATGATTCATTACCGGGCTTTGAATGAGCAAACTGTTGAGAGACAGGATGAGCAAATTGTTGAAACAGAGCATGGTCAGTTCCAATTGATTACCTTTAAGGATACTTTGCAAGAACAAGTGCATATGGCTTTTGTTCGTGGTGATTTAAGTCAAGTAGAAAGCCCTGTTGTGCGTGTACAGGCGCCAGATATTCTTCGTGATACTTTGGGTTTAAAGAAGGCGGGCTCTCAAAGCTGGTCAGCCCAGCGCTCTTTGGAGCGAATTGATCAAGAAGGCGCGGGTGTATTGGTTGTGTTGGGAGATTCAGGTACGGCAGAACTAGAAACGCGTCTGGAAGACTTTTTTGGTGATAGGCCTGCTGTTACTCAAGCAGGAACAGGCGCGTACTTAACTGTGGGTACCGGTTCGCAAATACTAAGAGATCTTGGTGTCACCAAGATGCGCTTATTAAATCCCCAGGTTAAGTTTTCAGCTTTATCAGGTTTCGATCTGGAAGTTGTTGAATTTATTCCTTATGCGGGTTAAGTCAGTTTAATTTTCTAAATGAAGAGAGTGAAAAATGTACAATATCAAAACCTATGAAGGTGATTTTAAGGATACGACAGGGGCCAAGTTTGCGATTGTTGTGACCCGATGGAATTCATTTGTGGTCGAGAGCTTGTTGCAAGGTGCGATTGATTCCTTAGTGCGTCATGGGATAAACGAAAGTGATATTGAAGTATATCGAATTCCGGGTGCCTTTGAGATGCCTTTGGCGGTTAAGCGCGTCGCTGAAACGAAAAAATACGATGCAATAGTGGCATTAGGTGCAGTGATTCGTGGTGGTACGCCTCACTTTGAGTATGTAGCAGGCGAGTGTACAAAAGGTTTGGGTGTTGTATCGCTTGATACGGGAATTCCAGTAGCTTTTGGTGTGTTAACTGTCGATAGTATCGAGCAGGCGATCGAGCGTGCGGGTACCAAAGCAGGAAACAAAGGCGAGGAAGCTGCGATGTCAGTTCTGGAAATGGTTCAACTATTCAAACAGTCAGGTATTTAAGTGAGCGACTCAAGCCCTAAACCGGTAAAAAAGACAGGTACTGCTCAGCGTAAAAAAGCAAGGAAACTTGTTTTACAGGCCTTGTACCAGTGGCAGATATCAGGCTCTGGTATTGCTCAGGTTGAAGCTGAGTTTCGTAGTGATAATGACTTTGATAGAATTGATGCGCTTTACTTTGGTGAACTGTTTCGACAAATCCCCAAAGAAGTGACAGAGCTAGATCAATTAATTGAGCCATTTTTGGATCGGGCTATCTCGGATGTAGATCCAGTTGAGATGAATTTGCTGCGTATGGGGGTTTATGAGTTTAAGCATCGATTGGATGTGCCTTATCGTGTAGTAATAAATGAGGCCGTAGAGTTGGCGAAGTTATTTGGTGGCACAGATGGTCACAAATACATTAATAGCATCCTAGATAAGCTCAGTCTTCGTCTCAGGGCAGCTGAGACGCGCAAGAAGCGTAGTTGATTTGTAGTTTATTTATAGACTCTCTATTTGTAGATCAGGAATATGTCCAGCCTTTCGGAATTTGACTTAATTAAAACATATTTTGAAAGGCTTGGGCCTCAGTGCTGCGCAATTGATTCCGGTGTTGTATCTCTTGGAATTGGTGATGATTGCGGCGTGATTCAAGTGCCAGATGGCATGTCTTTATGTTTTTCTATGGATACCATGGTAGAGGGTGTTCATTTTCCTGTTAATGCACCTCCTGAAAAATTGGCCTATCGTGCCTTGGCTGCAGCGCTAAGTGATTTGGCAGCAATGGGGGCGAAACCTTCCCATTTTACCTTATCTCTTACCATACCGAGTGCGAGGCGTGAGTGGTTGGCATCCTTTTCCGCTGGTTTGAAAATACTAGTAGAGAAATTTGACTTTCCTTTGCTTGGTGGCGATACAACGAAAGGGCCGCTGGCAATAGCCATACAGGTACATGGGTTTGTGCCTGATGAAGGTTATTTGACGCGCTCAGGTGCTAAAGCAGGAGATATATTGGCTGTTACGGGCACTTTGGGTGATGCCGGTGCGGCATTAGCGTTATTGGGTAAAGTGGGGCTTGATGAGTGTGAAGCGTTTTTGCTTGATCGATATTATATGCCAACGCCAAGAGTGGTTGAGGGCTTGGTGTTAAGGTCTCTAGCCAGTTCATGTATTGATATTTCCGATGGTTTGCTGGCTGATGCGCTGCATATGGCAGCTAAGTCAGATGTTAAGTTGAATCTTGACGTAGAGTCTCTGCCTTTGTCTAAGGCCTTGAAAATTGTAAAGCAAGAGCGGGCAGCGGAATTCGCCATGAATGCCGGTGATGATTACGAGTTATTATTTAGTATCTCTGAAAAAAACTGGGAAACCCTGAATCAAATAAATGAAGCAAAACAATATACTCAAATTGGTCAGGTGGTTTCAGGTTCTGGTATATCAGTATTTTGTCATGGCTCGCCTGTTACCGTGAAGCATAAAGGATTTAAGCATTTTGAATAATCTTCCTAAGGGGTTTCTAAAGCATCCCGCGCATTTTGCCGCATTTGGCTTTGGTAGTGGCTGTGCGCCTAAAGCGCCAGGTACGGCGGGTACAGTTATGGCAGTTGTATTATATTTGCCTTTACAGTATTTGACCTTGCCGTATTATCTCTTGGTTATTGTGTTGGGTTTTGGGCTTGGGGTTTGGTTGTGTGGAAAGGCCTCTAATGCTTTGGGTGTGCATGATCATGGCGGTATTGTATGGGATGAATTCGTAGGTTTCTGGATTACGATGATCGCTGCGCCAAGTGGCTGGGCTTGGTTGCTCTTGGGGTTTGCGCTATTTCGCCTGTTTGATATTTGGAAGCCGCAGCCTATTCGCTACTTGGATCGTCATGTTCATGGCGGGCTTGGGATTATGTTGGATGATGTATTGGCGGGCATATATGCATTAGTAATCTTGCAGGGCATCTATTATTTGATCCCCTAAAAGCGGCTCGCATTAAGCTAGTGGCGTGTCGGTGAGATTTCAGGTAGCTTATTAATGATGTTTAAAAAGCGTTGTAGGCTGAGGCTTGCTCGTTCTTTGTTGGCGTAAGGTCCGCTGTCGAAGCCCTCTCTAGTTGAGAAATACCATTTGTTGCCCACGCTAAAAAAACGGCTGCACCTAAAAGGTATTTCGCCTTGTTCTCCGCCTCTATGGCTTGTATTTACTTGGTTGACCATTTTGTCTTGCTCCACAGTTATTATTTTTTAATACTCACTCTTATGTGTATCGGTAAGTATTTTAATTAGAATATTCTTTTTAGTGTACCCCTTTTACTTTACAACAAATTTTGAAAAAATCAATTTGTTGTAAAGCGGGTTTCTTAAGTGCATTATGGCTCAGAAATTTAATTGCAGAAAAGGAAAGTTAATGGCTCGTTTTAAAATTGGTTTAGTGTGTTTTAGTCTTCTTGTGTTTGTTGTGATGTCAGGGTGTTCGACGGGGCGCCTTGTTAAGACATATGAGGGGGCTGCCTTGAATGTTGCTGAAGTGGGTAAGCTGGTAGCACCTGAAAATATTTCATTAATATCGGTAAATGACCAGGCTGTGCCGCATTACCTTTTATCTAGTCTTGATGTTAATTACGCACTCAAAGCTGGTGAAAATCTCGTGGTATTTCAGTATGAAAGCATCTGGGGTAAGGCGAAAAAAGGCAAAGATGGCGCGCGCTCAGAGAGCGTTACTTCTGAGCAAAAAGAAATTCTACTTAATGTTGTTCCTGGCGAGAGTTATACCTTTGATCTCCATAAACCCTCGAATGTTCGTGAGGCGCGTAAGTTTGCTGATGACTTTCAGGTGAGTGTTTATGATGGGGCTAATGATTTGGTGGCAGAGTCTCAAAAGCTAAACTATCACGCCCTGTTGGCACAGTCTTTGGTTAAAGGAGAGGTCGATGGTTCAAGCAAAATAGGGGCTATTGCGCATGCTGGCGATAAGTTAGAGGCATTGAAACTTATGTGGTCGACAGCGACGGCTGAGCAAAAGAGAGCATTTCTAGCATGGGCCTTTCAAGAGTAAATTGCTAAGAAATTAGAAAGTGTGAGTTCGCCAGTTTTCCTCAATGCTCTTTTGCTTTTTGATCGGTGAAAGCTTACTTGCCTATTGAAAATAAGTTGTTCACTAGCCCTACGACATCCTCTATGAAGCCTGTATTTTGAGGTGTGTTGGTTGCTTTTTCGTTAAGGGCTTCTGAGTCAAAATCGTAACTCAGAATGGTTGTGAGCGCTTCGTGCAAATATTCCTTAAAAGGTTTTTCGAGTGTCAAGGTGTCGGGGTTGTAAGTGCTGGTTAAGCTATAGTTGCCGTTATAGCTAACAATCACCAATGCAAGCCCAATACCGTCAAACAAAGGCGCTGTGCTGATGAATTGCGTTAGCTCACCATCTTCAAAATATAGCGGAAACTGTGGTCCGGGAATGTTAATAATTGGAAGATTAAACATGGGCTTATATTTTTGTGCTAATAAAAACTCTGAATATACTCTCGCAGACAATCCGGCGGTACAAGACGGTACGAGTTCTGTTAAGCGGCTAGCAGATATGGCTGAGTCATAGCTATTGGACGAGGTTGCAGATTTGTGAATGAGACGAATCCGCTTAATAGGGTCTTTTTCACTGCTTGCTAATGAGAATAAAGTGGCTGCAAGCTGATTTCCTGATTTAACATCAAGACTGGTTGAGCGAACGGAAATAGGGGCAAGGGCGATCAGATCGGTATTTGGTTCTTCTTGCATGTCTTTTAGGTAGTTTGCTATCGCTTCCGCGCAAATGCCCATAACAATGTCATTGGTTGTTACGGTGTCGAGTGCTTTTTTGATTTTTCGAATGTCAGATAAAGGGATTTCTATATTTTCGATGACTCTAGAGTTGGAAACTTTTTGGTTAATGGGGGTGCTTGCAACACGCATTAAGCTGGCAGGTAAATTAAGGCCTTGAAGGCGCTCATAAAGCGTTGAATAAAAGACAGACGCCGCGGTGTCTTTAGCGAGTAGGGTTAATTTTGCTGGGATGTTCAGCACATTATTGTATGCCGCGCCAAGCCAGCTACCTGTTTCAGGTAGGGGTTCTGGCTCCCAGGGATAGCTGTCTTGCAGTTCGCTTATTTCCGGGCTGACATGAAGCAATTGGCTGAGAATATCTTCGCCAGTAATGCCGTCAATCGCTGTGATATGCACTTTCAATAATAGGGCGAAATGTTGGCTTGTGTAGTTATTTTCACTGTCTATTTCCAGGCCGTCTACATAACTCGCTTGCCAAAGGGGGCGTGTTCTGTCTAGTGGTTCGCTAAAAAAATCTGCGGCTAAAGTTAACAGGTGGTTTGAATGAACTTCTTTCAGGTTTTCGTAAATAACATGGTTGTCTAAATCAAGTTCGGGGTCATCTGCCCAAACAGGTAGGTCTAGATTCAGGGGGTATTCGACAAGGCGTTCGCGAAAAAAAGGTTCGTTGCCTAGTTTGGACTCAATAATATCTCGAAACCGTTCGAAGTCTAAATTAGGCGCGGTATTTGATGCAGATTTTTTGAAAACAAATACGCCACCGACGTGCAGTGGTGTGTGATCTGCTTCTAAATATAAAAAAGAGGAATCGAGTTCAGAAAGCTGCAGCATGTATTGGGCTCAAGAGTTACGGGTGCGTGATGACGATTTAATAACGTGCTTAATTTTGTTGTGTCTTATTTTTGTAATGCTTTAATTATAGCATAGCGTAGTCTTGTATTTTGAGTGGCATATTTCTACTTTTGGCGCTCGATCGACAGCTTGGCTAGGCCGGCCAGGGCGTCCTTATAAATGGATGGCGGGAGTGCTTCAAGGCAGGAGCAGGCTTTATTGTAGGCATTCTCTGCTGCTTTTTGGGTGTATGTCAGGGCGCCAGAGCTAGTTACTATTTGGCAAATTTCCTCTAACTGAGAGCTGTCGCCATTGCGAATGGCTTTACGAATTAGTTTGCTTTCTTGCTCTGAGCTGTTTTTCATTGCATGTATTAAAGGTAGTGTTGGTTTGCCTTCGGCTAGGTCATCACCGACGTTTTTACCCATTGTCTCTGCGTCACCGACATAATCGAGCATGTCGTCAACAAGCTGAAATGCTAAACCAACTTGCAAGCCAAACTCTTGCATGGCCGCTTTGGCTTCATCACTCGTATTCGATAAAATTGCAGCAGAGTGAGAGGCGGCTTCAAATAGCATGGCGGTTTTATTTTTAATGACTTCAAAATAGGCTTCTTCAGATACGTCAGGGTTTTTGCAGTTCATTAGCTGGAATACTTCTCCCTCTGCAATGATGTTGGTCGCATTTGACAGGACGTTCATCACCGGGACGCTACCAATTTCAACCATCATCTGGAAGGCTCTGGAATAAAGGAAATCGCCGACTAAAACGCTTGGCGCGTTGCCCCATTTAGCATTGGCTGTTGATCTGCCTCTTCGCATGTTGGATGTGTCTACGACGTCATCATGGAGAAGTGTGGCGGTATGTAGAAACTCTATGATGGTGGCCAGTTTGCAGTGATCTGACTTGCTGTTTTCAGTGGGATTGGCATCCAATGCTTTGCTGGTGAGTAATACCAATAAAGGGCGCATTCGTTTACCGCCACTTTCGACAATATATTGCGCTATTTTTTCAACTAAAGGGACGTCCGAAGAAAGTTGTGTGGTGATTAGTTGATTAACAGTTTCAAAATCCTGTTCAACGCTTTGGTAAATATCTTCGATACGCATAAGTAGACATCTTAAAATGAAATGATGAAAAAGGCCACATGCTATGGTCGCGCTGAGGCGCTGTCAAGCTGTACTCTGTGTAGAATAATTTAAAAGAGCGTATTTCAATGGAATTGACTTGCAATTTGGTGGATTATTTAATAAAATCACGCGCCCTAAAAGTCATCGTTGTTCTCAGTGATAGGGTTGCCGAAGTGCTTCCTTTAGAAACTGATAGCTTTGCATCGTAAGATGTTGCTTATAAGTAACCGTGAGGCGTAAGAAAGTGAATGCTTTCTTGATTTAGTTGGGAGTCGACCTTGTGTACTCTGTTGTTACAGGCCAGGGTGTTAAAGAAAATTTGGAGATAGCCAAATATGTACGCAGTTATTGTAAGTGGTGGAAAGCAACACCGTGTTATTGAAGGTGAAGTTTTAAAGCTTGAAAAGATTGAAGTTGAGACTGGTGGGGCAATCGATTTTGATCGTGTTCTACTAGTTGTAGACGGCGACGATGTTAAAATCGGAGCACCAAATGTTGAAGGCGCTAAAGTTACTGCTGAAGTGGTTTCTCATGGTCGTCATGAAAAAGTTAGAATTTTAAAGTTCAAGCGTCGTAAGCATCACATGAAACAAATGGGTCACCGTCAGTGGTATACTGAGGTGAAGATTACTGGAATTAACGGTTAATGCTGATTTCTTTTTAAAGTTAAGGCTTTAATAAAAGATAGGCAAGCAATAGGAGTAGTACAATGGCTCATAAGAAAGCGGGTGGTAGTACCCGTAACGGTCGCGATTCGGAGTCGAAACGCTTAGGTGTTAAGCGTTTTGGTGGTCAAGTTGTGCAGGCAGGAAATATTCTTGTTCGTCAGCGTGGAACTCGTTTCCATGCTGGTCGCAATGTAGGTTGTGGTAAGGATCACACATTATTTGCAACAGCGGAAGGTGTTGTAAAATTTGTGACTAAAGGTCCGTTAAATCGTAAATATGTAACGGTTGAAGCTGCGGAGTAAGCTGATCGTTATATATTTCAGGAAAAGCTCCGCTGTGCGGGGCTTTTTTTTTGCGATTTTGTCGGTGCGGTTTTGTAGTGAAAAAGATATTGATTGGGGTGTGCAATGAAGTTTGTTGATGAAGCGACGATTACGGTCGAAGCCGGAAAGGGTGGTAATGGTTGTCTGAGTTTTCGCCGAGAGAAGTACATCCCAAAGGGTGGTCCTGATGGGGGTGATGGGGGTGATGGCGGTTCTGTCATTTTTGTAGCGAATGATTCGATCAATACTTTGATTGATTATCGTTATATACGTCACTATCGGGCTCAGTCTGGTGAGCAGGGCGCTGGGCGTCAGTGTACTGGTGGTAAAGGTGAGGATCTTTACCTGCCTATGCCTGTTGGAACCTCCGTTATCGATATAGATACTGAAGAGGTCTTGGGGGATTTAACCAAGATTGGTCAGGAGTTGATTGTCTCTCAGGGCGGTTTTCATGGTCTGGGTAATATTCGTTTCAAGTCGAGTACTAATCGTGCGCCGCGCCAGACTACCAAGGGTAGTGACGGTGAGGGGCGGCGTCTTCGTTTAGAGCTAAAGGTATTGGCTGATGTGGGTTTATTGGGGATGCCTAATGCCGGTAAGTCAACGTTAATTCGGTCGATTTCTGCTGCTAAGCCAAAGGTTGCAAATTACCCTTTTACAACCTTGGTGCCTAATCTTGGTGTGGTGAGGGTTCAGGAGCATAAGAGTTTTGTTGTTGCTGATATTCCGGGTCTGATTGAGGGGGCTGCCGAAGGTGCGGGCTTGGGTATACGTTTCTTGAAGCACTTGGTTCGAACCAGGCTGTTGCTTCATGTTGTTGATATGGCGCCTTATGATGGGGCTGACCCGGCTCAAGTGGTTACAGCTATTGCGGGTGAATTAGAGAAGTTTAGCCCGACTTTGGCAGGGCGAGATCGTTGGTTGGTGCTCAATAAGCTGGATTTACTGTCGGAAGAAGATCAGGCTGAGGTATGTGATAAGGTGGTTTCTGATCTGGGTTGGCAGGGGCCTGTCTATAAAATTTCTGCCATAAAATCAGAAGGGCTAAAGCCGCTTTGTCATGACATTATGACGTGGATAGAAGACAAGGCTGAGGCTGAAGCGGCTGATGAGGTTTTGGCTCGGCAGGAAAAAGACCTGAAGGTGCAAATGCAGCAGGAAGCGCGTGAAAATCTGGAGGCCTATAAGGAGGCCAGGCGTTCTGGTCGTATTGCTGAGCAAGAAGGTGATGATTTTGAAGATGATGATGACGACGATGATGAAGATGGCGTTGAAGTTGTTTATGCGCAGTAAGTAGTTTGATGGGTTTGGGTGTTGTTTTTGTTAGTGTATAAAAGGGCTTGTGAGGCGGAAAGGTTTAGGGATGGCTGAGAGTATTGCTAGGTCGAGCTTGGCTCAATCAGGGCGCTGGGTAGTTAAAATAGGTAGTGCCTTATTGACTGACGATGGCAAGGGGCTTGCGCGGGGTTTGATTGCTGGTTGGGTGGCTCAGTTGGCTGAGTTGCGCAAGCAGGGCTTAGAGCTTGTGTTGGTGTCCTCTGGTTCGGTTGCCGAAGGTATGGCTAGGTTGGGTATGGCGGAGCGGCCGGATGAGCTTCATCTGCTTCAAGCGGCTGCTGCTGTGGGTCAGATGGGTTTGGTTCAGGCTTATGAGGAGGCTTTCAAGTCTCACGGCTATCATACAGCTCAGGTATTGCTAACTCATGATGACTTATCTGATCGTAAACGTTATTTGAATGCACGTAGTGCTATTCGTTCGATTATCGAGTTGGGTGCAATTCCGATTATTAACGAAAACGATACTGTTGTGACAGATGAAATTCGTTTTGGTGATAATGATACCTTAGGCGCTTTGGTGGCTAACCTGGTTGAGGCTGATGGGCTTATTATTCTGACTGACCAAGATGGCATGTTTGATAAGGATCCGCGTCGAAATGCCGATGCGGTCATGCTGGATGAGGTCCTGGCTTCAGATGCGCGCTTGGACGATATGGCTTCAGGTGTGTCTGGAAGTTTGGGGCGCGGTGGGATGATGACGAAAGTGCGTGCTGCGCGTTTAGCGGCGAGGTCAGGTGCCTTTAGTGTGATCGTAGGGGGGCGTATTGATAACGTGCTTCTTAGGCTTCGTCAGTCGGACTCTTTGGGTACTTTGATGTTGCCTTCGACGACGCGTCAGGTGGCGAGAAAGCAGTGGTTGGCGGGGCATTTGCAAATGGCGGGTCATCTTGTTTTGGATGAGGGGGCTGTGTCGGTTTTGGAGACGGGCGGTAAAAGTTTGTTGCCTGTTGGAGTGGTTTCTTTGTCTGGTCAATTTAAACGTGGTGATATGGTGTCATGTGTGGATATTGCGGGAAGGGAGTTTGCGCGTGGTTTGGTCAATTACGATGCAGTAGATGCGTTTCGTATTCTGGGCGTACCGAGTGATCAAATTTTACCAATATTAGGTTTTTGTCATGAGGTGGAGTTGATT
>Ga0105348_1000639_pt1 | contig 26005 bp, 19 predicted proteins | sample EN8Hudsemesocosm_2_FD_83504 | JGI IMG/M metagenome (GOLD analysis project Ga0105348, IMG submission 83504) | Methane-oxidizing microbial communities from mesocosms in the Hudson Canyon - EN8C Hudson Canyon | ecosystem: Environmental > Aquatic > Marine > Cold seeps | place: Hudson Canyon... | reverse complement strand
TTTTTTAACTCGAAGTCTCTAATATATAATTCATCGCTAGGACAGCAGGGAAACAAAGGATCAGCTAAAAAGGATTTGGCTATTAAGGATGACAGGAAAGGGATTAATATTCATAAGGAATGAATATAGAAGGATAAGGAGTCAAGCCAGTGGATTGGCGATAAGGATATACAACTTAGCCTCGTATTTTACGGGGCTTTCTTGTGCCTGGGAATAATAGAAATCAATCCACCCCTTTTAAAATCTCTTTAATCGGGTCTTTCGGGCGGGCTGCTCTTATGGATCGAGAGAGTTATGCGTTATAAGTAATTGGTACAGCTGTAGGTCAATGCTAGCATCATACTTGTCAGTTATTTAGTGGTCTTAACTCCCGGTATATGCCAAATAAAAGACCTTCGGCGTCTTGAATTACATTGCAGGGTCAATCTTCCAAAGATTACATTAACGGCGATAAATTTTTTATTTGACTCTAATTTGGCAAAAAGTCGGAAGCTAAATATGTATTATCTTGTAGTGCTCATGTATTGAAACCGCTAGATAGAGTAGGGTTAGGTAGGAGAAACAAAGATGAGGCGAAACGCATGAATAAGTATACTTCTCCATGCGTCAGAAACTGCTGCTTAAGTGAGGCGAATATTTGTCTTGGTTGTTTTCGAAGTCTGGATGAAATTTGTCAATGGGGCGGGGCGTCTGAAGAACAAAAAAATGACATCCTACTTTTGGCCCAAAATAGAAAAGCGGCATATAAACTGAAATTTGGTTTAAATGATTCATGGCTTAAATAAGGATGGGTAGGCGCTTTAGGGTTAGATATTCAAATAAGTAAACCTGCCTAAATGTTCGTAATAGTGTACAATGATTGATCACTTCTTAAGAAATGACTACCATGGCTACAAAACTTAGAGCTCCAGCAAAAAAGAAACAACCAGCAGCAACTGAAACTTCTTGTTCTATCGATGATCAGGTTAGAGCCTTCCTTGAAGGAGGCGGTGCGATCGAGCAGATTAAGTCTGGTGTTAGCGGGCAGGAAAGTATGCTTGGCCGTAAACAAATTAATCTCAACAGCAAGCCTAAAAGTGACTAGGTATATTTATAATATTTGGTTTAAAAGAATTTTTAGGCCACAGTGACCCTAACTATTTGCAAATCGTTACGCTACATTAAGTAGAAACGAAACAATCTAATGTTTGAACTAAAAACAATCGCTCTTTTTTTGATAACTGCCGTCGCTGAAATTGTCGGTTGTTACCTTCCATATCTATGGCTGAAGCAAGATAAGAGTATTTGGCTTTTAATTCCCGCGGCTATTAGTCTAACATTATTTGCATGGCTGTTGTCTCTCCACCCAACCGCAGCGGGCCGAGTTTATGCCGCTTACGGCGGCGTATACATTAGTGTTGCAGTGCTGTGGCTTTGGATAATTGATGGCATTAAACCTACTGCCTGGGATACGGTTGGAGCTCTAGTAGCGCTTGCAGGCATGGCAATTATTATGTTTGCACCAAGAAATACATGAGTAAAATGCCTATCTCCTAAGTTTGAACAAACTCAACTTGAAAGTTATATTCTATAAACCTGCATTCAATATCCCCCCTTGTAACTGAATCCTTAAACTGCAATATAAATAATGTGATGCTGGCCTCAAATGTCGAAACATGGCCTGTGAAGTCAACTTTATGGCAAGTGGCGAAATTTACTTACTCTATCAATAATTTAAGCTTATCCCGGTTGTTTAAGACACGCATACTAGATAAAACAGGCTGGCCCAGCTTCCTTTTTTTAAGCAAGGGTGTTTTGCCTGATAAAAACATCATAAAAATAAGGACTACTCTCATGAAAAAGAAACTACTCGCGCTTTGCTTTTGTGCCGCGACTGCGGTGACCGCACAACCGGCAATGGCGGATGATGGCTTACTGCCAATTATCAGTTTTGCTGCTGGTGTTCTGAATACAGGGATTTTCCCACAGTCAGAGTTATATACCACTGATGATGATATTTCGGTTACTGCAACGGATGGCGTCAACCTGGACGCAAATATATTTGTACCCACAAACCTTCTAGTGCCAGCGCCTGCGATTATTTTTATAAATAGCTGGGCGTTAAATGAGTATGAATACCTTCAGCAAGCCGCTGATCTAGCAGAAAAAGGTTATATTGTACTGAGCTATTCTACGCGTGGTTTTGGAACATCTGGTGGCTTAATTGGTACTGCTGGCCCTCAGGATATGACTGATTACAGTACTGTGATTGATTATCTCATTGCGAATTATCCCGTCGATCCTGAAGCTATTGGAACCGCGGGTATTTCATATGGTTCGGGTATTAGCTTAATTGGTGCTGCTCAGGACCCGCGCGTTAAAGCTGTATCAGCGATGAGTAGCTGGGGAAGCTTAGTTGATGCCTTGTATGGCAACCAAACTCCTCGTTTAGTTTGGGCTGAATTGTTAACGGTAACAGGTGAGCTAATGGGTAATGCTGACCCAATTATAGCTGAGCACTGGAACAACATTAAAGAGCAGAACTTATCTGAGATTCAAGCGGTTGTTGATTGGGCTGAAATACGGTCGCCCATTAACTATATTGATCAATTAAACCAGAATGGTACGGCGATTTATTTCGGAAAGGCTTATGGTGATAATCTTTTTCAACCAAACTCACTTCTAGATATGTTCTCACAGCTTACGGTACCAAAACATATCGACTTGGTGTCAGGTACACACGCAACTGCTGAGCTATTGCCGGCTTTACTTGGCCTGGGTGATAACCTCATTTGGGAAAATACATATAAATGGTTTGATATTCATCTAAAAGGTGAAACAAATGAACTATCTACTGCCAAACCTTTGAATATGAAAATCAAGTTTGAAGACCGTTTTGAAAGTTTTGATGATTACCCTGTCGCAGAAGCGTCAAATGAAACGTTCTACTTCCATCCACGTAGCACCTTTGATACGGGTGATCTAGAATCCTATCCTTATCAAAGTTGGTTTGGGGCAGACAACACGATTAATGCATGGGCTGGTACTTTGTTTAGTACACAAATACCTCTGTTGTCGCAAATTCTTGAGCAGTTAGAAATTCCAATTTTTGCAGATATATCGGCCGCTTCTGATGTGCGTAGCATTTACTTTAATTCAGACCGCCTAGATAACACGATGAAGATACGTGGTACGCCGAGTGTTCAGTTACAAGTTCAACCTAAGCATGACAAAGTACAATTGGTTGCTTACCTGTATGATATGGACTTTTGGGGAACAGGTAAGTTAATTACGCACGGTGTTGTGACGTTGCCTAATGCTGAAAGTGGTAAGAAAATCACCGTCGATTTAGATCTTGTGACCACTGCTTATGATGTACCTGCCGGACATAAAGTGGTGCTAGCCATTGATACGAAGGATCCTCAGTATAAGTCACCTTCAAGTGCGAACTATTATGTCGACTTTGAATTTAGTAGTAATAAACAGTCAATATTGACGATTCCTACGCTCTAGCGGTAGTAAGCTATCTTATAAAGAAGTGTTCCTCTTTCCTCATTTCTGGGGTAGGGGGGCAGTTTAAACGCTACGCTTTGGGTGACCTACTGAGTAGTGTTTACAAGCAACCTTTGTCTATTATATCGATTCAGGTATATTGTCACATAATAAGCTGAACATCGTTCATTATAAGTGTGATGATCTTCACTGCAATCATTTTATGAATGCGCTTAAATACTTATAAGCATAAATAAACATAATAAAAAAATTTAGAGGTCGTGCCCTTGAATCATAAGGTAAAAGCTTCTGACCTAGCGAGCGAGCGAGCAAGACTGCTAGTTTTGTTTGGGTTAGGGAAAGGTTTATCAATAGATGAATGTCTTGAAAGTAGTGAGATTAATTCGTGTCATTTTTTTGAAAAAAAGCCCTTGCTTGATGACGCAAAAGAGATTCATTTAATACAAAACATTATTCATTATGCTACTTCTTGCCCTTTTTCTTTGGGGTTTGAGTTTGGTCGGGTGCATCAGTTAAACCTACTTAATAAGGTTAGCCCGTCGATTTTTTCTAGCAATAATTTGACTGATGCGATATCGACGATTACAGCATCTTTTTCTGCTTTATTTAATCTAGGAAGTTTTGATTTATCAATCAAAATGCCACGACTACGTTTGGTTTTTAATTCAGATAACCGACTGATTGAGCCTGTAAAGCAATTTATATCGGCTCGAAATATAGGTTTGATCATAGCGCTTCATCAACAACTTTTGACTGACAAGCCCAATAAATATCCCTCTATTCAAGGCGCTGAAGAAATCGGTTTCGACTTCTCGGCACCAATAGATATTTATTCATTACAAGATCACTTAAATTGCGAGGTTTTATTTCAACAGAAAGAAAATTTTATGTTGATTAATTTAATGGCCTTAGATTTTAGTCAGCCACTTATTAACGCAGTGGCTGCGAAAGTGATTGAAGGCAGCTGCTGTCAGTCAGGCGCGCAAACGCAAGAAATCTTGCCGCTGGTTATTAATTTGAAAGATAAGGTTTGGTCACTGTTGAATGAGGCTAATTACTTTTCTTTGAATAAAGAGGAGGCAGCGGTTCAGTTGAATATGTCGCAGCGTACTTTCAGTAGACGGCTTCAGGATGAAGGTACAAATTGGCGAAATTTAGTGTCAGATTTACGTATGAAGAAAGCGCGTATTTTACTTTCTGAAGGTGGCTTAACACTCCAACAAATTTCAGAACAAACTGGTTTCTCAAGTGCAAGTGCATTTTCAAGTGCTTTCACCAAAGCAAATGGAATTAATGCCGCAGAATATCGACGAAAACAAAATTTCAATCCTGGTTTAGAGTTGCCTGACGGGTTAGTTGCTCGTTCAAATACGTTGGAAAATTTAAATCGCAGTCTGAATTTATGTGAGATATGACTTTACACACTCCTAAGGTATTTTATTCGCCACTAAATTCATCCACCTCATAACGCTCTATGCGTATATCGTTATTCCAATACTGAGGGTCAAGGCCAGCCTTTTGTTTTAAATGTTTAAGGAAGTCAGTTTTGTTGGGTAACTGTTTCCATACAGATGGAAGGAAAGTGCCACGATTTGAACCTTTGCTTAGTATTAAGCCGTCAATATTAGGCCTCAGTTGTTCTAGCAGATCCTCCTCTGAGGCGAAGGTCATGGATTCTGGGGTGTTTAAAATAGAAATATGGTATTGCAGGTGTTCGAATTCACTTTGGTTTACGGGTGGAAAGCGAGGGTCTTTAAGTGCGGCATTAAAGGCATTATTTGCGATGTCAGTAATCAGGGCTTGATAGGCAGATAAAGAACCTATGCAGCCTCTTAATTCATTGTTTATTTTTAAGGTGACAAAGCTTGCTTTTTTTTCTCTAAATAAAGGCTCAAACGTATCAGGATCAATTTCTAATTGTGTATGTCTGGCTATGCCTAGCTGGATGGTCGCTTTAGCCGTTTCAATGGCTTGCTTTTGATATTGAATCTCCATTTTAGCTGTCACCTTTAAGGTTTTAATGTGGTTATGCTGTGAATAGCCAGGAACCATAACCTACGACGCGATTTTTATCCCCTGCACTGTCACCAGAATTATAGAGTGAGAGAGTAGTTGTATTGAGTTTATGTTTTTTTGCGCTAACAAGCAGGCCTTTTATTGGGTTTCTGCCGCATGCATCTTCATCATTGATGGATTCAGGCAAGAGTTGTTCAATCGCGATGCAGGTCAGCTTATCACGCGAATTAGCTGTGTCGTAATCAAGGAAGTGGCTTAGATCAGAGCTAATAACAAGCAATGTTTCTTCCCCCCCCCAAAGTGCCTCCAAAACTTCAGAGACATTCTTGCTGTCTGAATCACCAATAACTAAAGGAACTATGGTGAAATTATCAAGTACAGCTTGTAAAAATGGTAACTGTACTTCAAGGCTGTGTTCAAATTGGTGTGCTTCATTTATTTGCTGTACTTGAGGTAGTGAATTAATTTTCTGATAACTGCTCTGATCAATTCGTATATTTCCTAATGGTGTTTGAAAATAATCAGCACTACTGGTGGCTACGCCATTGAATGCGACGCGATGAGAAGGGCCTAGAAGTACCACGCGAGTTATTCTTTTTTTGAAAGGTATCAAACACGAAAATGCGGAAGCGGCTGCCAAACCTGAATAAATATAACCTGCGTGGGGAGAAATGATGGCTTTTGGTTGTACGTTCGAGTTTACAGCGCTTGGGATATCAAGTGCTTTGTCTAACAAGTCAGTTAGTGTTAGTTGGAGGGTATGCGGGTCGTCAGGGTAAAACTGACCTGAAACGGCAGCGCTACGAATTGTTGTCATAGTCAATCCTCTATCAAGGCTTACTTTAAATATAATAAGGCTGTTTGGGCTGATTGCAATGCCAGGTTTGTTTTATGATTTAAAATCACAAAATTGAACGGGTGGTTGAAAAACAATCAATTAACCTTATTGTAGATATAGGGGGTGATATATGTCGACATCTGTTTCAAATGACAAAATTGATATTAATGATCCGAGTGTCGTGCCGACTAAATATTGGCATGTTTGTGATAAGAATTCTTCGGATTCACAAATTCAATGCGACCTTTGTCCAAGGTATTGCAAATTGCATGAAGGGCAGAGAGGGCTTTGCTATGTTCGAGGCAGGGTGAATGATGCGGTTGTGCTGACTACTTATGGTCGCTCTAGCGGCTTCGCAGTTGACCCAATTGAAAAAAAACCACTTAATCATTTTTATCCGGGTAGCTCAGTGTTGTCGTTTGGCACTGCAGGTTGTAATTTAGCTTGTAAGTTTTGCCAAAATTGGGATATTAGTAAATCTAGGCAAATGGATATCTTGATGGAATTCGCTTCGCCGAAGCAAATTGCTGTAGCTGCAAAGGATTTGGGCTGTAAAAGCGTGGCTTATACATACAATGATCCGACTATTTTTCATGAATACGCAATCGAAACTGCTAAGGAGTGTCGAAAACTGGGAATAAAAAATGTCGCCGTAACAGCAGGTTATGTGTGTGAGGCTCCAAGAATTGAGTTTTTTGAGGATATGGATGCGGTGAATGTTGACCTCAAGGCGTTTACTGATGAATTTTATTGGAAACAGACTGGTGCACACTTAGAGCCCGTGCTTGAAACGCTGAAATACATAAAACACAAAACAGATGTTTGGTTAGAACTGACAACCTTGCTTATTCCAGGTTTGAATGACTCAATAGATGAACTGCAAAAAATGTCAGCATGGGTTGTGAGTGAGTTGGGTGTTGATGTGCCTATGCATTTTAGCGCTTTTCATCCTGACCATAAAATGCGGGACATCTCCAGTACACCGCAAGAAACATTAACGCGTGCACGGGAAATTGCTATGAATGTCGGTGTCCGCTATGTGTTTACTGGCAATGTACATGATGAGTGTGGCGGAAGTACCTTTTGTCATCAATGCGGACAAAAGCTGATTGGGCGTGATTGGTATCGATTGAAAGAATGGCACCTAAATAAAAAGGGGGGTAGTACTGGGGGTTGTGATAATAGTACCGGGGCCTGTGATAATTGCGGGGCAATATGCGCAGGATTGTTTGAGTCTGGACCTGGTGAGTGGGGTGCTAGGCGTGAAAGTGTTAGATTTTGTTGAAAAATAATAAATAATTTATGCACAGTTTTGGTTAGCTTTTGTGATGAGTTCTATAATTTATGAAAATTAACTGCAAGCCTTGTGCTTAAAGGCATTGAGCTAATTGCGTTTGTAGGCTTTTGTATTATTGCTTTAACTTGGTGCGCGCACTGCATTGATGTAAAAGAGCTCAAAATGATATCTAAACTATTGAGGATAAAACTGTTTTTTGTTTGTGTTTCACAGGCTTAATCCTTATAATTCCGCCCAAAATTTATGTATTGATCTATTTCACACTTTTAAGTTCATTATGAAAGGTATGAAAGGTCATAATTTCATTACATATAATTCTAAAAGGTTGCAGAGTAAAGCGGTGCCGCTAGGCTTGTCTTACAATTCTGTATAAATGATTCCATGCCAACTTGAGAGAGAGTAAATGAGCTGTGAACGATAAACGACCTGTAAATCTCGACTTATCCCAATTTAGTTTTCCTCTACCTGCTTTAACGTCTATTGTGCATCGCGCAACCGGCATTATTTTATTCGTAGGTATCGCCATCCTTATGTACATCCTAGAGCTATCACTTTCGAGTGAAGAAGGCTTTAATTCTGTTAAAGAGTGTTTGGATGGTTTCTTCGTCAAATTTATCATCTGGGGGATTCTTTCTGGTCTTCTATATCACTTGGTTGCGGGTACCAAGCACCTTCTGATGGATCTTGGCATTGGTGAAACACTAGAAGGCGGCATTTTGGGTGCAAAAATCACGATTGTTGTTTCTGTGGTACTTATCTTATTAGCAGGAGTTTGGTTATGGTAGCAAGTGTAACAAGTTTCGGTCGTAACGGCCTTTATGACTGGATGATTCAGCGAGTCACAGCTGTTTCACTAGCCGCATATTCTATCTTCTTGTTGGGTTTCTTTATTTTAAACCCTGATATGACCTATACGCAGTGGAGTGAATTTTTTAGCTGTACAGGTGTTCGAATTTTCTCTTTGCTAGCTTTGCTGTCTTTAGGTGCTCATGCCTGGATCGGTCTTTGGACTATCTCGACTGATTATTTGAAACCAATGGTGTTGAGATTTATCTTTCAAGCAGTTAGCGGCTTGGTGATGTTTATTTATGTGGTCTGGGGTGTTCAGATCTTGTGGGGGCTGTAAGTAATGTCGAATTTAAGAACATTAAATTATGATGCAATCGTAATTGGTGGCGGTGGTGCAGGTATGCGAGCTGCACTACAGTTAACCGAGTCTGGTGTTAAAACTGCGTGTATCACAAAAGTATTTCCTACTCGTTCACACACAGTATCTGCACAGGGTGGTATTACCTGTGCAATCGCAAGTGCTGATCCAAATGATGATTGGCGCTGGCACATGTACGACACTGTTAAAGGTTCAGATTACATTGGTGATCAGGATGCGATTGAGTATATGTGTCAGGTTGGCCCACAAGCGGTGTATGAGCTAGATCACATGGGCTTACCGTTTTCACGCACGGAAGCTGGTCGAATTTATCAGCGTCCTTTCGGTGGTCAATCAAAAGATTTTGGTAAAGGTGGTCAGGCAGCTCGAACATGTGCTGCAGCTGATAGAACCGGTCACGCTTTGTTACACGCCCTTTATCAGGGTAACTTGAAAGGCGGTACAACATTCCTTAATGAATGGTATGCCGTTGATATGGTTAAAAACAAAGACAATGCAGTTGTTGGTGTAATCGCTATTTGCATTGAAACGGGTGAAACCGTTTATGTTCGTGCTAAAGCAACCGTTATCGCAACGGGTGGTGCAGGCCGAATATTCCAGTCTACTACTAATGCATTAATCAATACTGGTGATGGTGTGGGCATGGCGCTTCGTGCTGGCTTCCCTGTGCAAGATATTGAAATGTGGCAGTTCCACCCAACAGGCATTGCTGGCGCTGGTGTACTGGTAACTGAAGGTTGTCGTGGTGAAGGCGGTTACTTAATAAATAATGATGGTGAACGTTTCATGGAGCGTTACGCTCCAAACGCTAAAGATTTAGCGGGTCGTGATGTTGTTGCTCGCTCAATGGTGCTTGAAATTCTTGGAGGTCGTGGTTGTGGCCCTAAGAAAGATCATGTTTTATTGAAGCTTGATCACTTAGGTGAAGAGACGTTAATGGCGAAGCTTCCAGGTATTTGTGAATTGTCTAAAACATTTGCTCATGTTGATCCTGTTAAAGCCCCCGTTCCAGTTGTTCCAACATGTCATTACATGATGGGTGGTATTCCAACTAATATTGGTGGTCAGGCATTAACCTTGGATACTGATGGCAACGACACAGTGATTGATGGTTTATACGCTTGTGGTGAAGCTGCATGTGTATCTGTTCACGGTGCAAACCGCTTAGGTGGTAATTCGCTTCTTGATTTGGTTGTATTTGGTCGTGCCGCAGGTCTTCATATAGAGAAGTCTTTACGTGACGGTTTTAAGGTGGATGATGCAACTGAAGAAGATATTCAAACGGCTCTATCGCGCTTAACACGCCTTAACAGCACTACTGGCGGTGAAAGCGTTGCTGATGTGCGTGATGATTTGCAAAGCATTATGCAGCTTTACTTTGGTGTTTTCCGTGAAGGTGAAAGCATGCAAAAAGGTCTTAGACTTCTTGATGAAATTGGTGAACGAGTCAGAAATACCAATCTTGAAGATAAGAGTTCTGCTTTCAATACTGCAAGAATTGAAGCGCTTGAGTTGGATAATCTTTTTGAAATAGCTTATGCAACAGCTGTTGCAGCTGAAGAACGAAAAGAAAGTCGTGGAGCGCATGCGCGTAACGACTTTACAGAGCGTGATGATGAGAATTGGTTGAAGCATTCTGTTTACTTCCCACTCACAAAGAGTGTTGGTAAGCGTGATGTTAACTTCTCGCCAAAAACAGTTGAAGCATTTCCACCAAAAGTGCGTTCTTACTAAGGGGAGAATTAAAACATGTTAGTAAGTTTATATCGTTATAACCCAGAAGTTGATCAAGCACCCTATATGCAAGATGTTGAGATCAAAATCCCGGAAGGGAAAGACATCATGGTGTTAGATTTATTAGAACTATTGAAAGCAAAAGATCCGTCTCTTGCTTTCAGAAGATCATGTCGTGAAGGTGTGTGTGGCTCTGATGGCATGAATATTAATGGCAAAAATGGCTTGGCTTGCATTACATCCTTGTCAGAAGCGGGCCTTAAAGGTGGAAAGCTAGTACTTCGTCCTTTGCCTGGGCTACCTGTTGTTCGTGATTTGGTTATAGACATGACTATGTTCTATAAACAGTACGAAAAAATTAAGCCGTTTTTGATCAATGATATGCCAGCACCTGCAATTGAAAGACTACAATCACCTGAAGAGCGTGAAAAGTTAGACGGTCTTTATGAATGTATTCTTTGTGCATGCTGCTCAACAGCTTGCCCATCTTTCTGGTGGAATCCTGACAAGTTTGTTGGCCCATCTGGCTTGCTGCAGGCTTATCGTTTTTTGGCTGATTCAAGAGATACTGCCGACTCAGAGCGCTTAGCTGATTTGGATGACCCTTTCAGCGTATTCCGTTGCCGAGGTATTATGAACTGTGTGAGCGTTTGTCCGAAAGGATTAAACCCAACGCGCGCAATTGGTCATATTAGAAACATGTTATTGCAACGTTCTACTTAGAATTTTGTAAAATGTGAGAACTATAAGCGCCCCGGGTTGGGCGCTTCTGCTAGCTTGCAGATAAACCATTGCCTGATAATTATATTTAAAGCGCAAAAGCTTTTTTTAAAATTATGTCTATACTCATATGATGAATCCTTCTGGGCGAGTTAATTTTTCACTCAGAATACTTGGAAACTGCAATATTAGCTCACAAGGCGTCTTTGCAGTTCGCTGAGATACTAACCACTAGGAAATCGGGTAACACCTGTATTGTCTTAGGGCGGCAGTCATCAAACCCGTAAGGGTAACGTTATACTGGCCATTTAAATGGCAGCCCAAAGATAGTGCCTAGTATTCGCATTTACTGCTGACTAAGGCGAGCTTTTTAATGCAAGAAAGCATGATGGAACAACTCTGGCGGACTTCCCACTTGTCCGGCGGAAATTTAGTTTATGTAGAACAGTTATATGACTCCTATTTGGCTGACCCAAATAGTATTTCTGAAGAATGGCGCAGCTACTTTGACCAGCTACCTCGTGTAGATGGCTATGCATTAAAGGATGTTCCTCATTCCACCATTCGAGAACAATTTCTACATCTCTCAAAAAACAAATTAATCAATCAAAACCTTACCACTCCTGCAAGTGCAACTAGCGAGCATGAGAAGAAACAGGTTAAAGTACTTCAATTAATTGAAGCTTATCGAATACGTGGTCATCAGGTCGCTAAACTTGACCCATTAGGCTTAATGGAGCGCTCTTCAGTTCCTGATATCGAATTGGATTATCATGGTCTAAGTACTGCAGATCTTGATACCGAATTTCAGGTAGGCTCATTAGCATTCGGTTCTGATGTACTACCTTTAAAAGATATTATTACGGGTTTGCAAGATACCTACTGTGCTTCACTTGGCGCAGAATACATGCATATTGTTGATACTGAGATCCGTACATGGTTTCAGGAGCGCATTGAGTCGGTAAAAGGTAAGCCAAACTACGAATTTAATACACGTTACCATTTGCTAGAACGTCTTACCGCAGCTGAAGGCCTGGAAAAATACTTGGGCTCTCGTTATCCAGGAACTAAGCGTTTTGGCCTTGAAGGTGGTGAAAGTTTAATACCGCTTGTTGATGAATTGATTCAACGTGCAGGTGGTTACGGCGCAAAAGAAATCGTTATTGGTATGGCTCATCGTGGTCGACTGAACGTATTGGTGAATACTCTAGGTAAAAATCCAAAAGATTTGTTTGATGAGTTTGATGGTAAGAAAATGGATCACTTGGGCTCTGGTGATGTTAAATATCACCAGGGATTTTCATCAAACGTGATGACACCTGGAGGAGAAGTGCACCTGGCCTTATCCTTTAACCCATCACACCTAGAGATTGTGTCTCCTGTAGTTGAAGGCTCTGTAAGAGCACGCCAGCATCGTCGTAATGACCAAAATGGTGAAACGGTTATTCCAATTATCATGCATGGTGACTCTGCTTTTGCAGGTCAGGGTGTGGTAATGGAAACCTTCCAGATGTCTCAGACACGTGCTTATGGTACGGGCGGTTCAATTCATATTATTGTGAATAACCAGGTTGGTTTTACTACCAACAAACGTGAAGATACACGCTCGACTGAATACAGCACCGATGTCGCGAAGATGATCGAAGCCCCTATTTTACACGTTAATGGTGATGACCCTGAAGCTGTGTTGTTTGCAACCCAGATCGCTGTTGATTTCAGAAACCAATTCAAAAAAGACGTGGTTCTGGATTTGTTCTGTTATCGACGTCGTGGGCATAATGAAGCAGATGAGCCTTCAGGTACCCAGCCAGTAATGTATCAGGTTATTAAAAAGACCAAAACAACGCGAAATATTTATGCTCAGCGCTTGATTAATGAAAGTGTGATTACAGAAGAGCAGTCTAAAAAATTAGAAAACGATTATCGTAATTCTTTAGACAAAGGCGAGCATGTAACCAAGAGCCTTGTGTTAGATCCTAATGAATCTATGTATGTCGATTGGACGCCTTTTTTGGGGCATGAGTGGACAGCAAAAGCTAAGACAGCCGTCAATTTAAAGACAATCCAGCGTATTGGCAAAAAGCTTGGTAATATTCCTGAAGGTTTTCCGATTCAAAAACAAGTTCAAAAGATCATTCAGGATCGTAGCAAGATGACCCAAGGAGCCATGCCTATTAATTGGGGCTATGGAGAAGTGATGGCTTATGCAACATTACTTTCTGAAGGTCATGAAATCAGAATTACCGGCCAAGATGTAGGGAGGGGTACTTTCTCACACCGACACGTGGTTTTACATAACCAGAACGATGCTTCAACCTATATTCCTCTTCAGCATATTAAAGATGATCAACCTCAGTTTGAGATTTTTGATTCGTTTTTATCAGAAGAAGCGGTGCTAGCATTTGAATATGGCTATGCAACAACAAATCCGGGTGTTTTAGTTATATGGGAAGCACAATTTGGTGATTTTGCTAATGGTGCGCAAGTTGTTATTGACCAGTTCATAACAAGTGGTGAGCATAAATGGGCCAGACTGTGCGGTCTTACCATGCTGTTACCACATGGCTATGAAGGTCAGGGACCGGAGCACTCATCAGCTAGAATTGAGCGCTACCTACAAATGTGTGCAGAGCATAATATACAAGTATGTGTTCCTACTACACCCGCTCAAGTATTCCATATGTTGCGACGTCAAGTTAAGCGTCCTCTCAGAAAACCTTTGATTGCCATCACACCAAAGAGCTTGCTTCGTCACAAAGAAGCAACATCTACCTTGGATGACTTAAGTGAAGGCACGTTCCAAACGGTTATTGGTGATACAGAGAACCTTGATCCCCGTAAAGTAACGCGCGCAATTATGTGTAGCGGTAAAGTCTATTTTGATCTCTTAGAATCTCAGAGAAAGAATGAGATAACAGATACGATCATTGTTCGTTTAGAGCAACTTTACCCCTTCCCGAGTGATGATTTAGAAGCTGTATTTAAGAACTATCCAAAGCTGAATGATGTTGTGTGGTGTCAGGAAGAACCACAAAATCAAGGTGCGTGGTATACAACTCAGCATAGAATGCGCAGAGTTGTAAAAGTGATCAGTGAAAAAATATATTTAAGATACGCAGGTCGAAAAAGCTCCGCTGCTCCCGCTGCTGGCTATATTTCGGTTCATATTGAAGAGCAGAACGCACTTGTTAATCAAGCGTTTGGTGTTGAATAGAGTTTTATAAGGATTAGAAATGTCTACAGAAATTAAAGCCCCTACCTTCCCAGAGTCCGTAGCGGATGGAACAATTGCGACTTGGCACAAGCAGCCTGGTGAGCAAGTCTCTCGTGATGAACTTATTGTGGATATCGAGACAGACAAGGTTGTGCTAGAAATTGTTGCTCCCGATGACGGAGTGATTGAAAGTATCATCAAACAAGAAGGCGATGTAATTCTTAGCGCGGAAGTGATTGGTACGTTTACAGCAGGCGCATCAGGCACAACTACTAGTGAGTCTGCTTCACAAGCTACGCCGGAAGAAAGTGATTCAGGCACTTCAGCAAGTGAAATTATTATGAGCCCCGCTGCTAAGAAATTAGTAGAAGAAAATAAGCTCATTCCACAAGCTATATCAGCAAGTGGAAAAGACGGCCGTTTAACTAAAGAAGACGTTGTAAACCATTTAGCAACTGCTTCAAAACCGGCTCCAGCACCTGCAGCAAGTCCATCAGCACCAACAATGCCGTCTGTTGATTTAGGTCCGCGTGCTGAAAAACGCGTTCCTATGACTCGTTTACGTGCAAGTATTGCGCGTCGCTTATTGGATGCCAGTCAAAATACGGCAATGTTGACTACGTTTAATGAAGTTAACATGAAGCCTTTGATGGATTTGAGAAAGCAATACAAAGATATCTTCGAGAAAACCCATAACGGTACCAAGCTTGGTTTCATGTCATTATTTGTTAAAGCTGCAGCTGAAGCGCTTAAACGTTTCCCTGCTGTAAACGCATCTATTGATGGTAGCGAAATGGTTTACCATGGTTACCAGGATATCGGTGTTGCCGTATCAAGTGAAAAAGGCTTGGTTGTACCTGTACTTCGTGACGCAGACACCATGAGCCTGGCAACGATTGAAAGCTCTATTCGTACGTTTGGTGGCAAAGCACGTGATGGTAAGCTAACTATTGAAGAAATGACTGGCGGCACCTTTACTATTTCAAATGGTGGCGTATTTGGTTCTCTCATGTCTACGCCAATCTTGAATCCGCCACAAACAGCCATTTTAGGTATGCACAAAATACAGGATCGTCCGATGGCTGTTAATGGCGAAGTTGTTATTTTACCAATGATGTATCTTGCTTTATCTTATGATCATCGCATGATTGATGGTAAAGAAGCTGTTCAGTTTTTGGTAACTATTAAAGAGATGATTGAAGATCCTGCTAGAATTCTTCTTGAAATTTAAACCTGCAATTAGGAGTTATGAGTTAAATGTCAAATAAGTACGATGTGATTATAATAGGTTCAGGCCCTGCAGGTTATGTATCCGCTATTCGATGTGCCCAGCTAGGTTTAAAAACTGCATGTGTTGAAAAATGGGTTTCCGATGCTGGAAAACAAATTTTAGGTGGAACCTGCTTGAATGTAGGTTGTATTCCGTCAAAAGCATTGCTTGAATCTTCACACAAATACGAAGAAGCTAAGCATGATTTTGATGTTCATGGTATTAGCCTGAACGACCTGAAAATTGACGTTCCTAAGATGATCGAACGTAAAGATACTATCGTTAAAAACTTAACGGGTGGTATTTCATCTTTGTTTAAAGCAAACGGTGTTACCTCAATTCAAGGTACAGGTAAATTACTTGCTGGCAAACAGGTTGAAGTAACTGACAGTAAAGGTAATGTGACACTTTATGATGCTGAAAATGTTGTTCTTGCAACTGGCTCAAAAGCGATCGAAATTCCACCTGCACCTATTACTGAAGATTATATAGTTGATTCTACTGGCGCATTGGACTTTAAAGAAGTTCCTAAACGTTTAGGCGTTATTGGTGCCGGTGTCATTGGTCTTGAATTAGGTAGTGTATGGGCACGCTTGGGCTCCGAAGTAACGGTGCTTGAAGCACAAGATTCTTTTTTGAGTATTGTTGACCAGCAGATTGCTAAAGCAGCTTTGAGAGAATACAAGAAGCAAGGTCTTGATATTAAGCTTAAAGCACGTGTGAATGGAACTGACATTAAACGTGGTTTGGTAAATGTTAGCTATGAAGATTCAAAGGGCGCACAAGAGCTTAAAGTTGATAAACTGATCGTTGGTGTAGGGCGCTCACCTGTAACTGAAGGTTTACTTGCTGCAGACAGCGGCGTAAATCTTGACGAACGTGGTTTCATTTTCGTTGACGAGCAATGCCGTACTGATGTTCCAGGTATTTACGCAATTGGTGATGTGGTTCGTGGTCCAATGCTGGCACATAAAGGTTCAGAAGAAGGTGTCATGGTAGCGGAACGTATTGCTGGCCAGAAAACACAAGTAAACTATGATTGTATTCCTGGTGTTATTTATACCAACCCTGAAATTTCATGGGTAGGTCAAACTGAAGAACAGCTTAAAGCTGACGGTATCGAATACAACATCGGTACATGTCCATTTGCTGCAAGCGGACGCGCAATGGCTGCGAATAACACCGCTGGTTTAGTTAAGATCATCGCTGATGCAAAAACTGACCGGGTACTAGGTGTGCATATTATTGGTGCAGGGGCTTCCGAGTTAATTGCTCAGGCTGTCATTGCTATGGAATTTGGGTCAAGTGCAGAAGATCTTGGATTAACCATTTTTGCACATCCAACGTTATCTGAAACTGTACATGAAGCCGCTCTAGCTGTTGCTGGCCATGCGATTCATACAGTGAATAAAAAGAAGCGAAAATAAATCGCGACGGTAGAAGGGAAAGACGAAGAAATTACTTCCAAACTTTTTGCCTTAATTTCTATCTTTTTATATAGATTTTAAGGCATAAATTAATCAATTAATTGACGGAATAAACTATGAATTTACATGAGTATCAGGCAAAACAATTATTTGCCGAATACGGACTTCCTGTTTCAACAGGTTATGCATGTGACACGCCAGAAGAAGCAGCCGAAGCAGCTGATAAAATTGGCGGCGACATGTGGGTCGTTAAATGCCAGGTTCACGCAGGTGGCCGTGGTAAGGCCGGCGGTGTAAAACTGGTTAAAAGCAAAGAAGAAATTAAAGAATTTGCGGCAAACTGGTTAGGTAAGAATCTTGTTACGTACCAAACTGATGAAAAAGGCCAGCCTGTTACTAAAATCTTAGTAGAAAGCTGTACTGACATAGCGAATGAGTTGTATTTAGGCGCAGTTGTTGACCGTGCTTCGCAAAAAGTTGTGTTCATGGCTTCTACCGAAGGTGGTGTTGACATTGAAACTGTTGCAGAAAACACACCTGAGTTGATCCACAAAGCAGAAATAGACCCATTAGTTGGTCCTCAAGCTTATCAAGCACGTGAGTTAGGCTTTAAATTAGATTTAACACCTACACAAATGAAGCAGTTTGTTAAAGTGTTTATGGGTCTTGGAAAGATGTTTACTGATTTTGATTTTGCATTGCTTGAAATCAACCCGTTAGTTATCACTGATGCCGGTGATATCCACTGCCTAGATGGTAAGATTGGCGTTGATGGTAATGCTTTATATCGTCAGCCTAAAATTCGTGAAATGCACGATCCTTCACAAGAAGATGCGCGTGAAGCAGAAGCGGCACAATGGGAGCTTAATTATGTTGCTCTAGACGGTAACGTAGGCTGCATGGTAAATGGTGCAGGTCTTGCTATGGGTACAATGGATATCGTTAATTTGCATGGCGGCAAGCCTGCAAACTTCCTTGATGTAGGGGGCGGTGCAACCAAAGAACGTGTAGCAGAAGCTTTTAAGATTATTCTTTCTGACGAAAATGTAAGTGCTGTATTAGTTAATATCTTTGGTGGTATTGTTCGTTGTGACATGATTGCTGAAGGTATTGTTGGTGCTGTTAAAGAAGTCGGTGTAAAAGTTCCAGTGGTTGTTCGCCTTGAAGGTACAAACGCAGAACTAGGTAGAGAAGTGCTAGCAAATTCTGATGTTGACATCATTGCCGCTTCATCATTAACAGATGCAGCACAGCAAGTTGTTAAAGCTGCAGGGGGCAAATAATGTCAATTTTAATCAATAAAGATACTAAAGTAATTTGCCAGGGTTTCACTGGTGGCCAAGGGACTTTCCACTCAGAGCAAGCACTTGATTACGGTACTCAAATGGTTGGTGGAGTAAGCCCAGGCAAGGGTGGTCAGGTTCACCTAGGTCTTCCTGTATTTAACACCGTTCGTGACGCGGTTGAAGAAACTGGCGCAACAGCATCTGTTATCTATGTACCTGCACCATTTTGTAAAGATGCGATCTTGGAAGCGATTGATGCCGGTATTCAATTAATCGTTTGTATCACCGAAGGTATTCCTACCATCGATATGATAGACGTTAAAGTGAAGCTGGATACATCTGGTGTTCGCATGATCGGCCCTAACTGTCCTGGTGTTATCACCCCTGGTGAAACCAAGATTGGTATTATGCCTGGTCATATTCATAAGCCTGGAAAAGTAGGTATTGTTTCTCGATCTGGCACTTTGACGTACGAAGCAGTCAAGCAAACCACAGATGCTGGTTTTGGTCAGTCGTCATGCGTTGGTATTGGTGGTGACCCTATTCCAGGCACTAACTTCATCGACGTATTGGAAATGTTCCAAAACGACCCTCAGACTGAAGCAATTGTAATGATTGGTGAAATTGGTGGTACAGCTGAAGAAGAAGCGGCTGAATACATCAAAGCCAATGTTACCAAACCTGTCGTTTCTTACATTGCGGGCGTAACTGCGCCGGCAGGTAAGCGTATGGGGCATGCTGGTGCAATCATCTCAGGCGGTAAAGGTACTGCTGATGAAAAATTTGCGGCTCTTGAGTCTGCAGGTGTTAAAACAGTTAAGAGTCTAGCTGATATCGGTGTTGGCTTGAAAGAAATTACCGGTTGGTAGTTTTTTGATTAGTTAGATTTTAAAAAAGAGAAGGGCGCATGCTCTTCTCTTTTTCGTTCAAATTTAGCTTAAAACTAAGGAGCCACTCTTTTCCTTACAAGTACTAAACAGAAAAGCCCAAAACTGATTAATGCCAAACCAGCAGGCTCTGTAACATTAACTCGTTCAAGCATCACATTATCAAGTAATACACCAATATTATCATTTTGATTTGGACCAAGGTTTGTTCGAAAAATAAGCTTCCCCATATCACCTTGCCCAATAAAACTCAAATTATAGTGCATGAAATCCTGATTTGAATTTAAGGTAAAACTTTGTGCAGCATGATTACCTGAGCCAGGTCCACCTTGTCGTGTGGCAATTACCCTAATACGGTCATCACCGTGACCTCGATTATTTCCCGCTAAATCAAAAGAAAGATTATACTTAACGCCGCTAGCAAAAAAGTATTTTGTTTTACTACGAATCCCTCCTGATGTATTGGTTGATCCATCTAAGTCAAGAAATAAGCCATTACCTGTTAGGTCTAAGGGTTGAGAAAACCATTCTGGTGAGCTAATTAGGTCAACACTACCTTTACGAACATCCCATTTAGCAAAACTGTTATAATTTAACTGTTCAGTTCCACCATTTTCCGAATTAAAGTCATCTTGAAACATCACAAAAGCATGACTATTAAATGATAGAGCTATAATAGTGATGGTAAGCGCTAATTTAGAGAATAGACTAGTCATATCTCCTCCAAAATACCAGTTTATATATTTAGCTGTCTTTAGTTACGAATGCATCTAGTCTGCCAAATGTTAAAATAAGCATATTAAACAAGCATTTTTGGTTTTTATGTACAAATAAATAATATGAAAGTTGTAAGATTTATAGACGCACTAAAAAGCATTTAAAATACACTCTATTTTCAACTAATTAAAAACTGAGTAGCGGGCGTTGGAAGAAGAAAATTTTACACAAAAAAAAACGGCTACAAGATTTCGTATATAATCTTGTTACCGTCTATAGTTGGAGATTGATTGCGTCGAGATATTAAACGGCCTGAAGGTTTAATGTCTCAAAATTCAATAAGGTAATAATAGGGGCTTAGGGGGCGTAGTGTAATCGTCCATAGGGCGTAGTTCACATGTTTGATGCGACTTTTATGTTGTTTTTGTATGGAATACCAAAAAATTAAAAATCTTACCACCAATATAGATATTTTAGCGGTTTTAGTCATACATGGCATTACAGCATAAAAGAAGACATTGATAATTAAGCTTAGATATATGCTATAGATAACCTTAGAATTAACGCAAGTATCTGTTTGCGATTCGCGTTACTATTGATATCTAAAAATGAATAAATAGAAATACACCCAATAACAATATTTTTTTAGCCAAAATAATCAGCCGAAATGACCATAAAACCTCTACTTAATCTTCTCTATTTAGCACTCTGCTTTTTAATTGTGGCTAATGCTTACGGGCAGCAATCCATATCATTAAATCAACCTATACCTGTAAATAATGACATCATTGACTTACGTCTAAATAGCTGGGGAAATAGTGAAGTTCATAGTTTAGAAGGATCCTGGCCCTTTGCATGGAAAACCTTTACTCATAACATAAAAGATAAACAAACAAACTCTTGGAAAAATGTGTATGTGCCAGGGTCATGGAATCAGAGCTTTAGCGAAGTGCCTGACAGTCACAAACCTCTGCCGCCAAAAGGTTATGGTACTTACTATAAAGAAATATTGGTACCTAAAAACTTAGAGAAGGTTTATATCTACCTTCCAGATATGGCAAGTGCCTATGAACTGTGGAGCAATAATGTTCGATTAGGTGGTAACGGCGCTATAGCAACCGGCAAAGAAAATGAAAAACCAGGTTACTTGCCACGTGTTTATGAGTTAAGGCCACAAAATGGCAGAGTTGAATTATTCATACAAACTTCAAACTATCACTATCTGTGGGGCGGTATATGGTATGCCCCAAAAATCACTGACGATAGTGGCGTACACCTTATTCGAGATATACCTATTCTCAAGGCCACAACCGCTGGTGCAATATTACTCTTAACTGCCGTATTCTGTTTGCTTATATTTTTATCTCGACCTCAAGATAAGAAAGTTTTATTTTTCAGTCTGTTTTGTTTTGCTATCGGCATTAGAAGCCTAAGTATGGATGAACGCATACTTTATCTACTCAATCGTTTTGACTGGCAAACCCTGCAAGCAACTGAAAACATTACAATGTATCTTATGTTGCCGTTCTTTTTAAATTATTTTCAGTTGATCTTCTCTGAGACAACCTCAAAAAAGCTACCTTGGCTGGGATGGCTTACGGCCATTCCATTTTGTATTGCTGCGTTAATGTATGAGGTAGACACCTACTCAGGTTTTAATCCTACATTTCAAGTATTGCTACTCCTCTTCGTACCTTTCATTTTGTATAGCTGGGGAAAGGCCCTAAAGGCTAAACTAAAGAATTCGAAAATTTTTGGTTTGAGCTTGTTTGTTTTTCTTTTTGCAGTTATTAATGACATGCTTAATTATAGTTATGTTATCCGTACAACCAACCTGACACATTTAGGTGTTTTGGCTTTTGTATTATTTCAATTAACGGGGCTTGTCAGAAGATATTTATCCAACTTCCGTTCAATAGAAATTTTATCTAAGGCACTTCAAGAAAAAAATAAAGCACTCATTAAACTTGATGAATTTAAAGATGACTTTTTGGCTAGCACATCGCACGAGTTAAGAATGCCGCTTCATGGCATTGCAGGGTTAGCTAAAACGATAAAACAGGAATCACCAAGTCTTTCTGAAGGTGCACGAAACCGAATTAATCTCATCGAATCAACCGCAAAGCGTCTGGGGAACCTAGTTAACGATATACTTGATATATCTAGCATGAAACACGATAAGCTAAGTATTAAGGTAACACCCACCTATCTAGGCCCTCTTATTGAAAGCACAATTCAAAGCCTGAGCCCACTTATCAAAAAGAAACCTATAGCACTTGATTTCTATATCGATAAAGATGCCAATCAAGTACTTGCAGACGAGCAGCGCCTACAACAAATCTTATATAATCTGATTGGTAACGCGATTAAATTTACTGAGCAGGGGTATATCCATATTAAAGCTCAGCGGCAAAATAACCAAATCCAGATTCAAGTGAGTGATAGCGGTATTGGTATTTCGTCTGATCAATTGAATATGGTATTGAAACCATTTGAAACAACAGAGAGCCAGTCTAGTAATGAGATTAGAGGTACAGGGCTAGGTTTACCTATCACTCGTATGCTGATTGAATTGCATAAAGGCTCGTTGTCTCTAAGATCAGTAGAAGGTGAGGGTACAATTGCAGAATTCACACTCCCTAGAGCAGAGGTCAAGCCTAATATTGAATCAAAAGAGATTGAAGTGAAACATTATGAACAACAAGCTTTAAGCTCTCATATTACCCCCATTGACATGAGTGAAAATGTCTCGGCTTCTCCAATAGTATGTCAAAACAGTCTTACTAAAAATGCGTTGATATTTTATGCAGACGATGAAGAAGTAAATCGAGAACTTGTTTCCAGTCAATTAGTTGAAGCGGGTTATCAAATTGAAGTTTTCCCCGATGGACAAGCTCTCTTAGACAACTTAGCTCAATCGTCTCCAGACCTTATCTTGCTCGATTGGATGATGCCCGGAAAAAATGGTTTAGACGTCTGCAAAGAAATACGTCAACAGTACGATGCTTACAGTCTCCCCATTATCATGCTAACCGCTCGACACCAGATTAACGACATTGTACAGGCACTCAATGCGGGTGCGAATGATTACCTTACTAAACCATATCACGAACAAGAGCTCTCAGCGCGTGTTTACAGCCAGGTCAGTGTTAAGCGTCTTCTGGTGGTATCCTTAGAAAATGAAAAACTGATAAGTGAAATTCAGCACCAAAAAATGCAGAAACAACATCTCAACTTTTCTAATCTTCGACTCAGTAATGCCTTGGATGCATCAAATGAAAACATCGTATTATTGAATGAAGACTTGGATATTGTATTTGCAAATATTGGCGCAAGATCCTTGATAGGGATAGATGAAGCTGGGCCGTCTGGCTTCTATAAATCTGATAGAACAATCACACATTATATTGCTGATATGTCGATTAACCTGCTTATGGAGCACTTAAATTCAAGCCAAATCCTACAAAAATCACCTATTAAGCTAAATACACTTACAAAAGCGATCAATGCATCAATTCAAACAATTGATATTGAAAATGAACGCTTTTTGACCCTTATTCTTCATAGTAATGATACAAATGATAGTGCAAATACCCAGGAATTGCTTTCTAGCCTAACGAGGGAGCTATCTGAAAACCGACAAAGAATGGAACAGATTGAATCAACACTGATTCAACTCAATATTGAAGAGGATCTAAGTGAGGTAGAAGTGACTACTCACTTACCTGAAATTGATCCAAAAGAATTAGTTGTTAAAACACTACGAACAACACTTATTACGTGGGAACGTTATACCCACAAAACAAAGGCCGATCTGGCAGAAGAGAGCCATTGTTGGCGTGTGTATGTTGATGGTGCAACGGCTAAGACGCGAACCTTGGATAAGTACTTAAGTGTAAAAACCTTGCCAGCTAAACCTCGGTGGCGTGCGGTGATTAAAACGGCTAATTATGTTTTGGATCATTGTTCATTGAGTGAAGGGGATCAGCAGGACTTAAATGAATTAATTCAAAAAGTGAATGAAGCATATTCATAAACCTCATTAACCTCATTAACCTAAACTGTGAACCAGTCCCTCAAATATACCCAACATATACACTTTTCAACACTTTTTAACCTGAATTTACACTGCAAGTTAGCCTCACCTGCGCGAGGATAATTTCAGTGCATCTTTCTCAGGTTTGATGCCATACGTAAATAATTAAAAACAAAACTTAATAATAATGGAGCACACCATGAAATTACACATGAGCAAGATGGGAGCGTTGTTACTTGGCGCCTCTATGCTGACAACACAAATGGCAGCAGCAGATTCAAGCACTGATAAAATTAAAGTTATGTCTCGTAACATATACTTAGGTGCCGATATATTTCCAGTCATCGCGACTGCGCAGCAGCAGGCTGAGTTACCACCTGAGCAGCAAAACCCTATTGCAATTCCACTTGCAGTAAGCGAAGTGTTCCAGACAGTTCAAGCAACTAACTTTCCAGAGCGTGCTCAAGCGTTAGCTGATGAAATTGAGCGTCGCCGACCTCACGTTATTGGTTTACAAGAAGTATCTCAGTGGTTCACTGGTCCTGCAGATTCACTAGTTGGCGGCACAAGCCCAGCATCAGACGTTGTGTATGATTATTTAGATATTTTGCTAGCAGCGCTTGAAGAGCGTGGTTTGGATTATACGGTGGCTTCCAGCATTGATAATGCAGACTTGGAACTTCCTATGGTTACAGGTGCAGACGAAACTGGCTACCCAACATTCGCAGACGTTCGCCTTCATGACCGTGATGTCATACTCGTAAAGAACAACTCTAACGTAAGCTACTCTAATGAATATAGTGGTAACTTTACAACGAACGGTTCTGTCGAAATCGCAGGTACAACGGTTGAATTTACTCGTGGTTACAACATGATCGACGTTAATGTTAAAGGCGCTGACTATCGTTTTGTAAACACACACTTGGAAGTAGGTGGATCTGAGCCTTATATGTCTCTACAGGCTGTTCAGATGAACGAATTACTTCAAGTAGTTACGGCAACAACAGCACCAGCTTTACCTGTTATTTTGGTTGGTGACTTTAACAGTGCACCAGAAGATGGTCCATTTGAGTCTGCATTTGGTCTAGGTACTTTATATCCTCCTTACCTACAGGCTGTTGGTACTGGTTACAGTGATCTTTGGTTATCAAAGAAAAAGCCTAAAGATGGTTTCACTTGCTGCTTCGCACCAGATGTATCTGATGAAGATGCGCAATTATATCAACGTATTGATCACATCTTCTTTGATCCAAAAGCTCGCGAAATTGCGAAGCTTAAAGCTAAAGTTTTGGGTGACAGCAACGCTGACATGACAGACGACAGTGGTTTGAATCCTTCTGATCACGCAGGTGTATTTGGAAAGATCAAGCTAGAGAAATAAATTTCTTTGTTAAAACAAAGGGGGCTAAGGTTAGTACTTTAGTCTCTTTTTTTATTCCTTAGAATTCAACAGCACTTCTATCAGCTTTCAACTACGGTACTATTTGCTTGCAAGCCTATACTATAGCTATCAAGGATATTGAAACCCTAGTTTGGAAAGCTTGTACCACCGACGCTGTCGATGCCGATAAAAAAACCTGAGCAAATAGCCAAACTAAAGGCGTGACAAGGCCAGCTTTGATATCTGCATAGTCTCTATACAAGGTACCGTCTAATTTTGCCTCAAAAGTCACTTTATGATCCCATTTTTTACATAACCGACTATAACCATTGTCACACATGACGAGGTAGTTCTCTGTACTCTGATAGCTAAACACCTTAGTATGGATTCCGGTTGGAATCATGCCGAATAGTTTCGTGTACATCTGGTAGGGTCTTTCTTGCTGGACGACCATATTAAATACTAAATTGATAGAAATACAAATTGCTTTAACTTCAAACCACTAGAAATTCTGATTCCACA
>Ga0105348_1000638_pt1 | contig 26005 bp, 19 predicted proteins | sample EN8Hudsemesocosm_2_FD_83504 | JGI IMG/M metagenome (GOLD analysis project Ga0105348, IMG submission 83504) | Methane-oxidizing microbial communities from mesocosms in the Hudson Canyon - EN8C Hudson Canyon | ecosystem: Environmental > Aquatic > Marine > Cold seeps | place: Hudson Canyon... | reverse complement strand
ATATACGCCTTATATTTAGCCTTTTTAGATAGCGACAGCACAAATGACTGCCCAGATATTTACCATCGGCGAGCTTGCACAAGAGTTTGATACCACTACCCGCGCGATTCGTTTTTACGAAGATCAAGGCTTAATCAGCCCTGTACGCGAAGGACAGAAGCGGATCTATAGCCCTGCAGATCGCATTACTATCAAACTAATCATGCGCGGTAAACGATTAGGTTTTTCTCTTGCAGAGAGTAAAGAACTGATCGATTTGTACAATACCGAAGGTGACAACCGAACGCAGCATCTGCGTGTTTTAGAACAGGTTAATGCCAGCCGTCTGCGTTTATTACAGCAAAAGGCAGATATTGAAATGATGCTGCTTGAACTCGAAGAGCACGAAAACCAAATCAAAGCCGATATGAAATAACCTTTCAATCGTGGCACGAGACAAACACCGAATTAAGAACACAATAAAAATAATTTCTTGAGGTATCCCATGAACTACACATCAACACCTAATAAGTCGACTTACCAAGAACTCAATTTTGGTCATGGCGAAACCATCGATATGCTACGCGCAAGCGTCAATGCGTTTGCCGAAAAAGAAATCGTTCCTTTGGCGGACCAAACCGATAAAGAGAATGCTTTTCCCAATCAGTTGTGGAAAAAATTCGGTGACATGGGTTTGCTCGGCATGACGGTGAGTGAAGAGTTTGGTGGTACTGACATGGGGTATTTGGCTCATACCATTGCAATGGAAGAAATCAGTCGTGCTTCTGCTTCAATCGGTTTAAGTTACGGTGCTTTTTCAAATTTATGTGTGAATCAAATTTTTCGTAATGGCAGCCAAGCGCAAAAAGAAAAGTACTTGCCTAAATTAGTTTCCGGTGAGCATATTGGCGCATTAGCCATGAGTGAGCCTAATGCCGGTTCAGATGTCGTTAGTATGAAAATACGCGCCGACAAAAAAGGCGACAAGTACATTTTAAACGGTAATAAAATGTGGATCACTAACGGTCCTGATGCCAATACTTACGTTATTTATACAAAAACCGATAGTGAAAAAGGAGCTCATGGCATCACGGCATTTATTGTTGAGCGTGATTCACCTGGTTTTACTCAAGGTGAGAAGCTGGATAAATTAGGCATGCGCGGTTCTAATACCTGCGAGCTTATTTTTCAAGATGTTGAAGTACCAGAAGAAAATATTCTGGGCGGATTAAACCAAGGCGTAAAAGTTTTAATGAGCGGCCTCGATTATGAGCGCGTCGTATTATCCGGTGGCCCTACCGGTATTATGCAAGCCTGCATGGATATCGTTGTTCCGTATATTCACGACAGAGAGCAATTTGGTAAAAGCATTGGTGAGTTTCAATTAGTACAGGGAAAAATTGCCGACATGTATACCAGCATGAATGCCTGCAAATCATACTTGTATGCGGTCGCAGCGTCCTGTGACCGTGGTGAAACTGCGCGTAAAGATGCCGCTGGCGTTATTTTATATTGTGCCGAAAAAGCAACTCAGGCCGCCTTAGATGCTATTCAATTATTGGGTGGCAATGGTTATATCAATGATTTTTCTACCGGCCGTTTATTACGAGATGCCAAGTTATATGAAATTGGTGCTGGCACAAGCGAGATTCGTCGTATGTTAATCGGCCGTGAAATTTTCGCTGAAACTAAATAACAAGAGCTAATGGTGTTTTGTTAAACGTGATGAATAACTACTGCAAAAATATTGACCTTGGCACGCCGTGAATACGGTCCCTGTAGGCTCTGCGATAGCTCCCTGCTATCGAAGGCACTTCGGTCAATAATTTTCTCCGTGTTTATTCGTCACTTTGGGTCGATTCGAAAAAATCGTCTTTTATTAGGTATTTTATAATGGCTATATTAAAAACTTCTGCGAATACAAATAGCGAAGAGTTTAAGAAAAATAAACAACACAATCTTGATCTTGTTGATGATCTTTATCAGCACATTGAAATCATCAAGCAAGGTGGTGGTGAAAAGTCACTTGCCCGTCATATTAGTCGTGGTAAGTTGCCACCGCGCGAACGTGTGAACAAGTTACTCGATGAAGGCGCACCCTTTTTAGAAATAGGTCAGCTGGCTGCATTAGGTGTCTATGCCGAGAGTATTCCTGGCGCAGGAGTGATTGCTGGCATTGGCCGGGTCTCTGGTGTTGAGTGCATGATCGTCGTCAACGACGCGACCGTAAAAGGCGGAACGTATTTCCCTCTGTCGGTTAAAAAACATTTACGCGCGCAAGAAATTGCTTCAAAGAATCGTCTACCTTGTATCTATTTAGTAGATTCTGGTGGCGCTAACTTACCGCAACAAGCAGAAGTATTTCCCGATAAAGAACACTTTGGCCGCATATTTTTCAACCAAGCAAACATGTCAGCGCGAGGCATTCCACAAATTGCGGCGGTAATGGGTTCTTGTACCGCTGGCGGCGCTTATGTTCCTGCGATGAGTGACGAATCCATTATTGTAAAAGAACAAGGCACCATCTTTCTGGCTGGCCCTCCTCTTGTTAAAGCGGCGACGGGTGAAGAAGTGAGTTCGGAAGATCTAGGCGGCGGCGATATGCATACGCGTATTTCTGGTGTTGTTGATCACCTTGCGGAAGACGACGAACATGCTCTTGCGCTGGTACGCCAATCGGTTAAAAATTTAAATTGGCAAAAGCCTGTTGAGATGAACCTTGCGGCTCAAGTGAATGAGCCTCTGTATCCGCCAGAAGATTTATACGGCTTAGTGCCCACCGATTTGAAAAAACCCTTCGATGCCAGAGAGCTAATTGCACGAGTTGTCGATGGTTCTGAATTCGATGAATATAAAGCGCGTTTCGGCACGACGCTCGTTTGCGGGTTTGCCAACTTATATGGCTACCCCGTTGGCATCGTTGCCAATAACGGTATTTTATTTTCTGAGTCCGCACAAAAAGGCGCTAACTTTATTGAGCTGTGCTGCCAACGAAAAATTCCTTTATTATTTTTGCAAAACATTACCGGTTTTATGGTCGGACAAAAATACGAAGCGGAAGGCATCGCGAAACACGGCGCTAAAATGGTAAACGCTGTTGCTTGTGCAAAAGTTCCTAAACTTACTCTAGTATTTGGCGGCAGCTTTGGCGCAGGAAATTATGGAATGTGCGGTCGAGCATACGATCCGAACTTTATGTTCATGTGGCCTAATGCTCGCATCTCCGTTATGGGTGGCGAACAAGCGGCCAGTGTTATGGCTCAAGTGACCCGTGATGCAAAAGAGAAGCGTGGTGAAACTTGGACAACAGAAGAAGAAAAAGAATTTAAACAGCCCCTGCTTAAAAAATATGAAGACGAAGGCCACCCCTATTACGCCAGTGCGCGCCTATGGGACGATGGCATTATTGATCCAGCCCAGAGCCGTGAAGTATTAGGCCTCGCTCTATCAGCTTGTTTAAATGCACCTATCGAAGAGACGCAGTTTGGCGTCTTTAGAATGTAGGAGATGAAATAATGACAATTCCTTCTTCAACAGCACAAGCCTCAGTAGACTCTCCTTTATTGGTAGAGCACGACAACGGTGTAACCACCCTGACACTAAATCGCCCTGCGATTAATAATGCCTTCGATGATGAAACCATAAGCTTAATGATTATGGCGCTAGACGACTGTCGCCTTAACGATGATGTCAAAGTTGTTAAGATAACGGGAGCAGGAAAACATTTTTCTGCCGGAGCCGATCTTAATTGGATGCGCCGTATGGCTGATCTTGATTACAGTGAAAACCGCGAAGATGCTGGTCAACTGGCTCGCTTGATGAGTACCCTTTACCATTTAAACAAACCGACAATTGCGCAAATCCGTGGTGCCTCTTACGGTGGTGCTGTTGGGCTGATCGCTTGCTGTGATATTGCTATCGCCAGCGAAAAAAGTCTCTTTTGTTTAAGTGAAGTTAAAATTGGATTAATACCCGCAGTGATCAGTCCTTATGTCGTCAAAGCTATCGGTGAGCGCCAAGCTCGTCGTTATTTTATTACGGCTGAGGTGATCAAATCAGAGCAAGCACTGGATCTAAATTTGGTACACGAAGTCGTATCTGCTGATGAACTCAATTCTCGAGTCGATGAAATAGTTTCCTCTATGCTGAATAACGGCCCAAAAGCGATGGGCATTAGTAAGGCTTTGGTACAGAAAGTCGCCAATGAAAAACTAGACGATAATTTGAATCATCATACTCGTGACCTTATTGCTCAAGTGCGTGTATCAGAAGAAGGCCAAGAGGGCTTATCCGCCTTTTTAGAAAAACGCCCAGCTAACTGGATAAAGGCAGAATCAAAATGAATTCTTCGACCATCAAAGCACCTGCGATAAAGAAAACACCTATAACTAAAATCTTAATTGCTAATCGTGGTGAAATTGCTTGTCGTATTATTCATACGGCAAAAAAAATGGGCATTCAAACCGTTGCAGTTTATTCAACTGCTGATGCCCAATCGAAATACGTTCAGCTTGCGGATGAAGCGATCTGGATCGGTGAGGCCGCGCCTAAAGACAGTTATTTACGTGGCCAAAACATTATTCAAGCCGCAAAAGATTCTGGCGCCCAAGCGATTCACCCTGGCTATGGATTTTTATCTGAAAATGCCCCTTTCTCTAAACTGTGCGTCGATAATGATCTTATTTTCATCGGTCCCCCGGCAAGTGCAATGGAAGCCATGGGGCTGAAAGCTCAAGCAAAAATTCGCATGGAAGCAGCTAATGTTCCTCTTGTACCGGGATACCATGGCGAAGATCAATCTGTTGAAAGAATTAAGCAAGCCTGTATTGATATAGGCTTCCCTGTGTTATTAAAAGCCTCCGCCGGCGGTGGTGGCAAAGGCATGCGGGTTGTTGAATCATTAGCAGGTATTGAAGATGATATTGCTGGGGCGCAGCGTGAAGGCTTAAATTCTTTTGGCGATAGTCATCTATTGGCTGAAAAATATCTCGCAAGACCACGCCATATTGAAATTCAGTTATTCTGCGACCAACAAGGCAATGGTGTTTATTTATTTGAACGTGATTGTTCAATTCAACGTCGTCATCAAAAGATTGTTGAAGAAGCACCCGCACCCAATTTCCCTGAATCGGTTCGTAAAGCCATGGGAGAAGCGGCACTTAAAGCGGCCCATGCTATTGGTTATGTCGGCGCAGGAACCGTCGAATTTTTGTATGAAAATGGCGAATTTTATTTCATGGAAATGAATACGCGCTTACAAGTCGAACACCCTATTTCTGAATACATTACTCAGCAAGATTTAGTGGCTTGGCAAATTAAAGTAGCAGCAGGGGAACCTTTACCAGTAACCCAAGATGATTTAAACATTCATGGCCATGCGATTGAAGTCCGCTTATATGCAGAAGATCCCGATAATGGATTCTTGCCAACGGCGGGAAAGATTGACGATTTCATTTACCCACAAGCCAGTAACTTTGATTTAGAGTATGAGCACGGCATCCGCATGGATACGGGGGTCGATTCAGGAGATGAGGTTTCGCCTTTTTATGACCCTATGATTGCCAAACTCATTGTTTGGGGCAAGGATCGTAGCACTGCAATTCGCAAACTAAAAAATACCTTACACCATACGCACATTACCGGTTTAACCACCAATGTTCGTTATTTAGAAAAACTCATCGGTCTTGAGTCGTTTGAGTTAGCACAGCTCGATACTCACTTTGTTGAAGATAATAGCGAATCTATAAAATCCAGTAGTGTATTAACCGAAGAACAACAGCGTTTACATCAAATTTTTGCCGCATGGTTTCTCTATCGCCAGCGCTCAGATAAAAACGATAACAATGTAATTCAGTCTAATGATGTGAACTCTCCGTGGAATAAGAAGAACGGCTGGCGATTAAACGCCGGTCATAGCGACGCTATTAAATTGCTAACTCCAGAAGAAAGCCGCATCCAGATTCAAGCGCTTCCTTCCGGTGCTTATTCTATATTAATAGACTCTGAATTAACGGGCGAAAATCGCTACAAGATTCAAACGTCTGATTCTTCGATGCCACTTAATGCCCAAAGCTTTAGTTTGATAGTTAAAAGTGCTGATGAAAACAGTTTAGAGCAATCACTCAAAGCACAGGTTTTACTCAGCGGCGATAATATTCAAGTCCATAGCCAGTATGGGAATAATGAATTCATTCGCCCCGCTCGCTTAACAATCAGCCAAAGCGAAGAAGAGAATGATCATGGCTTACACGCTCCGATGAACGGCTGTCTGACTGAAGTGCGTATTCAAGCGGGTGATACAGTTAAAAGTGGAGATACTCTCGTCATCATGGAAGCGATGAAGATGGAGCATACGATCAAAGCACCTCATGATGGCACCATCGCTGAGATATTTTTCAAACAAGGCGATCTTATCGATGAAGGCCGTGAGATTCTTTCCTTTCTAGATGAGAGTGAAGAATGATTAAGGGAAACAAAATGAAATATCCTGCTTCAGTGCGTATTGTCGAAGTTGGGCCCAGAGACGGATTGCAAAATGAACAGCAGCCGATCTCTACGCCGGATAAAATCGAACTGATTCAGCGCTTAGCTCAAGCAGGTGTTTCTCACATAGAGGCCGGAAGTTTTGTTTCACCTAAGTGGGTGCCACAAATGGCCGATTCGTTAGACGTTATGCAAGGTATTAAGCGACTTGAGCATGTACGCTATGCTGCGCTGACTCCAAATAAACGCGGCTTTGATCAAGCGATTGAAGCCAATGCAAGTGAAGTTGCTATCTTTGCAGCCGCTTCTGAAAGCTTCAGCCAAAAAAATATCAATTGCTCTATTGCAGAAAGCTTAGAGCGCTTTGAAGAAATAATGGTATTAGCAAAATCCCAAAATATGCCTGTAAGGGGCTATGTCTCTTGTATATTGGGCTGCCCATATGAAGGAACGATTACGGCTGAGAATGCTGAGGCTCACTTTCTTAAAGTTAAGCAAGTCACTCAGCAGCTATTGGATATGGGATGCTACGAAGTTTCTTTAGGCGATACCATCGGTACTGGAACGCCGAAGTTTACTCAGCAGCTATTACAGACATTATTAGATGATATTCCCAGCCATCTACTGGCCGTTCATTTTCACGATACCTATGGCCAAGCTTTAGCCAATATATTAATCGCCCTGCAGCTTGGGATCTCTACCATAGACGCCTCTATTTCAGGCTTAGGCGGCTGCCCTTACGCTGAAGGTGCTTCGGGTAATGTCGCCACTGAAGACGTGCTTTATATGCTAGAAGGTATGAATATTGAAACAGGAATTGAGCTGGATAGACTGGTAGATATCGGTAATTGGATAAGCCAAAAACTCAGCCGTATAAATGGCTCAAATGTCGGATTAACGTTTAATACTGATTAATTTAGATTAAGCTTTAGTCCTTTCACTGGTCTATTTCTAATCAATATGGTACAAACGTACATATTTAATTTTTAGCGTTAATAATAATGACAAAAGCTACTACATTATCGACAGAGTATTTTCAAAAAATTAGCCGAGCATTGAAAGATGCAGGGGCATTTCAGCCAACCTTGGTGGTTGATAAAACTCGTCTTGATGAAAACCTCGACCATCTGTTAACCGTTATTCAAAGCGGATTCGACTACCGTATCGTAGCTAAGTCGCTACCGTCGATTCCATTATTGAAATACATAATGCAACGCTCTGGCAGTAATCGCCTGATGAGTTTTCACCTGCCGTTTTTATTCCATGTGGCTAAGCATTTACCCCACGCAGACGTACTGCTAGGTAAGCCTATGCCTGTGGCAGCAGCTCGCCAGTTTTATCAATGGCACCAGTCGCTAGACAGCACGAGCTTCAATCCAAAAAAACAATTGCATTGGTTAGTCGATAGCGTCGAGCGCCTACAGCAATATCAAGACTTAGCAAAAGAGCTTAATTGCTCATTGAACATCAACTTAGAGCTTGATGTGGGTTTGCACAGAGGCGGCTTTAATGCTGATAACCAAAAGCAGCAGGCAGAATTAAACCACGCATTAGAAATATTAAAAGCTGATAGCCGCCTGATTCTGACTGGGCTCATGGGCTACGAAGCTCATGCTAGCAAAATCCCGAAATTCATCGGTGGCACGGATAAAGCTTTTAAACTGGCAATGCAGTCTTATCAAGCCTGCCTTCAGCAAGTGATTAATTCTTTCGGCCAAAATTTTTGTGATTCGCTAATGTTGAATGCTGGCGGTAGCAGTACTTATCCTTTGTATAAAAAAACGGGAGGACATTCTTCTTTCATCAATGAAATTGCCACGGCCTCGGCATTAGTAAAACCTATTGATTTTGATGTTCATACTTTAGAACACCATAAACCTGCGTGCTTTATTGCAACGCCGGTCCTAAAGCTAGTAGACAAGCCTGAAATTCCTATGCTGAAAGGGGTTTCTTCACTTTTGCGCAATATTGGTTTACTGCCGAAACAAGGTTGCTTTATTTATGGCGGTAATTGGCTCGCATCACCTTGCTATCCTGAAGGCAGTAAGCGCGCTGATATATTTGGGCATTCAAGTAATCAAGAAATGTATGAGCTTAAAGAAAGTAACTCTATCAACGTTGACGATTACCTTTTCTTTCGCCCGACACAAAGTGAATCCGTATTTTTACAATTTGGCGAAATTGCCGTATACGAAGAAGGCAGCATCATCGACTGGTGGCCTATATTTCATTCAGAAAAAATTAAATGCGAAGAAAAAAATAATCATAAGGAAATCGCATGATACTCGTACTTGCCTATTTATTAATTCCAGCACTCATAGTTATTGCTTGTCAAAAATTCTCTCTGCTCGATAAAGCCGGTGTTGTAGTTTTATCTTTTGGCCTTGGCATCGCAATTGCTGCGGGCTTAGATCTAACACTGCTATTTGAAGCCGATACAATTAAAGCGGTGCAAAAAGACGTTTCTGAAATCACCATCGCTATCGCCCTACCGCTGCTACTTTTTTCTATCAATGTGAAAAGCGCTTTGAACATGGCAGGCGATACTATGAAAGGTATGGCGCTAGCCTTACTTTCAGTCATTGTGATCAGTACTGCAGGTGCCGTTATTTTTGCTGATCAAGTTGCCGACGTATGGCAGGTCGCAGGTATGTCTGTGGGAGCTTATACCGGTGGCGGCCCTAATATGGCAGCGATTAAAACGGCCATTGATGGCAAAGAATCTATCTTCGTAACCATGGTGACCTACGACATATTATTTTCGGCTATTTATTTAGTCTTTGTAATGACCTTAGGTCAGCGAGTATTTGGCTTATTTTTACGTAAGTACGAACATAAAAACGAAGCCGGCGAGATTGATTATGCCGGTATGGAGCACCTAGCAGATGAAACCGCTAACGGTTATAAGAAGCTTACTTCTATCAAACTATTACCTCAAACTATTGCTGCACTACTAAGCTCTGGCATTGTAGTTGGCCTTGCTTTATTTATTGCTAGCCTCGTCCCCGAAACGTATAAATCTACAACGACTATCGTCGGTATTACTAGCTTAGGCTTAGCAGCCTCGTTTATTCCTAAAATTCGTGATCTAGCCAATAGCTTTCAGCTAGGCATGTATTTGATTTTGGTTTTCTGCTTCACAATGGGCACCATGACCGATACCAGCATTTTCACCAATATCGATTTAGGCTTAGCAGGCTATATCAGCTTTATATTACTTGGCTCTCTTATAATGCAGGCGATTCTTTGTAAGATTTTTAACGTCGATACGGATACCTTTTTAATTACCTCATCGGCCGCGATTATGTCAGTCCCATTTATTCCAGTGATCGCAGGAGCTTTAAAAAATCGTGAAATTTTATTACCTGGTTTTGCCGCGGCTATTTTGGGTTATGCCATAGGAAATTATTTAGGGATCATCGTTGCCAATGTCAGCCGAAGTTTAGTTGGCGCTTAGCAATAGGTGGGAGAAGAATAATGATTTGCAATAAAACCATCTTAATTGCCGGAGCTTCTTCCGGCATTGGTCGCCAAGTAGCCTTGTTATTAAGCCAACATAACAATCGCATCATTGTCAGCGCACGCCGTCCGCAAGAGCTTGAAAGCTTACGCCAAGAAATTATCGCTAATGGTTCACAAGCATTAGCAGTGCTGTGCGACGCATTGTCTCAGCAGCAAGCAAAAGCCTGTGTACAGCAAGCCGTTGATACATTCCAAACACTGGATATCGCTTTGTTAAATATTGGTGATGGTCCCGCCTTTAATATGAGCAAAGCGAGTGTTGATGAAATAAACCACAATACTCAATTAAACTACGGCACCCAGGTTAATTTTCTGGTGCCGTTAATAGCCCAGATGAAACAACAAGGTCATGGTTTAATCGCCCATACAAACTCTCTAGCAGGTTTTCTCGGCTTACCGATGCAAGGACCTTATTCTGCTGCGAAAGCGGCAGGCCGTATCCTTATGGACAGCTGTCGTATCGAATTGAAACCATTCGGATTGAAATTTGTTTCTATTTATCCTGGATTTGTTGCGACAGAACGCGTTCAGGGTGATGGCATCCCCTCACCTTTCGAAATCAGTGAAGTTGATGCAGCCAAGCATGTTGTACGCGCCTTAGAAAAAGAAAAAGCAGATTATTTATTCCCTTTAATGACCGCTAATTTAATTCGTCTCGCTAGAATTTTACCTAAGTCACTAACCAATAAGCTACTTGCCAAGTCCGTTCCTGCAGACTATTAACCTCTTAACCCTTGCATTTCCTTCAGGTACACTGAGCTCATAATTATTAACCTTGAGCTCTTTAATGCAGATCCAAGAACTTCATATTAAAACCGCCGATGGTTATCAAGTAGCGGCGAGTTTATTTATTCCCCAAGAAGAATCCAAAGCGACTGTGATCATCAACAGTGCAACTGGAGTTTTACGCCAATATTATAATGGCTTTGCCCGCTTCCTCTGTGAGCAGGGGCTGCAAGTAATTTGCTACGATTACCGCGGTATCGGCGGCAGCCGCACGAAAAATACTACGGATAAAGCCTTAACGATGATCAACTGGGGCCGTAAAGATTATGCAGCGGTGGTCGATTGGGTAGAAGAAAATGCCCCTGAGCATAAAATACTGGGTGTAGGTCATTCGATTGGCGGTCAATTACTAGGGTTATTACCCGATAATCATAGAGTATCAGCCTATCTGAACATTGCTTCGCAACATGCTCATTGGGGTAACTGGCGCGGTAAGTTTAAAGCCCAAAGCTTTGTATTCTTTCATGGTTTATTACCCGCTTTTCGCTTTGCCAGTCAGTTCCCTAAATGGGTATTAGGCTCTGAAGCATTACCCAAGTACGTAGCCAGAGACTGGTCTCGATTTGGCCGTAAACGCTTTTATACCGATGTGGATGGCAGCGAGCTGCAAGAAAACTTTTTCAACTATCGCGGCAAAATTCGCTTTTTAGCCATTGCCGATGACCACGCCTTTGCCCCACCCACTGCGGTAAAATCGTTAAAAGAGAATGTTTATATTAATGCCGAGGGTGAGCTTATTTTAATTGAGCCGAAACAATATGGTATGAAACGCATTGATCATTTTGGTTTCTTTAAGAAAACAATGAACCAACAAGCTTGGCAAGAATGCGCTGAGTGGTTAGAGCAGCAAACATAATCAACTTATAATCATTCAATACTCGAGCTTAATAAGTTAGCAAGCTGAGCTCGGCGTTTGATGCCCAACTTATTAAAAATATTGCTGACATGTCCTTTTACGGTGACTAAAGCAATCGCTGAATTCTCTGCGATTTCTTTATTCGAATGTCCTGCGAGAACCTGCAACGCAATTTGTTTTTCTCTAGCGGTTAACGAATCAAAGACAATATGATCCTCGATATCAACCGCGGCCGAATTAAGTTCACCGCTTTTGTCATCTTCTCTGACAGAGAAGGGAACAATTTTTTCATAACCTAATAATTCAGAAGGTAAAGGCTCTTGCTGAATTAACAGCGGCAGCAGATCATCCAAGTATTCTTTATAAACCTGTTGATAATCATACTTGCCTGCGGTTATTAATAACCGATGCCGATAGCCCTTCTGCGCCGCATCATTGTCTTGTCGATTGGCATTTAACAGCAATAAGATAGTGATGTGGAGTGATAATAATATGTCATATTGCGAGTTGGCTTTTGATAATAATTGCTCGCACGATTCCAACATGTCGGAGCCTAATACAATACGAACTCTGATATACGCAATTATCTCGCTTTGATAAGCAGGGCTCGTTTTATTTATCCAGCCCTCATTATCTTCTATGTGCTGCAACTGAAACTGGCTGGCCCAGTTCAACATCGCCAATTCACTGCCCGCCAAATTATCTAATACAGCGTTTAAAAGCTCAGGTTGAGGTAAGGCGAGCTGCCAGCTATCAAAGTGGGTTAATACATGCCCTTCTAAGTTCAATAACTGCTTACGCGCTTGATCAAATTTCTGCTCAGCCAGCGACAATAAAAATTCTGCCCAATAACAATAAGCAAGATTCAAAGGATCTAATTCTGCATAGAAGGTTTTCATCATTTTTGATTCTTGCTGGGCCAATTCTATATAGCCTTGCTCGCGATAAATGAGCAAACGTACACGATGAATCGTACTCACCATGGCGATATTTGATAACTGCTTGTCCTGTAACCATTGCTCTACCTTAGAGCAATATTCCAGCGCAAAAGATAGCTTCCCCAAATGTAAAAAAGGGACGACTATCCAGGCCAAACTGGCTAACGCACACGGCGCATCTTCTTGCTCGAATGACCAATAAATGGCTTTTATGATCGACTCTAAGCTACTCACTAAATCCCCAGTTAAAACCTGTTCCATCGCTAAGCTATGCCAAGCCCACGCACAAAGGTCATTACTGGGGTCAAATAATGGCTGGTATTGCGTAATACTAGAAACATTTTCTGCATCTTGCTTAGGCTGTAATAGATGAGAATAATGATGTTCTAATAACGCAATGATTTCTTTGTTCTGCTGGTCTAACTCTCTTACGAGATAATCGTTCAGAATAGATTTAAAATTAGCACTCGCAAGCTGATGCCCGTACTGTTGAAAATCCAATAAGTTTTCAAATAGTGCTAATAAAAGCTGCTGTTGATTTTGACCACTAGTAGCTTGGCTATTCAGTAAAGAAAATCGTTTAGTCTCTTTAGGTAGCTGCTGCATGAGTTGCCGCGCCTGATCGTACTTCCCCTTACGGCTAAAATAACGCGATGCCTGACAGACGAGTTCTATCGCTAAAGGCCAATTCCCTATTGTTATGGCACATTGAATGGCTTCTACCCAATGCCCTTGTTGTCGATATTGTTCAATAGCAGACCCGTATATGAGAGGTATTAGCTTGACCCCTTTTCTTTCATCATGATTGCATTCAAACCAATAGTTCATTAACGGTTTTAAATAAAAATCAACTTGATTCTAAGCTATTAAAAAAACCTCGATTAATGTAAAAATCAAGATCCGAACTGAATTCAGTGCAGGATTCTGAACAGGAATCAGAACTAAGAAGGTGAGATCTGCTTAACTGAGTTAATAATTCTCTATTGAGCAGTGGCAAAGATAAAACAGACAGCTCACTCTTCGACAGATTCTTAATAGATTGTAAGCAGTACTGCTGGATCTCATCCACTTGAATCAGCTGATTCGCTAAATTTTGAGTAGAGATACTTTTATCTTCATTAATTAAATGTGCAACAAAATAACTGCGAATACAGCGTAATCCTAATCCTGCATGTCCTTTTACAAGCTCATAAATCTGCTCAGTAACTATTTCAACGATCTGATCTTTCGCTTTGTGTTGAAACGAACTGAAATATTCATAGTGACTCCCTTCTAAAATTTTTTTAATGAGCAGCTGTTTGAAGTCGAACTTATTCAAAACAAAATTATTATCGTTAAAGCAAATCATTGCTACGTCTGATGTGTTTAGATAAGCGTGATATAGAGATCGATCACGAGCAGAGAATACGCACTTAATACCTTTTTCTAAATATTGAGTAAAATAAATAAGTTGCTCTATTACATCAGGCTGATCGATAACATGGCAATTATCAAAAATTAAATACAGATTATCTTGATCCGTATATTGCTGACTGTATTTATTCAGTGCTTTGGCTAATCGTTGAATGTCACTTAGTGATAATGGTGCGGTGATACGATTGCGCTTTATCCAGTTATTTTCTTCACAATGAAGTAGAACTTCTTGCCAAAAATCATCACTATTATTATTATGCAACGCTGAGAGTTTTAGTGTTAACTGGTGACTGAAACGCAGTACCGGAGAGTATGTAATATAATGGCTTTTTCCACTTCCTGGGCTAGCCGAGATAAAGAGCACATCATGCTTTGATAACAAGGTATCTTTATCTAACTTCTGACTTTTTAAATAACGATCAGTCAGCCCAGGTGTATCCATGTAAATTCCTTTTACTTTCTTCTTATTTTAACTTGAACTGCTCAGCGACAATTGTAGAGAACAGATCAATATCACCAATATAATCAAAGCTGTCTAAGTCCAACGTGGTTCCGGTACGTACAATGACCAGCTCTTGAGAAGGAATAACAATAACATATTGCCCTCTCATTCCTAATCCCAAATACGCATCTTCTGCTAGGGAGGGTAAGATTTTTCCATACGGTTCAGCATGATTTAACCAAATGCCTGCACCATAAGATTTTTTCAGCTTATTCTCGTCTCTCATCGCTGCTGTGACAGCTGTTCTCATGTAATCAAACCAACTGACTGGAATAATTTCCTGATCATTCCAACGCCCTTCCTGTAGCATGAACTGACCTACACGTAATAAACCTCGAGTCGAGATCAGGTCTTGCATACCAAATGTCATCGTACCCATGCCATCTGCTTGTACAACCGCATTATTTACCGAAATATCTCTCATCAAGGTTTGAAATTCAGAATAGGTTTTTTCTAGGCCTCCAAGCTGCTTATTTAAGTAGTCTGCAAAAATTAAGCTATTCGCCGTCGAGTATTTAAACTCTTGCCCAGCAGCGGAATTTGCAGCCTTATTTATGGCTAAACTTGCCATGTCGTCAGCGACAAATAACATATTCGCATCAGACGTTGCATCTTCGTAGCTTTCGTCAAATTGCAGACCACTGGTCATGGTCAATAAATGGTGAGCACTAATATCCCCCCGACTATCTTGCCACTGCGAATAAAATAAAGGCTGATGAATATTAAGCTGGCCATTAGCCGATAATTTACCGGCTAATAAAGTGGCTAGGGTTTTGCCCAACGAGAAACCGTATAAAGGGGTTTGTGGATTAATACCTGAGGCGTAGCGCTCATAAACCAGCTGTCCTTTATGGGCAGTAGCTATGCTATGCGTAGCGACTTGATATGATTTGTTTTCACTAAACTGAACATCTGCCGCGCCGTCGATCGCATTGAATTCTGTGGCAGACAAAGCCTCCACAGAAACACCTTGCTGACCTAATGGCCAAGGCGTATTTTCATCCAACTCGACATTAGCAATAAGCGGCATAACTTGATTGCGTAATGAAGCCTCGTCACTGACTCCCGATGAATCCCCAACCAAAGTACAGCCTAAGCCATCACGATAAATCGCGGTTTTCTGTGTGGTTAATATTTTGCTGGAAACACTTTTATTCGCGCTATTAATATTTGGCTTTGCATTTTTTGATGAGCCATTGGTGATTAATTCTAAATCCTGTTGGTTGATCTGATCAGTACTAAAACCAGAAACAAAAGCTTTAGAGCAAGCCATCGATGCTACGTAACCGGTTAAGCTCAGCTGTGAGTCTTTGCAGCCAGTAATTAAGCTCGTCGTAGCGATGGCAAGCAAAGCGTATTGGTAATTCATATTCCGTCCTTGTTTTTATTGTTGTGAACATACAATTGATTATTTTCAAGATCGATAAGATAAATCAGTCAGTAAAGAATGAACCCTACTTAAGTAGGGGGAGGCATCATTGAAGAACTCAAAAGTGAGAGCCAGATCACATAACCACTCTATTCCATAAGCAATTTCTCAATCATGCCACCCAGATACAACCAATCTAAACAATATAGTACCCTAAGATAACAAATAGAATATTATTCTAGATATTTATAACCAGCCGTTATACAACGTATCTAGGCTCTCAATTTACAAAAAGCGATTTCATAATGAGCCTAATAAACAAGATCCAACACAGATAAGGTGACCCAATGAATATTAAAGATTTGACCATCACCACAGCCGATGGTTATCAACTACAAGCCAGTGAATTTACCCCTGCCACAAGTAACGGCATAGGCCTTATTATTAATGGTGCGACCGGAGTTGTACGTAAATACTACCAAGCCTTTGCGCACTTCTTAAGCGAGCAAGGGTTTACGGTATTAACCTATGAGTTCCGCGGCATTGGGGAGAGTACTCAAGCCGCTGATAACGCTTTAGTCCCTTCGATGATGCACTGGGGTCAACACGATATGGACGCGGTATTAAGTCACTTTATCGATCGCCACCCTGAATTAACGATCAAGGGCATTGGCCACTCTATTGGTGGCCAGCTGTTGGGCATCATGCCGGATAACAATCGCTACGATAGCTTTCTAAATATTGCGTCTCAGCATATTTATTGGAAGAACTGGCCATTAAAAGACCGTCCTTTATCGGTTGTTTTCTTTTTTGGTATTTTACCACTGTTTTATAAATTAACCGGCGGCCTGCCTTCTTGGGTATTAGGCGCGGAATATTTGCCTAAGCACGTCGCTCGAGATTGGAGCCGTTTTGGCCGTAAAAAAGCCTACATTGCTGACGAAAATGGCCAGCCCATGCGCAAAGGTTTCAGTGCTTATAAAGGTAAGATGCGCTTATACAGCATGGCAGATGATAAACGTTTTGCACCGCCTAATTGCGTGCGTGAATTAGAGAAGCTTTATCACAATGCGCAAACCGACATTCAGACGTTTCATCCTAGTGAATACGGAATGAAAGCGATTGACCATTTTGGTTTCTTTAAAAAGAATATGAATAAAAAAGCGTGGTTTGAAAGTGCTGAGTGGCTTAAAAACTAGGCGCTTTAAATAATTAGGCGCTCAATCTAATATAGAAGCATAAAAAAACCCGCAGCCGATAAAATCGATTGCGGGTTTTAATGCATCGGTGAGAATGCAGCTTATTTAAATATAAGCTTTCTTTTAATTACTTTCTATTTAGCTTCAACGATCGCTACCACACCTTGGCCACCAGCAGCACAGATTGAGATCAAACCACGACCTGAACCTTTTTCTTCAAGCATCTTAGCCAAAGATGAAACGATACGACCGCCTGTTGCAGCAAATGGGTGACCCGTTGCAATAGAAGAACCATTAACGTTCAACTTGCTACGATCGATTGCGCCCATCGCGCTATCACGGCCTAGCTTTTCTTTACAGAAAGTTTCGTCTTCCCAAGATTTCAAAGTCGATGCAACAACACCTGCGAACGCTTCGTGAATTTCGTAGAAGTCAAAATCTTGCAATGTTAAATCAGCACGCTTAAGCATTTGTGATACAGCATAAGCTGGAGCCATCAACAAACCTTCAGCATCTTTGCTTACGAATTCAACAGCAGCAGTCTCATAAAAAGAAAGATAAGCACGAACTGGCAGGTTGTTTTCTTTTGCCCATTCTTCAGAAGCTAGAAGAACAACAGAAGCACCATCAGTCAACGCTGAAGAGTTAGCAGCAGTCAACGTACCTTTACCAGACTTCTTATCGAAGGCAGGCTTCAAAGTAGCCATTTTCTCTAGGTTTGGTTCACGTGCTAGATTATCTTTTTCTAGACCTTGGAAAGGTGTTACCAAATCATCAAAGAAACCGCGATCATAAGCAGCCAATAAGTTTTTATGGCTGTTAAAACCGATTTCGTCCTGCTCTTCGCGAGTAATGCCCCACTCTTTAACAGTGATTTCAGTATGCTCACCCATCGACTTATTAGTACGTGGCTCACCGTTACGAGGAACTAATGGTGCCAAGTGCTTTGGACGGATTTTAGAAAGAAGCTTTAAACGCTGACCAGTAGTTTTTGCACGGTTAACATCTAGAAGAATCTTACGCAGCCCTTCAGAAACACCGATTGGCGCATCAGAAGTGGTATCAGAACCACCGGCAATACCACAATCGATGTGACCCAGAGCGATTTTGTTAGCAACCTGCATACATGCCTGAAGACCCGTACCACACGCTTGCTGAATATCCGTTGCTGGAGAACGTGCATCTAATGAGGTGCTCAACAATGTTTCACGCGCTAGGTTGAAATCGCGGCTGTGCTTAATAACAGAACCAGCAACAAATTCACCGATTTGCTTACCTTGAAGGTTGTAGCGATTTACCAAACCGTTCAATGCAGAAGTCAGCATATCTTGGTTAGAAGCGTAAGAGTAAGTCGTATTTGAACGAGCGAATGGAATACGGTTACCGCCAATGATGGCTACTCGACGAATTTGCTGAGTCATAAGGGTGTTCCTGTCTAATTTTTAACAATTCAAATGAATGAAATATCAATCAATGGTTAGCCGAATATCTCTGGCTAGAAAATATGGTTGAGGTCTTGATGTATAAACCCCAGCACCATGAAAACAACGTTAGAGCTTGAGTCTACCTGTTAGACAGCTTCATTCATTGGCTGAAGTGACGCTTGAAGCATTCTAGCGGTCAATTAATTGTTGTAGGATAGCTGCTCTAATCCATCTACCTTGGTAGCAATGTATCCAGCGTTTTTTGCCCGATACGGTTAAATGACTACCAAACTCACAGATTAGTGAGTACACACAAACCCTGTACAGTACATATTTAGAGAGTGGGAAACGATATCATGGGAAATTTTTACGAAAGCATGCTTAATTCTGGCATGGGCCGCAAAGTCCTAACAACGGTTGGTCTACCAACCCCTATCGAACTTAATCGCTATAGCGCAAGCCAAGCGACCTTTTTTGAAGGTGATGTTTTAGTTGGCACAGCACAAAATGGCGAATTGATTTCTGATATCGTTCGTAACCTAGGTGACTCTGACGCTAACATCTTTTTCCCATCAGCGGCGCAAACGGCGAACGAAATTGTGACAGCGGCAGCCGCTCATAATGTTAAAGCCACTCAAGTTGAGTGTGTTAAAGGCATGAAAGCAAAATTCAACGCGGTTATCTTTGATGCGTCAGGCATTGAAGACGGTGAAGGTCTTACGCAGTTGTATACCTTCTTTAACCCAATCATGCGTAGCCTAGCGCCAAACGCTCGCGTTATCGTGATTGGCCGTCCACACATGAAAGCCAAAAACGGTGAAAAAGCCGCGGCAATGCGTGCACTTGAAGGTTTCACTCGCTCGGTAGCAAAAGAAGTCGGCAAAAAGAGCTCTACTTCTCAAGTGGCTTATATTGAAGAAGGTGCTGAGAAGCAAATGGACTCTACTGTTCGCTTCTTAGTATCGGCAAAGTCTGCTTATGTTGCAGGCCAAGTGATCCATGTTCGTAAGGGCGAAGAAGTACAGTACCCTGACTGGCATAAGCCACTAGCAGGCAAAGTTGCTCTAGTGACCGGTGCTTCCCGTGGTATTGGCGAGTCTATCGCACGTACTCTTTCTCGTGATGGCGCAACCGTTCTAGGTTTAGACATTCCTCCAGCAGAAGCTGACCTTAATAAGGTAATGGCTGAAATCGGTGGAGAATGTCTGTTAGCCGATATTTCTTCTAAAGAAGCCCCTGCTCTAATCGCTGCCAAGCTTAAAGAAATGGGTGGCGCTGATATCGTTGTTCATAACGCCGGTATTACTCGTGATAAGACGCTTGCTAACATGCCTGAGCACTGGTGGAACATGACCATCGCGATCAACTTGTCAGCGGAAGAGCACATCAATAACGAACTGTTCAAGACAGATGCCATCAATGCCGGTGGCAGCATCATCTGCGTATCCTCTATGAACGGTATTGCCGGTCAAATGGGCCAGACTAACTACGCTGCGTCTAAAGCCGGTGTGATTGGCTATGTTCAATACATGGCTGACGAACTGGCTGAAAAGAACATCACTATCAATGCGGTAGCGCCTGGTTTTATCGAAACGGCAATGACAGATGCGATTCCTTTCATGACACGTGAAGTAGGCCGTCGTTTGAATTCACTGTCTCAAGGTGGTCAGCCTGTTGATGTGGCTGAAACGATCGCATTCTTTGCCAATCCAGCTTCCAGCGGCGTTACAGGTAATGTCGTCCGCGTTTGTGGTCAGTCTTTAGTCGGTGCATAAGCCTCAAATTGATTAAGTAGATGATTCGTCTGCTTAACAATCAATGGCCTGAAGCCCTGCTATGAAAATAGCAGGGCTTTTTTTATGCCTTCTTTTTAAGGTATTAAGTGCAAACCAACTAACTTAATCTAAGCTTAAAGGAGATCTAATTAGTCTTTATACAATGTGTACTATATCTTCAAGGAACGAACATGCCGAACATCGCTATTTTCATCCTCTCATCACTTATTTTCAGCAGTATTTCATTCGCGGAACCTTTAAGAATCGGCACCACCTTATGGCCTGGCTATGAACCTCTCTATTTGGCTCAAGAAATTAAAGCCTACAAAGAAGATATTCGAATTCTCCACTACCCCTCCACTAGCGAAGTGCTAAGGGCTTTCAAAAATAAGACACTGGAAGCCGCCGCCCTCACCTTAGACGAAATCGTCTCATTAGAAGAGTCAGGCATAGAGCTTGAAATTATCTTAGTGCTGGATGTTTCAGAAGGTGCCGACGTTATCATGGCCAAACCTGAAATTAAAAACATGCAAGGACTCATCGGCGCTAAGGTTGCCGTAGAAAGCACGGCTGTAGGTGCTTATACGCTGAGTAGAGCATTAGAAGTTCATGGCATAGATATCAGTAAAATCCACTTGGTCAATGTAGAGAATAGCAGCCATAAACAGAGCTACGAATTAGGCCATGCCGATGCAGTCGTGACCTATGAACCTGTTAGAACGCAGCTATTAAACGTAGGCGCGATTGAAATATTTAATTCTAGCGAAATCCCTGGAGAAATCATCGATGTCCTAGCGGTACATAAAGACGTCATTGAAAGTCATAGAAAAGAGCTAATCGATATTTCTCAAGGCTGGTTCAAAGCGTTAAAATACATTAACGATGAACCGATTAGTTCTTATCGTTTTATCGCTTCTCGCATGAAGGTAACGACAAGAGAAGCAAAAGAAAGCTACTTCGGTTTAAGCCTGCCCAACCTAAAAAAGAACAAAGAGCTGCTATCAGGTAACCCCTCTCCCCTTGTTGAAACATTTAAGCGCTTGGCTCAACATATGAAAAACAATCATCTAATATCACCCTCATTTTCAACAGTAACAACTGTTAACAACCAATTTTTACCAGAGAATTAATAGACTTTCATGTCACTAAGATTCTTAATCCCAATACTATTAATCGCGTTTACTCTATTAATTACCCTAATAGGGTATGGCATTATTCGCTCTGATTTAACGGAAGATATCGAACTGCAAAGTTCAAATTACATCAATATTGAATTGAGTAAATTACAATCATTATTAGAACCTTTACTTGCCAAAAAAGATATTCGTGCCATTAAATCACTACAAGCTTTTAAAGCTTCTGAGCTTGATAATAAAGCGATGTTAATCGTAAATGAAAAAGGAGAAATTATTGCTTCAAGTAATCAACAGGAACTTCAGAATCACTGGAAAACAAGTTTATTAAACATTCCCATTCCCATTGTAGAAGACGTAATTAGCTCGACTAAAGGTAAAACCTACTTCTCTGAAAAACGAGACACTCTAAATGGTTATGTAAGTCTTTGTGTCCGTGATTTATCGAAAGGTTTACGCAGTACCTCTTGCGGTTTTATTTATTACCAGCTGGATATTAATTATCGCCAGCATCAAGCACGAGTTTGGCTATTCAAACAAGCAATTTATATCGCTTTTGGGAGTAGCTTTGCGGCTTTGATGCTAGTAATTGTGCTTCAACTTAGAGTGACACGCCGCGTTATAAAAATTAAAAACACCCTAGATTTATGGTCAAAAGGAGATCGAAGCGTACAAATTAATCTCTCTGGCAAAGATGAACTTGTAGACATCGCTAGTATGATAAATTCTTTAGTCACGCAGTTTTCTGCAGATGAAAAATCATTAATGTTCAATCAACAAGTAAATGATGCCATTATTCAAAGTGCTAATTACAGTATCATTGCTACCGATACCCAAGGCACCATCACCACCTTTAACTCATCTGCTGAAAAACTCTTAGGCTATGACAAACACGAGCTTATCAACAAACAAAGCCCATCGATATTACATGATATTACTGAGGTGATTGCTCGCAATGAAATCATTTCAAAAGAATTAGGCATTAACATTGAAGCCGGCTTTGAAACTTTAATTGCTAAAGCCCGAAATGGAGGTCAAGAAGAAAATAACTGGACTTATATTCATAAAAATGGAAATAGAATACCTGTTCGATTATCGGTAACAGCCCTGTACGATTCTCATGGACATATCTCTGGTTTCTTAGGAATTGCATACGATATAACTGTACAACTAAAAGCTGATGAAAGGCTAGAACACCTTGCTTACATAGATCAATTAACACAGCTACCTAATAGAATGCTTTACAGCGATCGATTAAATCAAATCATTACTTTATCGGAACGACAGAAGAAACAATTCTCAATTTTCTTTTTGGACTTGGATAAATTTAAATTTGTGAATGATAATTATGGCCATGAAATAGGCGATAAACTATTAGTTCATGTCGCTAAAGTACTCACCACTAATATTCGTAAATCAGATACCGTCGCCCGCTTAGGGGGGGATGAGTTCACCGTTATTCTACCGGGCCTTGATAGCCATTACGATAAAATCGCTGTTAGCCTCATTGCAGAGAAAATCATTGAACAACTCAGCAAAGAAATAGTCATTAATGGCAATACCATAAACATCGGAGCCAGTATCGGCATTGCCATTTATCCTCAGGATGGTACAGATGCAGTAGCCCTCAATAAGCATGCCGACATTGCAATGTATCAAGCAAAAGAACAGGGCCGTAGCCAATTTAAGTTCTATAACCCTGACCAAGATACTACATTGGCCAGTTCTGACTAATCATTGTCCGTTTAGAACAAGTAATCCCTCCATTCTCGAGTAGACTCACACCTCTATTATTTGAATTAGTTAATCTAAAATCAAGCGAGTATATGATGAGTCTAAAACTTGAGAATACAAGATTGTCGAGCCTTCCAAAGCTCGCATTAATATCAGTCATTGCACTCACCTCGGCCTGTGGTAATAACGATGCTTTAGTCACAGCGCCAGGGGCTGATCTACAGGGCCATACCGCCCCTACTGCAGCGACCATCAAAGCCAATAATGATGTCCTTCAACAGTTGCCTTTCAGTAATCAGCAAGATTTTGAAGATGCCAACCGTGGCCTCATTGCCAGCCTAGATTCTCTAGTGACTAAAAATACCAAGGGTGAAAGCATCTGGGATATGGATGCTTACAACTTCATAGAATACAAGGGAGTCGACGGTCAATCCCCTGCTAGTGTTAATCCCAGCTTATGGCGTCAGGCTAGCCTGAATAACATACATGGGTTGTTTAAAGTCAGTGAAGGCATTTATCAATTACGCGGATTCGATCTCGCGAATATGACGCTGATTGAAGGTGACAAAGGTTGGATCGTGGTTGATCCTCTCACTGCGAAAGAGACGTCTAAGGCTGCTTTCGATTTTGCCCAAAAGCACCTAGGCTCTAAGCCCATCACCGCTATTTTATTTACCCACAGCCACCTAGATCATTTTGGTGGCGCTTTAGGCTTAGTAACTTCAGAACAAGTTAAGCAACAAGGTATTCGAATTATTGCCCCTGAAGGCTTTATGGAAGAGGCTACCAGTGAAAATATCATAGCCGGCACTGCCATGAGTCGCCGAGCCATGATGATGTATGGTAAACGCTTAGCACGTACCGAGCGTGGCCATGTAGGCACAGGCCTAGGTAAAGGACCTGCATTTGGTTCATTCAGTATTTTAGAACCCACTGAACTGGTCGATTCAGCTACCTCTGAAATCAAAGTTGATGGTATTCGCTTCGAATTTCAATATACCCCCGGCTCTGAAGCCCCTGCTGAATTCACCTTCTACCTACCCGATCACAAAGCTTTTTGTGGCGCAGAAGTAGTCTCTCGCAACATGCACAACCTCTATACGTTACGCGGTGCTAAGGTACGTGATGCATTGAAATGGAGCAGCTACATTGATCAAGCACGCCTACAATTCTCTAGTGCTGACACCTATTTTGGCAGCCATCATTGGCCAATGTGGGGACAAGAAAATATTCAAAATTTCTTGAAGCTGCAGCGCGATGGTTATAAATACATTCATGATCAAAGTGTGCGCTTATTTAATGGCGGCGCTACACCCAATGAAGTGGCTGAGCAAATAACTTTACCTGAAAACTTACGCACCTCATTTCCGAACCGAGGGTATTACGGCACGCTTAAACATAATGCCAAGGCGGTATACCAAAATTATTTAGGTTGGTACGACGCGAACCCTGCCAATCTTGATCCATTACCACCACAGAATAGTGCCCAACGCTATATCAAGTTGATGGGCGGAATTGAGCAAGTCGTGAAACAAGCGCAAATCGCCTTTGATCAGGCAGAAGAAGATGCGGGGGCTTATCGCTGGGTTGCCGAACTACTGAATAAAGCCATCTTTGCCGAACCTGAACATAAAGAAGCAAAGGCTCTATTGGCAAGAACCTACGATCAACTTGGCTATCAAGCTGAGTCAGCTCCTTGGCGAGATGTGTATTTAAGCGCAGCGTATGAACTACGTCACGGTGGCCCAGAGAAAGGCATCAATATCACATTGATGCGTGAAGTCTTACTAGAAACCCCAGTCGAACGCTTCTTTGATACATTATCGATACGTTTAAATGGTCCAAAAGCTGAAGGGGAAGATTACGCCATTAAAATCAATTTCACTGATAAAAAACTCAGCTATGTTCTGAATATCGAGAACTCCGTACTGTATCACCAGAGCTCTGAATCTTGGGCGAACAAAACAGCGGGCCCGATTAATACGACGTTAAATGTAAAGCATGAACTCTTTATCGATATGCTCATCGGCCGTGCTGATCTGAAGAAAACACTGTTCTCTGATGACCTCAGTATTGATGGCAGCAAGCTAGACTTACTAGGCTTCTTAAGCTTATTTGATCGCCCAATGGGAGATTTTGACATCGTCGTTCCATAAACCTCTATATTTGCTAGAATGCGGTTTTAGATTTACTGAGACTGCTTCTTTAGCAAAATAGCATTATGGCCAAGACTAAGCGCGACATCCCAAATTATCAGCTGCCGATTATTGAAACTCACTTTCACCTAGATTATTTGAAAGAAGGCAGCACGGAAGAAATTTTAGATAAAGCCCGTACGATTGGTGTAGAGCGCTTTATGACCATTGCTGTTTCCCCCGATAATCTAGAGAAAGTCATTGCGCTGACTGAAAACCATGACGATGTTTACGGCACGTTAGGAATTCACCCTCACGATGCTGAGCTGTATACCGATGAAACAGAAGCCTTCATTCGCCAACATCTAGCACCAGAAAATCGCAACTCTAAGCTGAGAGCAGTGGGTGAAATTGGTTTAGATTATTTTTACGATAATGCTGATCGAAAAATACAGCGTGATGTCTTTGAACGTCAATTACAAATTGCCGTCGATTTTCAATTACCTGTAGTCATCCATACTCGCGAAGCCGATGAAGATACTCAAGCTATTTTAAGCAACTTTGCGCCTTTAATGAGTGCTAACAAAGGGGTTATCCATAGCTTCACATCTGGTATTGACCTAGCTCGCTTTTGTGTTGGGCAAGGCTTTAATTTAGGCATTAATGGCATAGTGACATTCGGCAAAGCCGATAACGTTCGTGAAGTTGTCGCCGATACACCGATCGAGAAGCTGCTATTAGAAACCGATTCCCCTTT
>Ga0105348_1000632_pt1 | contig 26109 bp, 24 predicted proteins | sample EN8Hudsemesocosm_2_FD_83504 | JGI IMG/M metagenome (GOLD analysis project Ga0105348, IMG submission 83504) | Methane-oxidizing microbial communities from mesocosms in the Hudson Canyon - EN8C Hudson Canyon | ecosystem: Environmental > Aquatic > Marine > Cold seeps | place: Hudson Canyon... | reverse complement strand
ACCCCAGCCCTTGAATTAAAGTAACTTTACTTCAACTATTATCAATTGCTAATCTCCCAGCACAAGCCGAATTATAAAAGCGAAAATAACAATGATTAAGCTAACCGTAAACGGCATCGAACACTCCCTCGATGTTGAAGCCGATACTCCCTTATTATGGGTAGTCCGCGATTTTTTAAACCTTAAAGGCAGTAAATTTGGCTGTGGTGCAGGCTTGTGCGGTGCCTGTACGATGCACTTGAATGGCAGCCCTATTCGAACCTGTATCACCCCAGTCAGCGCAGTAAATGGCCAAGCGATCACAACCATTGAAGGCGTTGGCAACCCCGATAAGCTAAGTACTGTTCAACAAGCTTGGGTTAAGCACAATGTACCGCAATGTGGTTATTGCCAGTCTGGACAAATCATGTCGGCAACGGCTCTATTAGCTAGCAATCCACAACCTAGCGATCAAGATATAGATAATGCTATGAGCGGAAACATTTGCCGCTGCGGTACTTATCCTCGCATTAAAGCAGCGATTCATACGGCCGCCAACAATTTATCTGGTACTGCGAATCTGAAAAATGACTTATTCACTAATATCATGGAGGCTAAATAATGACGTCATTAACTTCTGATATCAAACAGTCACGTCGCAGTTTCCTGAAAGCCAGCGCAATGGGAAGCGGTGGTTTAATGATGTCGATTGCTCTTCCGGGCTGTGCGACTTTGAAGAATGGTGGTGTAAGCCAAGAAGGCGAGACAGAACAATGGAACTCCAACGCTTGGTTACGCATCGACAGTGATAATACAATTCACTTTGTACTTGACCGCGTAGAGATGGGCCAAGGTACTTATACCGGCATGACATCCTTGCTTGCCGAAGAGCTTGAAGTCGATCCAGAAAAAGTGAAGGTCAGTTTTGCCGGAGTTGATTCAGTCTATCGCAATACCATTTATGGTATTCAAATCACTGGTGGCAGTACTAGTGTCGCGAGCAGCTGGACAATTGTTCGAGAAGCAGGCGCCGCAACTCGCATCATGTTAGTCAAAGCTGCAGCTAATACTTGGGGCATTAAAGAAAGCGAATGCATTGCTGAAAATGGCGTTGTTATTAATAAGTCTAATGGTCACAAGCTGTTCGACAAACAGATTACCTTTGGTCTTTTAGCCAGCCTCGCTGCTACCTACTCAGTGCCTAGCGATATCCCATTAAAAGATAAAGCTGATTTTAAAATCATCGGTAAATATAACAAGCGTCTTGATGCCCTTAAAAAAGCAACAGGCACAGCAGATTATGGTATTGATACCGAATTACCTGGAATGAAATACGCGGTCTTCACTCGAGCCGGTCGTTGGGATAGTCAGATCAAAAGTTTTGATGCTAGTAAGGTAAAAAACATGCCTGGCATCGAACAGGTTTTTGCCGTTAATAATGCCAGTGCTATTGGTATTGCGATTGTCGCTAAAACATATTGGCAAGCGCGCAAAGCCCAGCGCCAACTTTCTGTTGAATGGCACGAAAGTGAATTAAATAATGTCGATGACGCAAGTATCTTTGCTCAGTATAAAAAAGACCTTGCGCAAGACAGTGGTAAAAATGTTCGCAGTGAAGGCGACATTGATAATGCATTAGAAAATGCGGCAGAAACCATCAGCGCTGAATATGAAATGCCATTTTTAGCGCACTCTACTTTAGAGCCACAAAACTGCGTTGCTTGGGCCAAAGAGGATAGTTTAGAAATTTGGGTGCCGACTCAGTCTCCTGACATGGCCCAAGTAGCGGCGGCTAAAGCAACCGATTATGCGCTAAGCGATGTGAAGATAAATACGACGTTCATCGGAGGTGGATTTGGCCGCCGCATTAATCAAGACTTTGTCGCTGAAGCCGCGGCTATTAGTGAAATTTCTCAGCAGCCAATTAAGTTAATTTGGTCACGAGAGGAAGATATTCAACGTGATTGGTATCGCCCTTCTAGTTACCACAAACTCAGTGCAACGATTGATAAAAACGGTGACATCTCTGGCTGGAATCATCAAATGGCAGGATCTGGTGTCTTTGATTATTTTGTTGCCGATGCCGCGCCTGCTCAATATCCTTTTATGCCGAAGTTCATGTACGGTCTATTAGAAAGTGCTGGCAAAATGGGTGAAGGAATTATTGCTCCAGCCGATGGTTCTATTTATGAAGGCGCAGAAGCAATACCTTACGATTTTGCCAATATAAACGTTGATTATAAAAAATCAGACAGTGGTATTTTAGTAGGAAATTGGCGCAGTGTTGGTTATTCACACAATGGTTTTATTACCGAAAGTTTTGTTGATCAATTATCTGCCCAACAAAAGAAAGATCCTTATACTTTTCGCTATGACTTATTAAAGAATCACCCAAGAGCACAAGCTGTTTTAAAGCTAGCAGCAGATAAAGCCAATTGGGGAACCCCTTTAGCAGGCTGTACTCAAGGTATCGCTATTCATAAATCGTTTGGTACCTGGGTCGCTGAAGTTGCTGATGTCGAGGTCGTCAATAATAGTTTGAAAGTGAAGCGTGTGGTGTGTGCTGTTGATTGTGGCCAAGTCGTTAATCCCGATATGGTCGTTGCTCAAATGGAAGGTGGTATTAACTTCGCGCTGACTGCTGCTCTATATGGCGAAATCAATATTAAAAATGGCATAACTCAACAGACGAACTTCCACGACTCACAATTATTACGCATCAATGAAGCACCACAAATCGATGTGCATATTATTGAGAGTGATGAGAGCCCAACCGGCGTGGGTGAACCAGGTGTACCTCCGTTAGCCGCGGCTGTTGCGAATGCAATCACCGCTAAAACAGGCCAGCGTTTTTATAAACTGCCATTAAAATTAGATGCTTAAGAAGATGAACAGCATCTATTTATGCACGGCATTTATTTATGAACGGTAGCAATTGGTTTGTATTACAGCAGCTTAACCTTTGGTTAGCTCAAGGCATTCAGCCTTGGCTAGCCACGGTGATTGAAACCTATGGTTCCTCTCCTCGTCCAGAAGGTTCAATGATGATTTATCACCCTGATAAAGGCATTATTGGATCACTTTCTGGAGGCTGTATTGAACAAGAACTTATTTCACAACTGGCTGATAATAATTTTGAAGACCATCAATACCCTAAAGTTATTCGTTATGGTGAAAGCGCAGAGCAGCAAGCAAGGTTAGCCCTACCTTGCGGCGGCCACCTAGATATTTTATTAGAAAAATTAAGTACCAAAGATATTGTTCACTTTCAGTCTTTGGAAAAAGCGCTGTCTTGCCGTCAATGGATTAGTCGTCATATTAATTTAACAACGCCCAACCACTCAGTCGAAAACTCGACTAGCAGTTCAATCAGCATCGTTAATGAAATATGTGATCGCGACATTCAACGCTTACCGAATACAATTATTCATGCTCTAAAGCCCCACGATAAGCTGTTATTAGTCGGTGCAGGAGAAGTTGCTCGCTGCTTGGCTGAAATTTGCAAAAACTTAGAGTTCGAAGTCAGTCTGTGTGATTTCCGAGATGAATTTTTACAAGGCTGGCAAGTCGAAGGCGTTCAAGTTATTAAGACAATGCCCGATGATTTAATCAGCGAAGCATTCCATGACAACCACTGCGCCATTGTTGCCCTAGCCCATGATCCTAGGCTCGATGATATGGCCATGATGGAAGCACTTAAAACTGATGCTTTTTATGTCGGTGCAATGGGATCATTAATTACCTCGAATAAACGCCGTGAACGCCTGCTCGAGTTAGATTTAAACGCACAACAAATCGAAAAATTGCATGCACCTATTGGCATCGATATACATAGTAGAACACCCTATGAAATTGCCGTATCCATTGCTGCTCATTTGATTTCTGCCCGTGCAGAAAGAGCATAACGCTATGAACAATCCGTTACTGAAGGAAAAAAGTAGCTTAGGAATTCTAGTACTAGCAGCAGGCCAGTCTCGTCGTTTTGGTAGCGATAAGTTAATGGCTAACATGCCTGATGGCCGACCTGTTATTGCTCATAGCCTAGAGCCCTTATTAACATTAGCCAAAGAGTATCAGCTACCGCTTTGCGTTATTACTCGAGCCGACAACCGTCAATTAATAGAGTATTTAACAACAGAAAACATTTCTTATTCGATAGCCAATGATGCTCATTTAGGCATGGGTCACAGTATTGCCGCCGGTGTAACAAGTAACCCCAATTGGCAGGGCTGGTTAATGGCTTTGGCTGATATGCCAAATGTCTCCTACGTTTTATTAGCGTCTTTATTAGCTAAAATTGAGAATAATAAAAACGATGTCGTACGTCCTTTAGTATCCATCGATAATAACAAGATTCCAGCGCATCCGGTCTATTTCCCTAATCGTTATGGCGAAGCTCTAAAAGCATTAACGGGTGATAGCGGTGCTAAAAAGATAATCAAACATCAACTGTTTCTTACTCACATAAAGAGTGAGTTAATCGAAGAGAACTCAATGATGGATGTAGATACCAGGGAAGTATTAGATAGGCTACACAAACAAAAAGAGCGCACTATCTAAGATAGTACGCTCTTTATTCTTACAGCAGTGCTTCTTTAATAATTAGAAGCTCTGACGCATACTCACTAACGTTGCTAATACTTCGCCATCATTGCCGTAATCGGCATGGTCAAACTCAAAACGAACCGAACGACTGTCGGTTACTTGATACCAAACTTGGCCGTAAACGTTGGCCTTTAGCTGGCGCGCAGAAGAATCATCATCTTCGCCTTGGCCAATACCTAAATGGATATTCGTTTTTTCATTGAATTGATATTGAGTTGATACAGACGTTGTATAAGTATAACTATTTTCCTCAGCATCACGATCAGCGCCACGGTAAGCAAAACCGAACTCTAAATCTTTAGTGGCTTGTAGCTTGGCTCCAGCACCAAAAATGGACGGCTCAGTCACCAAGTCTTTGGCTGCAGTAATTTTATCAATATCAGCTGATAATTTAGCCGCCGCAATATTCGCTTTTGCTACATCACTTTCTGCAACCAAGTTTTTAACGTAAACAGCATTCAGAGTTAAATCACCAAAGGTCGTTGCACCCGCAATAGAAACACCCGTAATACCTGCATCGTTGGTTAATTCTTTATCATCACCAACCTGAACATAGCGAGAATCATCCCCGACATGCAAAGCAACCGTTGCAGTTACTGGAGAAGCTGTTCCCCAGCCGCCATTACCGTAGGTATAGCTAATGACGCTGGAGTTACGAAAACCATAGGCCATAGAACCTTTTAGCTCATCCGTCACATAAAAATAAGATGCTAAACCTTGAGATTCACCACGGGCTGTATTCCAACCACTGTACTGCATGAAAGCAGACCACTGAGTACCAATTTTAAAACTATGGTCGCCTTTTTCTAAACCTAACCAACCAAGACGAGTTTTAAGCGCTTCACCACCACTTTCTAAAACATTGGCTTGAAACTCCATGCGGTAAGTTCCTTTCCAACCGTCTTCAATGCTTTCTTCACCCTTGATACCAATACGAGACTGCACGTTATTGGTTAGAGTAAATTCTTGAGCATCACTATTTCCGTTAGGTGCTTCACCACCAGGATAAACATCTGTACCGTTCAATAAGTCAGATTCATTAAAATGCTCTAAACCTATGTCCACAAAACCATAGATATCTGCAGTCGGTGCCGCCATGGCAACATTTGAAAAAGCAGCACTTGTTAACGCCATTGCTAAAAGTGATTTTTTATACATATTTTACAACCTTAATTCCGCAATTTTTATCGGATTGGTAAGCAGAGAACTTACAACCCCCTACTGTTCAGTTTTTAACCAATTAGTATTTAACTTCGTCACCTTACATGAATCCTGATTGAATGGACATTCAATATAATGATCGACATCACATTTTTTGTTTGTTTTTGTGTAGATAGTTTTATTACTAGTGGAAAGGTAATACAGGATAAATGCATAAATTGGATAATACTTTTATAAAACAGTCAGTTAAGTCATTAGAAAATAGCTTCCTTTATCAATTTTCTAGCATTTATCAATTATTTATCACCTATAAACGTCTTACTTCGTGCTATCTTGCGCGCCAAATTAAATTCAGACCAGTTGGTTAGAATTTTGTAACACTATGTAAATAACAAATAAAAGGGCGCATAATGTCTTCAAATACAAGCATGCATGGCTTATGGAAAAGTCGCTGGCTGTTCATTTTAGCCGCTACAGGTTCTGCTGTTGGTCTTGGGAATATCTGGAAATTTCCGTATATCACCGGTGAAAATGGCGGTGGGGCATTTGTGCTTGTTTACCTACTTTGTATCTCAATCATTGGCATTCCAGTAATGATTGCAGAGGTTTCCTTAGGCCGCATGGGTCGCCAAAGCCCTATCAATACGATGAAAGCACTGTCAAAGAAGGCTGGCGCGAGTCCATTATGGTCAAGCATTGGCTGGATGGGCGCGATTGCGGGCTTCCTGATTTTATCGTTCTACTCAGTCATTGCAGGTTGGGCGCTTTCCTATACCGTCGATATGGCTAGCGGAACATTCGTTAATATCAGTGCTGCCGATTCCGGAAAAATATTTGGTGACCTACTCGGTAATCCAGCACAGCTAACAATTTGGCATACCGCCTTTATGCTACTGACCATGGTCATTGTTGCTAAGGGTGTTAATGCTGGTTTAGAAAAAGCGATCAAAGTACTGATGCCAGTTCTATTCATTTTACTGTTCGTTTTATTCGGCTATGCATTGAACTCTAGTGGTTTTGCTCAAGGTTTTTCTTTCATGTTTGATTTTGACTTTAGCAAGCTAAGCTCTGAAAGCATCATTATTGCGATGGGTCATGCCTTCTTCACACTCAGCTTAGGCTTAGGTGCGATTATGGCTTATGGCGCTTATATGCCTGAAAATACTTCCATTGCTAAAACCGTATTAATCGTTGCGTTCTTAGATACTGCGGTCGCAATCATGGCGGGCTTAGCTATTTTTCCCATCGTATTTGCCAATGGGTTAGAGCCGAGTGCAGGACCAGGTTTATTATTTCAGACTTTACCTATTGCCTTTGGCCAAATAGGTGGCGGTATCGTATTTGGTACTTTATTTTTCGTATTGGTTTCTTTTGCTGCTTGGAGCTCCGCCATTTCTTTAGCAGAGCCAATCGTTGCTTGGTTTGTTGAGAAATATAAGATGAGCCGAGTCATAGCAGCTGCCATTATTGGTTTCAGTGCATGGCTGTTAGGATTGGCAACCGTCTTTTCTTTCAATATTTGGTCTGATGTGAAGTTGTTTGATAAAACAATTTTTGATCTACTGGATTTTGCAACAACAAATGTCATGTTGCCATTAGGCGGATTGTTAATCGCATTATTTGCCAGCTGGACAATGTCTAAAACTAAGATGAGAAATGAAGTCGGTATTGATAGCCCTGCGCTATTCAATGCATGGCATTTCACACTTCGTTTCTTAGCCCCCGTTGCCATTATTGCGGTATTAATTAATGGGTTAATCTAATCGTTAGACTAACCAGTAAAGGAAAGTTTGGCATATCCCAAACTTTCCTTTCAGCTTAGAACTTAATAGCTGCACCAAAACTTAAAGAGCTAGAAGTATGGCTCAAACTAATAGTTTCACTAGAAAAACCATTAGTTACTGTAATATCTTGCCAAGCGATACTTTTAACTCGGTATGAAACATCAAGCTCAACATGCTCATGCACATCAAGTTTAATACCGGCTAATAACTGAAAAGAAATGCCCGATAAATCTTCATCTTTTTCAGTAATTGCAGCAGTGTCTTCATATGTATACAAGCCAAAACCTAAGCCCCAATAAGGCTGTACTTGCTCTTCACCATAAACAAACTGCCAATCAAAATCAGTACCCGTAAATTCTTCATCAGAACCTGAATCATAAGCAACATCAATTGGAGAGCGAGAAATTTGGAAACGGTTGTTAGTAGGAAAACGATAACCAAGATAAAGACTAACTGAATTTGTATCAGTATCAGTCTCAACCTCTCGTCCTGATACTTCGTACTCTGCTTTGGCAGTACCTGTGATACTCGTCGTTAAATCGAGTCCAATAAATACTCCCGGCTTAACATCGGCATGAGTATTTAGAGATAAAGCAGTAAGTGAGAATAATGCTACTGCAGAAATAGGTTTGATCATGATTCTTCCGTAATTTCGAATAATTATAGCAGCATGAAAATAATCACCTAGCTTCCATGCTAACGGCGCGAATTCTAACCATATTTACTCATTTTTCAATTTAGTCTTTACCTTCTATCTGAAACTGCAATTCAGCCAAGCGACGATACAATTCAGAACTTTCGATCAAATCATCATGATTACCAAAATCCATCAACTGTCCATGATCAAATACCGCAATACGGTCGACATGGCGAACCGTTGCTAAGCGGTGCGCAATAATAAACGTCGTTCGGCCTTTCATCAGTGCATCTAATGCTTGCTGAACATAATGCTCACTCTGTGCATCCAAGGCACTGGTCGCTTCATCTAATAATAGAATTTTTGGATCTCGTAAAATTGCGCGAGCAATCGCAAGTCTTTGCTTTTGGCCACCCGATAGCTTAACGCCCTGCTCACCTAAAAATGATTGATAACCTTCTGGTAGCTGCTCAATAAATTCTTCTGCATGAGCAGCTTTCACCGCCGCAATTACTTCTGCTTCCGTCGCATCCGCTCGGCCGTATTTTAAGTTATCCCAAACATTAGCACTGAATAAAACGGGTTGCTGAGGCACCAAGGCAAATTGACTGCGCAGTTCTTGTAAATCCCATTGCGTTAGCGGTTTTCCAGCTATTAAAATCTCACCACTTTGCGGGTCACGAAAGCGTAATAGCAAATCAAATAATGTCGACTTCCCTGCCCCCGACGGTCCAACCAAAGCAATACTTTCACCGGCTTTTATCGACAGGTTTAATTTCTCAAGCGCATTAGTGCCTGGGCGTGATGGATAGGCATACGTCATATCCTTAAATTCGATTAACGGCTGTTCGTTTTCAGACGTATTATCAAGTTTTTCAACAGGCTGGTTTTTTGGGGATTTAATTTCAGCTTCTGTCGCTAACAATTCACGAATACGCTCAGCTGCGCCCGCCGCTCTTTGCACTTCGCCATAAACTTCTGTCACTGCCGCTAACGATCCCGCAACCATAATGGCGTAAAAAACAAAGGCGGCTAAATCACCTGCAGATAACTCACCCGCAATAACATCACTTCCCCCCACGAATAACATTCCAGCCACAGATCCCATCACAAGCATCATGACCAAGGCAATTAATAATGCACGCTGGCTAATGCGTTTAAGTGCAACATCAAATGCACCTTCTGCCGCTTGGCCAAATTGTGCATTCACCATATCTTCACGGGTAAAAGCTTGAACCACCTTAATATGCTGCAGACTCTCTCCTGCCCAAGCACCAACAGAGGCAATTTTATCTTGGCTATCACGAGACAGTTTTTTAACTTTTTTACCAAAATAAATTATTGGAAAAATAATAAAAGGGACCACCAGTAATACAATCAAAGTAAGCTTGATATTGCTGATAAACATTAACGTCAAACCACCAATAAAGGTCAGTGCATTTCGTAAAGCAAACGAAAATGAAGAACCAATAACGGTTTGTAATAACGTCGTATCGGTGGTTACTCGACTTTGAATTTCACCGGCAAGATTGTCTTCAAAAAAACTAGGAGGAAGGCTAATTAAGTGGCTATAGAGTTTCTTTCGGATGTCTGCAACAACCCGCTCACCTAACCAAGACACCATATAGAAACGGAAATAAGCCCCTATCGACATGGCAAAAATAATGAATCCCACCACACTTAAGGCATTGGCTAAACCCAACGTTGATTGAGTTGAGAAACCCTCATCAATCATCAACTTTACACCCTGACCCAATGACAGAGTTAATGCTGCAGTTGCAATCAGTGCAACAATCGCAACGATTAAGCGCATTCGATAAGGACGAACAAACTGCCATAACCACAATAACATGGTGAAACTCCTTCTAATGATCTTACAGAGATGGTGCGTTGCACTGGATTTTTCAATGTCTATGTTGATGTTTCAGCGATGTTTAAACCTAGATGAAACAAAACAGCGTATAATTATTTACTCGATCAGCATTTCATTATTGCTCATCACCTTATCCTTCATTTTATTGCAGCCTGCGGAAATTTTATGTCAGCGCCTTCAATTCGATCTTTAGCCATTTTACTCGCTATGCTGACCGCAGTAGCGCCTTTTGCGGTGGATATGTATTTACCCGCGATGCAAGCCATGGCGCTCGATTTATCCACACCGATTCATTACGTAGAAATCAGTGTTAGCACCTTCCTCTTTGGCTTTGCGATTGGCCAGCTAATTGGTGGCCCTGCGTCTGACCGGTTTGGTAGAAAACCGATGATCGCTCTAGGGCTCATCATATTCTCAATCACCAGTTTGATGTTAACCCAAACAGAATCAATTGATCAGTTGCTATTTTTACGCGCAATACAAGCGATTGGTGGTGGCATGGCGACAGTGAATTCGACCGCTATGATTCGCGATTTATTCGCCGGTGATGAAATGGCAAAGGTTTTATCAATGGTCGCCATTGTTATGATGTCAGCGCCTTTAATTGCTCCAATGCTTGGCGCATTTGTCGTCAAATTCTTTGATTGGCAAGCGATTTTTTTGTGCCTATCGATCTATTCTATTTTGGTCATGCTACTACTATTGTGGCGCTTGCCGGAAACGAACCCTCGAATACCCAAAAGTGTTCAAGTTGAGAGCAAAGAAACAAAGCCCACATTGTGGCAGTCTTACAAACGCGTATTAACGCATAGGCAAGCGATGGGCTACATCGTGGCTATCAGCTTTGCTTTCAGTGGCATGTTTGTTTTTATCACGTCGTCTGCGTTTACCTATTTAGAATTCTATTCGGTCAGTGTGCAGCTTTTTCCGTTCTTGTTTGGAGCCAATGTATTAGTGATGATGCTGATGAACCGAATCAATGTCTGGGCCCTTAACCACTATGCTTCCGCCGATATACTAACCGTTGGACTACTGATACAGCTGACTTGTGGTATTGCATTGGTCATTGCTAGCTATAGCCAAGCCGGCCTTTATTTAATCGTTGCTTTGAATATGTTATTTGTTGGATCACTGGGCTTAATTGCGGCAAATGCTACCGCAGGGGCACTGCGCTTCTTTCCCGACATCAGTGGTACAGCAACCGCTGTTATTGGTGTCACTGAATTTACCCTAGGTGCTTTAGTCGGAATATTTTGGTCTTACTTACACGAACTGCAATTTATAGCGACTCAGCAACATAGCCTAAGCCCAATGGCTTGGGTGATGGCGAGCTGTGCGTTTATTGGCTTAGTCGGCTTAAAGCTTTTATCCAAATCTAAAGTACTGTCACACAAACCTATTTAAGCCGCTTTAGCATATACCTTCGACGACAAACCCGATTGAACAGTTTGCTGCGCTGCTGAAAGTTCACGCTGTTTTTTCGCCTGTTCTTTTTGCTGTAATACGACCTGCATTAACGTATCGCCAATAGCGTTTTGTAAATCAAATGCACTCATTTTTGCTCTCCAGATTCTTCTGTTCAGTATTTAATAGCTAGAATTCACTCGCTTGTACTTAAGTTCAAGCGGTGAATCAATTAATAGGTTTTAGTCATTAAGCAATTTCGGCAATCTTTTGATTGGCCGCTTGTACCGACTGTTCAGCATTTCCACCCGCCAAACCTTCGGCATAAATAAATTCAACTTCTTGTACACCGACAAATTTTAAAACCTGCTCGATCCAAGGCGACTGATGATCAAAGGCACTGCCGGCATACTGACCACCCCGTGTGGATACCACGTAAGCTTTCTTCACATTCAATAAACCTTCAGGGCCATTTGCACCATAGGTAAAACTAATACCCGCGCGGGCAACGTGATCGATCCATGCTTTTACCGTAGAAGGTGTGCTGAAGTTATACATAGGTACGGCCAGCACTAGCGCATCAGCGTCGCGTAATTCTTCAATGTAGTTTTCAGAACGTTTAGCCGCGATTTTCTGCGTTTCATTGCGCTCTATTGCATCGAGTCTAAAACCGGCAAAAACTTCATCGGTTAAATGTCCTAAACCTTCTTGGTTTAGATCACGGTAATGAACTTGAGCATCTTGTCCACTCACTAAACGATCGACGACTGACTTAGCTAAGATAGAAGAAGTGGCTTCACGACCAGCAATGCTGGAATCAATATGTACAATCTTCATAATCTGTTTCTCTCATTACTGGTTCGAGTTGTTGTTTAGAGTTGATGTCTCTATTTGATGAGATTAGTATATATCTATATTTCTGATTAGGTACCGGCATATTCCGATCTAATCAATCGAATTTTCAGATGAATAATTTTTACGGATGATAAAGAAGGCTCTATGTCCTCAGCCAGCAATACAAACAGTACTACGGCCAGTATCACTCCTATTCAGGCCGCCAAAACCTCGATTCCCAAAGTATCTTTAGAACAATGGTCCATGTTTATTACCGTGGTTGAAGAAGGCAGCTTCCAAGCCGCCGCTGATAAACTGCTAAAAAGCCAGAGCAGCATCAGTTACGCCATGCAAAAGATGCAACAAGGGTTAGGGGTAAATGTGTTTGAGCATAAGGGCCGCAGAGCAGAACTGACTGACGCTGGCCAACTTATGTTGCTACGAGCAAAAGATCTCATTCATGCCGCCAGCGCAGCCGAGAAAGTAGCCGCTGATTTCTCTGTCGGCTGGGAACCGCAAATAGGACTCGTACTCAATGACATGTTCCCCCAGCACATTATGCATTCTGCGTTAAAAGCCTTTGGCGAACAGTGCCCACAAACTCGCTTAGAGATATACGTAGAAGTTCTTTCTGGAGTGGATGACAAATTACGTAATGGAGAAGCACAGATTGCGATCAACCACATGATTCCCAGTGGTATGGTCGGTGAACCTATTATTGAAACAGAGTTTGTTCGTGTCGCACACCCTGACCACCCTCTACATCATATGGGCCGTGCGATTCATCACAGCGATATGAAACTGCATCGCCAAATTGTGATTCGTGACTCCGGTAGCTATCGTCGTGAGAACCGTGGATTTTTAGGCTCAGATCAGCGCTGGACGGTGCCGAATATGCGCGAAGCATTTGAATTGTTGCGACTAGGATTTGGTTCCGGCGTATTGGCCCGAAGCATTGCACAACCTGCCTTTGAAGCCGGTGAGTTAAAAGAGTTAGACATCGATGGCAGTGGCCGTATGAGCTCGAATATGAACCTCATCTTTGCCGACAAGGCCAATACTGGCCCTGCAGCTTTGTTATTGGCTAAATTGCTTAAAGAAGCAGCAAAAAACAACCAGTCTGGTAGAATGTAGCTAAACTTTTATCCATACCCTGTTTCTTATTCTATTAGAACACTCCACCGAGGCTTTCCCTTGTCTGCTGAAATAAATTCTTTTTCTGACTTTTTCATTCACGATCGTATCGAAAAAGCCCTTGATAATCTTAGGCTTAAAGTTCCGACTGACGTGCAGAAAGCTTCTATTCCTCACGCTTTAGATGGCAAAGATCTTCAGGTTTGTGCAGAAACAGGCAGTGGTAAAACATTGGCCTACTTACTGCCAATGATGCAAAAATTCCTGCAATCAAAATCGACCATTCAAGGCACTCGTGGTCTTATCTTGGTTCCAACTCGCGAGTTAGCACGCCAAGTATTTAAAGCGGCTAAGCAGCTCACTGATTTCAACGGCATGAGCGTAGGCCTATTGACCGGTGGTGATGATTTCAAATTCCAAGCAGCGATGTTGCGTAAGAATCCAGAATTTATCGTTTCTACTCCTGGCCGCTTAGTTGACCATATTAAGCGCCGTTCAACTGACATGGTTGATCTTGAAGTCTTAGTTCTTGATGAAGCCGACCGTATGTTAGACATGGGCTTCGCAGAAGATATGGAAATCATCTCGGGTGAATGTAACGAAGGCAATCGCCAAACATTATTATTCTCAGCGACGCTACACCATAAAGGCATCGCTCGCGTAGCGGCCAAAGTTCTCGACGACCCAATGGAAATTACCACGGCGACTGTTCGAGACAAGCACGACAATATTAAGCAGCAAGTCATTCTAGCCGATGATGGTGCCCACAAAGACCGTCTTTTAAGCTGGTTGCTATCAAATGATGACTTCGAAAAAGCCATCATCTTCACCAATACTCGTACTGAATCAGAACGCTTAAACGTTTTCTTGCGTCAGCACAGCTGTCGTTGTGCGGTATTACACGGTGAGCTAAGCCAAGATCAGCGTAACGCAACCATGCAGCTATTCCGCGAAGGCAAGATCAACGTATTGGTTGCGACCGACGTTGCTTCCCGTGGCCTAGATGTTAAAGGCATCGATCTGGTTGTTAACTATGACATGGCGCGCAAAGGCGATGACTATGTTCACCGTATTGGCCGTACGGGCCGTGCAGGTGAAACCGGTACAGCAATCTCATTGATCAATCATACTGAGTGGAACTTAAAAGCCGCAATCGAGCGCTACATTAAGCAAGAGTTCGAACATCGCTCTATTAAAGAATTAAAAGGTGCTTACAGTGGCCCTAAGCGCTTAAAAGCGTCTGGTAAAGCCGCTGGTGTTAAGAAGAAGAAAGCCGGTCCTGGTCGTGATAAGCGCCCTGGTAAAGGTGCTGCTCCGGGCGCAAAGAAGGTAAGTGCTAAGAAAGCGAATGGCCCACGCCCTAGCCGTCCTAAGCCAAAACCAAGCAACTTGATGGATTCTAAAGGTTTCGCACCGATTAAGAAAAAGAAGAATCCAGCTCCGCATACGCCTAGTGATGACTAGAGCTTAAAAGATAGCGAAAGTATTGGTTTATTAATGCTTTCGCTTCTTATCAATAGAGGGTGTTTCATTCTACGGCACGCCGTAGATACGATCCCTGTAGACTCTCCTCGGGATCCTTCCCTCAGAAGGCCTCAAATGAAACACCCTCTATCGATACGCGAAAGCAGACTTATCTCGAATTCTAGAAGAACCGCATTTTTTAAATGTTAGCGTTAATGAAACACAGCTCCATCAACATCTTCGGCAAACTCAGCCGGTAATACGCAAACTCGATTCAGCATCAACAAGCTATGACTTGGCATCACTACTTCTTGCTCTTCTTCAGGCGCTGAAGCCGTCTCCAAAGAGATAATGTCATCCAGTAAAATAACCGTCGCATCAATAGAATCAAGCGCAACAATCACGCCGCTAAAAAAACCATGAATGGTATTAAGAGAAATTAAATCACCTACTTCAATCTCTTTCCGGTAGGTCATGAAATCTTCGCCTTCTAACTCATCCCCAGGCCAAGGCGTATGGAAGCGCGCCGTTGCGACTAGGTGAATGAGGCTTTGGATCATGCTGTCTTCGATATCGAGTTCTATATCTTTATCTTTGATGTTCATTACCTTGCGCAGCAAGCTCATGAACAATTCACTGTCTTCTTCCGACCAGCGTAAATCAATGGGATTTTTGTGTTGGGTAGAAGGTCTAAAAGAAACGTCTATCGCATATTCAATAGCGACTTTTTCTTCTTCCATACCATGGGGCATGAGGACACTGACAATATCTAAGTCAGAGCTCTGTTCGTTGGCTAGTCGCCAAAACAAGGGTTGTAATACGGCACTCATGTCGTTCACTCCTCTGTGTCTTTCTTTGTACTGCAGCAACAATAACAATGTTTCTAAGGTTGCTAACTTATTATTAGCAGGGCTAAAAAGCCCACGCAAGAAAAATCAGCTTAATCTTTAGGTCTCTCTACCTTGTTATCGTTCATCTTCTAGCAGACTTTAGCGCTATATCTCACAAAATAGCCGTTATAAAGTCACTACCGACACAAGATACTCTCTATATTGTAGTTCATGATCTGATAGTCAAGATCAGCCAAAAAGTTCACATACTTGCTAAAAGTGATACTATTCATCCAAATAATACTAATAATTGGAAAATAAGGACTGCACATGCACACCTTGCGTTTATTACCACTAGCCGCCATTCTTTCGGCTGGCTTCATGACAGGCTGTGCTACGACAGTTGCCAACCTAAACTATATCGAACTTGAAGCTCAAAAAGACGCCGCGATGGCCGACGAGTCTGCTGCTAAAAGCATTCAACGCGCACAAATGAATATTGAATTAGGTAAAACAGAAGATCTTGCATATTATGCGCCTCGCCACTTAGTTATTGCGCAAGAAAAGCTGATCGAATCTCGCAAAATGCATACATCAGGAGATCCAGATGGCGAAGTTAAGCCGGTTGCTATGGCCTCTAAAAAGGCGATTGAAGCGGGTCTAGAAACTAAAAAGAGCGTGATCACCACCTTACGCCCTGCCCTTAAGCACAAAGCTAAGTTGCTTGAGATCAAAGCTGATAAATACTACCCAGAAGACTATAACGCGATCACGGCAACGATTGTTGAGCTGATCGATTTAATCGAAGACGGTAAAATCACTGAAGCTAAACTCGGTCAAAAAGAGCTACTTCCTCGCATGCACAGCAACGAAGTTGATACCATTGAGTTCATCCAACTGCAGTCTATTAAAGACCAGCTGAAGAATACTCAAGGCAAAGGCGGCGATAGCATTGCCCCTAGCAGCTGGGCGGTTGCACAGCGCAGCATGCTGAAAGCTCAAGCATTAATCAGCAAAACACCGCGTGCTAAAAAGCAAATCATGCAGGTCACTCACGATGCACAACGTGCTGCTGATCACGCCAACATCATCACGGATTTTTCTAACGAATTAAACGATGCTAATAGTGACAACGCTGAAGCGATTGCTCTACGTGTTGAACGTTGGTTATACCGCGTATCCGTTGCTTTGAAGCATGATGATATTCGTCATCGTCCATTCAGTGAGCAAGCTGCAACATTGGCGACCGAAGTAGAAAAAGTGATGCGTAAAAGTCGTTAATTTTTAAACCGCTTTAAATGCAGACATAAAAAAACCGAAGCTTTTGTCTTCGGTTTTTTTATGTCTAAAAACAGCTGCCTATCAAGACTTACGCGTCACCTACCGGCGGGCGTTTAAAACCCGTGCTTGGGAAATGACGAACATTACCAGCAGGATCATCCTTAGAAGGTGAAACTTTAACAACCCCCGGCTTTTCCATTTCATCAATACGGATTATCGATTGCAAAGGGATAAAGCTGCGCTTTACACCCGTAAATTCCAGCTTCAGTTTATCAAAGCTAATTTTAGCTTCGGCTTCGTCACTGGCATTACTAATCTGACTTTCATCAAACAGCAGTTCTTCGACTTCAATAAAGCCATACATCTCACTTTGAAAGATATATCGGGTATACAGCTCGTACACTTCGCCTTGGTTATTAAAAATAACGCGATAAATCGGCTCAGCAGTAGTTTTCTCGGCCATTAGGCTAAAACTCATAGGGGAAAAAAACGCATTTTATCATACTTACCCCCTCATAAAACCTAGTGAGAAGACAAGATTAGATTGTTCAGCCATTGAGCAGTATAATGCCGCGCAATTGTATCTTTGAATACGTACACCCAGATTAAAACAAGGTCGCTAAATCATGGCTAAAAAGCTGTTTATTAAAACCCACGGTTGTCAGATGAACGAATACGATTCGTCTCGCATGGCCGATATGCTGGGTGAAAGCCATGAAATGGAAATCACCGATAAAGAGTCAGAAGCTGACGTTATCCTGCTTAATACCTGCTCTATTCGTGAAAAAGCGCAAGAAAAGGTATTCCACCAGCTTGGTCGTTGGAAGCACCTGAAAGAAAAGAATCCTGATCTAATCATCGGCGTGGGTGGCTGTGTAGCCAGCCAAGAAGGTAAAGCGATTATGCATCGTGCGCCGGTCGTCGACATGGTATTTGGTCCTCAGACTTTGCACCGCTTACCAGAGATGGTAAATAAGTCAGAAAATCATGAAAAGGTCGTTGATATCTCATTCCCTGAGATCGAAAAATTCGACCACCTGCCAGCCCCTAAAGTAGAAGGCGCCAGCGCGTTTGTTTCTATTATGGAAGGCTGCTCAAAATACTGTTCATTCTGCGTAGTGCCCTACACTCGCGGCGAAGAAGTTAGCCGCCCATTACACGATGTATTGAAGGAAGTAGAAGCCATCGCCGCTCAAGGTGTACGTGAAGTAAATCTACTAGGCCAAAACGTAAACGCTTACCGTGGCGGCATATTCAATGGTGCAGTCGCTGCAAATACAAACGGTTTAGGTGTGATTATCTCTGATGCTCAGGGTAACGACATCAATAATACTGGCGATGCGGAAGACTACGCTGACCTAGCTGAATTGATCACCCGCGTTGCCGACATCGATGGCATTGACCGCATTCGCTTCACAACGTCACACCCAATGGAGTTCAGCGATAGCCTAATCGACGTCTACGCTGAAGTACCTGAGCTAGTGAGTCACTTACACCTACCAGTGCAAAGTGGCTCAGACAAGATTCTAAGCGCGATGAAGCGTGGCCACGGCCGTGATGAGTACATTGCCAAGGTGAAGCGTATTCAACAGATTCGCCCTGATTTGTGCATGTCGTCTGACTTCATCATCGGCTTCCCGGGTGAAACCGAGCAAGACTTCCAGGATACAATGGATCTAATTGGTGAAATCGGCTTCGATATGTCGTTCAGTTTTGTCTACAGCGCACGTCCAGGTACTCCAGCGTCTGATCTTGAAGACGAGACGCCTGAAAGCGTGAAGAAACAACGTTTAGCTATTTTGCAAGATCGTATCAATCAGCAGGCGCAAGACATCGCGCGCAAGATGGTTGGCAATGTAGAAACGATCTTAGTCACCGGTAAAGCGAAGAAGCACGAAGGACAGCTTCAAGGCCGAACTGAAAATAACCGCGTAGTAAACTTCATGTCTGACGACCTTAGCCTAATCAATAAGTTTGTTAAGGTTTCGGTTGATGAATGTCTGCGTAATAGCTTGCGCGGTACTGTGATTGACCCTGAGTTGGCATACTAATCTAGGAAGCCAAGTGAGACTGTTACGGGCATTTAGAGTGCTGGTTTTCTAACCGCACTTCGCTTGCCATCGATATTAGGTATTTCCTTCTACGGCACACCGTGAATACTTCCCTGTAGGCTCGAAGAACACATCCATGTGTTCTAACGGCCTCAAACGAAACATCTAATACCGATTCGCGAACTGCTACCCCAAACCCTACCTGTAGGATCTATTAAATTAAACCCAACTCAATACATCACCATCACAGCTTGCGAATCCCCCCTCTTTAGGCATAAGCTAAGGTTATACCTATGAATCGGGAGTAAGCCCAATTTGAGCAAAAATCTAGCGAGCACAGCCAACCACACCGCTAAACACGGGATTGTTTTCCGCGTTGAGCCCGATGATACCAAACGCCTCGCGAATCTATGCGGGCCGCTTGATACTCATATTAAACAAATCGCCAATCACTTCCAAATCAAAATATATAATCGCGGTTCTCGCTTCCAAATAGAAGGTAGCCTCGACAAAGCAGAAGTCATTAAAAACATGATAATCCGCCTTTATCATGAAACTCATAATGGCACACAGATCACAGCCGACTTGATTCACTTACTCTTGAGTGAAGCCAAAACCAAGCACTCCAAAAACCGCAAATACGATACCAGCAGTCAAAAAGATTCGAACGTCATAACTACACCACGAATGGCTATTCAGGTACGAGGCGATAATCAGCAAGACTACTTACAAGCGATTCGTGACAACGTTCTAAACTTTGGTGTAGGCCCTGCCGGAACCGGTAAGACTTACCTCGCCGTCGCTTGTGCTGTTGAAGCGTTAATGCGTGACGAAGTCAGCCGCATTTTATTAGTTCGCCCTGCGGTAGAAGCTGGCGAAAAACTCGGTTTCTTACCGGGTGACTTATCACAAAAGATTGATCCTTATTTACGCCCATTATACGACGCGCTAAACGATATGTTGGGTGGCGAACAAGTCGAAAAATTAATCGAACGTAATGCCATTGAAGTTGCACCACTGGCTTATATGCGTGGCCGAACGCTCAGTCATAGCTACATCATTCTAGATGAAAGCCAAAATACCACGCGCGAACAAATGAAAATGTTTCTAACCCGTATCGGCTTTGGCTCTAAAGCCGTTGTCACCGGAGATATTACTCAAATCGACTTACCTCGTGGTGTGCAATCAGGCTTACGCCACGTTCTGGAAGTATTAAAGGATGTCGAAGGAATAGGCCTAACTTACTTTGCTAACTCCGATGTAGTACGCCACCCATTGGTACAAAAAGTTGTCGATGCATACGATAAGTTTGAAAGTGCCGAGAAAAAACGCGATGATGCTAAATATGCCGAACAGACAACAAAACGTTAAATAGTGAACACTACAAATTATGACCGATGACAAAACAACAGAGCATACAGAGCAGCTAGACGTGCAACTCGACGTACAGCTAGCAGTAGAAAAAGAAAACGACCTACCGACCGAAGACCAACTACACACCTGGGCGAGCATGGCCCTTGTGACACGTACAGAACACGAAGAACCAGAACTAACAATTCGCATCGTCGATGAAGAAGAAAGCCAAGAGTTAAACAATGAATACCGCGGGAAAGATAAGCCAACCAACGTCTTATCTTTCCCATTTGAAGCCCCTGCACATGTGCCGATTCCTTTATTAGGGGATTTAGTGGTCTGCAAACAAGTGGTTGAACGCGAAGCGATTGAACAAGGAAAAACCTTAACTGCACACTGGGCACACATGATCGTTCATGGCTGTTTACACCTTCTAGGTTATGATCATATAGAAGATGAAGAAGCGGAAGAAATGGAAGGCATAGAACGTGTCATCATGGCGGATCTTGGGTTTGAAGACCCATACAAGAATGACGAAGAATAATCTACTAAAGACCATATTGCCGCTCCAAATGAGCGGCACTGGTACAATATAATTTCCAAAGATTTTTAATCAATCAAATAAAAACTAATTGCATCTTTTGATGCTACATTTAAATAACCACGCTTATAATCACAATATCCATTGTATTTTTGTTAGAAGCTATACTATGAATAAAACTGCTATCAATTTATTGTATTACCTTTCAATTATATTGACGCTAATTCCTAATTATACTGCAGCTTCCGACTTAATTATAATAAGAGGTGATGAAGATTATCCACCAGATGAGATGCACATCAACGGTGTCTTGACTGGATTTAATATCGAGCTTATCCAAAACGTCGCCAACTCAATATCGTTATCGGTAACATTCGAAAGCTACCCTTGGAAGCGAGCCGTTAAAGTATTCAAAGATGGCCAAGCAGATGCGATAACCTATTTTTCTAAGAACACTGACAGAGAACAGTACGCTTTATTCCTTAAAGGTAATACTCTTACAGAAAGCCATTATCACTTTATTGCCAACAAACAACGTAAGAATAGGATTTCATATCAAGGAGAACTAAAAGACCTATCGCAGTACAGCGTTGGAATGCAGCGAGGATATGCTTATAGCGAGGAACTAAACAAGGCTCGATTCAAGAGTAAAGCAGTGCTAAACAGCGTCTATCAAATGACCTCTTTAATAAAAACCAATAGAATCGATCTTGCGGTATTAACATCCGCCGAGTACGAAGCACAAAAGAATACTGAAAGATTTAATAATATTGAAATACTATCACCTGCTATCTTTTCTGATGTTAGTTACTTAGCATTTTCTAAAATAAGAAATACCAGTAACAATGCCGAAAAGTTTGCTAATGCAATGGAGCGTTATAGGTCGTCAAAAGATTATCAAGCCTTGAAAATAAAATATAATAAATAGCGTCACAAATCATCGCCCATCAATTTTCGAATCAAGATATCTTAGCTAATGGCTTAATACTTTGGGAATAATTAAAACGATTATCGGGATCAAATCTCTGTTTCACTTTTTGTAGGCGCTTATATGACTCGCCATAGTAAGAACTTTCATAATTTTCAATATTCAAATCTGGGTAGTTCACATAATGTTGATTAACATCATTAGCGTGTAAAGCAGCCTGAATTCTTTCCATACTTTCTAGACTTGATTTCATCTGCTCAGGCTTATCCCAATAGAACTGTGCTTCACCCAAGTAATTAGCATTTCTATGGGCATACGAACTGTCTTTAGCACGAGCACCATTATTAATTTTTCCACCCAGTGTATTAATCTGAAATACCATACCTGGAGTTTTTACAACTTGAGAAAATAACGATTCTGCGCACTCTTCAATATCTCCAAAACTTTCGTAATAACCCGCGCTAATATTTTTAAAATACAATGATTGGCTACGACCATAATAATATTGAATACCGACCGCAATAGGATCAGGGTTAAGATCTGCATTCTTATCCATAATTTTATCAAACTGGTTCAACACTTCTTCCATCTTTTCATCATGCTGAGTTGCAGTCAGCATGACTGTCAGCGTTTTACCGTTTAATACAAACGCAGAAAATGCATGTTCAGGCAGTCCGCTCGTTTGCTCAAACCATTTATTCGCTAAACCTGCAGCTTGTTTCGCGCTGACATTAAAGGATCGAAATCGATGCTGATACAGTGTGGTTGGAGCTTTCACCGTATCAAAACGCAGCTGAGTAATTACACCGAAGTTACCATTTCCTCCACCACGACAAGCCCATAACAATTCAGCATCATCATCAGAATCGATAATATTTCCCGAGGCGTCCACCATACGAAACCCCGTTAGGTAATCGCAAGTAAGACCAAATTCTCGGGCGAATAACCCATAACCACCACCTAGGGTAATGCCAGAGAGTCCCAACGAAGCACAAGAACCTGAAGGTAATAAGCGTCCTTTAGGCAAACAATAGCTATATAGCTGGGCCAGTCGTACTGCAGGTTCGGTAATCAATTGGTTATTGTTATTTAGACTGATCTGATTCATCAGTGAAACATCAATCACTAGGCCATCATTATTTAATGAAAAGCCTTCAAAGCTATGACCCCCACTTTTAATATTCACGGTTAAATTTTGCTGATTCGCATACTTAACCGCTTGCTGAATACCTAATTCGGTTTTGCACAAAGCAATAATCCGAGGTTTTAGATCAAGGCGTTTATTAAATAACTTTCTATAAACATCATACAGTTTGTGACTTTTTTGAATAAACTCGACATCAACAGCGCTGTTTGGCGGAAGATCCGCGGGGACAAAAGAGGAATATCCTAATACAGACCCCAGCCCTAACAGCTTCAATAATGTGCGACGCTTTAAACTAGGCATTATCATTCCAATATTCAAAATAAATTATCATCATGCCCTAGAGCTTATCGTTATATTTACGGACCAACAATCTCCGAATCAAAATAAGCCGAATCAGGCTTGCCCTTTAATAAAGGAAAAACCTTCGCCATTATTTCACCAAAGGCTTTTGAGTTTTTGTAGTCATCAAACAAACCCATGCTTTCCCACTCTTCATACAAAAGTAGCTCATCAGGTTCAGAGACATCTTGATATAGGGTATAGGCAAGGCAACCTGCTAAGGTTTTATTGCTATCAACCTCAGATTTCAAATAGCTCACCAATGCTTCCTTGTTAGATGGAGCTACTTTCAATTTTATTCTAATTACAATCATGTGATTTCCTTAAGATGATATAGTAAAGTTAGTTTACCAAATTATAGTAAAGCTGCTTTACTATATTAGCAAGAGATTATTATGAGCCAGATTTCAAAAGATTTACTCGATATGAGAGACAACAATATCGGTCGGTTATTTCAACACGCGGGCAGAAATTACAGTGAGCGTGCATTGGCCCTATTACACATAAGGGGCTTTTCCGACATCACCCTATTTCATACCGTGCTTATTTCTAATCTCGATACCAGAGGCGCTCAGATTAGCGCTATTGCGGAAAAGGCTGGTATTACTAAGCAGGCAATGGGGCAGCTGGTTAACGATTTAGAAAAGAAAGGCTACGTAAAAAAAACGAAGTCTGCTGATGATAGCCGCGCCTATATGATTAATTTCACCGAACGAGGTAAGGAGGCACTACTGGCAGCCTATGAAGTGAAAGTCATTATTGAAAATGAATATAAAGAATTGTTAGGTATAGATAACCTAGAAAGTTTACGTGAGATACTTAAAACGCTAATTAATGGCAACCACTAGGCTACCATCGATTAAAGCGATGACTACTTTAAAGCGCCTTTAATACGCTGACCATAATCAGTATCAGCCTTAGTAAACTGCTCAATCATGCGTGCTTGCACAGATTCTGTTGCCTGCGACAAACCACCTGCAATATTACCAATGAGCTGCTGCTTCTGACCTTCCGACATTAGGCGGAACAAATCTCCTGCTTGGCTGTAATAATCTTCATCTGCTTGATCATGATGACCAATCCAAGCATCTTCTAACACAGGCATGGGCGGAGCCATTAACTGACTCTCTGGCACAGGTGCACCCTCTGCAGCTTGATCATTCGGATAATAATTAGCACCATGATTTACGGGGCAACCACTGCTAGTCGCAAAAGAGCCAGCAAAAGCACCATCTCGTTGATAATTATTCATTGGGCATTTAGGCGCATTAACTGGAATATTATTCACATTGGTACCAACGCGATAACGATGCGCATCTTGATACGCCAATAATCGTGCTTGTAACATTTTATCTGGCGAAGCACCGATACCTGGCACCAAGTTACTTGGAGCAAAAGCCGCCTGCTCTGTTTCAGCAAAGTAGTTATCCACATTTCGATTCAGCTCTAAACTGCCCACCTCAATTAATGGATAATCGTTGTGCGACCACACTTTCGTTAAATCAAACGGATTTAGCTTGGAACTCTGAGCTTCCGCTTCCGTCATAATCTGAACCTTAACAGTCCAAGTCGGATAGTCGCCGCTATCAATCGAATCCACTAAATCTTGCTGAGCACCAAACGGGCTCATCTTATCCGCCTCTTCTCCCGTAAGGGTCTTAATACCCTGATCGGTTTTAAAGTGCCACTTCACCCAAAAACGCTCACCGGCTTTATTCCAAAAGCTCAATGTATGCGAGCCAAAACCATGCATGTGCCTAAGCGATAGCGGAATGCCGCGGTCCGACATCAAAATCGTCATCTGGTGCAGCGACTGCGGATGATTGGCCCAAAACTCAAAGGCATTAGCAGGGTTAGGAAGATTGGTTCTAGCATCCTTCTTTTGTGAATGAATAAAGTCAGGGAATTTAATCGGGTCATTCAAGAAAAATACCGGCGTATTATTGCCCACAAGGTCAAAGTTACCTTGCTTGGTATAAAACTTAACCGCAAAGCCTCTCGGGTCGCGGGCATAATCACTGGAATCTTGACCACCACCTACGGTTGAAAATCGTAGAAAGAGTTCTGTCTTCTCACCCGGTGTTTGCAAGAACGAAGCGATACTGTAATCACTCATATCTTTCTTCAAGGTGAAAGTACCATAAGCTCCGGTGCCTCGGGCATGAACCACACGCTCAGGTAAGCGCTCACGATTGAAGTGCGCTAACTTCTCAAATAGATAATGGTTATCGTAGGTTAAAGGGCCACGCTTCCCCACCGAGATACTGTTGTTATCATCTGCAACAGGTGCACCACTGGAGGTCGTTAAGACCGTCTTTTTAGTCATTGTTATTGCCTTTCTCTCACCGTGTGTAATCAGTTAAGCCCTGATTAAAAAACAATCAACCTTAACCCCTGATAAAAGAATAGCGACAGTAAGAAATTAGTTAAAATTAATTACAAGTATTGGATTAATAGTATTTTTTAATAGCCAATCAATAGATAATAACTATCAAGTACAAAAGAAAGATCAATTTTAAGTATCTAAATATTAAAGATAAAGTATCTACTTCGATTATTTCAACAGTGTGAGCTTTAAATGACGACTCCTTCAGCCATTACTAATTCAGTCCCTAAGCCTCATGATTCGGCTCAGTGCTTACCAACTGAAGCCATGGGCAATACAGCGTTAGTGGCTGAAGGTGGCGGTCAGCGTGGGATTTTCACTGCTGGAGTATTAGATAGCTGGTTGCACGCAGGTTTCAATCCGTTTGATTTATTGATT
>Ga0105348_1000631_pt1 | contig 26118 bp, 10 predicted proteins | sample EN8Hudsemesocosm_2_FD_83504 | JGI IMG/M metagenome (GOLD analysis project Ga0105348, IMG submission 83504) | Methane-oxidizing microbial communities from mesocosms in the Hudson Canyon - EN8C Hudson Canyon | ecosystem: Environmental > Aquatic > Marine > Cold seeps | place: Hudson Canyon... | reverse complement strand
TAAAATTACTAGAAGAACAACGTTCAGCTATTGATCAGCATGCCATTGTCTCGATTACAAATGTAAAAGGTGTAATCACTTCTGTTAATGAAAAGTTCTGTCAGATTAGTGGTTATTGCAAAGAAGAGTTATTAGGTGAAAATCACCGCATTCTTAAGTCTGGTTTCCATGATAAACGCTTTTTTAAAGCCATGTGGCATACCATTTCTAATGGCGAGATATGGCGTGGAACTGTATGTAATAAAACAAAAGACGGACAATTTTATTGGGTGAATTCGACGATTGTTCCTTTTAAAGGTGTCTCAGGTAAACCTGAGAGTTACATGAGTATTCGTACTGAAATAACAAAAATTAAGCAAGTGGAACAGGTGCTGAAAGAAAGTCAAAAGCGTTTGAATATGGTTATTGATGCGACGGAAGCAGGTGTTTGGGATTGGCAAGTTCAAACCGGGAAAGTAAAGTTTAATGCACGTTGGGTGAAACTGTTAGGTTATACTCTTCGAGAATTAGGCCAACATAATATTGAAACTTGGCAAGCGTTAATAAAACCAAGTGACTTAGTATTATCCAAGCAGTTCATGGAGCAACACTGGCAAAGAGAAACTGATAGTTACTCATTTGAACTTCGAATGAAACACAAAGATGGACATTGGGTTTGGGTATTAGAAACAGGTAAAGTGGTTGAGTGGGGTGAGGAAGACCAACCTATACGAATGATCGGAACCAGTGTCGATATCAGTATGCGCAAAGAGGCTGAGAAAGCCTTGGTTGCTGCTAAAAATAAAGCGGAAGAAGCTGCTATCGCTAAGAGTGATTTTCTTGCCAGTATGAGCCATGAAATTCGTACCCCTATGAATGGGGTCTTGGGGATGTTGGGGTTACTGAAGCAGTCAATGCTTACTACTGAACAATTACATCGTGTGAATGTCGCACTATCAAGCGGCAAGTCTCTTTTATCTTTGATCAATGATATTTTGGATTTCTCTAAAATTGAGGCAAACAAACTTGACCTGGAAATTATTGACTTCAATTTACACTCATTGTTAAGCGATTTTTCAGAATCAATGGCATATAGCGCACAATCTAAAGGCTTAGAGTTTGTATTGGATGCTCATCGGGTGGAAGAATCGATGGTTCGTGGCGACCCTAGTCGTTTAAGGCAAATACTGACTAATCTTGTAGGAAATGCCATTAAATTTACTTCGGAAGGTGAAGTTGTTGTTAGGGCCGAGGTTGAAGCTTTTGGTGAGCAAGGAATACAGCTTCATATTAGTGTAAGTGATACGGGAATTGGTATACCTGATGACAAGCAGGCTGCGTTGTTTGACTCTTTCAGCCAAGTGGATACCTCTACGACACGAGAATATGGCGGTACCGGTTTAGGCTTAACGATTGCTAAAAAACTTTGTGAGTTAATGGGTGGCAGTATTAATCTTATAAGTCATAAAGATCAAGGAAGTACTTTTGAATTTACTGTCCTATTGGGCAAAAGTGAACGTTCAGAGCAAACAGTACCGCAAGTTGAAATTGACAAACTACATATATTGATTGTGGATGATAATGAGACCAACAGAGAGGTGCTGAGAGGACAGTTGGAAATATGGGGTGTAAAAATAACGGAAGCAAGCAGTGGTGAACAGGCCATATTTCTTTGTGAACAGCAAGATAAAAACGACTTATTTGATGTAGCCTTACTTGATATGCAAATGCCTAAAATGGATGGTGAAACCTTGGGTAAATTGTTGGTTGCTGATAAGCGATTTAACAAAATGAGTCTAATCATGATGACGTCTATGGCATCAATGGGAGATATGGAAAAATTTGCCAGTTTAGGTTTTAGTGCCTATTTTTCAAAGCCAACCAGCGCTTCAGACTTATTTAATGCTTTAGCGCTTGTTTCGAAAGGAGGGAGAGCTAAAGAGACTATTGCCCCACTAGTGACACATGAATATCTACAGGCGCTATCAAAGGAAAATGAAATACCCCATTGGCCAGAGAATACTAGAATACTATTGGTTGATGATAACCATATTAATCAGCTTGTTGCCCAAGGGGTTTTGAATGATCTGGGCTTACAGGCTGATATTGCGAACCATGGAAAAGAAGCCATCGCGTCGTTATTACAAACACATAATGTATCACCTTATACGCTAGTTTTTATGGATTGTCAGATGCCTGAAATGGATGGTTATGAAGCGAGTCTAGCGATAAGAGCAGGCGATGCCGGAGAACAATATAAAACCATTCCCATCATAGCGATGACAGCGAATGCCATGCAGGGCGATAAAGAGAAGTGCTTGTCGGCTGGCATGAGTGACTACTTAAGTAAGCCTGTCGATTCGGAAAAACTAATAAGTAAACTTAAGACGTTTTTATTTTCTGCCCCCCATAAAAATCAAGTTGTGAGGTCTTCTTTAGACTGTACTCAGCAATCGAACTCATCAATGGATGAGGATGCGTTAACATGGGATAACAATGGTGCTTTGATTCGTTTGGGGGGGAATAAGGTACTACTTAAACGTTTAATGGGAGTATTTATTAGTGATGCCTCAGAACAACTTTTAGTACTGCAGAAAGCTGTTGATGAGGGTGACTGCGTTTTAATTGCAAAATCTGCGCACAGCATTAAAGGTGTTGCTGCTAATTTAGGTGGCTTGCAATTACAACGCGAATCAGCAGAGCTTGAAGTAGAGGCGAAGGAAAACAATTTACCTGCAGTTAAGGTGCATATGTCTTCAGTTAAAGAAGCAAATGAAGCACTTATCAACATATTTAAACAGTACCTTGAAAGTGATCTGATAAATGAGCAAGTAAAGCAAGGCGTAGAAAAAAAAGAACCTAGCTTGAAATTAGATGATTTTATCAAACAACTATCATTGTTATATAAAAGCCTGGAAGTGAATGACTATATTGACCCAACAGAATTGGCCTCACTGTGTGATGCAGATATATCGAGTGAGTTACAAAGTTTGGTTGAAAGCCTGATAGAAAAAATACAGCAATTTGAAAATGTTGCAGCAATCGCTATTCTTAAAGAAATTGAATCATTATCTGGTTTTGAATTGTCGCATTATTAAGGAGAAAAATAAGTGCAAAATTCCTCCGTCGTTCTAATTGTAGACGATGAACCTGTTAATATTCAGGTACTAGCTGCATGTTTAAAAGACAGCTATCAAGTAAAAGTTGCGACCTCGGGGGCTCAGTGTCTAGAACAAATTAGTAATGGTTTAGAACCTGATTTAATTCTACTTGACATAGAAATGCCTGATGTGAATGGCTATGAAGTTTGTACAGCACTCAAGTCAAGCAAGAATACCGCATCGATTCCTATCATTTTTGTGACGGCAAAAAATGAAATACACGAAGAAGAGAAAGGCCTAGAGCTAGGGGCGGTTGACTACATCACCAAGCCAATTAGTCCTGCGATTGTTGCTGCGCGTGTTAAAACGCATGTGACACTTAAACTGCAGCATGACAAACTCCAAGGCATGGCAATGCATGATCAGTTAACAGGTTTATATAATCGTTATTTCTTATTAGAGGATGCAAGCCATAAAGTTTCTAAGTCAATACGTCATAATTATGCCTTGAGTGTATTGATGATGGATATTGACCACTTTAAATCAATTAATGATAATCATGGTCATGCAGTAGGGGATGACATACTTAAAGCTGTAGCGAGTGCTATTTCACCTGAAAAGCGTAATGAAGATGTGCTTGCTCGCTTTGGTGGCGAAGAGTTTGTATTGTTGCTTGATCACTGCAATGTTTCAGAGGCTAGAATAAAAGCTGAAACATTACGAAAGTCGATTGAGGCGCTGAACCCATTAGGACTTCTCGTGACTGTTAGTATCGGGGTTGCCCAGTTGAATTCGCATGAGAAGTGTTTTTCAGAGCCGCTTAAGCGCGCAGATGATGCTTTATATATTGCAAAAAAGAATGGTCGAAATTGTGTAGAGGTATGTAGTGGTAACTAAAATGTTTAAAAAACTGGCGATTATTCTTCCTTTGGTTGTGATGGTGTTAGCTTATTTTTACTACACGAATAATGTAATGAAGCAAGCGCCGCTTCCAGAAATGACCGTTAAAGAAAAGAAAGCTCGGTTTAAGTCAATCATTTTGCCGGTTACTCAAGAAGTGTATGGTGAGTTGATGGCGCGCTATAACCAGGTTGCCGAGAAAATTAAAATAGGTGCAGTTGACGAGATTGAGGATCTAAAGAAAGAATACAAAGCATCAAATAATGATGAGCTATTAGCGGCGCTAAAGCCTCATCCCGTCAGTATTACGCTTGCTCAGGCTGCAATGGAAAGTTCATGGGCGACATCTCGCTTCTTTAGAGAGGCAAATAATATATTTGGAGTTTGGTCATTTGACAAAAATGAGGCACGGATTGCAGCCGGTAAAAAGCGAGGTGATAAAACTATCTGGTTAAAAAAATACGCATCAGTCAAAGACGCTATTCGTGATTACTACCGAACCTTGGCACGCGGTAATGCCTTTGGTGTATTCAGAACATTGAAAATGACAACCAATGATCCTTACGAACTGGTAAAAAAGTTAGATCGATACTCAGAAAAAGGCGCAAAATATGGAGAAGAACTTGCGTCGATTATCAAATTTAATAAGTTTTATCAGTATGATAAGGAAGTTTGACTGTTTTAAAGTGGGACTTTTGAGACCGTTAGTAAATTGCAATTAATGGGCAAGACCCCCCTTACAAACTTACCTACACCTCCTCCTTGTCATACCTGTAGTCACTAGAGCCAGTACCCACTTTTTTCAAGAGAGATGCAGCCCTTTCGACATTGAAGAGAATGGGTTCCTGATTAAGTAAACCTTGGGAGTGATATGGAGGGGAATAAGTGTCTCAAACAAAGACTCAAAGCCCACTATTCGCTCAATTGCATCGTCCAAAGCTGAGCATAGCGCCCTTTATTAGCCAATAATGATTGATGATTACCTTGCTCAACAACCTGACCATTCTCCATCACTAAAATACGATCCGCATCTACAATGGTCGATAAACGGTGAGCAATCACGATACTGCTTTTTCCTTGTGAAACCTCTTCAATTGCTTTCATCACCGCACTTTCTGACACACTGTCTAAAGAGCTAGTGGCTTCGTCAAAAACTAAAATGGATGGTTTTTTCAAAATCGTACGTGCAATCGCCACCCGCTGTTTTTCACCACCTGAAAGTTTCAAACCCCTTTCGCCTACCTGCGTATTATAAGATTTGGGTAGCGTTTCAATAAAGCTTTGTAAATGTGCCAGTTTGATAGCCTGCTTAACCTCTTCATCACTGGCATCAGGTCGACCATAACGAACGTTCTCAATTAAGCTGGTGTTAAACAGTACGGTATCCTGCGGCACTACACCAATCGCCGAACGTAAACTATCTTGGCTGACATGTTGTATATTTTGCTCATCAATCAGGATTTCACCTTGGCTTACATCGTAAAAACGGAACAGTAATTTTGCGATGGTAGATTTACCGGCACCACTGCTACCGACTAAAGCCAGCTTCTCTCCAGGCATTAAAGTAAAACTGAGTTGGTTTAAAATAGAACGTTCAGCCTCATAGCCGAAGCAAACATTTTTGAATTCAATTTTACCGTGTTGTAGCGAAAGTTCAGGGGCCAAAGCTAGGTCGGCCACTTTGGGTTTTCTATTTAGTAGGTCAAACATGCGCTCAATGTTGATCATTGAGCTTTTAATTTCCCGGTACACAAATCCAAGAAAGTTAAGGGGCAAAAAAATCTGCATCATAAAGGCATTAACCAATACAAAGTCACCTAGTGACATGCGGCCAATGCTTACTTCATACGCTGCTAGAATTAGCATGGCAGTTAATGACACTGAAATAATAAGTGCTTGCCCTCCATTTAAGGCAAATAAGGTCAGCCGGTTTTTACGTTTGGCCTGTTCCCATTTATGTAACTCCTGATCATATAACTTTGCCTCATAATCTTCATTGGTAAAGTATTTAACGGTTTCAAAATTAAGTAGACTGTCAATGGTGCGTGTATTGCTTTGGTTATCGGCGTTGTTGGCTTCACGAATAAACTGGGTGCGCCAGTCGGTGGTAGTTTTGGAAAACCAGATATAAGTAATAACTGAGATCAGTACAATCAGTGCAAATTCAAAGCGGTATTGCTGCCATAAAATGCCCATCACTAAAAATAATTCCAGGAAGGTTGGTACGATATTAAATACCAAAAAGCGCATTAAAAAACTAATGCCATTTGTGCCTCGCTCAATATCACGCGAGAGCCCGCCGGTTCTACGGCTTAAATGAAATTCTAAATCTAAAGCATGCAGATGTTTGAAGACCTTCAGACCAATACGGCGCATCGCACGCTCAGTCACGCGACCAAATAAAGTGTCACGTATTTCTCCCAGTAATACATTGCATAGCCGGATAAACCCATAAGCCAAGAGTAAGCTAAGAGGGACAATAACTACTGTGAATTCAGAATTTGCCAGTTGCGTATCTAAGTTATCAACCACTTCCTTTAAGATGAAGGGCATAGCAATGCTAGCGAGTTTCGCGGCCACTAGGCAAAGTAAAGCCAAGCTAACACGTGCTTTATATTCTAAAAGATAGGGCCAGATTTGTTTGATAACAGACCAATCAACTTTCAAACTGGGATCGTAATCTGAACGCATACCTCGCATATGAAAGGAGTCCTTGAATGAGGGAGGTTATTGTATGTGCTGAAGTGTACTCAGCATTGGTGAAAGAACCAAGCTGGGTTTTAATTCTTAGTGAAAGCTATGCGGGACTCAACTCCTTGTCATTCAGGCAGTCTTTCTAGCTAGAATCCATGGTTTTATTGCTATTAATGCATTAAAACCATGGAATACTCACAAAGCTCTCATTGTATTAATTATTAATCTGTCGCTTCATCGAGTAATTCAGCGCTATCTTCGATAACTTCGCCTAATGGCTTGTCGTTGCGGTTTGCCGACAATGCGCCTTTCCTTTTCGCTAGTGTGGCCTCTAGTTTTTTAGCGGTGAGTTGAATCGCGGTATACATATCTTTATCGCAGGCAGTCGCACTTAAGTCAGCGCCTTGATAATGGGTGCTGGCTTCAACACTTTGCTCGTTACGGTCTACTTTTACAATTACAGATATATCCTTGAGTTCAGGATAATGATTGCCAATTTTTTGGAATTTGTTATTTACAGCAGTTTCGATTCCTTCAGTAATTTCTACATGGTGTCCTGAAATATTTATTCTCATATTTTATACCTGTATTAATTTATGGGATGGAAAAATAAGCGCTTAAAATATGTATAAGGACGGCATTTAAAAAAACAAGCGTAGCAAGTGATATTTTTATGAAAACATTCTCCTAAGCAGAAAGCTTTCTAAATGTGCAGCATCTGTTTATAGTCAAAGCTATAGCCCTTTATTATTTAAAAGGAATCTCGCTTTTGTCAAAATTTGTTCGTCGTGTGCTGCCTTGGCTGATATTAATTGGTATGGTGTTTCTGGCTTATGAAATTACGCAATCCAAACCATCTGCTTTTAAAGGCCATAGCAAGCAGGCAACTCGTTTAGTGGTTGAAACGACCCTTTTAAAAACAGCACCATTTACAATTGTTGTTGAATCTTTTGGTGTGTTGCAGGCGCGCACCAATAGTGAATTGTTTGCACTGGTTTCTGGCCAGATAAAGTCGGTATCCCCACGCTATGAGACCGGCGCTTTCTTTAAGCAGGGCGAGGTATTATTAAAGATTGACTCAGCGGATTATGAAGTTGCCGTCCAGGTAGCCAAAGGAAGTTTGGTAAATGCAGAACTGGCCTTGGCAGAAGAGCAGGCGCGTTTCGATCAAGCGCAGCGGGACTGGACCAAGAAGAAACATCAGGCAAGTGATTTTGCGCTCCGTTTACCCCAGCTTCGTGCTGCCAAATCTAATATCGAAACAGCCAAAGCCCAATTAAACCTTGCTGTACTAAACCTTGAACGAACCAAAGTGCGTGCACCTTTTGATGGCCGGATATTAGCCACTTTTGTGAATGTTGGTAGTGTTATTGGGCCAAACATTAAGCTAGCCCAAATCTATTCCAGTGAAGCGATAGAGCTTCGTTTACCTGTAGCCAATAAAGATCTGCGCTTTATAAACTTACCCGAAGCCTCACTTGGCGACCACCAAAGTTATCCAAAAGTATCGATTCAAAATACTTTGACGGAACCTGCCCAAACCTGGCATGGCAAAATTGTCAGAACAGAAGCAGCCATTGATGAGGCTAGTCAGCAATTGTATGTACTTGCACGCATTGACCAACCTTTTGTTAAAGATGCAGGTTTATTGCGTTTACCGCTTAAAATAGGCCAGTTTGTTCGCGCAAGTATTCAGGGGAAACAGCTTGAATCGGTCATTAGTATTCCTAACTCAAGTCTATATCAGGGGGCATATGTTTATCTGCTTAAAGACGGTAAATTACAGCGCCAGCCGGTGAACGTGCTTTGGCGAAATCAGCAGGTGAGTGTGATTAAATCGGGGCTGGAAAGTGGTCAGCAGCTTGTGACAACACCGCTTGGACAAGTGACTAGTGGTACTGCTGTAGAGATTGCTCCGTGATTGCCTGGTTTGCCCGCAATCATGTGGCGGCTAATTTATTAATGGTCACCCTACTGGCCCTAGGCTTAGGGTCGCTTAATTTTAATATTCCGCTTGAAGTATTTCCGACCATTGAAGCACGGACCATCAGGGTGCTTGTGAGTGTGCCGGGAGCGATGCCTGAAGACATGGAAAGCAGTGTCAGTATTAAACTCGAAGAAGCGGTGCAGGATTTAGAAGGTATTGAAGATATTGTCAGTAGTGCTTCGGAAGGGCAATCACTGCTGATACTGACCCTGGATGAAAAATACCAGGCACGTGAAATTTTAAGTGATGTTAAAAACCGTATTGATGCGATTAATAATCTGCCAATAGATGCTCAAAGGCCTGTTGTGAGTCTGGCCAAAAGAGTACGTGAAGTGATTAGCGTGGCTGTTTCTGGAAATTTGTCTGAGCTGGAAATTCGTCAAGTGGCTGAGCGGGTTCGGGACCAGCTATTAGATGTTTCAGGCATTACGCAAGTTAAACTCGATGGTGTTAGAAATTATGAAGTCAGCATAGACGTTAAAGCGCAAGTGCTTCAACAATATGGTCTGCGTCTAGAGCAAGTTGCACAAGCGGTACAGAATAGCTCTAAAGATATTTCGGCCGGTAGTTTAAAAACAGTGGGCGGCGATATTCTTATCCGTTCCAGTGGGCAGGCTTATCGAAAGACCGAGTTTGAAAATATTGTAGTGCTCAGCCAGGATGATGGCAGTGTACTACGTGTGAGTGACTTGGCGACGGTTAAGGATGGATTCTCAGAAACCCCGATCCTAACGCGTTTTAATGGTCAGCCTGCCGCTTTGGTAGATGTTTTTCGGGTAGGGCAGCAAAGTGCTATTGAGGTAGCTGACAAGGTAAAAGATTATCTGCAAAGTGCGGGGCCTACTTTTCCCGGAAGTGTCACCCTAACCGCATGGCGTGATCGTTCAAAAATAGTTAAAAAACGTTTAAAAACGTTGTCTGACAATGCCTTGCAGGGGGGGATTCTGGTCTTGTTGCTGCTGACCTTGTTTTTACGTCCTGCCATTGCTATTTGGGTGTGTATTGGTATACCCGTTTCATTTATGGGCGCTTTGATGGTGATGCCGATATTTGATATTAGCTTGAATGTAATCAGCATCTTTGGCTTTATTGTGATTCTAGGAATTGTGGTAGATGACGCTATTGTCACGGGTGAAAATATTTACCGTCATTTAAGAAACTCTGAAAAAAGTTCTGAAAGCAGCTTGGATGCCGTCATTAAAGGCACGCAGGAAGTCGCGATCCCTGTGACTTTTGGCATACTTACTACGGTGGCTGCTTTTTTACCCATTGCCTTTATTGACGGCGTAAGAGGACAGTTGTTTGCAGCTATTCCTGTGGTGGTGATTCCCATACTGATCTTTTCTTTAATTGAATCAAAGCTGGTACTTCCAGCACACCTCAAACACTTGAATTTTCATACGAATCAAACAAAATCGCACCCGATATTGAATAAATTACAGTGTTGGCAGCAAGGTTTTGCAGATGGCTTTGAACGCGCTGTTCTGCGTTTTTATCAACCGGTTCTCACTTGGGTATTACGCTATCGCTACCTGTGTTTATCGATTAGTTTAGGTGTGTTAATCGTGCTTTATGCTCTAGTCACAAGTGGCTGGACGCGGTTTATATTCTTCCCGAAAGTACAAAGTGAATTAGCACGTGCCACACTAGAGATGCCTGTGGGGACGCCCATTGAAGTGACTGATCGCTATGTGGTGAAAATAGTAGGTGCTGCAAAAACGCTACAAGAAAAATATCTGGATCAACCTGGCGGGCAGAGCGTTATTCGCAATATCATGGCAACCACGGGCAGTGGTTCAAGTAGTTCGGGAGGGCATTATGGCCGAGTTATTTTTGAAATCACCGCCCCCGAGGATAGACACTCTTCCGTTACCAGCAGTGACTTGGTAAATGAATGGCGACGCCTTATTGGGTCTGTACCGGGTGCTGAAAATCTGACTTTTAGGGCTGAAATAGGCCATGTCAGTGACCCTATTCATATTCAATTACGCGGGCAGGATTTTGTTTCCTTGTCTAGCGTAGCCCAACAAATTAAAGAAAAACTGGGCAGCTACCCAACCGTATTTGATTTGTCCGATAGCTATTCGAACGGCAAAGAAGCCTTACAAATACGTCTTAAAAATGAAGCGTATGCGCTGGGCTTATCGCGCCAGCAAATATTAAGGCAGGTGAGCGAGGCTTTCTATGGCTTTGAGGCGCAGCGTATTCAGCGAGGTCGGGATGATATTCGGGTAATGGTGAGGTACCCGCTTGAAGACCGACAGTCGATTCTGTCTCTGGACCAATTTCTGGTGAGTAATGCCGCAGGGGATAGAATTCCCTTGTCGCAAGTTGCAGAACTGATTCCTGAAGCCAGCCCAGCGAAAATTAGCCGTATTGACCTAAGTCGAACGGTGAGTGTGCGGGCAGATGTAGATAAAAAGAACACTAATATGCTGGTCTTACAAGCGGAGTTAAAAGTGTATATAGACCAGCTTTTAGTTCAATACCCAAACATCCGCTACACAATGGATGGCGAAGCCAAAGAGCAACGAAAATCCTTTAGCAGTTTAAAATGGGGCTTGTTGTTTGTTTTGTTTATTATTTATAGTCTGCTCGCAATCCCTTTTAGATCTTACTGGCAACCTATCATCGTCATGGCAGTGATTCCTTTTGGTGCAATCGGGGCAATCGGCGGGCATTGGTTGATGGGTATGGATCTCACCTTAATCAGCTTATTGGGTATGTTGGCGCTTACCGGAATCGTTGTGAATGACAGCCTGGTACTGGTGGATTTTATTAATAAAAGACGGGAGCAGCAAGGTGGGTTATTAGATGCTGTAAGCCAAGCAGCAGTCGCTCGGTTTCGGCCTGTCATTTTAACCTCACTCACTACGTTTTTTGGTCTGATGCCTTTGTTATTTGAAGAGTCTACCCAAGCTCAGTTTCTAATCCCCATGGCCGTTTCCCTGGGTTTTGGCATTTTGTTTGCCACAGTGATTACATTATTGCTAGTGCCGATTAATTATTTGGTGGTAGAAGATGTTAAACGCATTTGCAGAGGTGATGAGTCGGTCTAGTGCTTCAAACAAGCATAAACTGCATCAATCAAAGCCTTGCCACATGGTCCGGCATTATCCACAGCATGAATACGGTTGCCACAATAGCCAAAACCTAGTTGTGCATCGGGGTCGGCAAAACCTAAAGCGCCGCCTAATCCTGGGTGGCCAAAGCTTCTGGGGTTATTGCCAAGTGAGAAGTGGGTGTTATTGAGCATAAAACCTGTGCCATAACGAAAATGGCGGTGGGTCATTTTTTCAACGGCATCCCATTGTTCCTGAATGACGTCTTCTAATAAGTCGTGACCAATCATGCTGTCGCCATTATGAACCAATGTCCCATAAATCTGAGCGAGGGCGCGTGCATTACTGTGTCCATTGCCTGAAGCAAACTCGAAACGTCGGTATGCCGGTTCCTGAAAGAGATTATTGCTGGAGTCAAACGGTGCAGGTATCCATGCTCTGGACAAGAGTGTGCCTGCTTGTCTCATACCATTAAGGCTGGGTACGTTATCGTCGACTAATATTTCAGTACAGCGTTGTTCTTCTTTGGGGTTTAGGCCAATGAAAAAATCAATTCCTCTTGGTCCAAATAAGTCTTCACGTAAAAAAGTACCCATTGACTTTCCCGTTGTTAATTCAACGATCTTCTGGCAAAGCAGGCCATGAGTAAATGAATGATAGCAAGGTGTAGTGCCAGGTTCCCAAAGTGGTTTTTGTACTTCTAAGGCTTGGGTCAGTACATCAAATTGGTAAAGTGAATTGGCCGGCGCCGCATCGGCAACAGGAATGCCAGCAAGCTGGGCGAGCATGCAGCGTATGGTGATTGTTGCTTTACCCGCTTGTGCGAATTCCGGCCAATAGCGGGCGATAGGAGCGTCCAGGTCAATAATTTTTTTATCGGCTAGTGCCAGTAAGCAAATGGAGGCAATGCCTTTCGTTACTGACATAACGCAAACCAGAGTATCTTCCTTCCAGGGCTTTGTGCGCGCAATATCTTGATAACCTCCCCATAAATCCACTAAGACCTTACCTTTATGCATAATGGAAACACAGGCGCCAAGTTCTGCTTGATGATGAAAGTTATCAATAAATGCTTGCTTGACGGCATTAAAATTGGGCGCGCAAAATCCTTTGATATGCAAAGAGCTGTTTGTCAAAATACTAAAGGCCTTGGGAAGAAAAAGTTATATCGTGTTAATAGTTTAGACCATTTATAAGTGATTGCTGTTTTTGCTTTAGGATAAAGGAACTGAAATCCGAACTAATTTCGATTTTGGTTTTATGAGGCTTGGAGTGGGACTTATGAGGCATTTAGTAAATTGCAATTGGTGGGCAAGACCCACCTTACAAATCTATCTACTCCCATTGTTATACCGGTAATCTATTGAGCCAGTATTCACTTTTTTCAAGAGAGATGCCCCTTTTGCGACATTTAAGAGTATGGATTCCCTATTAAGTGCCACCCAGGTGGCTCTCTCTTGCTTCGCAATTCACCTTGTCCTTGGGAATGACATGGGGTGAAGTGTCTCAAAAAAGTTTTCTTAGGCTCTGAGTCTTACCTATCAGCAAAATTACAGACAAGCACATTTTTCCGTCTATACTATTAACTAGCATAAATAAAACAGTAACTTATATAGTAATGAGCAACAGGCAGTGCATTGAGCCAAACGACGTCCCCTTCATACAAACAGTACATGCCACAGGATATCTTATTTAATAATGGCGGTACTTTAATACAGCGTGCGATTCGTGAGTCTGATGGTCAAACGGTGATTTTAAAATCCTTGGTAGCAGCTTATCCTAAGGCGGCACAACTGAGCCGTTTCTCTTTTGCTTATGATGTGCTTAACAAGTTTGACCATCCTAATATCATCAAGGCGCTCGACTATCTGGAGCAGGACAACGCGCCTGTTCTCGTGTTAGAAGATATTCAAGGTATTGACCTGCGGCAATATGCTAAACAGCAAACTGATAAGCGCCTGCCACTGGAAGGCTTTTTGAACATTGCTATTCAACTAGCCGATGCTTTAAGTGTCATCCATCATGCGCATGTGATCCATAAGGATCTGCACCCCGGCAATATGATTATCAACCCAGAAAGCCAACAGGCGCAGATTATTGATTTCGGCTTAGCTTCGGTTCTGACAAGGGAGCGGCCCTCTTTAGCTGCGCCGGATAAACTGGAAGGCGTGCTGGCTTACATATCACCCGAGCAAACGGGACGCATGAACCGTGCGCTTGACTACCGTAGTGACTTTTACACCCTAGGCGTTACTTTTTATGAGTTACTCAGCGGCCAGTTACCTTTTTCCGCTGAAGATGCTTTGGGTATGGTGCATGCGCATATCGCCAAAGATCACAAATCGCTAATGAAAGTGTGCAAAGATATTCCCGAAGTTGTCTCCAGAATTATCGATAAACTGCTTAACAAAGTTGCAGAGCGGCGCTACCAAAGTGCGCAGGGCTTAAAGCAGGATTTAGAAACCTGCTTGCAGGCACTTAAAAAGAAGCAGGATCTAAAAAACTTTAAACTTGGAAAAGAAGATATTTCCGAGCGCTTTCAAGTACCGCAAAAACTCTATGGTCGACAGACTGAAATTAACAGACTACTCGAACACTTTAATAAAGTGGCCGATGGCACCCCACAGCTACTTTCAATTTGCGGTTACTCAGGGGTTGGTAAATCGGCGCTCATGCAGGAGGTTCATAAACCGATAGCGGCGCATAATGGTGTGTTTCTGAGCGGGAAATTTGATCAGTTTCAACGTAATATCCCGTACTCAGCCTTTCACCAAATTCTTAAATCATGGCTCTTGAAGATGCTTTCGCTCTCGGAAAACTCTCTTCAAAGACAGCGCGAACGGATTAATAAAACGTTGGGTGCGAATGCCCGTGTATTGATCGACTTTATGCATGGGTTTCAAACCCTTCTGGGAGATCTGCCTGAAGTACCTGTGCTGGGAGCAGATGAAACACAAAATCGTTTTCATATCGTATTTCTAAAACTCATAACCTTAATCGCAGAAGACCGCCCTCTGGTGATTTGTATTGATGATTTACAATGGGCCGACCACGGTAGCCTGAACTTATTGCCTTTGTTAATGAGAGAAGCTGATTGCCGTTTGTTGATCATTCTGGCTTATCGCGATAATGAGGTCGATGCCGCGCACCCAGCCATTCAATGCCTGAAAAAAATTACTGATAATAATGCCGACTGTATCAGTTCACTTTCTTTAGGGCCTTTGTCAGTTCAGCATATTCAACTACTCCTGATAGATAGTTTGCATCGGCCTGTTGAAGAGGTGCAATCGCTGGCCAAACTGGTTCACCAGAAAACCGGCGGCAATCCTTTTTTCATCAACGAGTTTTTAAAGACGCTCTATCGTGAGGCACTGCTCGATTTCGACTTGGCACAACACCGTTGGCTGTGGGATGTTGAGGCTATTAATGACAAAGGAATTACCGACAACATAGTCGAACTGATGCTGGATAAAATGCAACAGTTGCCGGAGAGCACCCAGAAAATGTTACGGCTAGCCTCATGTATTGGTAGTCGTTTTGATATTGGGTTGCTGGCTATCGTAGCCGAACAAAAAGAAATACAAGTTACTTATGTGCTATGGCCTGCTTTAAAAGAAGGTTTGCTATTGCAGGATGGTCCCATGTATGTTCAAGACAGCGCTGATATATCGCAATGTAAATTTCTGCATGACCGGATGTTGCAAGCTGCTTATGAATCGATGAATCCTGCCCAGCGTCAGAAAACGCACCTTAAAATAGGTCGCTTGCTTAGGAATCGTTATTTGGGAGCCAGCGAAAACCAGCCTGCACATTTCGCTTTGCAACACGCTAGGTCAATCTCTTTATTTGACATTGTAGAGCAGTTAAATCACGGACGAAGCCTAATGGTGGATGGTGTCGAGCGCACACATCTAGCCGAACTTAACCAGCAAGCGGCTGACCAAGCCAAGGCTGCAAGTGCTTGGGATGCTGTAGTGCAATATGCAGGTGTTGGTATTACCTTGTTACCCGAAAAAGGCTGGCAAGTTTGTTATCAACTTACCTTTAATTTATATCATTTAAAAGCTGAAGGTGAGTACTTGTGTGGACATCCAGATGACTCGGATGTGCTTTATGATGAGGTGCTGAAATACTGTCATGAAGATTTGATCAAAGCCAAAATTTGCGTGACGCGTCTGGTTGAGAGCATCGGAAGAGGGCGTTGGGAGTTAGGAATTACGCAGGGTATACAGGGCTTGAATTATTTAGGTATTCACTTCTCGGTAGATCCTAAAGTGACCCAGGGTACATTAGAGAAAGAGCAGATGTTGTTTGATCAGTATATACAGGGGCGTTCTATTGCGTGTATAGAAGAATTGCCAGAAATGACAGATCAGCGCTTATTAGTTGCATTGAATATACTGTCTAACTTTAATGCATGTGCGTTCATTCTTGGAAGGAGTGAATTTTTTAATTTAAGTATTCTTCAAGGCTTAAACCTTATTTTAAGGGCGGGAAAATCTGATTTAGCTCTGATTACCTTATCCTGGTATGCCGTTTTTCTGATGCATAAAGGTTTGTATGAACAAGGTCGGGAAGTTGCTAAATTAACACTTAACCTAGTGCAGCAGTATCCACAGGCTCGGGAATTGTCTAGTAGTTACAATGTACTAAGTTTGATGGTACTACCATTTAGTGCCTCGTACAGTGACTGTATTTTACAGCACCAAAAAGGTTATGAAATAGGCTTGGAAAATGGTGAAATTGCTAGAGCGGCTATCAACCTAAGTAACACCTTGTTTTTAAGGGTCTCAAAGGGGGAGTTTTTACCTTCCGTGTTTCAATATGCCAAAGCTTCAGAGGTATTGAGCCAGCATAAAGCTGTATTTACCCCCATAACCACTCATGTTATTAGATTGGCTTCGGCTTTGATAGAGCCAAGTAATAAAGCAAGTAAAATACTGGATGACGATGCTTTTTCGGATGAATACCTGAAGGTTGTAAAAAGTAGCATACATGTCCGTCATCTTTTGCACTTTCGTTCAGAATTGGCTTTTTGGTATGGGGACAAAGAAAAAGCGTTTGATAGTGCTCAAAATGTATTTGTTGCTTTAAGTACGACTCCAAAACTTTGCTTTTATGCAGATCACCTGGTTCAGTATGGACTGTTACTAACGGCCAAAAACAGTGCTAATGATTCAAGTTCTGAACACTTTGAACTTTGTTTGAATAAACTAAAACAACTCGCTGAATTTTGCCCTGTTAACTTTGACCATAAATACCAACTCTTACTCGCCGAACAAGGCCGTTACCAAAACCAGCCTATGGCGCAAGTCACCACTTATTATCAACAAGCCATCCATTCAGCCAAAGCCCAGGGTTTTCTCCAATATCAGGCATTGGGTAATGAGTTACTGGCCTTATACTGGCAAAGCAAAGACTTAGGCGAAGCCGCCAGTGCTTACCTTCAAGAAGCGCTGTATCTCTACCAGCGCTGGGGTTGTATGGCGCGTGTGGTTTATTTGAAGAAACACTATGGTCAAGCGCTGGAATTGCCTGAAGGGGACGAAGATGCTTCGTTCAGTATTGAATCAGCGTTACCTTCATCAGCCAGCGCTGAATCAAAGATCAATAGTAAAAATAATAGTAAAGATAAAAGCGGCCTGGACTTTGAGTCTGTTATGAAATCATCCCAGTTGATTTCCAGTGAACTCAAGCTGAGCCAGCTTGCTTTGAAGGTTATGCAAGTGATTAGTGAAAGTGCTGGGGCGCAAACCGCTGCCTTGGTGCTCAATACAAAACAAGGCCCTTTTGTTGAGGCCAGAGTTTCTATTCGCTCTGAATCCTCAGAAGGTCATCAGCCAGACATTAGCTTACCTCTAAACTATCGTTCACAGATGCTTGACGAATGTGATGACCTGCCAAAGAGTGTGATTTCTTATGTCTTACGCAGTGATGAGATCCTGAACCTGAGTAATGTGGCCGAAAATAAAGACTTTGAAAATGATCCTTACCTAAAGCGACAGTCACCGCAATCTATTCTTTGTGTGCCGGTTGACTATCGTGAGCAAATTATTGGTGCCTTGTACCTGGAAAACAGGCTGACCTCGAAAGCCTTTACCGAAAGCCGTTTGAACGTGATTAAGATGTTACTGTCCCAAACTGCCATCTCAATTGAAAATGCACGCTTGTTTAAAGCGCTTAATGAACTTAATGAAGGTTTGGAGGAACGAGTTATAGCGCGCACGGAGCAGCTTAGTGAGAGCAATGTAGCGCTGCAAACTGCCAATGAAGAGCTAAACGCTTTCAGTTATTCGGTCTCGCACGACCTACGTTCGCCCTTGCGTTCAATGAAAGGCTTTAGTCAGATACTCATTGAAGAATATTCTGACAAACTCGATACGATGGGAGTGAACTTGTTACAACGTATACGAACCGGCTCCAGTAAAATGGGCGAATTAATTAATGGCCTGCTAGAGTTATCGCGTGTACAAAGCCAGGATCTAGATTTAAAACCTGTTAATCTGAGCGTGATGGCTGAAGAGATTGTCAGTGAGTTAAATGAACATACCGACTATGCACCTGTTGAATTTACATGCGCCGCAGATATAAACGTACAGGGTGACCAGCGAATGCTAGTGTCTGTTATGGAAAACTTACTCAATAATGCCTGGAAATACTCCTCAAAAGTCAACCTGGCTAAAGTCAGTTTTGGCTGCGAACAACAGGCTGGCAAAAAAGTGTACTTTGTAAAAGACAATGGTGCCGGTTTTGATATGGCGAAAGCTGATAAGCTATTCGGCACCTTCCAACGCCTGCATAAAGAAAAAGAATTCACTGGTACCGGTGTTGGTTTGGCTACCGTTAAGCGCATTATTAACAAACACAAAGGCGAAATATGGGCCAAAGCCGAGAAAGACAACGGCGCAACCTTTTATTTTACGTTATGAATAGTGTGGTATTTATTTAATATTGATGATGAGAAGTGACTTAAACTGGGACTTTTAAGGCGCTTGTTTCGCATGGGAACGAGATAACCTTACATTGTCATACCTGTAGTCCCTTGAACCGGTATCCACGTTTTTCAAGAGAGATGCATCCCTTGCGACCTTGAAGAAAATCGATTCCCGATTAAGTGACCTCGGGAATGACGTGGGGATGGATAAGCGTCTGCTTTTGTGTCCATTTTAGACAAATCAGACACCCATATGATTAAAACGATTGTACTTTAAGCTTAAATAAGCGCCATGCCTCTATGAACAAGAGAAATAAGAGAGCAATACTTGAATAACGACCTACCAGGCTACAGCCTGAAAGAAACCATTTTCACCAATACGCGTACCCGAATACAGAGGGCTTTGTGTAACGAAAATGGCTGCCCGGTGATCATCAAATCATTCGAAAACCGCTATCCAAGCCCTCGCCAGCGGCAATGTTTTTTGCTTTCTTATGAGCTGCTAAAAAAATTCAATCACCCAAATATTACCAAAGCACTAGACTATCAGGAACAAGATGGTCTGCCTGTGATGGTACTGGAAGATAAGCAGTCTATTGATTTACGCCAGTATATTCAGGCCTTAAAAGGTAAACCTGTTCCAATTGAGCAATTTCTGAATATTGCCATACAACTAGCTGATGCTTTAAGTGTGATACACCACTCCCAAGTCATCCATAAAGACCTTCACCCCGGTAATATTCTGATTAACCCCGCTACCTGTAGCGTGCAAATTAGTGACTTTGGCCTAGCCTCACTACTTAGTCGTGAGCAAACCACACTGGTCCCGGCGGAGCAACTCGAAGGCGTTTTAGCTTATATTTCACCCGAACAAACCGGACGTATGAATCGCTCGCTCGACTATCGGAGTGACTTTTATACCCTCGGGGTGACCTTTTATGAACTACTCAGTGGTGAACTGCCCTTTAGTTCTCAAGACGCCTTAGGCATGGTGCATGCTCATATCGCTAAAGTACATAAACCACTTACTCAATGTCGGGAAGATATACCGCCTACGCTCTCAAGCCTGATAGATAAACTACTAAACAAAGCCCCAGAGCAACGTTATAAAAGTGCTATTGGTCTAAAAAAAGACCTGGAAAAATGCTTGGTCATGTGCAAAACCCAGCACGCCATGGTTGACTTTCAGCTCGGCAGCGATGATCGATCAGACCGTTTTCAAATACCCCAAATACTCTATGGTCGTGAAGCTGAAGTTAAGCTTATGATGGACTGCTTTGAACAAGCAGCGTTGGGTAGAGCGAAGTTACTGAATATTGCTGGTTATTCTGGTGTGGGGAAATCGGCTTTGGTGCATGAAGTGCATCAATCAATTGCTGCTCATCGAGGCTTGTTTATTGCCGGTAAATTTGACCAGTTTCAGCGTACATTGCCTTATTCGGCCTTAAAGCAAGCACTCAAATCATGGCTGTTTTATGCGCTCTCGCAAAATGAATCTGATTTACAAGCAATGCGCCAAAATCTGAATCAGGAACTAGGCGTCAATGCCCGTGTGTTGCTGGATTTTATGGTTGAGTTCATACCTTTACTGGGTGACTTACCCGAGGTCCCCGTACTTGAAGCAAAGGAAAATTTGAATCGTTTCAATATCGTGTTTCAAAAGTTTATAAAACTCATTTGCCAGCACCGGCCCTTAGTACTGTTTATTGATGACTTGCAATGGGCCGATCACGGTACCCTGAACTTACTGCCCTTATTATTGGAAGAGGGTCGTAGCCGAATATTAGTGATTACAGCCTACCGTGATAATGAAGTTGACCAGCATCACCCTGCGATTCAAGCACTCAATGAAATTTCTGAGCAAGATCGCGACAAAGACCTATTGATACAGAAAGTATCGTCCATTCAATTACAAGCCTTAAACCTCAAACATACTCAACAACTATTGGTGGACGCATTACATAGGCCGCTTAAAGAGCTGCGCCCCTTGGCGGAGCTGCTACAATTTAAAACGGCGGGCAATCCGTTTTTTATCAATGAATTCTTAAAAACCCTTTACCACGAAGGGTTGATTAATTTTAATCTGCAGCACCAGCGCTGGGAGTGGGATGTTAAGGCGATTAATGAGCAAGACATTAGCGATAATGTCGTTGAATTAATGTTGGGTAAAATGAAGCGACTGCCCGCCGAAACCCAAGCAATAATGCAACTAGCTGCCTGTGTGGGCAGTCGTTTTGACCTTGAAATGCTGGCCCTCATTCAACCCAGTAGCCTGGAGTGTGTTAACCAGATACTTTGGCCCGCTGTACAGGAAGGGTTGATCTTGCAAGAAGGGGGGGGCTGGCAGCTTGGTGGAGCGGTGATGCCTCAGGAGGGGGGAACCTATAGATCGTCGATATCCCCTCACTGCAAGTTTCTTCATGACCGAATGTTAGAAGCGGCTTATGGCTCGTTAAGTGATGAAAAAAGACAAAGCACGCACTTAAAGATAGGCCGTTTATTGCGTGATGCGATGCTGGGCGAGCAACAACCTTCTGAGTACTCATTGCCTACGATGATGTTATTTTCAGTGCTTGGGCAGCTAAATCATGCAAGTATTTTGATAACACAAGTGGATGAACGTCTTCAGCTAGCGTCCTTGAATTTTCAAGCGGCAGAAAGGGCTAAATTAAGTGGTGTTTGGGCGCTTGCCGTTACTTATGCTGCTCAAGGGATGACCTTGTTACCGGATGATGCTTGGAAAAGTCAGTATGCGCTTTGTTATCAACTGCATTTGTTGCGTATTGAGTGTGAATCTTTAAATTCGAATCTAGCCTTAGCAAATCAACTCTCCGAAACTGTATTAAAACAGGTGGGCAGTAAATTTGAAAAAGCCACAATTTGCCTGCTGCAGCTAAAGATGAATGTAGGAGGAAAACGCTTAAATTGGGCGCTTGGTCGTGGGATGCAAGGTTTACGTTACTGTGGAATTGACGTGCCTGAAATAGCGCAAATCAACCAGGACTTGGTTAATAGTTTAGAAACTGAGCTAAATAAAAAATTACAGCTTATTGATTTAAAAAGCTTGATATCGTGTAGCAATAAAAAAATACCTGAAGAGCTTGAATTAACATGTTCGCTCTTCGTTCGGATTAATGCCTATAGCCAAATAGCGGGCTTGGCGAATTTATATCGTTATAGCAATTACCGTGCGATGGATCTCGTTCTGGGTTCATATGTTGGAAAACATGCGATCTCTATTTTTGGTTTGAATGCTGTTTTGCTTACCAAGCAAAAACGCTATACAGAAGCCAGGCAGTTTGCTGAAGCTGGAATGCAATTAGCTAAACATTATCCTAAATTCCCAGGTTTACCCGTTTTTTATAATGGACTGGGCTCAATGCAATGGTTTTATACGGCTCCTTACTCACAAGCCATTAAAATTCAGCAAAAAGCTTATGACTTTGGCTTGGAGTTTGGTGAAGTGATGGCCGGCGTTTTGGCTGGTTCGGCAAATGTGGTGGTTAATCAGTTTGTAATGGGAGAGGCTTTAGTAAAGGTCTCAAAAAAAATACTAAATGTGCAGGAACTTTTAGTTAAATATGACCATAAAATAGCAGCAGGCGCTTACTATGCTCGTTTAGTAGATGCTTTGATGCAGTCAACTGAATCGCTTAGAAACCTTTCAAACCCCCTGGATATATCGACCTTTCTCCCAGATGAATGGCAATTAATTCAGTCCTGCGCATTGAAATCTTTTATTGAGCACTTACAAGTCCAATGGTTTTTCTGGAGTGACCAAGACAAACTTGCTTGGCAGGCAGTTAAAACAGCCGAGCCTTCAGTGGAATTAATGAGCGGTTTTATCACCCCTCTTGAGCATCGCTTTTTAGCGGCATTACTCGCCTGCCAACGTTACCCAAGCGCCAATGAAAGTGAGCAAGAAGCATTAAGTGATTATATTGCCAGTTCAAGGGAGGAGCTGGATACCTTAAGCGAGCTCTGCCCCGAAAATTTCGAGCATAAATTACTGCTATTAAAAGCGGAGCAAGCGTGTATCCAGAATGATGATATGGCACAGGTGCTGGGCCTTTATGAACAAGCCATTCAAAGTGCCAGAGCAGGGGGCTATCTTCAATATCATGGGCTTGCAAATGAGCGTTGTGCCAGCTATTGGCTAGTGCTTGGTTTTGATGTGGCTGCAAGGCGCTATTTACAACAAGCAATTTATGTTTACCAGCAATGGGGCTGTGAGTTGAAATGCAGTATGTTGCAGCAAAAATATGCGCGCTTACTGGCGAAAGAAAGTTATTCTTCTGAGACCAGTCATTCTCAAAGTACTCGTTCAGAAATGAGCATTGCAAGTGAAAATCGTTCTGAACTTGGTTTGCATGGTTTTACAGGTGGGCTGGATTTTGAGTCGGTCATGGAGGCTGCACAACAGATATCCGGTGAATTGGATTTACGGGAATTACTGATCAAATCTTTAAGCTTGATCAAACAAAGTACGGGTGCACAAACGGCTGCTCTGATTATGAAAAGCGACATTAAGAGCAGTATGTACCACAAAGGTGCTGTGGTCGAAGCATGTTTAGTTGGCGCTGAAAAACCTACTAAACGGGAGAAACTAGGCCAATGCCAAGTTCTTCCTGTTACGGTGATTGATTATGTATTAAACAATAAAGCCAACTTCAATTTAGCGCAATTAGATGAACTAAAAGAGCTGGATCTACAGAAATACCAAGCAGATCCCTATGTAACAAAATACCAGCCAAAATCCATGTTGTGTATGCCGGTGGTTTATAGGGATAAGGTGATAGGCGCATTATATTTAGACTGTTGCTACGGAAAAAACGGTTTCACCGCTGAGCATTTACGTGTGCTTGAAATGTTACTGTCTCAAGCAGTCATTTCATTTGAAAATGCCCGTCTGTATGGTAAGTCAGAACGGGTGAACAAAACTCTGGAGAAAAAAATAGCCGTTCGAAGCCAAGCTTTAGAAAAATCTAACTTTGATCTGCAAGCTGCTAATGATGAATTGCAGTCATTCAGTTATTCCGTTTCTCACGACTTACGCGCACCTTTACGCAGTATTATCGGCTTTAGCGAAATTTTACTTGAAGATTATACCCAAGCCTTGGATGAAATGGGCGTTGGCTTGCTCCACCGGATTACCGACAGCGCTAAAAAAATGTCTGAATTGATCCTTAGCCTGCTAGAGCTTTCACAAGTACAAAATTCAGAGATAGACCTGAAACCTGTCAATTTAAGCGCATTGGCACAAAGCATTGCTAAGCAACTAAACCAGGAAAAAACAGGGCAGCCAGTGTTGTTTACTTATGTTGAACCCATTGTAGTACCTGGGGATGAAAACATGTTCCGTTCTGTGATGGAGAACTTGCTCAATAATGCCTGGAAATACTCTTCCAAAGAAGCGCAAGCAGAAGTCGAGTTCGGCGTTAAACGACTAAATAAGCAAACGGTTTATTTTATAAAAGACAACGGTGCTGGTTTTGATATGAGTCATGCCCAAAACCTGTTCGTGACCTTTAAGCGACTGCACTTGGAGCATGAATTCAGTGGAACCGGTGTTGGTCTGAGCACGGTACAACGCATCATCCATAAACACGCCGGTAAAATTTGGGCTGAAGCCGAAATAGGCAAAGGCGCAACGTTTTATTTCACCTTGTGGACTGAAGATGCATAAAAGTAGGTGTCAGAGGCAGCTAGTGGGGCTTTTGAGACGCTTGTAATATTGCAATGAATGAGGCTTTCCCTATAATCCACCTACATTTTTCATAGTCATTTTGGTAGCCACTTTTTTAAGAGAGGTGCAGTCCTTTCGACCTAGAAGAGAATGGATACCCTATTAAGTGCCACTCAGGTGGCTATCTCTTGCTTCGCAATTCACCTTGTCCTCGGAAATGACATAGGGAGGAGGGAAGCGACTCAAATAAAGACTTGCAACCCTTTCCCATTTTAGTTTTCCCTTGCAGATTCAGGCTGTATCCATCACTATAAAACCCATAATAAATACCAAAAATATACAGGTTTACCATGAACATTGTTAAGTTAATTCTGACGTCATTGCTATTTATATCTGCTATATCACAAGCCGATGGAATCAAGTCACCTATCGACAAATGGCTCGCCGATACCCAAGTACAATACCCTTACGATGGTACGCCAGTAGAGTGGAAATTTGCTCACCCGGCTCCACCGGTTTCTTTGCTGCCGCCAGTCTGGCAAAAAGGTTTTGACTGGCTAAATGCGGTTACGGCGAAGGGGATTAGCATTAAGCAATACGGCGGAGGTACGCTTTATGGGGTGAAGGGCGGTGTGAAAGCAATTCGAGCGGGCATTGCGGATTCAGGCACTTGCTATTCTTTATATGAATCGAAAGGTTTTGAGTTAACAAATGCCTTTAGTGTGAGTACTGTCGCGCCGACGAATCCCTACCTAACGGCAAAGATCATTGCCGAACTGGCTCCTAAATACTTGGCACCTGAATTTGAAAAACGTGGCGTGCATTTAGGGCATATCTTTCCAATGAAACCTTTAACTTTAATGAGTAAAACGCCTGTTAGGGCACCTGCAGACCTTAAAGGTAAAAAAGTTGCCTCATTTATGCGCCCTTCTAATGCGTCAGAAATACTGGGTTATGAAGAAGTACTGTTGCCTTTTCCTGAAGTCTATACCGCCTTACAACAAGGTGTGATTGACGCGGTGATCTGGTCAGATATGGGCTTTGTTCCTTTTAAAATTTATGAGCAGGCGAAATATTATACCGACATTAATATCGCCTCTGGCACTATTGAAACCTGTATTAATAAGCGCAGCTTCAAGAAACTGGCCAAGCCGCTAAAGCAGGCAGTGTACGATACCCAGCAGAAACTTATGCTGGCTCTGGTCGAGAAAAACGTGATGTTTGCTAAAAAAGCGCTCTCTTTGTATGAAGCAAAAGGTGTTGAAGTAATAAAACTTTCTCCTGTGCAACGTAAAGTCTGGAATGACGCATTCAAGCAGGTAAAACAGAATTGGCTCACTAAGTGTAAAAACAGTGGTAAAAACTGTCAGGGATTGCTGGGTGATATTGAGCGCTTAGCGAATAAATATGGTGATATGTCTGATGCGGCATTAGCGCAGTCTTTGATTGATAAGCCTGTCGCCGGGATTATTGCTTTTTAGTGTTTCCAGCAGGGAGGCCTGAAAGGCACTTATTTAGGTTATAATTTTTTGCTTGATGAATTTAATGCCATACCGGCTGTTAAACCATGGATTCCGTCTAAAAGACTACCGGAATGACAAAGGGTTTGAGTAAGGGAAATAGTAGGAACACTCTAATAGTCAGTTTTAAAGGCTTTTAAATCGTTCCAGTCGTGCTTGGGTTGGAGGGTGGCTGGAAAAATAATCTTTAAAGCTTCGCTCTGAATCTTCTAACTCTGTGTTAGGCAGTTCATTTTTTTCATCGCGCTGGTGGCT
>Ga0105348_1000630_pt1 | contig 26194 bp, 22 predicted proteins | sample EN8Hudsemesocosm_2_FD_83504 | JGI IMG/M metagenome (GOLD analysis project Ga0105348, IMG submission 83504) | Methane-oxidizing microbial communities from mesocosms in the Hudson Canyon - EN8C Hudson Canyon | ecosystem: Environmental > Aquatic > Marine > Cold seeps | place: Hudson Canyon... | reverse complement strand
TAGTGAAAACCGCTTCTAAACAGTATTACCAAACCCTGTTTCCCGATGAAACGGTTCGCCGCGGTCTAAAACGTATGTTTAACGACAAATTGGAGACAGCATCTCCAGATAGCCAAAGTTCAGCCGGTTTCACTCAAATACTGGCAAATGCAAGTTCACAAATTCGTAAAAATAAAGATGCCCAAATGCAATCGGTGCGCTTCGCCGCCAATAAAGGCGTATTAGAAATTAGTTTGTTAACCAATAACATCGCCCAATTGGACAGCATCAAACAGCAACTAGAAAAACATGGTTTAACCGTAGAAATTGCCTCAGCGAATAATGATGGCAAGCGCATTAAGGGTTTATTAAAGGTATCTAACAATGGCTGAAGTAATTGAACGATTAAAGGATCAGCTGGCTCAGCAGGTACAAGCCTCAAGCCTGTATCAATCAGGGCACGTTTGGTTCAGCGCTTTAACATCGCGGGACCAAACTCTGGTTAAAGCATTAACCATATTGGTGGTGCTAGCCTTAATCATAAGCTGGACTTGGCAACCCAGTGAAAAGGCTGTTAAAAGTAGCGAGACTCGTTTGGCCAGCGAGTTAAAGTTTCATCAGAAGATGAAAGAAAATGCTCACCTATTTTCATCTGGAAATGCGGCCAGCGGAGCCGCGTTTAAGGGGTCTATACTAAGCGTGGTAAATAATACCGCAAAGGCCAAAAACATTGCTTTAAAGCGCTTTGAGCCTGAAGGTACAAAAGGTTTACGCATCTGGTTGGATCAAGCACATTTCAATTCAGTGATAGATTGGCTGGAAGTGTTAGAGGTTCAGAAAGGCATCACCATAGAGCAAATCTCCATCGACAAAGTAAGTCCTGGATTGGTGAATTTACGAGCCGTATTGAAGGCATAGGCGAGGGTACATACATTGGAAAACTCCATGGATTTTGATTTATTTATTATTGGTGCCGGCTCGGCAGGTGTGCGAGCTGGGCGTATGGCAGCCGCCATGGGAAAAAGGGTAGCGGTAGCTGAATCCCGTTATTTGGGCGGCACCTGTGTCAACGTAGGCTGCGTCCCTAAAAAGCTGTTTGTTTATGCCAGTGAATTCCCTCATATGCTGCAAGAAGCAAAAGGGTTTGGTCTGGATTTACAACTTAAGACATTTGACTGGGCCACCTTGCGCGACAACAAAACCAAAGAAATAGAGCGGCTCAACGGCATTTATAAAAAGCTATTGGACAACTCAGGCGTAAAAACTCTTTGGGGGCATGGCAAAGTCGTGAGCCCTAATCATGTGGAAGTGGATGGCACTCGCTACAGCAGTGAAAAGATATTACTCGCCACCGGCGGCTGGCCAAGCAAACCAGACATACCTGGCAAGGAGCACATGATCACCAGTAACGAACTGTTTTACATGGAATTTTTTCCAAAATCGGCCGTGGTAGTGGGCAGTGGCTATATTGCAGTTGAATTTGCAGGCATTTTAAACGGTTTAGGGTGTGACACCCATATTGCATCCCGCTCTGGAAAATTATTAAGAGGTTTTGATGAATCCACTCGCCAAATTGCTCAGCGGGAAATATTAAAAAAAGGGCTCTCATTGATTGCAGAGCAACCCAGTGCCATCGTAAAAAACCCGGATGGCTATCAGGTGGAGTTTGCATCGGGTAAATCCGTACAGGCCGATCTGGTGGTTTGTGCCACCGGGCGTAGTCCTAATCTTGAAAATTTAGGGCTAGAAGAGCAGGGCATCGCCCTGGATGAAAAGGGCTTTGTAAAAGTAGACGATTCTTTTCAAACCAATGTGCCCAATGTGTTTGCCATGGGGGACTTGATAAACACAGCCCAATTAACGCCGGTGGCGTTGGCTGAAGCCATGACATTTTTAGCTCAACAATACCAAGACAAGTCTGACACGCTTAATTATGACAATATACCCACCGCTATTTTCTCCCAACCGTGCATGGCCACGGTTGGATTAAGTGAGCAAGCCGCTAAACAAAAGGGGCTTGAGGTGAATATTTATGAAAGTGAATTCAAGGCGCTTAAACATACTTTGAGTGGCTCTGACGAACGAACCTTTATGAAACTGGTGGTCGATAAAAACACCGACCAGGTATTGGGCGCTCATATGTTAGGGGAGCACGCCAGCGAAATTTTGCAAGGCATTGCCATTGCTATTAAAGCAGGGGCAAGCAAAGCGATCTTCGACAGCACTATTGGCATTCACCCCAGCTCAGCGGAAGAGTTTGTCACCATGCGATCCATAACTCGCTGATTTTTATTGGATCATTTGTGTGCTGTTGCCACTAAATAGGCGCCAGTCCAGCAGCACACAGGGTGGTAATTCAGAGTCTTTATTTTCTAAATAACCTGAAAAGAAATTGAGACTATTAAGTTGTGGATTGTCGTCCACTTCCGCTTGAGTGGTGTAGTCCGCTTGAGAGTAGGTGACAATGTCGCTAATGGCATTCAACCTCACCGCTATCATCTTCTTGCCAGTATCAATATAAAGCAAAATAGGGCGGGTTATATTTTCCAAACGATCCTGAGCCGCGGCAAACAATCCCATCAGCTTGGCAAATGTTTTAGTGCGCTCAGCCTCCAATACAACTAAAGATTCAACCCGTTGATCGTTGTCGCGCATGGCCAATAATTCACTGGCCAGGGTATGAATTTTTTTATGGGGCGTTTCAAAATCCTCCAATATATCGGCGAGAATTTCATCTGCCGCCTCAAATTCAAGCAGCCATTTACCAAAGGCACAGAGGTTAGGGTCTTTGGCGAGGGTGAAGTCACTGCCATCCCTTAAACAAGACTCTAAAGAATCGATCCAACTAATATGCTCTTTTTCTCTATCCTTTAGAATTTGTAGCACTTCAAGGTTTGCTTCATATTCGGCCTCACAACCCATAAGGTTTGCCAAATCATAAATAGGCACAGGTTTGCCTTGATAGGTGGTCACTTCGGCACCGACTTTTTTATCTACCTCAATGCGAGTGGTGCTGCGTTTATCCTGCTCTATATAACGCACCTCACTCACCGGAGTGGCATACTGGGTTTTGCCCACATAAAAGGTGATAACCTCAAGAGTTGTATTGGCATTAAATAGTGAACTTAGTTCTTGGGTTTCAGCTGCAGTTTCCATAGATATCTCAAATGTATATTTATATCCTAAGACTAGACAAGGAAATGGTAATATCAATTTCCGATAATTGTTATTATCGGAATAAACGAATAAACTGCTTTTAGCATCATTATTTCGCAGCTTTAATGGTGTTTTTGATACAATGCGCGCTCTACATACAAGGCACTTTTCATGGCACAGCAAATCACCATCACACGCCCAGACGACTGGCATCTGCATTTACGTGACGGCGCGGTATTAAGAGACACAGTTCCAGCCACCGCAAAAATTATGGGACGAGCCATCATCATGCCCAACCTGGTGCCGCCCGTGATGGACGCTCAGCAGGCACTGGAATATCGCGCTCGAATTATGGCGCAAAGCCAGGCGTACCCGGCTTTTAACCCGCTGATGGTGATTTACCTTACCGACAATACCACCCCAGAGATTATCCGCGATGCGGCGCTATCCGGGCATGTGGTTGCCGCCAAACTGTACCCAGCTGGCGCCACCACCAACTCGGATTCTGGCGTCACCGATTTATCAAAATTAGCAGACATCGCAGCCGTTATGGCTGAATACGACATGCCATTGCTGGTACACGGTGAAGTGACCTCAGCCGAGGTGGATGTGTTTGATCGCGAAAAACGCTTTCTGGATGACGTGTTAGACAACCTGGTAAAAAAGGTTCCTAATTTAAGGCTAGTAGTTGAGCATATCACCACCAAAGAAGCCGCCCAGTTTGTTTTGGATCACGGTGACAATATAGGGGCCACCATTACCCCTCAGCACTTGGCCTACAATCGTAATCATATGTTAGTCGGCGGCATAAAGCCTCACTACTACTGCCTGCCCATTTTAAAACGCAATATTCATCAGCAAGCATTACGTGACGTGGTTAGTCAGGGCGACTCTAGCTTCTTTTTGGGAACAGATTCAGCACCCCACGCCAAATCAGCCAAAGAAAATGCCTGCGGCTGTGCCGGTTGCTTCACCGCTTACGCGGCCATTGAATTGTACGCCGAGATTTTTGATGAATTAGGCGCCCTTAATCACCTGGAATCCTTTGCCAGCTTCAATGGCCCGGATTTCTATAAGATGGCCAGAAATACAGATACCATCACCCTGCAAAAGGCCGACTGGGTAGCCCCACAAACCATGCAACTGGGTGACGATGTAATTGTGCCTTTGCGTGCTGGCGAAACCCTAAAGTGGCAGCTTGTGTAACACATGCCCGCCACCCCTATAGCCATATTAGATAACCTGGAGCATCTGCCCGATGCCTTCAGGCTTAGCCCAAATGAAGTAGCGCCTCATTTAACTAATCCTTCCCAGCAACAGGATTATTATTTTGCCCTGCGTTATCTCACCAGTTATCGGGGTAGTAGCGCCACCTTTAATGCGTATCGCCGTGAGGTTGAGCGCATCTTGCAGTGGCTGTGGTTAGTGCAAGATGCTTCGCTACAAGAGGTGCGCCGTGAACATATTGAAGCGTTCATGGAGTTTTGTATCTCGCCACCCCACCATTGGATTGGCAGCAAAAACGTAGCGCGCTTTAAATCTCGCCAAGGCCTGCGCATGGCCAACAGCGAGTGGCGCCCTTTTGTATGTCCATCCAGCAAGGCAACGGGTATGAAAACCTCCGTAGCATCCTACCGCCCTTCCCAAAAAGCCATTCAATCCTCTTTTGCCATTCTAAGTTCCTTTTTTAACTTTCTAATACAAGAGGAATTCATCAGCGCTAATCCTGTGGCTCTGGTGAGGCAAAAGAGCCGCTTCATTCAAACCTCGCAAAATAGTGCCCCTGTACGCAGGATTAGCAACTACCAATGGGATGAGGTTATGCGTGTGGCGCAAACTCTGGCCGCTCAAGACCCAGGGCAACATGAACGCACCCTGTTCATACTAAATTGCCTGTTAGGCATGTACCTGCGCATATCGGAACTGGTGAGCGATGAGCGCTCCACTCCGGTGATGGGGGATTTTCGTACCGATCAGGACCGTAACTGGTGGTTTCATGTGGTGGGCAAGGGCAATAAGAGTCGCATTATTACGGTTTCAAACGGCATGTTAGAGGCATTGCAGCGTTACCGACACTGGTTAAAACTACCGGCTATGCCCTATCCTGGTGAAACCACGCCGCTCATTACTAAGGTTCATGGCCACGGTGCCGTCACCAGTACTCGACAAATACGCAACCTAGTGCAGATGTGTTTTGACGGCGCTCATGCCAACTTGGTGGCAATGGGCCAGGCCGACGAAGCCGGCGAGTTAAAAGCCGCCACTGTCCATTGGCTGAGACACACAGGCATTTCAGAGGATGTTAAAATACGCCCAAGGGAGCACGTTAAAGAAGATGCAGGCCATTCCAGCATGGCCACCACCGATAAATACATCGACAGCGAGCTTCGTGAACGCCATGCCAGCGCTATCAACAAAAAGATCGTACGCACTGAGTAATGCCAAAATGGCTTAACTGCAGGGCCATTATTATTAAAACTCCCCAGCCAAATTTGTTATAATCCGTTTTTTATTTGGCTTTAGTACCCACCATGAAGTTCGTCATCAAGCTGTTTCCTGAAATTACAATTAAATCTCGCCCGGTACGTAAGCAATTTATTACCCAGCTAAGACGGAACATTAAGAACACCCTTAAATACGCCGACATCGCTTGCCATGTTCAAGGTCAATGGGACGCCATTGAAGTGAGCATTGAAGACGACGCTCAAGAGATGTCTACCCGCTCCACGCTACAGCGCATTCCGGGCATTGCCAAAATACTCACTGTAAAAGAACACAACTTTAAGACCTTCGATGACATTCTGGACATTGCCGAACAGGCATATACCCAAGAAATTCAAGGCAAAAGCTTTGTTGTGCGGGTAAAACGCACAGGCGAGCATGACTTCAAAAGTATTGATGTTGAGCGTTATGTGGGCGGCGGTTTACTGCAGCGTATTCCCAGCGCCAGGGTGCAGCTAAAGAAACCCGAATACACAGTGAAGATGGAAATTCGCAAACAAAGGCTGCTAACCATTAGCGCCATCGATCAAGGCATGGGCGGCTACCCACTGGGCTGCATCGACGGGGTATTATCGTTGATGTCAGGAGGTTTCGACTCTACCGTGGCCAGCCACCTTATGTCCCGCCGTGGGCTGTTAACCCACTACATATTCTTTAACCTGGGCGGCACCGCTCATGAGGTGGGGGTTAAACAAGTGGCCCATTATCTATGGAAGCAGTACGCCAGTTCCCATGGGGTTAAGTTTGTGACCGTGCCATTTGAAGGGGTGGTGGCTGAAATATTAAAGAACGTAGACAACTCTCAGATGGGGGTCATACTCAAGCGCATGATGCTGCGAGCAGCCAGTGATGTGGCGCAAGAGCTGGGCATCGAATCTTTGGTAACGGGCGAGTGTATTGCCCAGGTATCCAGCCAGACTTTACGTAATCTAAACGTTATCGATGCCGTCACCGATACCCTGGTATTAAGACCGCTTATTTGTATGGATAAACCTGAAATCATCGACATTTCCAGGAAAATTGGCACCTATGATTTTGCTGCCAGAATGCCGGAATACTGTGGTGTGATATCGGTAAAACCCACCACCCGCGCACGCATGGATAAAGTAGAGGCAGAAGAAAGTAAGTTTGACTTTAGCGTGCTTAAAGACGCTATCGAAGATAAAAAGGTGGAACGAATTGGTGCAGTACTGTCCAGCAGCGACGGTATATTAGATGTGGAGCTGGTACAGGTCCCGGATGCCAGCGATGTGATTATTGATATTCGTGCACCTCATGAGGAGGAGCAAACACCTCTATTTTTAGCCAATAACCAGATCATAAAAATTCCATTTTATGAGCTTATGGCTCGCCTGGAAGACTTGCCCGACGATAAAAATGTTTTGCTTTACTGTGCAAAGGGCACCATGAGCCAGATGCACGCTCAGCAATTACAGCAATCGGGACGAGAAAATGTAAAGGTATTCAAGCCACAATAAGCCCGCTTAGATAAAAACGAAAACCGGCCAAGGATAGGCCGGTTTTAAACTAGCAACCTCACCTCAACCAGCCAAGGCCGGTAAGATAAACCCCCAACCTAAATAAATAGCCCCCTCCAGTGCGGGACGCCCTCCTTCATACACATCACCCTTGGGCAAAATAAAGCGTACACATAACTCAGCCAACGCCAAATAAGCCAACAAAAAAATGATCGAACTAAATAGCCATGCCAATACGGCTAACTCAAGTTGGTACTCAATGGCAGAAGCAAAATGTGCGCTGCCACTAATGGCAAGAGCCGCCCCTATGTGTTGAGCGCCCGCCTTAATGGCCATGGGGCTGGCCTTTTTATCGATGGCGCTCACCAATCCAGAAGACCAGGATATGCGTAAGCGTGTTTCTAACGCCAATAAACATTGAGAAATGATAAAACCTAATAGCAACGCCACTAACCCAAGATTGGCATCCTGAGAGGTCCATTGCATGGCCGACCTAATTACGATGGCGGTCCCTATCAAATGAGCGCCGGTTATAAACGCAGCCGCCACATTGCCCTGGGCGGTGGCATGATTTAAATCCAGGGCCGGTAATACAATTTTATCTTGCAGCCAAACACCTAAACGCAATAACACCATGGCTAAAAGACCATAGATTATCACCAGCCACCACTCCTCACTGAGTGTGAGGCTGAAGGACCCAGAAGTAACACCGGTTAACGCCAGCATAAGTGCAATCACCGCGGCCGAGGTTTCTATATTGCTGGCTTCCGAATGCTGGGTTACCGGGCGCACCAGAAAACGACTCAACCAGCGCATGGCCGCTACCAGACAAAATATGGCTACCAGGTCAATGAGCAAAAAGCCAAGATATGAAGGATCAGCAGAAAGCCATTCCATAAAACTACCCTTTTGGTTTGTTCTTTATGGCGTTTATAATGCCGTTTATAAATCTTATGTTCAATAACACATGTCACGGTCTAATCATGAAAATAGTTTCATTTAATGTAAACGGAATTCGGGCTCGCCAGCACCAGGTTGAAGAGATTAAAATTTCCTTACAGGCCAATATTATTGGCATGCAAGAAGTAAAAGCGACGCCCGATCAGTTTCCGTTAGAATGGGCCAGTGAACTGGGGTACGACACCGAGGTACACAGCCAGAAAGCGCACTATGGTGTCGCCACACTGGGCAATCTACCGTCAATAAGCGTACAAAAAGGATTCCCCTGGGATGACGAAGAAAGCCAGAAACGTTTTATTCACACTTGCTACCAAATGAAAGATGGCACCCCTTTACATATTTTAAATGGATATTTCCCGCAAGGGGAGAATCGCAGCCATGAAACCAAGTTTCCCGCTAAACAGAAATACTATAGCGACCTACTCAAATACCTAACCGAAAACTTTACTGCCCAGGATAACTTGATTGTTATGGGAGACATCAATGTGGCCCCCTCTGATGCAGATATCGGCATAGGGGAAAACAATCAAAAACGTTGGTTGAAAACCGGTAAGTGCGCCTTTTTGCCCGAAGAAAGAGAGTGGCTACAAAAAATATATGACTGGGGTTTGCAGGATAGTTATCGAATTTTAAATCCGAATGTTGATGATCGTTTTAGCTGGTTTGATTATCGCAGTAAAGGCTTTGCCGACACCCCAAAGAGAGGCCTGCGCATCGATGTAATTTTAATCAGCCCTCCCCTGGCCGACAGATTGATTAACGCCGGCATCGATTATGATATTCGAGCCATGGAAAAACCCAGTGACCATGCCCCAATATTTATTGAATTAGAGGATTAATGATACAGCTCAGCCTTGTTGCAGCTGCTTAATGTAGCTCATCCAGCCTTTTGCCTGGCTGGATGATGTTTCTATGGCCATGGCTTTACTCAGAGCGTTAAGTGCAAACTGAGTATTGCCCAGTCGATACTGACAAATCCCATCCAACAGCAACACATTGCCTTTTTGCTTTTGCGTTAAGTTAAGTAAATACAACTCTTTGCCAATGACAATGGCTTGCTGCCACTGCTGTGCATCCACTAAAAAATGCATGAGCCGTATGCCGTCTTTCTGCTGTTTAAATGCAACAAACAAACGGTGCAATGCGGCACGAGCCTTATCCATTTCCTTAGCTTGCATCCAGGCCTGCTGCATTAATCGCAATGTTTTTTCAGTGGACTGCAAGTTGCCATCATCCATTGCCTTTTCAAGCGCCGTAGCCACCTTGTAGGGGTTTCCTTGGCTGGCCAGTAATTGACCCAGGTTTATATAATCAGACTCCTTAACAACAAAACCCTTTTTAAAAGACAACTCTTTGCTGCTGGCGGCACGAGTGTAATCTTCCACTAATTGGTGCATACCGGTTTTTTGTTGCCAATAATCCTTTTTATCAGGGAAATTGAGCACTAACTGATTGGTATAATAAAGCGCCTTCGAGTAATTCTTTTGCTGGTAATAACCCGAAAACGCCATCTGTAACCAAGCTTCCTTGGGTTTGGTAGCCAGCTCACAGGCTTTTACTATGTGTGGCAGGCCGCCATTAAAATCATTGATACTGTAATACGCAGCAGCCAACAGCGAATAGACGGCTGCAGATTCTTTGTAATCCTTGGCCACGATAACGCCTTCCAACACATCAATCACTTGCACATATTTCTCTTCTATAAAAAGCGTTTGTGCATAAAATGATTTAAGCTGAAATAAAGTGGCACTATCCAGCCCTTTCAATTTAATGGCGCGAGCCAAATATTCATTGGCTTGGCCATAGTGTTCGTCCAACAAATGAAGCTGGGCATGGGTCTGCCAGGTTAACGCCAGACCCAACGAATTCCCTTCCAAATCCTCTGCCAGTTCAAGCAGATTGGCCGCAATTTCCAAACGTGTTTCGCTATCAGGCTGCTCGTTAATACTTTGTTGAATGTCATTTAATTTGTTATAGGTTCGCGGGCTTAACAAAGCAGCATTCACCTGACTTAGAAATAGCAGACCAATTAAGAAAACAGAAAAACGAAACATGGTTTTACTTATCCAGATTAAATTCAAAGGGCAAGGTTGCTACTTGAGGGACAGGTTTACCGTCCACCAACTTGGGTTTGAAGCGGTACCGCCAGGCAGCCTTGATGGCTTCTCGTTCAAATATACCTTTTGGCTTAGCATCAATGACCGAGACCTCTTCAACACTTCCTAATTTAGAAATTTGCAAACGCACCACCACATAACCTTCAATTTTCCTGGAAATGGCTTGTGGTGGATACCTGGGTTCCACTTGCACAAGAGGAATCACATCACTGTCACCAAAACCATATCCGGATAACATACCGCCCATAGCATCTCCCTTAAAACTGGCTAAGGATGAACTGATATCGGGAATGGAGATATCCATCTTTTGCGGGGCCGCTTGCTTCAGGGCTGGTACCTGTAACATGGGGGGGATTTTGGGTTCAGGAGGCTCTTTGGCATTACGTTGTTTGGTTTCACTTTCACTGTCGTGCAAGGCACGAATAAAATCCACCATGGCCACTTCATTACTGGTCTGCTCACCTGTTTGTTTGGGTTGTATCATCCATTGCATCACCCAAAAAACCAAGAAGGCCAGTAATATACCAACCGGAGTTACGATTAATAAGCGCACGTTATAGTCCTGGGTCGGCGGCTATGGATATATTAGAGACGCCCGCCAATCTAATTTGATCCATTACCTGCACCAAGATTCCGGTGCGGGAATCGGTATCTGCCTGAATAACCACCCCGCTTTGCGGGCTTTCGGCTTTTAGCTTTTCGATATTGGCACGTACCGAGCGTACGTCTACCGCTCGCTTATCCACCCAGATTTCACCATTGGGTTTAATGGCCACCATGATATTGCCGTTTTTATCTTCTTGCGCCGTTGACGCCGATGGGCGTGACACACTAACACCACTTTCCTTAACAAAAGACGTGGTGACAATAAAAAAGATTAACATGATGAAGACGATATCCAGCATGGGCGTCATATCTATGGTTGAGTCTTCTATATCTGCACTAACATGTTGCTTTCTCATGTGTATTCCTACTTGAGCAATCTATCCTGGAATGATTCCAGTTGTTTCTTGGCCATGCCGTCAAAACGTGTTTTAAAATAAAGCCCTATTAGAGAGACCACCATACCGGCCATAGTGGGAACCGTGGCCTTGGAAATTCCGGAGGCCATGGCTCGCGCATCTCCGGTTCCTGTTACGGCCATCACATCAAACACACTGATCATGCCGGTTACCGTACCCAGCAATCCCAGCAAAGGACATATCATCACTAACAGCTGTATGAACGACCTATGGCGCTCGTATTCAATGCGAACTTTTGAGATCAGGCTTTGGCGTATCATCAATGAAAAACGACTATTGTGATTACCTAACTGCTGCCATTCTTGTAAATGATGTTGGCACAACTCACTGGCCTGGCGATGAAAAAACCAATAGCGATCCAGTATCAGCACCCATAACAACAAGGACACCAACAATATTCCGTATAAAACCGGGCCACCGCTGTCTAAAAATGTAATGACATCTGACATCATGTTAGAGGCCTTTTTGTGCTTTCTCGGCAATGAGCCCGGCTGATTGCTGATCCAGAATCTGTACCAACTCTCGGCTACGGGAGCTCACTATGTTATGCATAAACAACAAGGGAATGGCCGCCACTAAACCCAATACAGTGGTGATAAGTGCCTGGGATATGCCCCCCGCCATAAGCTTGGGATCGCCGGTGCCAAATAAGGTAATAGATTGAAAAGTGGCAATCATGCCAGTGACGGTACCCAGCAAACCAAGCAAAGGTGCCACAGCGGCCAATAACTTTAATAGCGACAAGCCCTGCTCCAGTGCTGGCAACTCTTTTAAGACCGCTTCATCCAGTTTCATTTCCAGAGTCTCAAGATCAGCTTCCTGGTATTGGTGATGATATACGCTGAGAATTCGGCCCAAGGGATTATCTGTTTGCACGTTTCCGGTATCTTTCAACTGGGATTTAACTTTCACATTGGTCTTAAGCATGTTCAACAACAAAAATAATGCATATACCAAACCGGCAAGGGCCAATGAAATTATGATGTAACCAATTAATCCACCTTGATGAATACGATCCACCACGCTGGGGTTTTGACTACTCAACCCCAATAACACGCCACGAGTAGGATCCAGCGCCAATTCAGCAAAAGGTTTTTCACTGGCAAAATAATCAACAACTAAGTTGCCTTCAGAAGGTTGCTTGGCAAGCTCCAGTAACATACGGGTTTCAGTGTCGTAATTTAGATAACCATTTTGATTAATAGCCATGAAGGGGCCCACATGGGCAATGGTTTCGGTAACTTTTTGTCCATTAGTATCAATATAGTTGCCTTCAAATCGCTTAACTTCACCTTGTTTGGTCATTTGAAGTTGCAGTTCATACCACAAATTTTCCAGCTCTTTTATACTAGGTAAAGCCTTGCTGTCGGCCAGTTTATCTAAAAGATCTGATCTAGCCCCAAGCTCTACTGCCAGTAAAGAATGCTCTCTTATGGCTGCTAAATCCTGCGAAACCTGGCGCACCACACCAAACATTTCCCCTAAGTTTCCTAATCGTTTACGCAACTCTTCTTCATTATTAGCCAGGGATTCTTCATTATCATCAAATCTTTTTTTCAACGACTTGGTAACAGCCTTAGTTTTAGCCAACTGCTGCCGGGATAAAGTCAGTATTTTCTTTTGCTGATTACGACTTTCTAAAAACTCTTTTTCGCGCGTGGTGTGCAAGGCCTTTTCGGTTAGGCCATCAGACTTCACTTGCTTTAATAACGATTGCAAACTGGCTTGGGCGGGATGAATGGATTCAACCGCTTCTTCGCTCCAGGCGATGCCATTAACCAAAATCAGCAACAAACACGTAACCAGCGTCTTAAAATTTATCATGGGTTAACTCCTAAGCCAGGCAGTTGAAGGCTTAACAAACTGGGAGCCGATTGCTTACGAGCGATACGTATACCTTGTAAAATAGCGCGATCAAACTCGGAATCTAATGCCTGCCATTCCTTAAGGGTTTTATCCCAAACAAAGCCTCCATTGCCGCTTAGGGGTAAGTAGTAAAGCGCTACACGGCCCACTCGTAGAAAATCCACCATCTTTTGCTGAGTATTTTGCGAACGGTAAGCCTCAATGGTGCGACCGTATTCAACTTCAATTTGATAGGCCTCTAATACGCGGCGGAATTTTTCGGACACGGTTATATCGGCACTTAATAGCAATCCTCTTAAACTGGCAATGCGCTCTTCACGCTCCTTCAATAAAAATGGCGTGTCCAAGTCTATAAACGTTTGCAGGCCATTTAGCATGCGCTCCATTAACGGCATGATGCCTTGTTGAGTGACTTCAATTTCCTTGATTTGTTCCTGCAGCGAGACGATCTGTTTATCCTGATTACCAATAATCTGACTTAGTTGGCGGTTGTACACAGATAACTGATCAATTTCTGCCTGAGTAATACGGTAGTCTTGTAAGGCATCTCTTTGTTGTTCGTACAAACTATCAATTTTTTGCTGTGACTCATTGGCAGCCTTTTGATTTTGCCCCGTGGCACTCATGTTCTTTTGCAAAAGGTCCTGAGCATTTGCCTGGGTGCAAAAACACAGCAGGCAACACGCAGTTATTCTTATAAAATCCATATCAATCTCAATTAAATATTAGGAATTCACATAAAATGAATTTCAAAACAACCTAAACCTGAAAGGGCCTAGGTCATTTTGAATAAAAGGTAACATCAGGTTCATTTGATAAATGTATCAAGATGTTCAATCGGTTTTACAGTTCCCTGATGGACATTCCCATATCCAGAGCCTGCTGTTTATTATCTTTTTGGATGAGCGCACCCAGACTGGCATTTTCGCTATTAAGATAACGTTCTACCATATTGTCCAAGTCTTTATAGGTTAACCCTAAAACCTTCTGCCTAAACTCATTACGCCATGCAGTGCTACGACCCTGACGTTCATTATGGTAAGCCTGCTTGGCTTCCCCAGCGGGCGAGCTAGGTTTATCTATGCCTGAAATCACCCCCAGTATGGCTTGTTCTAACTGTTCATAGCCTTTATCTTCGGCCTTGAACCAGTCTATGGCTCGATCAAAATCATCAAATGTTTCTTTGAACCTTGGATCGCGATAGCTATAAAATTTAAACGCACCGGTGGCACTGTCCTGACTGGCTCCGCCACCATAAGCGCCCCCCTGCTCTCTTATAGCGGTATGCAAAAACCCATTCCTGAGATAACCACCCAATACGGCTAAGGCGGGGGCATCGGCGTGATTGGCGCCCACTGTTTCAAATGCTTTTGAACAAAAATTGGTCTGTGACGGAATGATCCAGGCTTCCTTTACCGAGGTATTAGGATAAGACAGGGCAAATTCCCCATTATCAATAACGGAAGGGCTTTTCCATTGTTTAGCCAATTCATCAATGGCCGACTGCAAATGGGTCGCATCACTGATGAGCAGATGATCTGGTTTCGATGCCAATATTTTCTGCTGCAGGCGTACCAGATCCTCACATAATTTAGTCAGATTAGCTTCGCTTTCAATATCGGTTTGAAGCTGGCGAATATGCAACAACGAGGGTAAACCTGCTGTTATGTAGGCGTGCCTAGCAATGGGTGACATGCCTGAAGCCGCAATATTCATGGCCAAACTATGGCCATTACCCGTGACAGCCTGCTCTTTACGGCTTCGGGATTGAACCACTAAATCCTTAATCCGTTGATGATCGCTGAAATCGGCCTGATACAGCGTTTCCTGCATTAACTTGAAAAATTCCTGGTGATTACGCGCCAAGGCTTTACCCGACATCACCCAATAACCATGAACTGTTTGTAAATCATTAATATCGGCACGAATACTGGTAAAAGCAGAAATGCCACCCACTAACAATGACTGCCTTTGCTGGGTCTCCAAATAACTCTCACCATTGACCCCCATTTCACTTAAGTAGCCAGTGAGCATGGGTAACAACAACAATTCTTTTTCACTTAATTTAGGCAGCGCCATGACCACCTGGTGGTAAGTCAAACCATTGGTACCCTGCTGAAAGCTGGCTAAGTTCTGACCCGTTTGTAAGTCAGAATGTTGAGGTTCAGGGATAATTAATTCTTTGGCCACATCTTGCAATGTCACCTTGGGCAGCAAGGATTCATCATCCTTACTTAGCTGTCGCTCTTGGAGGGCCACACCCTTCTTAACCAGCTCTTGTGTTTGCTGTTCGGTTAAAGCATTTTTGATACTTGCTAACTTTTCTTTTTCGGCTTCGGCTTTACGCTCATCAAGTTGCTCATCAGGACTAAACGTTAGAGTGATGCGATGCGGGTTATCCAATAAATACTTGTGTATAAGCTGACTGATAAAATCAGGTTGCTGCGCTTTTAAACGCAATTTATCTAGCGCTGGGTCCAGATTAAGCAGTTCTACCGGGTCACTATAATGAGAGCACGCAGAGATGGCAGACAATATAATTTGCAAACCATAAGGGTAGCCATCGCCACCCACTTCTCGCTGCGAGAATTCAAGCTGGTGCAAGACAGAGTCAATTTGCTGCTGACTAACACCGTCTTTAGCGACAGTTGCCAATGTATCCAAAATGAGTTTTTCAACCTCATCGCGGTCTTGTGTTTCACTGCCCTCTACACCACAAACAAAACACATTTCCTTATTTGAATCTTCCAAACCACACAAGGGACTTGGACTGCTGGCCAAAGAACTGGTTTCCAGTGCAAGCCTTAATGGTGAACTACTGTTTTCCAATAACAAACTGGACAAAAAGTGCGCTTCCAACTGATCATCCAAGTTAGCGCTATGGCCTAACAACCACCCCAATACATGATGGGTTTGCTTATCACTCTGGTTATGAGCGTAACGCTCTTCTACTTTAACCGGAGCGTAATAGCGTTTTTCATCGCTTACTTGAATACGCTCTTCCAGGGCATCAAATTGATTTAAATATTCCGCAAAAGCCAAATGATGTTCGCTGGCCGGAATATCTCCATAAGTCATGAAGATCGCATTACTTGGGTGATAGTGTTTTTTATAAAAGTCTTTTAATTCCTGGTAACTTAAATCAAGAATCGTCTCTGGGTCACCGCCACTATTAAAATGGTAGGTATTGGTGGGGTATAAGTGTTTGCTTAAGGCTTGCCATAATTGGCTGGTAACGCTACTCATAGCGCCCTTCATCTCATTGTAAACCACACCTTTAAATTGCAGTTCGCTGTTGGCGTCGGCTGGGTCCTTAAATTCTACCCGGTGACCCTCTTGCGCAAAATCCTGTTCATCCAACGTGGCGAAAAAAACCGCGTCCAAATACACAGACAAAAGATTATTGAAGTCTTTTTTGTTTTTTGATGCAAATGGATAGGCAGTCCAATCGCTGCTGGTAAACGCATTCATGAAGGTATTAAGTGAACGACGAATCATCATGAAAAACGGGTCGCGAACCGGGTACTTTTTACTGCCACACAGTGCAGTGTGCTCCAGGATATGAGCCACTCCGGTTGAATCCATGGGCATGGTTCTTAACGCCACTAAAAAAACGTTTTCATCGTTTTGGGCGGCTAGGTGGTAATGCTTGGCGCCTGTCTTAGTGTGCTCAAACTCTTGTACTTCAACCCCTAGTGACTCAATATTTTGAGTGCGAATCAGATTGAAATCGGCATGAACCATGTGGCGCCCTTACTTTAAAAATGAGTTAATAAACAGATGCCCGCTATGATACAGGTAAAAGAAGCTAAATGAGATGGATTTACATCAAGCACGGTGAGTTTTCGCTGAAATCACAAATAATGAAGAGAAATCGAGGACTTTCCGTACCCAAAGAAATTTATTTGCTCAGTTAAACCCTGAACTGACCGGTAATCTTACGTAAATTTGCCGAGATACTCACCAGGGATTCACTGGCAGCTTCCACTTCCTGTACATTCTTAACGGCATCATCTGCGTTTGAACGAATTCCTTCAACATTTCGCTTGATGCTATTACTGACTTTTTCTTGTTCGCCGGTGGCAGACGCTATTTCCATATTCATGGTGGTGATGGAACCCACTTTGTCTGTAATAGTGGCCAGGGATGAATCCGTTTTGGCAGCCTGCTCCACACTCAGTTTTGCCTGGTCCTGGCTATGAGACATGACTTCTGCGGCACTGCGGGCAGCACTTTGTAGCTCTTCAATAACTCGCTGAATTTCCTGAGTTGAATCCTGAGTTCGTGACGCCAGGGTTCTTACTTCGTCGGCCACCACGGCAAACCCCCTACCTTGCTCTCCGGCCCTGGCCGCTTCAATTGCTGCGTTAAGCGCTAACAAGTTAGTCTGTTCTGCTATGCCTTTAATTACATCTAAAATAGTGCCTACATTTTCGGTGTCGGATTCCAGTTTCTTTATGACGTTGGCGGCTCTTTCCACCTCACTGGCCAAATCATTAATGGACTCTACCGATTGTGTCACCACCGCCCTGCCGGCTTTTGCCTCGGCATCGGCTTCTTTGGCAGCATCTGCCGCACTAGACGCATTAAGTGCAACGTTCTGCACGCTACTGAACATGTCGTCTACCGACCGAGTCACTTCATCGGTGGCCTTACTTTGCTCATCGGTTATTTGACTGGTTTTAGTGGTCATGTCCCCCAGGTCACTGGAGACTTTTGTTAATGGGTCGATGGACTTCATGACATCACTGATACTGCTGTGTAATTTATCCATAAATTGATTGAACCAGTGTATTAAATCACCAATCTCATCTTCGCTGTTTTGCACAATGCGCTTTGTTAAATCCCCTTCACCGCTGGCAATATCCTTTAAGGATTCCAACATAGTATTTAGGTTACGAGTAATGAGTAATACTATGCTGGCACTGATAAGAATAATCACCACGATGGATGCAATGCTCAAAATAAGGCTGGTCACTAAGGCATTATTGGCGGCATCGTTAGAAGCGGCCACGGTTTCGTTAAAGGCCTGCAATGCACTTTCATTAAATTCAACCAGCCGCTTTTTGGTCTGGCTTAGGCCATCGTTCATTTTTTGAATGAGAGAGGGCATTTCGGAAGGGTCAAGGTTGCCGGTCACCATGCCATCGGATAACTTAAGAGCAACCTCAAAATAACCATGGGCCAGGGTTTCTGTGCCCACCAGTGTGTCATGCATGGCTGGCCACAACTGTTTTTGTTCCTGTATTTTTTCAATGAGCTCGCGAAAGGTACGCTTAGCGGTATCGAGCATCTCGCTTTCACCGGTACTTACTGCGGTATTTAGCAGTTCTTCGGTTCGGTGGATACGCACAATGTTTTCACGACTGGATTGCACCACAGGAAAATACAGGTCCTGTATATCGGCCAAGCGCTCCGTATTATCGGTATTAATACTGGTATTAACGGCAAGACTGGCAATGAAGCCTATAACGGCAATGGCGGGAATCACCAATATCTTGGCCTTAATGGAGAAACGACTGAGTAAATTCATAGAGCCCTCAACAAAACTGTCTTTCCTTATAAGTTTGCTCTTATAAGCATAGACAAAGAATTGCCAAGGTCTAACCCATTTATCGAATCGCTAGGCTGCTATCAGGATCAAACCATTTAAGCTTGCTGTGTAGAGACACAACCTGGCCAACAATGATTAAGGTAGGTGCAGCGACGGGTTGTTTTTGAAGCTCATCCACCATGGTCGCCAGGGTGGCAATAACAACTTTTTGCTCACTGGTAGTGCCTTTTTGCACAAGCGCCATAGGGGTGTCTTTGGCCATGCCATGGGCGACCAACTGTTCACAAATGATGGGCAAGCCCATCAAACCCATATAAAACACGATGGTTTGATTAGGGTGCACCAGCTCGTCCCAGGGTAAATCTGCACTGTCATTTTTAAGGTGGCCAGTAACAAACCTTACCGATTGAGCATAATCCCTGTGAGTGAGAGGAATACCGGCATAAGAGGAGCAACCGGAGGCCGCTGTAATTCCTGGCACCACCTGGAAAGGAATGCCTTCATCGGCCAGCTCTTCAATCTCTTCACCGCCTCGGCCAAAGATAAAAGGGTCTCCGCCTTTAAGGCGCAACACTCGGTGCCCAGCCTTGGCGTATTTTACAAGTAGTTGATTAATGCCCTCTTGCGAGACCGCATGATCAGACCTGGCCTTACCCACATACACCATCTGCGCATCGCGACGACATAAATCCAAAATGGGCGCACTTACCAAACGATCATATATCACCACATCGGCCTGCTGCATGAGGCGCAATGATTTAAAGGTCAGCAGGTCTGGATCGCCGGGACCAGCCCCCACTAAATACACTTCACCCAACTCTCTTTTTTGTGGTTGCGAGTCTTTTAATTGCGCTTGCAGCACCTGTTCTGCTTCGTGCTCTTTACCCGCAAAAATCAACTCAGACACAGGGCCTTGCAAGACTGACTCCCAAAAACCACGGCGTTGATTCACCTTGTCGAAACGAGCCTTTACCTGATTACGGTACTTTTCGGCTAATAAGGCTAATCGCCCATAGGTAGCAGGCAATACGGTTTCCAGCTTTGCCCTTAATATTCGAGCCAACACTGGAGAACTACCCCCTGAACTGACCGCCGCTATGATAGGAGAACGATCTACTATGGCGGGAAAGATAAAGGTGCAAAGTTCAGGGTGATCCACCACATTTACCGGTATATTGGCCTTTTTGGCATGCATTGATACCAATTCATTAATGCTTGAGTCATTGGTGGCCGCTATGACCAGGGTATAGCCACTTAGAGGCTGCTGCGAATAACCTTCAGCAATGAGTGCTCCTTGAGACTTTGACACCAGGGTTTCAAGCTCGCTATTGACTTGCGGGCTGCAGACACTAACTCTGGCTCCAGCCTTGTTTAACAGGCGCGCCTTGCGCAGTGCCACCTCACCGCCCCCTACCAACAAGACCGAGCGGTTTTTTAAATCAAAGAAAAGCGGTAAAAACTGCATAATCTAACCCATGTATTCCAGGTTATTCATGTAAGGTTTTAGTGCCTGAGGCACCTGAATACGACCATCGGCTTGCTGATAGTTCTCCAGCACGGCAACCAAAGTTCGACCCACGGCCAACCCCGAACCATTTACGGTGTGCAGTAATTCAGGTTTGTTGGTTTCAGGGTTGCGCCAGCGGGCCTGCATGCGGCGCGCCTGATAATCCAGGAAGTTACTGCACGAAGATATCTCGCGGAATTTCTGCTGACCGGGTAACCACACCTCTAGATCCAGGGTCATGGCTGCCGAAAAGCCCAAGTCACCGCCACACAACTTAACGGTGCGGTAAGGCAATTCAAGTTTTTGCAGTATTTTCTCTGCATGCAAGGTTAAATCTTCCAATGCTTGCTGGCTGTCTTGTGGCTTAACAAATTGTACCAATTCAACTTTTTCAAACTGGTGTTGGCGAATCATGCCACGGGTGTCACGACCATAACTGCCCGCTTCACTTCGAAAACATGGGGTATGGCAGGCAAATTTAATGGGCAGCTGCTTGGCATCCACGATTTCATTGCGCAACAGGTTGGTGACCGGCACTTCTGCAGTGGGAATCAAGTAGTAATGGGTGTCATTAAAGGGGATTTTGAAGAGGTCTTCTTCAAATTTAGGCAATTGCCCAGTGCCCTTAAGGCTATCGCTGTTTACCATGTAAGGCACATAAGTTTCAGTATAACCATGCTCTTCGGTATGGGTGTCCAGCATGAGCTGAATCAAGGCGCGGTGCATACGTGCCACCTGCCCCTTCATGACCGCAAAACGTGAACCGGTTATTTTGGCAGCCACTTCAAAGTCAATGCCATCCAGGCCAACCCCTAGATCCACATGATCTTTGGTTTCAAAGTCATACGGTTTAGGCTCGCCCCAAGTACGCAACTCGATATTTTCGTCTTCATCTTTACCTTCAGGTACAGATGCATCGGGAATATTAGGAATGGCCATTAATAGATTGTGAATGGATTCCTGAATGGCCTTGGCTTCATCCACCGCCGTTTTTAACTGGGCGTCGATATTGGCCAGCACTTCGGCTACCTTGGCCTTGGCTTCGTCAACGCTTAAACCTTGCGCGATAAACTGACCAATTTGCTTGGAGGCTTTTTTCTTTTCGGCTTGCAGGTTTTGTGAACTTACATCAGCGGCCTTACGTTGTGCGTCCAGCGACGTGAACAACGCCACATCAAACGTATAATATTTTTTAGCCAAAGCCTCGGCTACAGCTTGCGGGTTTTCTCGAACTTTACGAATATCCAGCATGTTTATTTCCAACTAAAAAATCATTTTGGCCAGGTGCCAGCCTACAAAACAGGCGAACACACTGCCGATAACACTTACTAAAAAATACACGGTCGCTGCCAGCCATTGGCCAGCATGTAACATATTCAGGCCTTCCATGGAGAAGGTTGAAAAGGTGGTAAATGCGCCCAAAAAACCCACCATGACCAACTCTCGCCAGTACCCCGTCATCTTGAAATAATCTAAAATGATAACGGCGCAGATACCCATTAAAAAGGAGCCCAGCAAATTTATGGCAAGTGTAGCAAACGGGAAGGCAACACCCAATAATTTCGTGAGCTGAGCACTGACAAATGCCCTACTTAATGCCCCTAGCGCCCCCCCAAGGGCAATGATGAAGTAATGCACTAGGACGGATACCTTTTTTTAAGGCTTTGTCGGTCCAGGTTGGCCAGGTGATCAAGTTTGTTTTTAATCTTCAATTCCAAACCGCGCTCCACGGGTTTGTAAAATACCTGATCGTGTATTTGCTCTGGTAGATAACTTTCACCAGCCGCATAGGCCTGGTCTTCGTCATGGGCGTAGCGGTATTCCTGACCATAACCCTGCTCTTTTAATAAAGAAGTAGGAGCATTGCGCAAATGATCAGGCACTTCAAAACTGGTTGAATTACGTACCATTTCGGTGACCTGATTATAGGCGGTATACACAGCATTGCTCTTGGCCGCACTGGCCAGATATACAATGGCTTGCGCTATGGCCAACTCCCCTTCTGGACTTCCCAAGCGCTCAAAGGCCTGCCAGGCATCCATGGAAATCTGCAGCCCTCTGGGGTCGGCGTTGCCAATATCCTCACTGGCCATGCGCACCACCCTTCGTATGATATACAGCGGATCACAGCCGCCATCCAGCATACGTACATACCAATAAAGAGCACCGTCCGGGCTGGAGCCTCTTACCGACTTATGAAGGGCCGAGATCTGTTCATAGAAGATATCCCCACCCTTATCAAACTGGCGCACCGACTCCTGGGCAATCTCCTTAACCAGGTTCATATGGATCACATCCTGGTTCTCGGCCATGGCCAGATCGCTAGCCATTTCCACCAAATTAAGAGCGCGACGGGCATCGCCGTCACTGACACGGGCCAAAAACAATGCCGCCTCGGCATCAATCTTTAAGCCATGTTTTTTGAGTAAAACATCCCTAACAAACACCCCTTCGATCAACCCTTTAAGTGTCTGCTCGCTAATGCCTCGCAATTTATACACCCGGGCCCGGGATAACAGGGCCGAATTCAACTCAAAACTTGGGTTCTCAGTGGTGGCGCCGATAAAAATGACAGTGCCATTTTCCACAAAGGGTAAAAACGCATCTTGTTGGGATTTATTAAAACGATGTACTTCATCAACAAATAACAATGAGGTCTTGCCCTGCTGTTGAAAGTATTTTGCTTGATCGATGCAGGCCCGTATCTCTTTTACACCGTCCATCACCGCCGATAGAGCCAGGAACTCGGCCTGGGCGTAATTGGCCAGTAATTTTGCCAGGGTGGTTTTCCCCACGCCAGGTGGCCCCCAAAAGATCATGGAGTGCAGCTGGCCACTCTCTATGACCTTACGCAGGGCTTTATCCTCGCCCAACAGATGCTCCTGCCCTATGTAATGCTGTAGAGAAGTGGGCCTGAGCCGTGAGGCCAATGGCTCGTAGCTTCCGGCCTTTTCAAACAGAGAATCTTGCATAATTATTGGGCGCGAATCACATCTATGCCGGGAGGAATATTAAACTCGAACAGGGAATCCTGAAGCTGATCGCTTTGTTTTACATTCTGTAGTCGAATGATGGTTTTTTGACCCACCTCGTCTTTGATCACCATACGGGACAATAATTTATTGCCATCAAATTCCAGGCGCAGGCGATCAAACAGAGTATCGGTGCGTTTGGGAATCAACACAAAATGATACTCAGCATCTAACACCTCACCATAAACTTCATATTCTTGGGTAATGGTCTTAACGTTGCCGGTTAATAACAAGGCCGGGGTGACAGACAATCGCTGATCCAGCTTTTGAATGCTGACCTGCTCTAAATCCTCATCATACTGCCACAAGGTTTCACCATTGCTGAGCAACAACTGCTCAAACGGAGATTGACTCTGCCAGCGAAATTTATTGGGACGTTTAAGATGTAGCATGCCCTTTTGGGTTTGCAGCAACGCCCCCTTGCCATCAAATGTATGCTGAACAAATTCGGCTTCGATATTGTTCATGCCCTGTAAATAGTCACTTAATATGACAGTGCTCTCTGCGGCCTGGATGGTAAGGCTGGTAAAAAAACATGCAACCAATAGTAAAAATCGTCTCACGATTACTCCTTAATGTTCGACCGGGGGTGGCGCTAAAACTTCTCGCGAGCCATTCTGGCTGGGGGTTGAGACCACACCGGCCTGCTCCATGGACTCCACTAAACGAGCCGCGCGATTATAACCAATTCTTAATTTACGTTGCACACTAGAGATAGACACCTTGCGAGTTTGTGTCACAAAGGCAATGGCTTCATCAAACAAGGCATCCGCCTCACCATCATCCGACTCAGAAGACATGCCAGGCACACCATCCCCTGAGTCACCATTAATAATAGAGTCGATAAACACCGGCGATCCACGTTTTTTCCAGTCTGCCACCACCGCATGAACTTCGTCATCATCCACGAAGGCGCCATGCACACGAATGGGCAATGAGGTACCGGGTGGTAAATACAGCATATCGCCGTGACCCAATAATTGCTCAGCCCCCCCTTGGTCCAAGATGGTTCGGGAATCGATGCGTGAACTTACCTGGAAGGCCATACGGGTGGGCACGTTGGCTTTTATCAAACCGGTAATTACGTCTACAGACGGTCTTTGGGTAGCCAATATAAGGTGAATCCCCGCTGCACGGGCCTTTTGAGCAATACGCGCAATGAGCTCTTCTACCTTCTTACCTACAATCATCATCATGTCGGCGAATTCATCGATCACCACTACGATGTAAGGCAACTTACCCAGGTCGCTGGGGGCATCTTCCATGCTTTCTTCCGGTTTCCAAAATGGATCCTTAATGGGCTCCCCGGCTTCAATGGCATCTAGTACTTTTTTATTGTAACCGGCCAGGTTTCGAACCCCTAAAGCCGCCATAAGCTTGTAACGGCGCTCCATCTCTGCCACACACCAACGTAAACCGTTAGCCGCTTCTTTCATATCGGTAACCACTGGCGTCAGCAAGTGAGGAATGCCGTCATAAACGGATAACTCAAGCATCTTGGGGTCCACCAATATAAGGCGTAAATCTTCTGGCCCGGATTTATACAGCATGCTGATTAACATACTATTAACCCCAACTGATTTACCGGAGCCTGTGGTACCGGCCACCAATAGGTGGGGCATTTTAGCCAGGTCGGCGGTAACCGGGTCACCGGCTATATCGTGACCCAGGGCCAACGCTAATGGCGACTTGTGAGACTGAAATTCATGGGAGGACAACACATCGCCCAAATACACCATGGCGCGATTTTCATTGGGAATTTCTAGCCCCATTACCGATTTACCAGCAATCACCTCTACCACCCTGACACTCACCATGGCCAGCGAACGGGCTAAATCCTTGGCTAACCCAGTGATTTTGGAGGCTTTCACACCAGGCGCCGGTTGGATTTCAAAGCGGGTTATAACCGGCCCCGGGTTCACTGCCACCACCTCAATTTTCACCCCAAAGTCTTTAAGTTTAATCTCTAACAGACGAGACATTTCTTCCAGTTTCTCCGGGCTATAACCTGTTTCATGGCTACCCTGCTGGCGATTTAATAAATCAATGGAGGGCAGGTCGCCCACATCAAATAATCGACCTTGCACTTGTCCCAGTGATTTCTTTTCAAAAGGCTCAATCTTGATTTTCTTAACACCAGAAACCTCAGGCTTAACCGAAGCGCTATCGGCTTTTTTAACCGCAAACGCCTTGGATAACACCTTGGGAATCTGGGACACTTGAGTCACGGAAGGGGTGGCTGGAGCCGCCACAGACGGCGCGACTGCTGCTACCTGCAATGCGGGAATAACCGTTTTGCGCTCAGGCTCAGGGGCGATCTTACTTTTAGGACCTTGTTCAGCTTTTAGCACGCGCCTGGTTTTGAGTTTTGTACAAACTTTTGCCACAAGGGACAATGTAAGTTTACCCAGCGCATCCAAGGTAGCTAACCAGGCAATGTCTGCATATATGGTTAATCCCCAGATAAACCCCAGCAACCCCAGCAGACTGGCCCCCACAAAACCAAACTGGGTCACCAGTGGTGCAGATACAGAGCTACCCACTGCTCCTCCCGCCCCTGCAGGCAACAGCTCAGTGCCATCGTAGAGTTGAATTAATACAGATGAGGAAAATAAAATAAACAGCACACCCATGAGGCGCCAGGTCCAGCCCATTAGGCTGTGTTGTAATTGAGGTTGTTTGAAGCGCTGCCAGAACTTTAATATAGGCAGGATGGCCAAAAGATAGGCGCCATAGCCCAGCAGGGAAAACAACAAATCAGCCAAAAAAGCGCCTGATTTGCCGCCAAGATTAGCGGTTACTAAATTAGTGTTTAGCTGGCGCCAACCAGGATCGCCAGGCGCATAAGACAACAATGCCAATAGTAGAAAGATCGCAGCAATGGTCATCAACAAAAATAGACCTTCCTTGCTGACAGCCGCTAGCTGTGAATGCCAATCTATATTAACTTTTTCTTTATTTTGAAGCACTTAGCCGCTAGCCTAGCCTAATCCATGTTGATACGGATTGTATCGTGTCGGC
>Ga0105348_1000625_pt1 | contig 26250 bp, 33 predicted proteins | sample EN8Hudsemesocosm_2_FD_83504 | JGI IMG/M metagenome (GOLD analysis project Ga0105348, IMG submission 83504) | Methane-oxidizing microbial communities from mesocosms in the Hudson Canyon - EN8C Hudson Canyon | ecosystem: Environmental > Aquatic > Marine > Cold seeps | place: Hudson Canyon... | reverse complement strand
TTCATCACTAAGAAAAACTCTTGCTCGCCAAAATCGCATTGAGAAGAGTCTGGGCCTTGGTTAATCGTCATATCATTACCCTTCTGCTGCTAAAGCACGTTTAAAGCTTGGCATGGCAAGTACAGCATCGATCATTTTTTGAGATCGTTCGCCAATAGAAATATCCACCGGAAAGCTGCCTCCCCAACGTGAATAAACGGTAAGCATAATGTCTGCGGCTGAAACACCTTCCCCAGCTAAGAAATTTTCCTCCTCAGAATTCTTCGCCAACTCCTGTTCAACAACTTGCCATAGCGTAGAGATCATTTTAGCGGCGGCTTTAAAGGCAAGATCTTTCGCGGCTTCATCTTCAATATGCTGAGCAATAAAGAACAAACGCCCATAAGCTGGGTGCATCGTTGCGTTAGCAAACAGAATTTGTTCAATGCCTTTATTTCGCGCAACACCTGCTGCAGGTAGTAAAGAATTTTGATGACGTTCAAGCAGATGTAAAATAATCGCAGCGCCTTCAGTATAAGTATGGCTCTGTCCGTTAGACTCTTCTTGTTCGATCAGTACCGGCACTGCTCCAACAGGGTTTATCGCGCTGAAATTTTCTACTTCACTCACATTAATGATTTCAACCTGTTGATCCAGTTCGTGTAGCACGACCTGAGTGGCCAGTGAGCAAGCGCTTGGAGAGTAATAAAGTGTATACATGGTTTTTCCTCATTCATTGGTTAGCCGCTAGGATTTGCGGCTGTTAAACAACAAGGACAGTTTGTGGTCTTTTACTATTCACATATATAGCTATAATGAGAACCTAATGTTTCCACCATGGAGACAGTTGTAATCTAAAAGTGAGATGGCTCGATGGATAAACTGCGCGCGATTCAACTCTTTGTCCGCTTGGCTGACCTAGGAAGCTTTACCCGTGTCGCCGAGCAAACCAATGCTTCTAAATCGATGATCAGCAAAGAGATCAGCCGTTTGGAAGATTCTCTGGGCGCTCGTTTATTACATCGATCAACCCGCAGCGTGCAATTAACCGATGCGGGGGAAGGCTATTTGCAACGAGCACGAGAGATTTTGGAAAAGCTGGATGATGCAGAAGATTTCGTAAAAGACAGACATGCTAAGCCGAAAGGGAAACTAAAAATCAACGCTCCCATGGCGTTGGGCCTTACTGATTTATCGGGTTTGTTTGCTGATTTCATGCAAGCGTATCCTGAAATAGAGCTAGACATTCACTTAGGTGATGAGAGTATAGATTTGGTTGAGCAAGGCTTTGATCTCGGTTTCCGAGCCTCAAGTAAAGCCATTGATTCTAATTATGTCGGCCGCCCACTGACACAATTTAACTATAAAGTCTGCGTGGGCGCGGAGTACTTTGATAATCATCCAAAAATTAAAACTGTACACGATTTATCTCAACACAATTGTTTTGAATACAGCTACTTCCAAGGAAAAAATATTTGGCCCATTGATGATGGCATTACCATAAAGGGTCACCTTAGAGTTAACAGTACGGTTTTCATGATGGAAGTGATTAAGCGTAACCAAGGCATTGGCTTTATTCCTGATTTTGTTTGCCGGGAAGCAATAGAGAAAGGTGACGTTATTGAGATTTTAACAAAAAACAAAAAGCCAAACCTTACCCTTTATGCCCTTTACCCTGCCCGACATTTTGTACCGACTAAATTGGTGCATTGCATTGAATTTCTTGAACAATGGTTTGCGGATGAAACAGAATGAAAACTTTAAATAAAACAACAAAACCCTGCGTAATCTGGTTTACCGGTTATAGCGGTGCAGGAAAATCCAGCTTGGCTGGTGAAGTTGAAAAGCAGCTGATGGAGTTAGGGCTGCAAACCTCTCTGCTAGACGGCGATATAGTCCGTACTGGATTATGCAAAGACTTGAATTTTAGTAAACAAGATAGAGATGAAAACATTCGCCGAGTTGGCCATATGGCACAGCAGTTAGTTGATGCCGGCATAATCGTACTATGTGCCTTTATCTCTCCTTTTAGAGAAAGCCGAGATAACGTGCGCAAGCTATTTAACGATGGCGAGTTTATTGAAGTCTTTGTTGATACGCCACTAGAGATCTGTGAACAACGAGATGTAAAAGGCTTGTATAAGAAAGCCCGCGCGGGTGAGTTGCTAGAGTTTACTGGCATTGATTCCCCCTACGAAAAGCCTTTAAAATCTGAACTACATATCAAAATGATTTCAGCTAAATCCTTAGAAGACGCTGTTCAAGATATTATGCATTATTTATTTTGATTAAAGTCCTCTGGCACTTCGTGACTGATTAGGATCTGCCAAAACTTGCCATTATCCTTTAACATCTTCAATCCCTGATTAAATTTCTTCTTTATTACTTCGCTATTAGGATAATCCCTAGAAATAAGAAGATAACTTTCTTGAAAATCATAAGGTTTCTCTAAAATCCCAATATTTTCTGCATTAGTAGACAAGTGCTCTCGAATCAAATCATTTCCGGTTAGCTCATCAATAATCGTAAAATCTATCCGATGATTGACCAACTTCTGTAAATTCTGCAAATCACTTTTAACCAGTTCAAAATTTAAGCCTAGTCTCTCAAATTCTGGGATATACCAGTATCCTATTACGCCACCAATTCTGTAACCCTGAAAACTTTCCATTTCTGACCATTCGAAACCATCAGGAAACTTTTCTTTGTTATAAAACCAGCGGTTAAACATGGGTAATATAGGATCAGAATAATCATAAACCTTTTGACGAGCGTCTGTTTTAAAATAGGGCGTTGCTGCGAATACTAGTCCTTTATCAACTTCTCCTAAACAGCGTTTCCATGGGTAGAATTGATAATCAACTTCTAAATCCACTTCATTAAAAGCCTGCCGAATAATTTCTAGAATTACACCAGAGCCGTCATTTTTGGTTGACGTATAGGGCGTATAATCGTTAGTGGCAATCACAATGGGGTTTTCTGTATAAGCAAATACAGAACAGAACAATAAACTTAGTCTGAATAGGTATCGATATAAATTCTTCATTAATCGCCTCCTTAAAAGGTCATGACTAAGTATAGTCTTCAGCATCCTCTTTCTTTAGGCTTTCTGAGTATAAAGAGAGTATTTTAAGACTGAGGGACTTGGTTACCCGCTAAAAAATCAATTAAGCATTCTACCTTTTTATTACCAGGTCCTTTAGTTACATTGCTATTATGCCAAACAGCGTAGAGCGGAAGATCTTCGACATGCCAATCAGGTAACAGCTCAACGAGGGTTTGATCCGCCAACGCTTGTTCAACTAAAAAATCAGGAGGTGTTGCAATGCCACTTCCTAATAAACAAAACTGGGTCATCGCCTCGACACTATCCACTGTAATTGAACTGTTGAAATCTAGCTCTAAACCTTCTCGTATTATCGATTTTGTACTCCTTATATCAGATGAACTGATGGGAGTATTACGCGGTAATAATCGACGTTTAGTATTGAGCATAGATAGTTTAATCCAAGGCCAGTTTCCAATATCTGCAGGCTGTAAATCCAATACTGTCTGTATGACAATGTTATTCCGTAAACATTGATCTTTGATAAACTCAGGAGTACAAACCAGCGTGCGCTGGATACTACCAAGCCGCTTGCTCATCAATGTACTATCCGCCATATCGCCGATGCGAATGGCTAAATCAATAGAGTCTGCAATCAGATCTTGGCGCAGATCACTAAAAACGATATTCAAATCGATCAAAGGATGGGCTTGGTGAAATTGTGCAATTTTAGCAATCAAGGGCGATCGCGTCAGCGCTGAGGGCAATGTTATTGAAAGCTTACCTTTAAGCTGTTGATCCTGGCTGCTGACCTTCGCTAAACCCGCTTCAACTTCTTGCAACATCTTCTGAGCATGCACGAATAAGATTTGCCCTTCATGGGTGAGAGAGAGCTTACGTGTAGAGCGATACATAAGAGCGCAATCGATACGCTTTTCAAGCTCACTGATGTGATAACTCACCACCGAAGATGATAAACCAAGTTCTAACGCGGCCTTTTTAAACGACCCCTGCTTGGCCGTTTCAGCGAATATCGCTAATCCTCTGAGTTCATCTATCATGCTGCCACTAATCCCATATTATCGACCAATGAAATCGAATTAAACTATCTAATCAATGCTAGCAGTTTAATATATGATCGTCATTAGTGGCTTTCCTAGCCCTGATTGATGATTAAAGAGGTTTTATGTCAGTTATTTTTGCGATGGCTAGTTTTGCGCTAAGCATGTCGATATCTCCGGGGCCGGTGAACCTGATAACCCTTGCCAGCGGTATCAACCATGGTTTCGTACGAACACTGCCTTTTGTGGCTGGGGCGAGCCTTGGCTTTAGTCTACTGCTCTTTATGCTGGGGCTGGGATTCACTCTAGGGTTTGATTTTCTACCGTCTAACCTGATGACAGCATTGCAGGTATTAGGGGCTTTATTCATTGCCTACTTAGGTATTCAAACAATACGCTCTGCTCAACAATCTGCTGAAGCGATTGATGTAAAAAACGACAACTTACCGGGATTTTTAAAAGGTGCGTTACTGCAATGGCTCAACCCTAAAGCATGGATTGCCTGCCTATCAGGGATTACTGCTTTTCAGGTCGCTCACTCCGTCTCTTTATTAATGACATTCACCACACTATATTTGATTATTTGCTTTATTTCGATCAGCTGTTGGGCGGCTTTAGGCAATAAATTACAAAACTTATTGCAGCACCCTCAGCACCTTATGCGTTTTAATCAAGTGATGGGCGCAGGGCTGATTTTAATCGCGGGCTATTTATTAATAATCTAGGTATTCATCAATAATCTAGGTATTTTTGAGTAATTTCTTCAATGATGCCTTCTTGTTCCATCACCCGTAATTCTTGATTAATCTTTTCTAATAGTTGGTCTTTGTCTTTAATCTTAGCCACTTTAGATAAGGTCAAATAAGCCGCGCGAGAACGCACATGACCAATGGCTGAAATCTCGATACCATGCTCTTTTAGATAGGTTGTAATACTCGAGGGAGTAGCAGCAATCGCATCAATGCGGCCACCGGTTAACATCTTCACCAATTGCCCGATGCTATCCACTTCTGTTATTTGAATGTCTCCAGCTTGTGCTGCGAGATCAAACTCTTCTGAAATACTATAACCCCGATTTATGCCGATTTTTTTATGATACAAATCACTGAAGTCGTTATAGTCAAATTCATGATTTGATTGGGCATACAGCGTCATCACCGACACATGAATAGGCACTTTTGAATAAAGTGCGTATTCTTTTCTTTCAGAGGTAACAAACAAAGGAAAACCGCCATCAGCCTTACCTGACTGAACCATCGACAATACGCGAATCCAAGGCGCCAGTTCAATTTCTAATTTTAGATCGAGCCGCTTGCCTAATTCCCTCAGTATTTCGACATCACTGCCAGTAACATTGCCATCCCCATCGATGTAGCACTCAGGCTTATTATCCTCATCACCAATAAGATATAAGCTTTGCTCAGCGAAGCTGACATTAACGATCCCGACATTGGCGATCAAAAAGAATACGAGTATTCGTAAGGTATGTCTCATGCGTAGCGATGCTCTCAGCAAATATTAGCTCCCTAAGAGTATAGTTTGAGATTCACGACCTCGCCTTAAATCAGAGCTCTAAGTAAGTGACTCGCTGTACCCCTAAAATGGGGCCTAACTGTACCGCTTGCAAATATCCATATCGGTTATCATGACGTCCTATTGTTTTTATCATTAAGTTCTAATTTTATGTCGTCGCAAAAATCTTCAGAAAAACCGTATTCTTCACATTGGAAAGCTTGGCTCGCCGGTGCCTTAGCCGTCATGCCGTTAAGCATCGCCGTGATTCCTTGGGGCATATTGGCAGGATCTCTTGCCTTAGATGCAGGCTTAAGTCCGTTTGAAAGCCAAGCCATGTCAGCCATCGTTTTTGCCGGGGCTGCTCAGCTTGTGGCTGTGGGTATGATTAAAGCGGGTATCGGTCTGACCAGCATCTTAATTACGACCCTCTTGATTACCTCACGGCATCTGCTTTATTCCATGGCGATGCGAGCACAAATCAGTCCACTGCCGCTCAAGTGGCGCTTAAGCTTAGGCTTTCTATTAACCGATGAGCTTTTTGCCATCATTGCCAAAAATAAAGACCAAGCCAACCAGCCTTTAAATCCTTGGTACGCACTCGGTGGCGGTTTGAGTTTTTATCTAACCTGGAATATTGCTTCCGCGGCGGGGATTCTAATTGGTCACAACATACCGAACTTAGAGAGCTGGGGTCTAGATTTTGCTATTGCCGCTACGTTCATTGCCATCGTAACCCCACAAATTAATCGCCCTTCTATTTTAATCTGTGTCTTGGTCAGCTTGGTTTGCTCTGTGGTGTGCGAACTGTTTCAAGTTCCATCCGGATTATTAATCGCCTCGTTATTAGGCATGGCGTGCGGAACCTTGTATGCCAAAGCGACGGGGGAAGGTAAATGATTACCTTAACGATATTGCTCATGGCCGCCATTATATTCTGCAGTCGGTACTTGTTTTTAGAACCTCGCTTACCGCTGAAACTGAGCTCCAATACGCTTAAGTTCTTGAGTTACTCTGCCCCTGCGGTGCTGTCAGCAATCTGGGCCCCGATTGTCTTTATTCAACAGCACGAGTTGAGCATTAGCCTTGATAACCATTATCTAATATCTGCCGTCGTGGCGATTATTCTCGCGATCACTACCCGTAAAACTCTGCTAACAACTGTAGTGAGCATGGCGTTATTTTTCTTGCTGCGCTTCTATCAGTGAGTGAGTAAGAAAAACTAACAACAAATAGCAACTGGATTGATTAATAATCAATCGATCCAGTTATAAAACCTTCAGCTTTTTAACGGCTTACCTTGCAAATATTGATCCATGTCATTTTATTGACAACCCCATCAAATAGCAGTAATTATCATTTGATAAATCTATAATTTCCATTATTCTCTTCGCCTTTATTATTGTCGACGTTACCTAACGAGACGCAGTTTTAGTGAAGATACAGTATGCCTCTTTCAGTTCAACTTTTAGCCATGAGTCCATCGTCGCAGAAAACCCTTGCGGGATTTATTAAAACAACCGGTAAAAAACACTTTGTTTTAAGCGATGATTTAATGCCTAACGTTTTGATTATTGATATCGATAATACACAGGGTAAGCAATATCTATCTCACTACCAAAATAGTGAAACAAAGTTAATTACGCTATCACTCGCGCAGCAAGATGACATTCCAGCATCCGTCATTCAGATACAAAAGCCTTTTACCGGTGTTGAAATCCTTCGCTCTGCGGAAAAAATAAAAGAGCTCAAAACAACCAGTGACCTTGAGAAAAATAAAGCATTAAAACAATCAGCCATTAATGAACAAGATAGGCCTGATAATAAACAGCCGTCGCTCTCTTCATCTTATGATCCCAGTACAACCTTCCAAGGTATGCTGCGAAAAGCGATACAGCTCAGTGATAAAGAAAATACGCCCGTATTAATTTCAATTCAACAATACCGTATTGAGATACATGCAGATAACAATACAGCTCGCTTAAATTTTGCAAAAAAACGTTTAAGAACCTTATGTCAATTTCCATTAACGGATCAGCTTTGTGATATTACGAAAATCACAATAACTTCTGAAAACTCTGATAATACAACGATCGCTTTGCCAGAATTATCTTTGGATGTTGCCATACTTTGCTCACGAGGTAGATTGCCAAAAAACATGGCTATTGACGCACTCTACCAGCTAAAAAAATGGCCCAACCTAACGCGCTGGAGTCAGCCGGAGTCAGCGATAAAAATAGCGGGCTTATGGTCAAAGTCGCCGAATACCATCACTAATATGGCTCGACAACTATCAATTCCTATCGAACATGTTTACAGCTTTATAACAGCGGCCATTGATAGCAACCTAGCGAAGCAATGTAATGGTATTGCTGAGGTTATTCCTTTTAAAACTGAGAAGAATAATACTGCCCTGTTTAGAAAATTACTTAATCGTTTGAAACGAGCATAACCTTAATGCGCCAATATAAAATTATTTTTTCTGGCCCCGTCGGTGCGGGTAAAACAACAGCCATAAAATCACTGAGTGATATTGATGTGGTCGCGACAGAAGCTCGCGCAACGGACAAGGTAAAAGAAATTAAAGAAAACACCACCGTCGCGATGGACTATGGCCGCATTAATTTAGATGCAGAAACGACGGTTCACCTTTATGGCACACCGGGCCAACAACGTTTTGATTTTATGTGGGAAATATTAGCGCAAGGAGCATTAGGACTGGTCCTGTTAATCGATTGCAGCGTGTCATCAGTCATAGACGATATCGATACGTACTTAAGCGCTTTTTCAAATTTCGCGAAGACCAACTCGGTGGTCATTGGCTTAACCCGCAGTGACCTTCTTACTGCTAGCGACCACTTAATTCCCTGGGATGCTATTTATAAAAAGCTAGAGGAAGATGACTTATCCATTGCAATATTTGAAGTCGACGCACGCAATAAAGACGACATGAATACGCTACTAGAAGCCTTGATTCTTTCAATTGACCCCTTGGTTTCATAGGATTATTAATGAATTATCCAACATTCAACCAGTATATTCATCTGACCAATCTCGGTGCTCACTTTTCCACGGCCTCATCACAAGTGAATGCTGAAAGAGCTGCGTTACAGTTATTATTGAACAATGCGATCACGCCTAAATTAAAAGATTATCTAGCTGCCTTAAAAACAGACTCTGATATCCCGGCCTTTCAACAAGTCATCGCGTTATTCAACCAGGGCTATATTACTGCCGCTGATTTTCCAACGGAATTAAAAGGCCAATCATTTGAATTGAATTTAGCAAAACGCTTAGCTCAACTGTCAGATACCCAACATTCCCTATTATGTGATCAAGAAGGCTTCCTCATCGCTTATGCCGGTTTTGATATTGACCAAGCGGAACAAGCGGCGGTATTAGCCATTGAGATATCAGGGCTACAAGCAAAGCGTCAGCATAATATCAACGAATTCAGTGGCACCCACGCGTCTTCTATCAGCATTGCTGATGAAGAAGGTAATACTCAGATGCGTTTTTTACCCATTCATTTTAAACAACAAATTTTCATTCTTGCGATCCAGGGCCAAGCCCAGATTCAGCAAGATAGCTTTACCCAATTAATCTGGCTTCTCAGTCAGCGCTATTCATAACTTATTTTAAAATTGATACACATATTAGGAACATCCATGCGTGAAGAAAGCATTACCTCTATTTTGGCTGACTTAAATAGCAGCTCGTCCGATATTGAAGCATCCGCCATCATTTCCACCGACGGCCTTGTGATCGCGTCACTATTACCTAAGTCCGTAGACGAAGATCGCGTCGGTGCAATGAGCGCCGCCATGCTATCCCTCGGCGACCGCACGGCTTTAGAACTTGACCGTGGTGAACTAGAGCAAGTGCTGATCAAAGGTGCTAACGGCTATATTTTAATGACCCACGTAGGTCACGACGCCGTATTAACGGTTATGACGAAATCCAGCGCCAAGCTTGGCTTAATTTTCTTAGATGTAAAACGTGCAGTGGCTGACGTAGCCAGCGTACTTTAAGTTTTATTATCAAAGGATCTTTCAAAGGAAATATCATGGGCAACATGTCACCCGAACACATTATTGGCGACTATAAAGAGCATCTTCTACAACACTTTAATAGTCCGTCACGAACCGTTTATGTCACCGCAATAGAAACGCCTTTTCCTGCAGGAAAATTAATTGTTTCTCGCACAGATTTAGCAGGCAACATCACTCACATGAACCAAGCCTTTGTCGATATGTCTGGCTATTCTGAGAGTGAATTGATCGGCCAACCGCATGCTATTTTACGTCATCCAGATATGCCTAGATCTGTCTTCAAAGAAATTTGGGATACCGCCAGTCGTGGTGAAAAATGGCAGGGGTATGTTAAAAACCTGCGTAAAGATGGCGGCTATTATTGGGTTAATGCTACCGTCATTGCCAATATCCGTAATGGTGAAATGGTAGGGTTATCTTCAGTTCGTCGTCAGCCATCGGCTAAAAAGATAGCGCAAACAGAAGCACAATACCGCCAACTACTGGAGCAGGAGCAAGCATGAAATATACATTAAGCATTTGCCCAACCACGCCCGCTGCTGCAATGTCAGGCTGGTATATTCTCAATACTTACTTGCAGAAGAAACTCGATATTGCAATGCATATCGAAATGTATAATGACTTCGATAGCCAGCGTTTAGCCTTTGAGAATGGCGAAATCGATTTCATTTATGCTAACCCATATGACGCAACGTTATTGATTCGAGACCTAGGCTTTAGTGCACTGAATAAACCAGACGATAGCGCTAATGAAGTCGTCATTATTTGCAAAGATGATTTCAGCGCACAAGCACTAACGGACTTAGAATCCGGAGTAAAAATTACGACGGCGAATGATCCCGCAACCAACTTGGTCGCGATGATCTTGCTGGAATCTGCCGATATCGATGCTAGTAATTGTATTAATATCGATTGCAGTAGTTTTATCATTGCCGCTAAGCAGGTATTAAAAGGGGAAGCAGATATCGCCTTTTTACCGAAAGCGATTTACGACAAACTATCGAAAATTATTAAAGAGCAATTACGTCCGTTGATTAGCAGTGAAATTAGTGTGATTCACCCTATCTTTGCCGCATCAGAAAAGAGCCAAAGTATTCATAGTGAATTATCACAAGCACTGTGTGAATTAACCTTGAGCGATGCCGGTAACAATATTTTATCGAGCATCGGTATCCCTTCTTTTTCTAGCATGGAACAAGAAGACGCTGAGTTTATGATTGATTTGATGGATACGCTTAAGTAGGTCTCGCCAATAACGATTACAAAAGGATTTGTGATCGTTATAACAAACTTCTATATTGTTCATCATCCCCATTGTATTGCTTAAGGTTAAACCTATGAAGTGTTCCGTATTCATCGCCACCAGTGCCGATGGTTTTATCGCCAGAGAGGATGGCAATGTTGAATGGCTGCATACCGCAGGCAACCCAGCAGCGGATATGGGGGATAATGCCGACATGGGATTCAACCGTTTTATTGCTTCTATTGACTGCATGATTATGGGCCGCAAATGCATGGAAGTTATTGCTGCCATGAACCTGACCGATGAACAATGGCCTTATGGTGACATTAAGATCATTGTGCTTAGCAATACACTTAAAGAAGCCCCTAAGGGAATAGAAGATCGAATAGAGATGTATTCCGGCGATATACTTGAATTAGTATCACAGCTCGAAGCAGAAGGTTTAAAGCATGCTTATATTGATGGTGGACAAACTATTGAAGCATTCATTAATTTAAAACTAATTAATGAACTAACCCTGACACAGGTACCTGTATTAATCGGTAAAGGGATTCCACTGTTTGGTGAAATACTAAAAGATATAAAGCTGGAACACGGTAAAACCACAGCGTTCCCAAATGATTATGTTCAAATTAGCTACCAGCTGAATTATGGCTAAGCAGTTGATGGCTAAGTTAGTTAAAGCTTGGCTTTTTCTTCGTCTCTTAGCGTTAGTACTTCATAACCCGTTTCCGTCACTAAAATTGTATGCTCCCACTGGGCCGATAATTTTTTATCTTTAGTTATTACGGTCCAGCCGTCTTTTAACAATTTAGTTTTTCGAATGCCCTGATTAATCATCGGCTCGATGGTAAAAGTCATTCCCGGAACTAAGACGAGCCCTGCACCCGCTTTGCCAAAGTGCATCACTTGTGGTTCTTCATGCATTTCTCGGCCAATACCATGACCACAATATTCACGTACCACACTATAACCTGCTGCTTCAGCTTGGCGTTGCACCGCATTACCCACATCCCCAAGCGTTGCCCCTGGCTTAACGACTTCGATTCCTTTCCATAACGCTTCATAGGTAATTTTAACTAAGCGCTTGGCTTGTGGGCTTGCATCTTCTAATACATACATCTTGCTCGAGTCGGCTATAAAACCACCCTTCTCTAGCGTGATGTCGATATTAACAATGTCTGAGGGTTTCAAGACTTTATGACTATTGGGAACGCCATGGCATACCACTTCATTCACCGAACTGTTCAGTGTGTATTGGTAACCATATTGACCTTTACTTGCTGGGCGAGCCTTTAAGGTATTTACAATGAAATCTTCGACTTTGGCATCGATCTCTAGCGTTGTCATACCACTGACAATGAAGTCATCCAGCATGTCAAATACTTGCGCCAATAAACGACCGGATTCACGCATCAAACCCGCTTCTTCAGTATTCTTAATGTTGATAGTAGAGGAACGACTCATGCTACTTCTTCCCTCCTACAACAACCTGTAAATCACAGCCTACGACATCAAACTCCTGCTGTTTGAGCTGCAACTGAATAATTTCTGCATAAGTTAGGTTGGGATTTAATTCCGCCAACATCCCCATCTTCATCCAGAATTCAGCTTGAGAGTTGATAGAGCGCGTCATCACACTGCTCGATTTACGAATTTCTTCATGCATGTCTTCGGAAATTTTTACAATGCCCATTAATAGCTCCAAGGTGAAATAGAATATATCTCCATCATTATATACATATCGCATACACTACGTATATGGAACGTGTATTAAAAGCCCTTAACTGTATATTTTTTATACTTCGTGGTACATTTACTTGCAATAAGACTCTCAAAATTACAGACATAATGCGCCACCTAAGTATTATGTTGTTCATTATTCAACCTGGCATAGGCATTTAAGGGCATTACAAAGGGCACTCATTTGGATTCTGACTCTTATTTTAAAACTGATGCACTAAAAGAAATTGCCAAATATTCTTACATTCCTCGCTTGTTTGCTTACCTAGCAGGGCTAGCTGTTGTTCTTATTGTTTTATCTACCGGCGAAAGTGACTACCTAAATAACCTTTGGCTAATGTCATTTCTTTTCATCACCTGCTTAACCTGGCCTCATATCGCCTACTTTTGGGCTAAAAATAATAGCCGTATTCATAAAGCCATCACCAATAGCCTATTAATTGATTCATTTTTTTGTGGCCTTTGGGTGCCATTAATGTCATTTGAGCTCATTCCAAATGCTGTCTTTATAACTGCGCTTATGATGAATAATATCAGTGCCGGCGGTCTAAAACTTTTTGCTAGTGGCTTAATATCTATCATAAGCGCAATTATTATTTCTAGCTTAATCATAAATCCTAGCATTCGATTTGAATCGGATATTCTTGTCATATTTACTTGTATCCCCATGATGACAATTTACCCTATGGTATTAGCCGCCATTAATTTTAAACTCACTAGTCTCTTGATTTTACATAGAGGAAAGTTAATACATCTAAGTCGTAATGATGGGCTTACAGGTGTATACAACCGCCGCTACTGGGAACAACGATTATTAGAAGAATTTGATCGCTGCCAGCGAAGTAGCGAAAATGCCTGTGTCATGATGGTCGATCTTGACCACTTCAAAAAAATCAATGATACCTATGGCCACCTTGCCGGTGATGATGTTTTAAAAGAGATTGGTAAATTACTTAATCAGCTACGCACTAGTGATATTTCCGGGCGCTATGGCGGAGAAGAGTTTGCTGTTTTATTGCCCAATAGTAGCTTAGAAGAATCATCACAGGTCGCTGAGCGCTTACGCCAAAAAATCGAAAACTCTCAATTTGGTGAGGTTGTAGGCTGCACAATTAGTATTGGCATCGCCTCGCTACAAAAGAGTGATGTTGATGCCTACAAATGGCTAGATAACGCGGATAAGGCATTATACAAAGCGAAAGAAAATGGCCGTAATCAAGTTTGTAGTTGACTGTAATATTCATAATCTAGACGTTATTAAGAACGGCTATCGCTCATAATAATATCGAGCTTAGCTTGCGCTTTTTTGAGATTTTTCAAATCTGAGGGCTCTATCATTTCACAGTCATCAAGAATCATCTCTTGAACATTGGAAGGATAGTATTTGCAGTCGTCAGGACGATCAAGGTAGATGTCACAAGTATAAGGAGCACCCGACTTTTCTTGTCGTAAAAATGGACACAGCTCTAGCAACTTGCCCGTTTTAGGATCAGCCCAAATTTCACCGTTATTCACGTACTCTGCAATGGCAGGCGTAAATACTTCCCACAGTTCTATCTCTTGCTTAGAAGCCGATAACGCACCGTTGCTGTATTTAATGCAGCACTTTCCACAAGAGTTACAGTCTTTCACAACTTAAAGACTTCCTGCATCGAGTTTTTTTACTTCTATTCGTTCTAAATCAGAAACCTTTATTTCTCGACCACTTTGCGTAATAAACAGCCGGCCGCGCATGTCTTTTTTAAGCGCGATAAACGTTTCTGAAGCACCTGTTTGAGGATTAGTAATCGTCACCTGATATTCTGTATTACTCTCTTGCCAAGATAAATAATACATCAAAATCCCGGCCGCTATGATTAAACCCGCCATGCTATAAGAGAATGGTTTAATCCAAGTATTGTTAACCGAATCTTTAGATATGTTATTCAGTGTACGACCATTCATTGAAGCATTAGCAGCAGCACGCTTACTGTTTTGCGCCCTAAACCAAATAATAACCGCAACAACGATTGCCAGCGTAAGTAATAATTTAAGAATCATGAGTAGAGGTGTCTAATGCAAGAGAGTTGTATTTAAGCATAAATAGTCTGCCAGTTCACTGCAGGACAGTACCAATAAATGTTAAGATGCATTCACTATTTCATACTAGACTCAAAGCAACTCTAGCCTTCAAGGGAATGAACGATGCACTCAATCAGTAAGACAGCAATTTCAATCATCATTACAACCGCTGCACTTTTAGCCTCCTCTCAGAGTATGGCTGTCAACGATGGCGAGGTTCGTCAAAGTATTGATCTGGGAATGCAAGCATGGCATGAAGAAAGTAAGCAATGGTTGAGCATGGAAGGGTTCTGGGATAAGTACGCTAAAGATCAGGACGCTAAACCCAATAAAAAGCACTGGCCTGCTGCTACCACTTACCCTAAATACGAAGCGATTAACGAAGGCGATACCTTTCTTGTAGAGCTAAAAGAAAGCACGTGTTTAATGCAGTTCCATCACGCTCGCTGGCGTCGTGCCAATGACGTTCGCCGCTGGGATGATGCCTTCAACGCCTATGGTGCTTGCCCATTTGTTTTCGAATAAAGAGTAAAGCTAAAGTGTGTTTCAATTAATAATAAGTAGCTCACTGGCTACTTATTATTTGTGCAATCAGTCGCCAACTTAATTGTTCGGAACTCAGAAGGCGTTATTTGATACCAGCGCTGGAAAGCACGAGTAAAATTACTGGTATCTTTAAAACCTAAATTGAAAGCGATATTGGTAATACTGTCATTGGTTTCTAATAAATAATAGCAGGCAAGGTCTTGCTTCTTTTGCTGTAATATCTCACTAAAACGATAACCCTCCGACCTCAAGTGTCGTGCCAGTGTTCGCTCCGAGACATTCAGTTTTTCAGCTATCTTCGTCAGGCTAGGGCTAGCTTCACCAGCACCTATCACTAAGTGTTTTTTACACTTATCTACCCAGGTATTAGCATTCATTTCTTGCAGGTAGTTTTGCACTGAGTTCTCGTTCGACTGCAGAACTTTCTCATCAAAATGCAACGAGGTTTTTTCTAAAAACGATCGATATAACCACAAGCAGTTATCGTATTGATTAAAAGTCACCTTTGCATCAAAAAAATCTAGCCAAGGCTTCACGAATTCTGGCTCTGATCGAATGAGATCTAACTTGGCGACAAAGCTTTCATTGCCCACCATTCCGCGGCAAAACTTAACAATGACTGAGAAAAATGCATCAAAGGCCGCTGGGCTAATATTCACCCCTTCTACTGCCCGAATGCTGAAACCGACTTTATCAGGTGTATGCTGTAAATTGAGTTGTACCGAATCACTCACCAGAGCGTGATAAGCAATGATTTTCTCAAGAGCTTGCGCTAGGTTCTCACAACTCATAATCAACATGCCAAGCGCTTTAAAGTGCACCGCATGCACATGCTCGGTAACACTTAGACCAAAAGCCGAATTCCCCGTGGCTTTTATCGCGGCTTCCCATAATAGGGTCATACTATTGATAGGAATACGGCTAGAAGGAGTTTTCTCAAAATCGCTGAGATTTAGCCCTGCTGCTGCAAAGATCCCATCGGCATTTAGCCCTTCTGCTTTCAACGCCCAGCTTACGGCAATCGCCCATGCGGCTAAGGTAGTATAGGGCTCTGAATTTGGGCGTATATTGGGCACTGAGTACGACTTCGCGATTGTTTAGGGATAAAATATTAAGCCACGAAAGACATAACATCATCAAGGAATGATTGTTACCACAATTATTAAACCTTCACTTCCGATTCTGGCTAGTGTGGATAAGGCAGTCGGTTATACTTTGTCTATTAGAGCACTGCAAAGAAGTGCTGCCAGTTTAAGTAGGAAAGGTGATTATGTTAGATCCGAAGGTTTGCCAGAAAGCTCGACTATCTCGAGATCCGCGTTTTGATGGCAAATTCTTTACCGCCGTCAAAACCACAAAGATATATTGCCGAACAATTTGTCCTGTTGCACCACCCAAAGAAGAAAACGTACTGTATTTTTCCTCAGCCATTGAGTGTGCCAATGCAGGGTTTCGCCCTTGCTTACGCTGCCGCCCCGACAGTGCCCCCAATTCCCCCGCCTGGAAAGGAGTAAATACCACATTAGACAGAGCCATACGCTTGATTGATGCCGGCTGCTTACAAAAAGGGAGCTCGCAAGAAGGTTCTTTAGAAAAACTGGCCGAACGACTAGGGATTAGCGATCGTTATTTACGTTTATTATTTAAGCAGCACCTAGGACTCTCCCCTAAACAGTACTCACTGTATCAGCAATGTTTATTCGCTAAGCAGTTATTGCATCAAACACAATTACCCATCACCCAAGTCGCGTTAGCGAGTGGTTTTGAAAGTGTGCGTCGCTTTAATGATTGCTTTAAAGCCCAACTCAAACTCACACCATCACAAATGCGAAAATCAGGGGGTGAGCAAGCTAATGTGCTAACGCTAAAACTGTATTACCGCCCTCCTTTTGACTGGGTGCGAATGCAGGCAACCTTGGCAGCCAGAGCCATTGATAAACTAGAATGGTGCAATGAGAACAGTTATGGCCGCACTTTTAACTGGCATGGCAGTAAAGGGGCGTTCACAGCAACACACAATGAGGATAAAAACCTATTTGAAGTATTAGTCGAATTAGAAGACGTTAAATACTTAAAAGCTATTATTAATAATATTCGTCGAATTCTAGATGTTGATGTTGATATGCAAAGTATTGAACATGATTTACAACAGTGTTTTCCCGCAGAATTTAAGTTCAATTCAGGGATTAGATTACCGGGTATTTGGGGTATGTTTGAAGCGGGCATACGAGCGGTTCTAGGCCAACAAATATCGGTAGCAGCAGCACGCAACTTAGTAACTAAATTAGTGACTGAACTAGGCGAGCCGCTAGGGGAATTTTCTTTATTCCCAACTCCAGAAGCCATCGCCAATAATGAACTGAATTTTTTAAAAATTCCAGGCTCTCGTAAGCAAACACTGCGCAACCTAGCTCAGCATTATTTAAACAATGAAAAACCAAACGATGCAGAAGAATGGTTAAAGCTAAAAGGCATCGGACCTTGGACGGTAGACTATGCAAGAATGAGAGGGTCAAGTGAGCCCGACATATTTTTGGCTGGAGATTTAGGGGTGAAACATGCGATTAATAACCTAGATTCCGAGTTTAATTCATCGCTCGCTTCGCCCTGGGGAAGCTACTTAACGTTTCAATTATGGAGCCAATTATAAAATGTATACCGATTATATAGACACCCCTTTGGGTATTATCGAAGTAAAGGCCTCTGGTAAAGGCATTACTCAAACTATTTTTTCAGGCGCAGAAAAGAGCGATATCAATACCAACGACATAACGGATAATGCTAAGCAGCAATTACTAGAATACTTTGCCGGTACACGTCAACAATTCGAGCTTCCACTAGATCCTAAAGGAACTGAATTTCAAAAATCAGTCTGGGCCTGTTTATCAAAAATCCCTTTCGGTGAAATCGTAACGTATCTCGACATCGCCAAAATGATTAATAAACCTAAAGGATCCCAAGCAGTCGGTGGTGCAAATGGCCGCAACCCAATTAGCTTGATTGTTCCTTGCCACCGAGTGATCGGTTCTAGCGGCGCCTTAACCGGCTATGCTGGCGGAATTGAGCGCAAACTGTGGTTATTAAACCATGAAGGAATTGAGCTGCAGGACTCAAAAGAAAATCAACAGCTAGACATTAATAACGTAATAGGCAACCGACAAAAGAAAACTGAATTTTTAGAGTGATTTAATATAGCTGATTACTATAAATGCCCTTCATTATTCATCTATAGAAAACCTGTTACTTTCTACTTTTCCAGTAGGGAAAAATATTCAAATATGATACCTTACCGAAAATTTTATCGGTAATATTAATAATGTTAACAAGTTTCAGAAATAAGATGATCACTATGACCATCGCCACAGCAATACTCGCAGGATTAACAGGCTGTGGCGGAGGCAGTGGTGGCGGTTCAGACACTGAAAAATCGGGCGGTCTTAGCAACATCACCGTCACAAAGTTAAGTGACTTACCTAATAAGTATAACGAACACCAAACTATTACCCTTTCGTTAAATACTCAGGGGAAAGGGGCTAATGACGTCACTTATAACTGGGAAGTGGAATTTTCAGGTAAGGCTCTAACGTTCTCCGGCCAAAATACTCAGACTATTAGTTTTACAGCACCTGAAGTAGACGACATTGAAACCGTTAGCGTATCAGTAACATTAGGTCTGAATGATGGAGACCTACTTGGAAACAAACGCTATTCAACGAGTTTAATAATCTACGACCTAGATCCTCTTAAAGCCAGCACCAGAGCCATTATTGAAAATGGGTTAAGCACCAACCTAGTCGAAGTAGATAGTTTGGATACAGCCTTAATGTCCGAAGGCGCGACTTGGAGACTTAATAAATATTATGATCAGCCAACACTGGCCAACTTTGGCTTTTTAGGCGAACGCTATATTGCTACACAGCAGATCACTTATTTTAATAAAAATAATAGTGGTGAATTAGGTTTTAATAATTGTGGCAGTGCGACCGTAGAACCTTTTGCCCCTACCCTTACCCAAATTAGCTGTGGCGGAACGTTTGAAAGAAAATTTTATCAATCTGCTAATGCTTTTCGTGTGGAAGAAGTATGTGATGGCAAGGTTGGTTTTGCTAATAACTTCACTAAATTAAGAGACACCCAAACTGATAGCTTTGGCGAAGTATCCCTTACATTGACCAATTATAATGATTTCTCTACAACCGAAAATTTATGTGGCGTTGTTACCGAAGTATTAGTCATTAGTCACGAAGATGATAACAATGATGGCAACCCTGATAACGCATTCTCGGCTGCTACCTTTGCTGAACTACACGGGCAATATGAAGGAAGCCCTATTAAGATATCGATTAAAATTGACGATGTGAAATCGTATTGGAGCTACTCACTTAGTGATTTCCTTGATGACAATAATCGGAATGACATTACTTTCGACTCACCTGTACTTAATAAAATAAACAATATCTCTGCAGACAATGGCAGACTTCGAGTTGATCGAGAAACATCAGAAATTGAAGTCGATGTTGATGCGGAATTTGAAGATATTGATGGTACAACAGTAGACGTTGAAGGCACCATCACATTAGCATTTGAATAATAAAATAAGTAATCGGGCCATATTCATGGCCCGATCTATTTAATGTAAAACGACTGCACCTTTGCTACTCACTGATTCGCTCTCTATATTTTGTTGAGCAAGTACAACAGATCTATCTTCAGAAGCATACGCAAACAGATCTTGAATCTCGTAATAATCGTCCTTAGATAACTTGATTGCGACTCGGTTAAGCCACAAAAGATATTCATCACCCAAACACTCTACCGGTAACTTTCCCGCCAAGGCTTTAGTCATTAATTCTTCTAATTGATCCGCTGGAAGGCATACCTGAGTCGTACGCCAAAAAACATGAGCAGAACCATGGCTGCAAATACCAATCCATTGGAACCTACTTTGAGTTGAAATCTTAGTGATTTTATTACACATACTAAGCCGCCTCTTCCAACTCAAACTCGGCTAAAATTTGTTGCACCCAAGTCGCTATTCGAGCATCAGTCTGTTCAAACTGCTGATCATCATCAACCGCTAAACCATAGAAAAACGTTCTACACGGGCTAAGCGCCCGACTTTCAGTAAAGTCATAACCCGTGGTTGGCCAATAGCCTTTTATATTGGCTTTCATCGGCTCAATGATTTCATGCAACCAACCCACCGCATCAATAAAGAAATCACCATAACCAAACTGATCGCCCAAGCCGTACAGGGCAACTTTCTTACCGCCTAACTCCGCAGCTTCCAACTCGCCCTTAAAGTCTTCCCAATCGCCCTGAATACCGCCAAAGTCCCACGTTGGAATACCAAAGATACACACCTCAGCGTCGCTAATTCGATCTGCCGAGCAATCGGAGACATCAATCAGTTCGACCAGGTGTCCAGATTCCGAGAACTGCTCTTGTATCTTCTCTGCCACTTCCTCGGTATTGCCTGTATCCGTACCGAATACCAATAAAATATCTGTCATTACCTGCTTCCACTCTAATCATTTAATTAACACAGATAATATACTAATGATAATCATTCGCAAGTAAGAAAAGCTGTATTTATTGGCGTCGATTCACCCCTTCATACTCTTGCTAATCAGCTCCAGTCGCCATAAGTTGTAGCCATAAATATAAAAAGGGAATAGCCACTATGAACGAATTCACTGTTACCAGCATGACCAAAGACGCGATGGGCGATTGTGATGCCACCGCACTGGCTAAAAAAATAGCCGACAAAGACGTCAGCGCCTCAGAAGTACTAGAAGCCGCCATTGCCCGCGCTGAATTAGTGAACCCAAAGTTGAACGCCATCGTGACCGATTCATTTGATATGGCGCGCCAAACGACACAATCACACTCTGGCAAAGGCGCTTTTGCTGGCGTTCCAACATTTGTTAAAGATAATACAGACGTAAAAGGACTGCCTACGTTATTCGGCAGCCGCGCAGTCGCGAACAGACCCGCCAAGCTTAATGGTGAATTCACCGACCAAATGTTATCCACCGGCTTAACTATTTTGGGGAAAAGTGCACTGCCCGAGTTTGGCATTCCACCCACAACCGAATCCCTCGCCCAAGGCGCAACCTGCAACCCATGGAATATTAATCATTCCAGTGGTGGTTCATCCGGTGGTGCAGCAGCACTCGTCGCTTCGGGTGTAGTGCCTATTGCACACGGTAATGACGGTGGCGGTTCAACCCGTATTCCAGCTGCCGCTTGTGGATTGGTTGGTTTAAAACCGACCCGCAATCGTTTAGTCAATATGCACGGCACCGACGCCCTACCGATTAATGTCGGCCACGAAGGCGTTATCACTCGTACCGTAAGAGATACTGCACTCTTCATGGCTGAGGCAGAAAAACATTTCAGCAACCGCAAATTACCAACGTTGGGACACATACAAGCACCGGGCAAAAAACGCCTACGCATTGGTTTAATCTCCGGCGCATTAAAAGGCATAAACGTTCATGCGGATGTACAGCGCATTCAAAATGAAACCGGCTTATTGTGTGAAAGCCTTGGTCACAGCGTAGAAGAAGTGGCTTTTCCGTTTGAAGATCAAATTGCCGAAGACTTCATCAACTACTATTCCTTCCTATTTTTCTCAATACATCGTTTTGGGAAGTTGGTTATCGGCCCTGGCTTTGATAGTTCAAAAGTCGAAAAACTGTGTGCACATCTTAGCGGTAACTTTATTGGCAACATGGGTAAATTCCCATTCGTTGTTAAACGTTTAAAAAATACAATTAATATCACCCGTGAATTGCACAAGCACTACGATGTACTTTTATGCCCAACACTATCATCGGAAGCCCCTAAAAATAACTACATCCTCAACCAAGGCCTTTCCGCAAAGGCCATGGTAAGAACCATGACCGAGTTTGCACCCTTTGCAGCACTGCAAAATATTACCGGCGAACCGGCTATCTCGCTACCTATGGGCACCAGCGATAATGGTTTACCGATTGGTATGCAGTTCTCAGCAGGTTATGGCGAAGATCAAACATTACTCGAACTGGCTTACGAGCTGGAAGAAGCAAAAGCGTGGAAACACATTCACGAACAAGTTGCGAAAAAGAAACCAAGAAAAACGACTAAAAAAACAGTCGCGTAACTATTTAAAAGTTGCGTTAAACATTGCTCTTTAGATTGTTCTAAAGAGCGAAGTAAGAAACAAAATAAAAAAACACCAGGTATTAATTAATGAAAAAACTCGGTGCACGCAGTAGTACAAGCGATGTTTTACAAGGTAAAGACCTAACAGGAAGAACCGTCGTGATCACAGGTTCAAACTGTGGTATCGGTTTTGAAGCCGCACAAGCATTAGCCGGAGCTGGCGCAAAAGTCATTTTCGCCTGCCGCAATATAGAAAAAGGTGAAGAGGCTTTACAACGCTGCCAAGCTTTACACCCTCAAAGCAGTCTTGCATTTTATCCGTTAGATCTTGCTTCTGCTGAAAGCATTAAAAATTTCTGTACTGAAGTAAAAGACGAGCCAATCGATACGCTGATCTGCAACGCAGGCTTAATGCCAACCACCTACCAAGAAACACAACAAGGTTTAGAAATGACCGTGGGCGTATGTCACTTCGGGCATTTCCTGCTGACTAAACTTTTATTGCCCCAGCTATTAGCGTCAAAGTCTTCACGCGTAATTATGGTTTCCAGCGAATCTCATAGAATGCCTGCGAAGCTTAACTTCAATAAATTTCCGTTAAAGAAAACCGATAGATTCTCAGCACTAACCGCTTATGGCCAAGCCAAGTTGTGTAATGCACTGTTTGCCAACGAACTACAACGTCGCTTCGGCTACAAAGGCCTTACCGCTTGCTCATTACACCCAGGAGCATTGATAACGACCAGCTTTGGCCGCGACTCAGGTATTGTTTCTTTATTCTTTAAACTGGTCAGCCCACTAACAAAGAATCCAAACCAAGGCGCAGCAACAACTGTGTATTGTGCGAGTAATGAAAATTCAGCTGAGCTTGCGGGGAAATACTTTTCTCATTGCAAAGCATCACGCAGTACAAAAGAAGCGAACAACCCTGAAACTGCAAGAAAGCTATGGGAAGTGAGTGAAGAATGGGTGAAGGGGCTTAAGATTTCATCGACTCAAACAACTGGTGAAGATGCAGTTGAGTGTGCTTAATGTAGTGTGATGATTATTTAGGCCAAGCTCTAAGTCGTTGTATCTTTGTGCTTTTATCCAAAAAGGATTTTGGAAACTTTAGCTTGGCTAATAGCAAACTTGTAATAACAAACTCTTCACATGACTTTAGTCGAATAAAAGCATAAAGATAGTCTTCTCCCGGCCCCCAGACTGGGCCAGCATCAAAAAATGGTCTAGTCAAATTAAGTTCGAAAATTTCAATATCATCAGGTTTTATTTCTGTGATATTTCCATTAATGCTTACTTCGATATATTCCTCAGAAATATTTACCACCGTATTTCGATTCATCATCCAATACTTAATATGCAAAACTAACGCGTCTAAACCCAGAACAAGCATAAGAATAATTGGTCCTAGTATCCTCACAGGCAAAGGAACTGGAAGCTCACGAGTTGCTATTGCAGCGATCAAGCCAACAATAACTATACCGATAAGTATGCCTCTGATTTGCTTAATGTGGCTGAGTAGCGTTATTTTATATTGCGTAGTATTCACTTAAAAACTTCTCACTTATTTAGCTATAAAGAAATATATTAAAACCATCAGTTTCTCTATTTCGGCCAAGATAACCAGCGTTTTATTTTCTTAGACTTATTGATGAAGTTTTCAGGCGTTGTCAGTTTAGGTGAAAGTAAGCTAGTAATAAAATATTCTCTTCCAGATTTCAATATGAGATTAGCATAGTTATATTCCTCACCAGCTGCCACACTTACTCTATTGTAATAATAAGGGCGAGTTAAATGTAGCTCTAGTACAGAAACATCATTAGAATTAATTAATTCGACGCTGTCACCACAAGTGATTTTTAATGTATCCCTATCAAGAATTTCTAATATCAGCTTTCTATTTAAATACCAATAACGAGCGTGTAAAAATATCACGTCAAGACTAAAGACTATAAAGATAGCTATCCCTATTAGCATTTCTCTTTCCCCACCACCAAGGCCAAATATATAAACCTCAGCTATAGTTAAAACAACCAGAAATATCAAACTCCCTTTTAATTGTTTTATATGCGATAAAAAATTTATCCTAAACTTCATACTCTTCCTTCACAGGTCTTTTGTACACGCAGGTCACTCAAACCATAAAACCCAGATACTTTAATATTGGATAATCTAGAAATCTTCTGAAAATATTGACCTAGTTCACCCTAGGCGCCTGACTCTGCGGATGCCATTCCCACCACTCTTGCTGGCCTTCTTCCGTATCATCCTTCTTCTTCACTACATCCCAAGTCACAAAGTAATCTGGATCAACAATATCGATATGATGTTCGGCATTTTTATAATGCCCTTTAGGCGCAATAAACCAAGCATCTAAAGACGCAGGAATATGGAAGTTAGGAGTTTCTGCCTTACCACCCTTTTTAGAATCAGCCTTACCTTCAGTAAGTATGGCCATCAGCTTAACCGTAATCCCTTCTTCCTTATCCACAGTGATGACGGTACCCGCATACTGAGCTTGCTTCAAAAGATCGCCATTGGTATTGATGTAGCTCAAGCCGATCAAACAAGTTTTATTTAATACATCTTCGATTTTCATAATCTTTCTATTCCAAAATACGTCTATTGCTACGTTCTATCTTGTAGCTACTTATATGACTAACTGTGTGACTATTATTTCTAATTATCCACAAAAAAGGTGGGCAATGCCCACCTTTCTTTTATCTAGCTGTTTAGCTATAACAGCTTAATCGCTGCTAATAGCTCACCGCGTCTAGTGATGGTGACAAGCTGGCACAACACCTACTTGAGGCATATCGGCCAAACCAACATCACGAGCGTGTTCTTCAAAGCCTTTGTTCTTCCAGAAGAATGCACCTGGCATAGTCGTTGGAATCACTAGAATGTAGAACAAGGCACGACCGATTAATAAGCTCACCATCGCTGCTGGTGCTGCAATTGCCGCGACGATTAATCCAAGAGTCGTTGCGCTTAAAGCGATTGCAACAATAGCCATCAATAAACCTGTTGTCGCCATTAATACGTTACGTAAAATATAAGTCTTACCAAAGGTTGTTTGCTGCACGTAATGCGCTGCTGCACCTTCTCCACTTTCGGTATTTAGGTACTTAGCGTGGCTTAACAAACCTAAGCCTTCGGCGATTAAACCTAGAGCAGCAAGACCTGCCGTGATTTGTAATAACTGAGCGACGGCTTCTGTATTACTGGCAAAGGCTAGTGTTGGAATAGCGACTAAACCTAATACCACAGAACCCATGCTGAACAGAGTACCGAAGAAGCTAGTGAATACCTGCGCATGATCCCAGAAAGGACGAGCAGGAATGCGGTAACTGCGAACCATCCAGTACAAACCAATAAGGCCAGTAACGATTGCGAAGTACGCTGCGCCTGTTTGTATTGCTGGAATCACTTCAGTAATTGCAGGAGCACTCATTTCTAAATAGCTCATACCAAACGCTAGCACTTCAAGACCGGTGAATGCTGCGATACCGGTGAAGAATAACGCCACGCCTAACGCTTCACGACTTACTGGAGAATAACGTAAGTTGTTAAAACCACGATAGAAGCGCATCGGTTTACCCAAGTGCATGGTCGATAGAATCAAACCAACCGCTTGTAAGCCCACCAGCAAGATTAATAGCGGAATGTAGGCCACGCTGTTTTTAACCGCGACTAAACTTTCGATGCCGAATACGTTACCTAAGAATAATAAGATAAACGCGCCCATGGCTGCTTGGGTAAACAAGGTGAAAATCACTAATGGATTTTCACGGCTGCTTAAACGTGCAAGGTTCCAAGATTTTGCTTTACCTTCTTTTTCATCTACCACACTGCGGA
>Ga0105348_1000622_pt1 | contig 26374 bp, 27 predicted proteins | sample EN8Hudsemesocosm_2_FD_83504 | JGI IMG/M metagenome (GOLD analysis project Ga0105348, IMG submission 83504) | Methane-oxidizing microbial communities from mesocosms in the Hudson Canyon - EN8C Hudson Canyon | ecosystem: Environmental > Aquatic > Marine > Cold seeps | place: Hudson Canyon... | reverse complement strand
CTTTAACTCCTTAGTTTGCATTTTGACATCAAACGAAAACAAGATAATTAGGCCAGTTTTGCACTGCCTCTCAATATTTCGAATGGGCACTTTCTTGACTAAATTTAAAAGGGGTAATTATAGGCTATATTCGAAGCATCAATTTCAGTAAGTCAGATTGCGGACTGACTTTTACACATAAGTATCATTCGTTGCTATCTAACTCGCTTACTTCTCATGTTTTGCTCGATACTCTTTTGGTGGCATCTCCACCACTTTTTTAAAAATCTTATTAAACGAACTTAAATTTGTTGCACCAACCTGATTAGCCACCTCGATAACTTTTAAATCTGTAGTTCGCAATAATTCTTTGGCGGCTTCTATGCGAACCCGCTGTAAGTATTGGTTGGGGGCTTCTCCGGTAGCAAGACTAAAACGACGACTAAAGTTTCTTGAACTCATACCTAAATCAGCAGCCACTTCTGCAAAGTTCACATCATCAGAGTAATGTCGCTCCAACCATTGTTGTGCGGTGAGTACTTGTTGGTCTTTGTGATATTTCAAACCATCAAATTCTACGTTCCACTGAGCATAACTTCGGTTAAAACCAATTAAAAAGCGTGCTGCAACCTTCCTAGCAACATCTGGACCATAAACTTGTTCCAACATGGAAATACATAAATCACAACCGGAAGGAATGGCATTAGCACAATACAAACCGCCTGCATTCGTGATAGCGCGCTCCTGGCGTAGTAGAACTTTAGGGTAACGTTGGCGAAAATCTCTTTCATAAGGGGTATAAAGTGTGGCTACTTTATTTTCAAGTAAACCGGCTTGTGCCAAGAAATAGGCGGCATTACTGATGGCGACTAAGGGGCAGCCAGTATCATGTAATTGCCTTAACCAGGGTAATAATTCGGGGTGATATTCAAGTGCATCGTCAGCCTGCCCCCAAAAAGCAGCAATAAAAACCAAATCGGGTCGTGGGGTAGAATCAATTGTTCCATCACTTATTACATGGCTTTCGTTAAAGCAGGCAACGCTCTCACCACTTTTATTAATAATCGTGACACTTCCTTGACCTTGAGTGCCATTATTTTCAGTACCCGACGCAATACTTGCTGCTACCCAGCATAAATCTTTGATCAACATGAGACTCATCGCCACAGCTTTATAAGGTGCATAGATAACAATATTTTTCATGTTAGTTCCTTGGATATTCTTTCATTCCCGAACGGTTTAATCTCTATTTGGCAAATATCGCCCAGCCTTTGTCCGATGAGCATTAGTTTGCTATTTAGGTTTTTATCATACTGATATTGCATCCTTATCACTCACAAATAAAGGGAATGAGCTATGAATATGAAAGTTAATATGACAAATAAAGCCTGCAAACAATTGGACGGCGACAAACCAGAGGAGTTACACAAGCCAAGGATCGCCATAGAAGAAACCATGATTTGTCATGATGTCGGCCGCAATAATATGCGCATATGGTTGGCCCGTACTAAAGAAAATGCTTACCTACAAAATAATGATTTCATTCACACCATGCAGTTTTGGTTGTCATCAGAGTTCTCCAATAAAGTACATGAAGACTTAAGTGATTATGGCGAAAAAATCACAAATGAACTTGAAGTGCATGCGGCGGAAAATGACCTACGTTTTAACAACCCTAGAATTGACCCTTTTAATGGTATTGGCGAACGTATTGATAAAGTCGTTCATCACCCTAGTTATACGGCCGCTGGAGATATTATCTATGGTTCGAATGTGGTGGCAAGGCTTGTAAAAACAGGTGGTTTACGTGAAGGAATGGGATTTTATTACTTATCTTGCCATGGTGGTGAAGCGGGCCACACCTGCCCTGTTATTTGTAACTTCGAAACTGCACGCTTGTTACGAAAGTTGGATAATTTTCCAGAACGTGATGAATATATCGCCAAACTGGAAACACCCAGCTACACACATAATTTTACCTCATCGCAATTTCTGACTGAAGTTCAAGGCGGGTCTGATGTTGGTGCTAACGGCACGCGTGCTTGGCTCGATGATGACAAAAACTGGCGTATTCGCGGTGAAAAATGGTTTTGTTCCAATGCGAACGCCGAACTTATGGTGATTACGGCACGTTTCAGTGAAGCTCGATCAGGCACAAAAGGTCTCTCCGCATTCTTAGTTCCGTCGACCAAGCCCGATGGATCACGTAATGATTTCACCTTTCGCCGCTTGAAAGAAAAAATGGGTACCAAAGCCTTAGCCTCAGCTGAAATCGATTTTCGTGATGCTTATGCCATCCCACTAGGTGAAGTTGAAACCGGATTCAACCGCATGATGGAAGAGGTCGTTCACTATTCGCGTATCGCCTTGGCTGTTTCTGTTTTAGGCATGACTAACCGAGGCTACCAACAAGTGCGCGCCTATGCAGATACTCGACAAGCCTTTGGACAAACTATTATTGATTACCCTTTGGTACAAGAAAACTTAGCCAATATCAAAGCGAATATCAATGTCTGCCTAGCGGGGACATTTGCCCTGATTGATTTACAAGACAAAATTGAATTAGGTCACGAGCAGCGCCCTGAATATAAAGTATTTGCGCGTTTAATGGCTAATATTGGGAAGAGTATTATTTCTCGGCGTGGCGTAGATGACCTCCATCATTGCATCGATACCATGGCCGGTAATGGCGCAATTGAAACAACGTCAAGTTTACCTCGTTTATTTCGCGATACCGTCATTCAAGAAAACTGGGAAGGCACCCATAACACTTTATACAGCCAGGTATTAAGAGATTTCGCTCGTTTTGATCAAGACAAATCCTATCTCAATGTTATTGAAAATTTATTTCAGGAATTTACAGCTAGTCAGAACATTGATTTGTCGCCAGCCAAAGCAACTTTAGCTCAATTGAAACTCGACTTAGAAGATTTACGGACAGCTAGTGAGCCATTAAAAACGCTAAAAATCAAAGCCGTGCTAGAAAAAATGGCTAATATTTTTTATTACCTAAGCGCCTTAAAAGAAGCCTACGATCAAACTGAAAAAGGTCAAGGCACTTCCAAACGGGATGCCGCGATTTGGTATGCACAGGTGAATTTCAGTGGGCAAAAACCAAGCTGGGACGATGAAAAACTGTCGCTCATGGCAAAAGTGATTTCCGCCTGAATTTGCCTAGATAACCTCGGGAGAATGTAACCCGAGGTAATTTTACGTTACATTATTAATAATAGGTCCTCCATGAGTTTTACACGCAGTATTTATTCCCCTGAACATGAACAATTCCGTGATTCATTTAAACGATTTTTACAAAAAGAAGTCGTACCTCACCAACAAGTTTGGGATGAAGCAGGCATCGTGCCCAAAGAGATTTGGCTTAAGTGCGGTGAAAATGGTTTTTTAGTTCCCGCAGCAGATGAGCAGTTTGGCGGCTTAGGCTTAAAGGATTACTATTATGAAGCCATTATGACAGAAGAACTTGCTTATATTAATGAATCAGGACTGGTGCTGGCACTACACAACTCAATGGTAGCACCTTATATTTTAAATTACGGCAATGACGAACAAAAGGCGCGTCTTATACCGCGTATCGTCAGCGGCGACAATGGCATATTGGCCATAGCCATGACAGAACCTGGTGCCGGTAGCGACTTGGCTGGCATGAAGACGCATGCAAAAGACATAGGAGATTACTGGCTATTAAATGGCTCAAAAATATTCATTACCAATGGCAACAATGCTGACATTATAATCGTTGCCGCTAAAACTGACCCAGGCAACCCTCATAGTATGGGCTTATTTATTATTGAACGAGGCATGGAAGGTTTTAGTCGCGGCAAACCCTTAAAAAAGATGGGTATGAAAGCTCAGGATACTTCAGAATTATTTTTTGACAATGTCATGATCCCCAAGCAAAACGTACTGGGTGATCCCAGTAAAGGCTTCGTTTATATGATGCAAAAATTGGGGGCTGAGCGCTTATCACTGTGCGTGGAAACCATCGCTGGGGCAGAACGAGCCATAGAAGATACGCTGACCTATGTAAAAGAGCGACATGCCTTTGGCAAACCTATCGGTAAGTTTCAAAACACTCAGTTCAAATTAGCGGAATTACAAACTGAAGTGAATATCGGCCGAGTTTATACCGACAAAATGATCGAAGCTTTTAATGACGGAGAGTTAGACGATGCGACTGTATGCGGCGCTAAATTCTGGCTAACCGATCTTCGGTGCAAGGTTGTCGATGAGTGCCTGCAGTTTTTTGGTGGTTATGGCTATATGCAGGAATACCCGATATGCAAAATGTACCAGGATGCACGAATTGGAAAAATCTACGCAGGCTCTAATGAAATCATGAAAGGTTTTGTCGCCAAATCTATGGGGCTATAGACATACTTAAATTTTTCGCCTGGCACTACGAAACTAGTACCACAAAAAAGGGCAAGCCCGATAAGGCATGCCCTTTTAAATCTAATCGCTAAAGCTTAACCGTATTAAAGGGCTACGATATTCTCAGCTTGTGGGCCTTTTTGGCCTTGAGTTACGGTAAACTCAACTTTTTGACCTTCAGCTAAAGTTTTGAAACCATCACCAGAAATCGCACTAAAGTGAGCGAATACATCTGGACCAGATTCTTGTTCGATAAAGCCAAAACCTTTAGAATCATTGAAAAACTTAACGGTGCCTTTTACTGTATTAGACATAACAACATCCTGAAATTTAAAAAATTAGTGTACCTTCAATAGGTACGAATAGCATAAAAAACAGACTAAGACTTTGATACTTCAGGACGAGGAATTACGAATAACACGGCGAACATAAAAATATAAACAAAAGACTTTCTTTTAGCTGATAGGTAATTTAAAAGAATGCGTGCGTGAAGTCAAACCGTTTCACAAGTGTTTACATTGGACCAGATTTCAAGCATTCACTTAGTCATACGTTGAGAAAGTATGCCTCCCCCCAAAACAACAACTTAGCTTAGATTTCCACCTTTAAATAATAGTAATGCTGCTGTCACTACCCGGTTACCCCCCTAGCTTTACTATGCTGAGAAGTTTACAAATACACAGACCTTGGCAACACAATAACCCTCATGCAGAACCAGAACACCATTTCAGTCAAAACCAACACGCCCCACAAGTTTCTCTCTTTACACTTTCTATCAACTCTTATTCTTTTTCTCTTCCTGGCTGGCTGCAGCAAAAGTGACATCAACGAAGACCAGCAAAAAATAGAAATTGAAACGACTGCCGAAACCGAAGAAAATCAAGCCGCTGCCCCTACACCCACGCCCCTAATAATTTCCACGCCTGCAGACTCTACTCCTGCAGACTCTATTCCTGCAGACTCTACTCCTGCAGACTCTACTCCTGCAGACTCTATTCCTGCAGACTCTACTCCTGCAGACTCTATTCCTGCAGACTCTACTCCTGCAGACTCTATTCCTGCAGAAGAGTCTTCATTTAAAGGTCGAGTGGTCAAGGGTATTATTAGCAACGCCATCATCAAAGCCTACCCAATCATTATCCAGAACGACATTTATGTCATTGATAGCAATGCAAGCCCCATTACTAGTCGAACAAATGGCGACGGTTATTATCAAGTAAAGCCAGGAAAAGGTAAAAATGACCATTATTACTACCTTGAAATGATAACAGACAGTCAAAGTCAAATGATGTGTGATTTTCATACAGGCTGCACATCCTCTCAAACAGGGGCACATGTTAACTTTGGCGAAGCATTTACTTTATCAAGCGGATTTACGTTAACCACGGTTGTTAAATCAAAGGCGGGGAAAATAAATCATGCCCCTATCAGCCCACTAACACATCTAACGACGCAGTACATAAAAACCCTTCCAGAAAGGTTCAGCCCTTCAAACATCACCATTTCAGAAAATTATATTGAAGCAAAGTTTGGATTGGGTGATAGGGCCTTAAGCTTACTCCCTTCAGATTTAACCGCATTATCTGAAACAAAAAAGCTTAAAGAAGAAGAGCTCAGACTAGGCATTCTTTCCGCAGCATTCGCCCCTATAATAGAAACCTCTGGCTGGGATGACATTTCAGCACTTTCTATGAAAGACCTGTTTTTAAATGCTTATAATCTTGCTCAATTTTTGGGCTCACGAATCAACTCAGGGCAGCACCTCAAAACGCTTTCAGTAATTGAAACCCAAAGCTATACTCAATATAAAGCACAAACTGAACAGACATTGGTGATTGATGAACAACCCAAGTCAATTGATGCCACTGAAGGTGATGACGTAACGCTGAAGGTTGTAGCAAGCAGCTCAGATACAATCCATTACCAATGGCAGAAGGATAATATTGAGTTGGTAGGTGCCACTAGCGACACCCTATCTATTGCAAATATAAGTTTGAGTGATGACGGTATTTATTCAGTAAGTGTATCGAGCGGTAATGAATCATTAAACTCCTTAGTTGCTTTGGTCTCTGTTGCCCCGAAAGACATTGCTGTCACCATTACCAACCACCCACAACCCATTGTTACTGTAGAAGGTGAACAAGCATACTTTGAGGTCAGCGCTGAAGGAACAGGCCCACTTGCATACCAGTGGCAAAAAGGTGGATCAATTATTCCCGGCACAAACTCCTCGCGTTTAAGCTTCAATCCGGTAACCTTAGATGACGAAGGCACTTATAGCGTTACTGTATCAAATGATATCAATTCACTGCAGTCTAACTTTGCAAACATTACCGTCAATGAAAGTATTGCGGCACTAGAAATCATACAACAGCCCATCAGCACAGAAACCCTGGAAGGAAATAACACTACGTTTTCAGTCAGTGCAACAGGTGGTGGTTTTATCGCTTATCAATGGCGAAAGAACGCCATCGCTATTTCCAATGCTTATGAGCAAAGCTATTCAATACCTTCAAGCTCACTTACTGATACTGGCACCTACGACGTAGTATTAACAAATAGTATCGGTAGTATTACTTCTGCTTCTGCTATTTTAAGCGTGATAGCCGATATAAACCCTATCACCATTAATCAACAACCCCAGGCCCAAACCATTAATGAAGGTGAATCAAGCATCTTTACAGTACTAGCTTCAGGAGGAGGAACCTTGAACTTTGAGTGGTACATAGATAACCAACCTATCGCCAACTCAAATAATGCCACGCTAAGCATTCTCTCAAGCCAGCTCAGCGATCAAGGCAGCTATCATGTTATTGTGAGTAATGAAGTCAGTACGCAAAGCTCGCAAACAGCTTTTTTAAGTATCACCCCACAACCAGACCCAGAGCCCGCAATCGTAAACCTTAGCTGGACACCTCCAGAATTCAGAGACGATGATACAGCTTTAGATACAACAGAAATATCTGCTTATGAAATTGAATACAAAAACCAATCAACAAACTTAAGTACTACGATTAAAGTTGACGGAGTACTTTCTTCCACATCAATTTCACTTATGCCTGCAGAGTATGCTATTAAAATTGCCACCATTGATGCCAATCAGCTTAAGGGGCAATTTTCTGAAGCGTTTTTATTCAGCATCGGCAATTAAATTACGAAGAAATGCCAACCCATGTTTATTAAAAACTTCAAGACTCACATACACCACTTTCTCGCTCGCATACAAACACAGTTAACAGTTTGTATGCTTAAACGGTCACATCAACAATTTGACTTCATTCGCAAAAACATCTTTCCGTCAATTTATTGACTAAATACAACATAGAAAAGCGACTTATTTTTAACTTTTTATCCTTATTTAACATTTAATTGCCTCATATCATTTTATAAGAGGTCTTTTAAATGTTGTCGCTTCAGTCTTTCTTTCATTACAAGATTTCAGTCATTTTCGTACTTATTGGTCTATTGAGTTTTGGTTCATTAGCTACAGCAAAACCCTCATGGAAAGATGGTAGTTCAACAGAGCAACCAAGTAAGGGTGCTGGAAAAGGCGGTAAAAAAAATCAAACACAACCACCTGTTTCAGACATTACCATTACCGAACACCCTACATCACTCTCGATACTGGACGGTGACTCAGCCCTATTTACAGTATATGCCAGCAGCTCTGACGGACAAGAAATCAATTATCAATGGTTTTTTAATGGCGCATTAATCGGTGGTGCAACAACGGCCAGCTACGCCATCGAATCCTCATCATTTTCAGATCAGGGTGAATATAGCGTTTCTTTAAACACTAACGATATTAACAAAACGACTCAAGCCTCTCTTTCAATTAAAGCTGCCCCCGAACCCGTTGTTGCCGTAGAAATTTCATTACAACCCTTCTCCCAAGCTGCTTACATCAATGAAAGCTTAACCCTGAATGTCAGCGCTACCGGCTCCGGAGCGTTAAGTTATCAATGGAGAAAAAATGGTACCCCCCTTTCAGGACAAATCTCAAGCCACCTTAATTTTGCAAGCCTCAGACTAGAAGATAATGCTCAATATGACGTTATTATTTCAAATGAAGTAGGCTCAGTTTTTAGCAATATCGCCACTGTAACCGTAAACCCGCTAGCAACAATCTCGCTCACTTGGGATACTCCAAACTCACGAGATGACGGATCAGTTTTAAACCTTGATGACATTGCGGGTTATAACATTTATATTTCTTACGAAGGTGATAGTTTTGAGGAAACAATTAGCGTTCCCGGCTCACTCAAGACAGTAGAGCTTAGCGATATGGTGCGAGGTAACTATCAACTAACCATTGCCACGACAGACACCACTGGCACAACAGGCCGCAGATCAGAGGCACTAGAAATCATTATTAACTAAGTGAGGCAGGCTTACGACAAACAATTTGGGCCACTGCTCTATCGGGGTTTGTTAAAACACCCTCAAAATAATGCAAGACCTGCCATTGGCTAAAATAACTTTTTAGCTCACCAGGCTTAAGTAAAAAGTCAGAACGATTCGGGCGGCCAAACTGCTTGTTATCAACCGTAAATGTCTCATAAATCACCAAGCCACTCGGTGCAATGGACTCCAACAAAACAGGCATTAAAGGGCGATGCAAATAACGAAAAACCAACGCTACAGCAAACTGTTTATTCGCTAGCGGATTAACACTATCTTGTTCAAAATTGACAGGCCAAATTTCACCTTCATTCATTGCAAGGTTTAAAGCATACCTAACTGATTGCAGGGCGCTCTCAGAGTGATCTGCAAAAATAACTGGCAAGCCTTTTTTAGCTAAAAACAAGCCATTTCTACCTTCACCGCATGCCAAGTCAATAATCTTGTGATTATCATTTATGTCGCAAGCTTTTATTTCTTCAAGAAAGTCATCAATTAATGTTGAATGCATTTGTGCTCACTGAATATTTTCAAGATATCCTGATTATCAAACTACCAGTTAAAAGAACGAATAAATTATAGACTATGCAAACAGAAATAAAATATTATGCAGTTCGGAATATTTAAAGAACAACAGCTTCTAAGGTAGAAACATGACACTGGAAGGAATGCTAAGTTATTTGCTCGCCATTCTTATTTTCAGCATAACACCAGGCCCTGGTGTATTTGCTATTTTAGCGCGCGCGCTCGTAAAGGGTTCAAATGCTTGTATTATGCTGGCTTTTGGCATGAGCATTAGTGATATTCTATACCTTGTGGCGGCCTGTTACGGTTTAGCCGCTATCGCGACTCATTGGGCCGATTTTTTTACCTTTATGCGTATTATTGGTGCTATTTATTTAGTTTATCTTGGCTGGAAAATGTGGACAACGCCATTAGAAGTAGACGACCCTGATAAAAAAACGGCGAAGTCGGATATGACCTCAAGCTTTCTTCAAGGTTTTTTGATATCAGCCTCCAACCCTAAAGTCATTTTATTCTACATTGCATTTTTACCAACCTTCATTGACCTTTCCACTTTACAAGATAAAGATATTTTACTGGCATCTTTACTCACACTTATTGGTCTAATGACAGGTTTAATGCTGATTGCAGTACTCGCTTCAAAAGCGAAACATTGGTTCCGCTCTGAAATAGCAATGAAGCGATTAAACCGTAGCGCAGGCTCTATTATGGTCAGTGCAGGCGCTTATTTGGCCTCGCGACATTAATCACTTAAAAGCTAATCGAGAACATACTTCATCTGCGATCGCTAAGGAAGAGGTCAAACCAGGTGACTCGATACCAAACAAATTCACCAAGCGCTCAACGCCATGAACACTTTCATCCTGAATAATGAAATCTCCCGCAGGTTCATTTGGCCCTGAAACTTTTGGGCGCATACCTGAATAGTCAGTAAGCAATTTCAACTTGTCAACACCTGGCCAATATTGGCCAATAGCTGCGGCAAAGTTACTTGATTTTTCCAGCGCTACAGAATAATTAAAATTATCAGGGTTTGTATCGGTAGTTAGCCACTCAACATCTGGCCCAAATTTGGCTGCACCTGCCATGTCTATCGTTAAATGCACACCTAAACCACCGGATTCAGGAACAGGATAAATTAGGTGAGAGAATGGTGTTTTTGCACTGTATGAGAAATAACTACCTTTGGCAAAACTGGCTTTAGGTAAATGCGCTTGCGGGAATGACGGCATATCTTTAAATAAGTCAATAGCATATAAACCGGCAGCATTCACACAGAATTTAGCTTTCACCTGTGCTGCTTGTCCAAGTAATTCAAAACTTATCCCTGTTTTATCAATCTTCAAGGGTGATAGCTTAGTATTTAACACCATCTGACCGCCAAAACGTTCAAAGTCTGCCTGTAGTTGCTGCATATAAGTATGACTATCTAGAATGCCTGTGGATGGCGAAAACAAAGCTCCTGCTACATCTAAGTCAGGTTCCAGCTTTTGAACCGCCGCCTTATCAATGAATGTCAGGTCATCAACTCCATTTGCCATTGCATGGCGCTGGATGCTTTCCAACTTTTCAATTTGGCTTTCGTCTTTTGCGACAATCAGCTTACCGCAACGTCGATAAGGAATTTTATTTTGATCACAATAGTCATAGAGCATCTGCCGCCCTTTGACACACAATTTAGCTTTCAGGCTCCCTTTAGGGTAATAAATACCAGCATGAATTACCTCACTATTTCTCGAAGATGTTTGCATACCTATCTGGCTTTCCTGCTCAATCAGCCAGACATCTTTCCCTTCCATAGCAAGCGCTCTGGCAACCGCTAAACCCACAACACCAGCACCAATGACTAGACACTCAACTTCAAACTGTTCCATACTTATCTTCTGATAATTAAACAAACCACGAATATGCCCCAAGCCAAGCAACGAAAAATAATTCACATTGATGCCGATGCATTTTACGCCTCGGTAGAAATACGCGAGAACCCTAAACTAGCGTCAAAGCCTATCGCCGTGGGCGGTGAACCTAGCCGGCGTGGCGTAATTGCCACTTGCAATTACTTAGCCAGAAAATATAAGGTTCATTCAGCCATGGCGTCATCACATGCATTAAGGCTTTGTCCTGACTTGCTTATTGTGCCACCGAACTTCAAGCTTTATAAACAAGTTTCTGTGCAAATTCGTGAAATTATGATGCGTTACACCGATATTATTGAACCCTTGTCATTAGACGAGGCTTATTTAGATGTGAGCGATACCCACCATTTTGATGGCAGTGCGACCCGTATTGCCGAAGCGATTCGTGAGGCAGTGAAAGCCGAGCTATCGATATGCGTCTCTGCTGGAGTTGCACCTAATAAATTTCTTGCAAAAATTGCCAGTGATTGGAAAAAACCGGATGGATTGTTTGTTATCCCTCCTTCAGAGGTTGAATCTTTCGTCATAAATTTACCTGTGAATAAAATTAACGGCGTCGGTAAGGTCACCAGCCGAAAGCTGCATGAGCTAGGTATTCATACTTGCGGAGATTTACAGAACTTTGATCTAGCCACCCTTTCCGACAGATTTGGTAAATATGGGGTTCGACTCCATGAACTAGCACAAGGAATAGATCATCGTGCCGTGCAAGTTTCTCGTGAACGTAAATCACTATCACTCGAGCACACTTACTCTAAAGACCTTCACAGCCAGCAGGACATTGAGAGTAAGTTACCCCAACTTTATCAAGAGCTATGTGAACGAGCTGAAAGATTAGGTGTTGATGTTAAATTTCATAAACGCTTTGTGAAGGTCAAATTTAATGACTTTACGCAAACTACATTAGAAGAAAGCTTTAATGCGGCGACTGAACCCTGGAAAAAACCGGAGGAATTTACGCGTATGCTGATACAGGCATGGCGTCGTAGTGAAAAACCTGTCCGTTTGCTTGGGCTTGGTTTAAAGCTACTTATGCCTTCTCAGTCAGGTAATCTTAGGCAGTTGGAGTTATTTGATTGAGACGCTTCCCCACTATGTCATTCCCGAGGTTACTTAATCAGGAATCCATTTTCTTCAAGGTCGTAAATATGGATACTGGCTAAAGAGACTACCGGTATTACAATGAAAGGGTACCTCGTTTCATGTAAAACATGTGACTTAAAAGCCCCATATTCAAGCCCTACCCAGCACTCCTGAAAAAGAGTATCTACACTTAAAGCATGCTACAATGCGCGGCTTTTAATGCTCGCATAGGATAACAAGCTTGGATCACCCTTACGCCAAATTAAGTCCGGACTTCGTTTTAGATGCAGTTGAGTCTATCGGCCTGCACTGTGATTCTCGTATATTGACCCTGAATAGTTACGAAAACAGGGTTTACCAAGTGGGCATGGAGGATCAACTACCTTTAATTGTGAAATTCTATCGACCTCAACGCTGGTCAAGTGAAGCAATACTCGAAGAGCATCAATTTACGGCTGACTTATTAAAAAATGATATTTCAGTCGTCCCCCCACTGGAAATAAATGGCCAGACCTTACATGAATACGAAGGTTTCCGTTTTACCTTGTTTAAACGTCAGGGGGGTCACGCTCCTGAGATTGAATTCCCCGACACGCTGTTTCGCATTGGCCGAAATATTGGGCGCATCCATCAAACCAGTGGCACAGAAACTTTCAAACATAGGCGTGATTTTTCACTTGAAGACTGGAGCATCAATAGCCGTCAGTTTTTATTGGAAAATGACTTTCTTTCCGATTCTTTGTTGAAAGCTTACGAAACCCTAACCGCTGATTTAATCACTAAAATGTCTGCCATTTGGAAGGAAGTACCTTACTCCCCTATCAAACTTCATGGTGACTGCCATATTGGCAATATCTTATGGCGGGATGACTTAGCCTACTTCGTTGATTTTGATGACTGCTGTAATGGCCCAGCGATACAGGATTTATGGTTAATGCTGTCGGGTGATCGCACTCTGAAAACCCAACAATTAGTGGAGTTAATTGAAGGCTACGAAGAGTTCTGTAGCTTTGACCCTCGCCAATTAAGACTAATAGAAACCTTAAGAACCTTGCGCATGATGCATTACTCCGCCTGGTTAGCCCGACGTTGGCAAGACCCTGCTTTTCCAATGCACTTTCCCTGGTTTAATACCGAACGTTATTGGTCTGAACATATTTTAGAATTACGTGAACAATTTGCCATATTGGATGAAGCCCCCCTTCAGCTTTTTCCTTAAGCCAGAATCATATGAAACAGCCTAGCCCTTATTAAACAAATAGCGAAATAAACGGACAACCGATATGAACGAAGAAAATACCGATATGGTAAAAAGATCGACCATGGTGCTAATTATTTTCGCCACAATTATCATTACAGTAGTCGCGTTAGAAATGAGCGGTGCCATTAAGCACAGTACTAATAAAAAAGACGCCCCCATTGCAGGCTACAAAGTGATTTTTATTGAAAACATGACTGATAAGTCTTACCGTTTATCACATAAATCTTCCGATCAAACCGCCATCTGTAATGATAGCTACTTATTTATTACCGCAGACAACGATCTATCCATGCAAGGCTTATTGGTTGACTACAAAAACCGCGGTATTCGATGCAATTAATGCACGCTGTAAATGAAATGATGAATACGCTATGACGAAACAAGGCCCTGACAATATTTACGCTAGCCCTCACGATAAAGTAAACGAATTTGCTTTTGATGATGCTGTAGCACGTGTTTTCCCAGATATGATCCGTCGATCTGTGCCCGGTTATACTACCATTATCCCAATGATTGGTATTATTACCGAGCAATATGCCCAAAATAACTCTTACTGCTATGACTTGGGTTGCTCTTTAGGGGCCTCAACCTTAGCCATGCGCCATGGCCTAAAGAACAAACAGTGTCAGTTGGTGGCCGTTGATAATTCGCCTTCTATGCTCGAACGTTGCAACCATTATATTGAGCTGGATAACGATACAACGCCAGTCACCCAAGTCTGCGCGGATATTCGCAACTTGGACTTTAAGCCTTGTTCTGTAGTCACCCTCAATTTTACCTTACAATTTTTACCGCCAGAAGACCGAAACCACTTACTACAAAAAATCCAGCAAGCACTACTCCCAGGCGGTGTATTAATATTATCTGAGAAAATTTGTTTTGATGCACAAACCGAGCAAGGTCACCTTGAAGAGCTGCATTGGTTGTTCAAAAAAGCCAATGGCTACAGTGATTTGGAAGTTAGCCAAAAGCGTACCGCACTCGAACAAGTGCTTTTACCCGACACGCTTGATACTCACAAAGCACGCTTGAGCCAAGCAGGCTTTGGCGCAATCCACCTTTGGTATCAATGCTTCAATTTCATGTCACTCATTGCTTTTAAGTCTTAAAAAATGAATTTCTATCCTTTATTTGATGATCTGTTTGAATTTATGAAAACTAACCAACTAGCCCCTTGGTTGGACACACTAATTCCATTGTTAAAGCAGAAGTTACAAGAGAACCCTCATGGTGATCTCCAGCGCTGGTTAAAGGCTTTTGATCAATTACCCGACATTAGAGCTGATCAGATTCATTTAAACCAATCGCGTGTTGGTGCCAGTTCAGACACAGCCTTAAGTGGCTCAATACAAGCGCAACTAAATGATAGTTTAAAAGGCCTAATGCCTTGGCGAAAAGGCCCTTATGAGCTATTTGGAACCCATATCGAAACCGAATGGCGTTCTGACTGGAAGTGGGAGCGTATAAAAGAACACATCAGCTCCCTAGAAAACCGCATCATCCTCGATGTTGGCTGTGGCTCAGGTTATCACTGCTGGCGAATGCTAGGGGAAGGCGCACAACAAGTCATTGGCATCGACCCTAACTTCCTTTTCTTATTCCAATTTGAAGCCTTAAAGAAATATTGTGGCGTAAATGCACCTATTCATCTTTTACCCGTTAGAATGGAAGATGTTCCCGCTCAGCTAGGCGCATTTGATACAACTTTTTCTATGGGCGTTTTATACCATCGCCGCTCACCGATTGATCATTTAATGGAGCTAAAAGGCACGCTGGTTAAAGGCGGAGAACTAGTACTTGAAACTCTCGTCTGTGATGGGGCATTAGGTTACACACTTATGCCTGAAGACCGCTACGCAATGATGCGTAACGTTTGGTCTATTCCAAGTATTCCTACTTTAGAACTATGGTTAAAGCGCGCAGGATTTGACAATATTCAATGCGTAGAAAGCAACCAAACCACATTAGAAGAACAGCACTCAACAGATTGGATGCAGTATCAGTCATTGAAAGATTTTTTAGACCCTGAAAATTTGAACATGACAACGGAAGGGTACCCTGCCCCCAAAAGAGCAACATTTATTGCCAGAAAAAAATACTAATGCTCTGTAGACCGTAAAAACACTGCGCGGTACGATCTACTGAGATTATTATTATTTTTAAGAAACTTTCTGTGTATTCAACAGTCATAAGTTCACATATTGACTTTTAAGAGCACCCCGATGTTTAAACCTGGATCAATAAAGCTCATCTTTAGCACTCCATTACTACTGCTATCAGGCTTACTACTTTCAGGCCTACTATTTCCAGAAAAAAGCCTCGCTGACGTTCAGCAAACTAAGATAAATGATACGCAATACAAGAAGCTAGCCAAAAAAGTTATTATATTCAGTGCGACTTACTGTCCCAATTGCCTCAATGCAAAAGAGTATTTGTCATCAAAAAACATTCCGTTTCTGGAATTTGATATTGAAAAATCAGCTGCGGCCAGAACGTATTTTGATAAGTTGGGAGGGAGAGGAACGCCATTTTTATTGGTGAATAACCACCCGATTCAGGGTTTTAGTCAACAAGAATTTTGGCATTATTATAATAAGTGAATGGAATATGAAGCTAGTTTAAAATCTTTCGCCAAACTGAAGGTATAGCAATAATACCCAATAAAATACCAGGCAAAAAAACTAAAGGAAAATCAATCCACCAATGCGAATGAGGCAACTGGCCAAATAACATTTCCAGTATATGACTCACGCCGTGTGCAATCATAAAAAAGGTAATTCCAAGATAAACAGGGCGACATTTATCTAAATTACTTGCACACCAGATTAAACCAAGTCCAAAAGTAAGGTATGCCGCGGCAACATCATGTATAAAATGATTGTTCGCAACACCAGTAGCCGCTAGGTCGCTTGGAATCGTTACAAACCAATGATGTGCGGAAGCGGCCATCCAAACGGCATTGGCAATCATCAAAGCACCGGCAGTGCGAAAAAAAAGTTGCATAACACTAATCATCTGACAAAAAGCACTGCATGAAAGTATTCATAGATTAAACTGTTTCTAAACTTACCTTCTCTTCACACAGAACTTCAAACAACTCTTGGAACTGAGCCGTGAGCGCATGTTTTGGCGCAAAATAAACCAAGGGTTTAGAAGCTTGATGCGACTCTTTCATTTTAATAGAGGCATTCAGTTTTACAGGTAATACAGGCATCCCTTCTTCAACCAGTTCATTCACAAGCTTTGTAGGTAAGCTTGCACGCGGTTGAAATTGATTCACTACAATGCCTTCTACTTCCAACTTGTCATTGTGATCTTCTTGAATATCCTGCAACTCTCCCAGAATGGTATAAAGTGCTTGACGCGAGAAGTCATCGCAATCAAAGGGGATCAATACTTTATCGGTTGCAATCAAAGCTGAGCGAGTATAGAAGTTAAGTGCAGGCGCTGTGTCAATAATAATTTCATCAAACTGGTTTTCAAGCGCTCTGAGTGCATTTTTCAGCTTATATATTTTATGCTTTGCTTCAAGCTTGCTTTCTAAAAAGTCTAGCTCAGGGTTTGAAGGCAATATAAACAAGTTATCAAAAGGGCTTGAATGGATATATTCAATCGGGTCTTTTTGAAACATGTTAAAAGACAGGGTTTGTTCAAAAAAGTCAGCAGCATTGTTTTTTAAATCTGCTGCTGGGTGCCCCATCAAATAGTGAGTAGAGTTTCCCTGAGGATCAAGATCTACCACTAAAGTACGTCGTCCACTCGCTGCACTAACTGCGGCCAAGTTACAGGTGATACTTGATTTACCTACGCCGCCTTTCTGGTTAAATACAACACGAATCATGATCTTTCTCCTATTATTTTCAGTCTATCCGTAATAAATTAAGGCCAAATAATGCCTTTAATATGACTACCACTGCAGAATTTTTTTCACAAACGGTACTGTGAGTTTCCGGCTTTCAACTAAAGAAGCCTTGTCTAAAGTATCCAATATTCTGACCAACTCGCTTAAATTTCGCCCACTGCGCCTGATAATATAGGAAGATACCTCTTCCTCTAAACGCAAGCCTTTCTGTATAGCTAAATCTCTCAACAAATCTTCTTTTTCGCTATCACTCAGAGAAACCAGATTTAATAATAAGCCTGATTTTAACCTTGAACTTAAATCTGGTAATTGCACAGAAAGATGTTCAGGTACTGAATTTGCACTTAACAATAATTGTTGGCCCGTTATTTTGAAGTGATTGAACAAGTTAAACAAGCTTTGTTCACGATCATTTGAGTCTATCCATAGATCGATATTGTCGAGCGCAACTACAGAAAAGCTTTCTAAACTTTCAAATAAAGCATCCACATCATCACTTTCACTAAAGTCATCCATTGAAAAGTAGCAGGCTGCGCCTTGGTGAACGGCTTCAAAATAAGCCATTGCAGCATACATTAAATGTGTTTTCCCTGCCCCTTGTGGACCTGCAATATAAATCAATGTTTCATTATGTTGCTCAAGCGCTTGCTTTAACAAACTCACGCACTTGATATTTACATCACCCAGAAAATTATCAAAGGAGGCATCTTCACGCTGTAAAACAGGCAGTGCTAATTGCTCATTCGGGCTCGCTTTATTTAGCTTTGAGTACATGCCACCCCCTCCACGTCCAAACACCAATATAATGTAAGCCACTAAAAAGTGTAATACCCGCGACCAGCCATAAGCCATTACTCACCACAACATCAGGCATCGGTATCTCTGCTAGCTTCACAATCACCACTAAAACATAAATAATTTGAGCCATAGTACAAGCTTTACCAAACCATGACGGATGAATTTCATAATGGCTAATAAAGAAATGGTAACTCAAGGCACCGCAAACAATTACCAGATCACGACCGAGTATAAGCGCAACTAGCCATACTGGAATCTGCCCAGTCCAAGCCAGCATGACATAGGCTATCATTAATAGCAGTTTATCAGCTAAGGGGTCAGCAATCGCACCAAAGCGTGATTTCCAGTTAAACTGGCGCGCTAAAAAACCATCTACACCGTCGGATAAACCTGCAAAGAAAAAGACCACCAAGGCTTCCAGATATTGATGCCCATAAACGAACACAGCAAATGGTACGATCAGAATAATTCGTATGATCGTTAGCACATTGGGAATTTGGTTTGCGGGTATCATAACTACACCTATGTTATCTCGCAGGAACAAGCGAAGCTTTATCAGAAGACCAAATATAGTATTCTTTAGGGTTGCTTAGCTGATCTAAAATAGGTATTTGTTCTGATTGCTCTAAATTCTGTAATACTGAATCAGTGTATAAGCTGCTATCTGTATTTAGCTTATTCGCAGCAGAAAGATCTTTCCTTAGCCGCCCACCTAAATCTACATGTTCAAAGAATTGGTCTTTTGATCCAATTAAGGTCACTTGATAAGCGGCACTTCCACTACGCACCCATCTCATGGTCATAGAAGCAACAGGGGGAAGCTCAGTCAAGTAACGTTGTATTTCAACATAATCAGCAAAGCTATTTATATGGCTAACTTCAATCTCTAGCACACTACCCTGCTCACCAGATACTTTAGATACAGCATAACGAGATGATAAAACCCCCGCCAAGTCTGACACTAGCGACTCAAGGAGCTCGGTCAATTCACTCTCATATCGGGAACCCGTTTCAAAAGACTGTTTCAAGTTAAGCAACCAATTGCCAGACCATAAACCGCTGTCTGACTGATACACCCGCATCATCACTACTGCATCTGCACGGTAACGCTCAGAGGCTAAATCGACAGATTCAGGAAACAAGCCCCAAATATCATCTACATTAACCGCGCTCACATCCTGCAAGTCAGCAACAGGCAGATAAAGTGGAACGCCTCGAAGCTCACCTAAACCCAGTAGAGGTTCAACAATCTCACCTGCATCAGAAGTACCTACTAAAGTTCGTTCGCCTTCATGTTCACGCACCAGCCAAACTAAAACAGAAGGACGAACACTACCCCATATAGGAACTCCCAGCTCTGCCATTTTTGCTTTAACAATCGAAGGTGCAAAGGAAACATCCAATAAATATGGTAATGGAGGGATCTCTTCAATGGGTTCGGATGTAAGCTCATCTTTGTCTACCACCACAACCCCTACATCAAGCGCTTCATCACCACTTTCAACTGGGAGAGAGGTCTCTTCAACCATCGATTGCGTATGTAAGTAGTCCAGGTAGGCTGGGTTCTCACGATAACTAAAAGTCTGAACAAACGGTTCGGCGGGCAAAACAGCTTTCAAGAACTTTGGCTGAGTCACTTTATCAAACTGACCGCTGGCTTTAATTAAAACCAACTCAAATGCCTGATCAAAGCCTAAACGCCGATTTTGCTTTTGTTGTGAGGCAAGCGGTACCGTCGCAGAATACAGCTGATTAATTTGAACAGCATAAACAGGAGAAAGTCCCGTCAAGATGAGAGTAAGAAACACGGTAAAAAAAGAAGTTTTATACAAAAAAGAGACCATTAAAAAGTTATTTCAAAAATTGTTTTCACATAATATTCGTCTCCCTCCGATAAAACAATATGAACATCAAAACAGCCACCAAAATATCCAACATAGTTTTACATTTGGTAATTTTCTGCAAAAATTGCAGCTCAATTCTAACAGTAGTATCACAAGTGCTCATAGTTTTATAAAGAAAGCCTGTTTAGGCTTTTCTTACTCTCAAGTCTCTTGCAAACTTAAGTTATTAACATTTCATCGGTTAATAACACCAACTCAAGAGAACAGCAGTATGAGATACAAACAAGTAATATTACTTATAATTGGCTTATTTTCCATTACGGGCAACGCTAACGCAGATAAAGCCATATTTGCAGGAGGCTGCTTTTGGTGTATTGAATCAGATTTTGAAAAACTGGACGGCGTTTCAGAAGTCATCTCCGGTTTTACCGGCGGCACACTTAAAGACCCAACCTACAATGGCAACCATCACGGCCATTACGAAGCCGTTGAAATTAATTACGACCCTAATATAGTTAGCTACCAAGAACTGCTCGACCACTACTGGGTTAACATCGATCCATTTGATCCTAGAGGACAATTTTGCGATAAAGGCCACAGCTATTTAAGCGCTATATTTGTTGCCAACAATAAAGAGCGGAAACTAGCTGAAATGTCTCGAAAGAAGGTCGTTAAACAGTTTCCCAAGCAAAAAGTAGTAACGCCGATCTTAGCAGCGGCAACTTTTTACCCAATAAAAGGACCAGAAAGTTTCCATCAGGATTACTACAAAAACAACCCCATTCGCTACAAATACTATCGCTGGGGCTGTGGTCGGGATCAAAGACTGATAGAAATATGGGGTAACGAGGCAACAGTGCATTAAGTAGTAAAGCAACCAACTAGCAGAGGTCTAGTATTATCAATATAATCAGCCGGACAGGCCACCCGTAAAACCAAGTTGTCGCCATGCTTCATAGCTAACAATCGCGACAGCATTTGATAGGTTAAGACTTCGACTGTTTTGCACCATAGGTATTCTTAGCCTGCTTTCATTAGCAATACTGCCTAATACCTCATCGGGCAAACCGGCAGTTTCAGAACCAAAAAGTAGTACATCGCCTTCTTGGTATTCTATTTGATCATGAGGGCGACTACCTTTTGTCGTACAGGCGAAAATACGTTTACCACTTACTACCTTTAAGAATGCATGATAATTTTTGTGCCGGGTTACATTATCCATATCACGATAGTCTAAGCCTGCTCGTCTTAGTTTTTTCTCTTCCAGATCAAAGCCCAAGGGTTCAATTAAGTGTAAATGGCAACCATTATTGGCAATTAGGCGAATAATATTACCGGTATTTGGTGCGATCCGAGGTTCATACAATGCGATATGGAACATAAAGGGTACTAACTTAGTCCTTTTTAGAAATAATAATATTTTGCTTAAAAAAATAGCGCCAGAAGGCGCTATTTTTAAAACCAACATTCAAAACTAGTGAGCAGTAGACCCTTCAGCTTTTTCTGCTGCTTCTTTTTGCTTTTGCATTACTGCTTGAGCAAAAATAGCATCAAAGTTAACGGGTGCCAGCATCATTGCAGGGAAACTACCTTTGACTACGGTAGTATCAACTGTTTCACGAAGATATGGGAATAACAGATTAGGACAAAATGCATTTAGTGCTTGCGCTAACTGAGCACCTTCAAGTCCTTGAACGGTGAACAAACCAGCCTGTTGAACTTCAACAATATAAGCTGTCATACCTTCAATTGAGACAGTTAAGGTAACAGAAATGACTACTTCATATAAATTTTCCGCAACAGGCTTGTGCTTAGTATTCAAGTCCATTTTCACTTCAGGTTTCCACTGCTTTTGGAAAACTTCAGGTGAGTTTGGTGACTCAAATGAAAGGTCTTTCACATAAATGCGCTGTAACGCGAAATTTGCCTGGCCCTGTTCTTTATTAGCTTGTGGGTTCTCTGAAGGTGTTTCGTTCTCGGCCATGATAGTTCCTATTAATTCAGTTATTTAAGATATGTAATTCAATTATTTCAGATTTGTAATTTAGTTATTTCAGATTTAAAAACTCGATTAGTGAGACAAATATTAGGCTTTGACACAAAAAATAGCGAGGGCATAGCTCTCTTTTTTTCAAATTGAAGGTTTAAATTGATGCATATCAAAAGTGTATCGTAATTAAGCTTCCAAGAGCACATCTAATTTATTAGCCCGCTCCAAAGCCATAAGTTCATCACAGCCACCAATATGCTGTTCCCCAATCCAGATTTGCGGAACCGTGTGCCGACCACTTTTAACCATCATTTCACGCCGTAATTCAGGCTGCTGATCAACTGAGATCTCTTCAAACTCAAGCTTCTTTTTCATGAATAGCGCTTTTGCCCTGATACAAAAAGGACAATAGCGCGTTGAATACATAATAATTTTTGACTGGTTCATCCAATAGTTCTCACTTAAGAGGCATCATTTACGAACCACTATTTACGAACTAAGGGCATATTACTGTTAGACCACTCAGAAATCCCCCCCGTCATGCGACAAACATTCTCAAATCCTGCGGCCTGAAGCGTCTTACCTGCCATACCCGAATGCTGTCCCATTTTATCGACTACTACGATTTGCTTATCTTTGTATTTTTCCAGCTCACTCACGCGTTCTTTTAAGTTTCCAAAGGGGATATGTACAGAGCCTGAAATTTTCCCTTCGTTGTAATCCTTTTTATCACGCACATCAACGATCACAGCTTCATCCCGGTTTAACATCAGTGTTGCTTCTTGAGGGCTGATAGAACGACCAGAACGAGATTTTTCGGTAAACCATAAAGCCGCTAATAACGCGATAAATATGCCAGATAGTTCTACGTGATTTGTTACAAACTCAATTATTTGATCCATTCTTTTTACCCAAAAGTTGAAATGAGGCGCATTATACACAAGGCGCTCTTTGCTTAATAGCCACTTTACTTAATAGCAAATAGGGAAAGAACCCAAACAGATCCTTTTCATACCAGACAAGGCTATGGCTCGCCATGAGAGTCAAATCGCGCTAAAATCGCCTCAATTAATTCAATACGGAAGCCTATTTTGGTATGACGAAAGCTAATTCGATGAAAAAAACCACCGCTTTGATCATTTTAGATGGCTGGGGGCATAGCGAAAAGACAGAATCCAACGCCATTCTTCAAGCGAACACCCCTGTTTGGGACAAGCTTTGGCAAGAAAAGCCTCATAACCTGATTCAAACTTCAGGCATGGCTGTCGGTTTACCCGAAGGTCAAATGGGCAACTCTGAAGTTGGCCACATGAATTTAGGTGCTGGCCGTATCGTTTACCAGAATTTCACGCGCATCACCAAAGACATTGAAGACAATACTTTCGAGCAAAACCCCGCAATAAATAAAGCCATTGATAGTGCGATTTCAAACAATAAAGCCGTTCACCTTTTAGGCTTAGTCTCTCCCGGTGGCGTACATAGTCATGAAGATCATATTCAGGCGGCGGTTGCTTTAGCTGCAAAGAAAGGCGCTAAGGAAATTTATGTACACGCTTTTTTAGACGGTCGTGATACCCCACCAAGAAGCGCTGAAGCTTCATTAACTAAAATTGACGAACAACTGAGCACCTTAGGCCTGGGCCGTATCGCTAGTTTAATTGGTCGCTATTACGCGATGGATCGTGATAACCGTTGGGATCGCGTCAAGCTCGCTTATGATTTGTTAACGCTCGGCAAGGCAGAGTATCACGCTGAAAACGCACTCGAAGGCTTGAATACTGCATACCAACGCGACGAGAACGATGAGTTTGTTGCTGCCACAACACTTGGTAAAATCGGGCAGAAAAATGCCTGCATCAATGATGGCGATGCCGTGATATTTATGAATTTCAGGGCCGACAGAGCTCGCGAACTCACCCGCTGCTTCGTTGACACCGGTTTTAATGAATTCATTCAAGACAAGAAGCCCGAACTGGCCGATTTCGTAATGTTGACTGAGTACGCTGCCGACATTCAAACCAGCTGCGCCTACCCTCCCTCAGTTTTACCCAATTGCCTGGGTGAATACATGGAAACCTTAGGAAAAACACAGCTAAGAATTGCTGAAACTGAAAAATATGCGCACGTCACCTTCTTTTTCAGCGGTGGCCGCGAAGCACTTTTTGAAGGTGAAGCACGCGAATTAATCCCTTCTCCCGATGTGGCAACCTATGACCTGAAACCAGAAATGAGTGCTTTTGAAGTCACAGACAAACTCGTTGAAGCCATAAAAAGCCAGCAATACGACCTGGTTGTGTGTAATTTTGCCAATGGCGATATGGTCGGCCACACTGGCAAGCTTGATGCCGCAATCAAAGCAGCGGAGTGCCTGGACAAATGTATTAAAAGAGTCAGTGAAGCGATTAGTGAAATCAATGGCCACTGTCTGATTACTGCAGACCACGGCAATGCAGAACAGATGCAAAACCCAACAACAGGCCAGGCACATACTGCTCACACAACTTTGCCAGTGCCTTTAGTCTATATTGGTGAAACAGCACTTAACATAAAAGATAATGGCAAACTCAGTGATATTGCACCATCATTACTAGACCTAATGGGCTTACCCATTCCTGAAGAAATGACAGGAAGTTCACTCATTAATCGAGTTTAGTATTTTAACGCACAACTCTTTTAATACACCGTTCTTTAATACACTAAGTAAAAAGAAAATCGACAATGCCTATTAAAATACCCTTCTATGTCATTTTCTTTTTTATTTTGTGCCTAAGCTTAGGCAAACCTGGTAACACCTTAGCAGCCAATCAAGACGCTTCCCAACACCAGCTAGACGAACTGAAAAAGAGCATAAAAAAAATCAACCGCTGGCTTTCAAAAGCGAATACTGAAAAAGGCGGTTTATCAAAAACATTAGAAACACAAGAAAAGCAGATTAACCAGCTCAGCAAAGATATTCGAGTTACAAGTACTAAAATTTCAGCACAAATTCATAAACTGGATGTTTTAAAAAAACAAAACAAGCAACAAAAGTCCTCATTAAACCAACAGAAAACTTTTTTAATCAAACAACTTAGAACAGCTTACCTACAAGGCAGTCAACCTGCTTTAAAAATGCTTCTGGATGCTGAAGACCCTCAAGATATTGCACGTTACATGCACTACTTTTCATACATCAATGATGCAAGAAATGAAAAGATTAATACTTTTCAGGTAAGTTTGGCCCAGCTCAAACTCACAAAAACTGAAATAATAAAGCAACAAACCAAGTTAAACCAAAACCGCCATAAGCTTGAAACTCACAGGCAAACGCTACGAAAAAGTCGAAAGCAGCGTAAAAAAGTACTCGCAAAATTAAACACAAATATAAAAAATAATGCGCAACGGTTAAAAAAAATGAAAGCGGATCAGAACCGTTTAGAAAAGTTATTAACAGAAATTGAGCAGACCATAGCAAATATACCTATACCTGCCGATGCAGCCCCCTTCAAACAACAAAAATCAAAGCTTCCTCGGCCGAGCCGTGGTAGAGTAATGGCTCGTTTTGGCTCACGCATCGCCCAAGGTAAATTAAGGTTAAACGGCATTCGCATTGCTACCAAAAATGACAGCCAGGTTTCAGCCGTCCACCATGGTCGAATCGTATTTTCAAACTGGATTCGCGGCTTTGGCCTACTACTTATCATTGATCACGGCGATGGCTATATGAGCCTTTATGGTAACAATAAAAGCTTGGTCAAAGAAACGGGCGACTGGGTTCGCGCTGGCGAAACCATCGCTTATTCAAACGAAAGCAGTACAAAAAATGAATCAGGGCTATACTTTGAAATAAGAAAGAATGGAAAGCCCCTTAATCCTAGCCACTGGCTAAGAAAATAATACATCAGGACACATTTAATGAAATCAGTTTCCACCCTACCTTTGTTGTTCAGCTCATTCCTATTTAGCGCACTATTATCTAACACCGCATTAAGTGCTGACTCTTCTGATACAGAGGCACATCAAGAAGCCACTCCCACACCAGCCGAAACACAAGAAGCGCTTCCACTTAACGAGCTTAGAAAGTTTGCCGACGTTTTCGGCAAAATCAAAAAGGATTATGTTGAAGAGATTGATGATGCAACTCTGTTAAAACATGCTATTAGAGGCATGTTATCAGGTCTGGACCCACACTCAGCTTATCTTGAGCCAACAGCATTTACCGACTTACGTGAAAACACTTCAGGTACCTTTGGCGGTTTAGGCATTGAAGTCGGCATGGAAAATGGTTTTGTGAAAGTCATAGCTCCAATTGACGACACACCGGCACAAAAAGGCGGTGTACAAGCT